>Ga0326728_10008355_pt1 | contig 25801 bp, 24 predicted proteins | sample MB3enrmetagenome_FD_207602 | JGI IMG/M metagenome (GOLD analysis project Ga0326728, IMG submission 207602) | Lab enriched peat soil microbial communities from McLean, Ithaca, NY, United States - MB31MN | ecosystem: Environmental > Terrestrial > Soil > Wetlands > Peat | place: USA: New York... | reverse complement strand
GGGTGCACCGGGTATCGGCCCCCCCGGTTTTGTGTCCGTGCGCCAAGGAGCAGACAACCGGGAAGGCCAGAGCGGCGGCCAGCTACAGTGTGCCCCAGACCGTGCCGGTTTTCCCCAGCTTATTAACGGGCTATCCGCCCTGCTTACTTTGCGGCCGTGTATTGTTTGTACAGTTCCGCCACATGGCCAGTCTCAACGTCACCCGGATGAATCACCACGCGCCACCGGAACACCAGCTTCTGGCCGGGTGATAGCTTCGAGTGGCTTTCCTCCTGGTCCGGATCGAAAGCGGCCTGCCCAAACGGATTGAGCGCGAACAGACCGTAGTCCCGCGCATGCCAGTAGGTCGGAAACCGCGGATTCTTCGGATTATCGAAGATGGCGACGCCAAGCTGTTCTCCCTCCAAATCGGCCGAATAGTCCACCCAATCGGAGCGCTTCCCCCACACGTTCGCCATCCGGGTCCGGCCGTTTGCATCCACAATCTTGCCGCCCTTCGGTTCGGTGAAGGCTTCCGCCAGGCGGATGGCGAATGCGCCTTCTTTGGTGTCCCCGAACGTAACATCAATGGGCGACGTCAGGGTAATGATGAAATCGATGGTGCGCAGCTTCGGGTCCGAATAGAACACCATGTCGCGGTGCTCCAGCAGGATCACCTTCCCCTGGGGGTCGCGCCATTCCATGTTGGCGGTCAGCGTGCCCGAATGGTCGCCGTCTTTCCACGACGTATCGTGCACCACGATGCGGCCAATGTGCGGCTTGGTGTACGAGGGATCGTTCTCCCAGAATTTGACGCCGTTGACATCGTCATAGGAAAACCAGAGCCCGCGATGGTGCAGATGGTCGCGGCTCTCGCCGGGGATGTTTTCCATGGGGAACCCGCGCGTCACGATCTTACCCGAAGCAGACCGCAGGGGCGCCAGAAACGGTTTGTTGGCGTCATTGCCGTAATGAAACGTCGTGAACGGCTTGCCGTCGATGTTCACATCGATGTTTTCCGGCGAAAAACGGACTTGGGCCGACAAGCATCCGCTGGCGGCCAGGCAAAGCACAAGTGAGGTTCGCATCGATTTCAAGTGTAACGCTTGCCGGGCATCCTTGCCGGCGGATCCGCCCAGCAGACCCGGTTTTCAGGCAATCGCACGCCGCCGATCCGTGCATTTGTCGCGTCCGCCGGAGATAATGGCATTTATGCTACGTAAAACCTTCGCCGCCGCGTTTCTGCTGGCCGCGGCCGCCAGCGCCGCCGAACAGCCTCTGCCGGAGCTGCGCATCGAACCGACCGGTGGCGGCACCTTCTTCATTATTCGAAACCTCTCGGCGCAGCCGTTGACGGCCTTCCTCGTCGAGTTGGTCGACTATCCCGGCAGCTCCTATGCGCTATGGCAGGACGAGATTGCCGCCGAACCGATTGCGCCCGGCGCCGAGCGGCGCATGCGCGTGGCGAACATGACCGTCGGGGCCGCGCCCGGTTACGTAAAGATGCGAGCGGCGCTTTACGCGGACGGCACTTCCAGCGGCATCCCCGAAAAGGTCACGCAACTGGTGGAGCGCCGCCGTTACACTCTGCAGATCACGCGCGAGTTGATTGGCCGCCTGGAAAAAGCGCAGTCCAAAGCCGCGCTGGCAGCGGATCTCAAACAATGGGCCGAGTCCATTCCGGCGCCTACGCGGGCCAACCGAACCTCCCAAATCGGCATCAATCAGGCCGCCGCCCAGACTCTAATCGCGGATACCGCCGCCCAGATGGAGGCGCATTCGGTGGAGGAAACTCTCAACACTCTGCGCGCCAGCGAGCGTGCCCTGGCCGCGAGCAAGCCCGCGCTGTAGCCGCTTATCGCACCTTTAGCGTATGCTGCAACCAGGCAATCATCTCCGGTTTCCAGTGCTGCATGTCCGGCGCACGCCAGCCCGCCATCCCGTGACCCCCGCCTTCGATGGTGATCAGTTCGCAGTCCACACCGACCTTGTGCATGGCCTCGCACATGGCGAGGGATTGGTCGTAAGAGACCTGGTCGTCCTTGGTGCCGTGAATGCACAGGAACGGGGCCATCCCGCTGTGGACGCCGCCGATGGGAGAGACGGCGCTCAGCTTCGCCAGGCCGGCGGCATCGAGCTTTTCGGCGCCGAAGAAATGAATGCCGCCGCCGTTGGCCGCATGCCGGTTGAGGTTCGTCATGTTGAAGTTCTCGGGATGATCCCGGCGTTGCAAGGCAAGTTTGGCGTAATCGACCGGGCCATAAAAGTCGACCACGGCCGCCACACTCGTTTCGGGCGTTTCATGGGTGCCCGCGTAGTTCACAAGATATCCGCCGGCGGATTCGCCGATGAGCGCAATCTTGCGAGGATCCACGTGGTATTCGGCGCTATGCGCTTTGACCCAGCGAATGGCGGAATAGACATCGGCGATGGCTTCGGGGAAGTGGGCTTCGGGCGCCAGGCGATAGTCGATGCTGAACCACGCAAATCCGGCATCGGCCAGTGGATCGAACAGCGGCCGTACGTTGGTGCCGCGACTGCCTTCGTCGAAACCGCCGCCATGGACGAGGATGGCGGCCGGAAATGGGCCTGGGTCGTCGGGAATGTGGAGATCGAGCAGAAGGGGCTTGGCGCCGGGATGTGCGAATTCAACGTCCTTCCGATCCACGGGCGCGGCGGCCATCAGGGCCATGCCGGCCGCACTAAGAATCAAAGCGGATATGCGCATGAAAAGCGATTGTATCGCACCCTGGCCGAGGCACTGACATGGTTGCCGAGGGAATGGTTGGTTTGGCTGGTTTGCTCGACAGCGCTTCTCCGCAAACAATTAACACGCGCTGTTTCGCAAAAGCCAGCGGAGGAACTCGATATCGCCCTCGACGAAATCGAGCGCGGGCAGTTCCAGCGGCATGGTCCAACGTAACTTGTGGAAGATCAGGTTGCGGGGCTCGCCGCGGTATGCGGTCACGCGGAAGAAGATCAGCTCGATGGGATTCTTGCCGGGGTAGGAATAGGTGTAGCGGGTGATCTCGGCGCCCGCGGCGCCGCGGATGTCGAGTTCCTCTTCAAGTTCGCGCGCGAGGGCCTGCCCGGGCGTTTCGCCGGGTTCCACCTTGCCGCCGGGAAACTCCCACTTCAGGGGATGGGATTGCGTGGGTTGACGCTGTCCGACGAGGATCCGCCCGTCGCGCTCCAGGATCGCCGCCACCACCTGAATCATGCCAATATTGGACCATAAGATGTACTCGGAACGTTTGCTGGACCACTTTCAGAACCCGCGCAACGTGGGCCAACTGGATCCGCCGGCGGTGATGGTGGAGGCGTCGAACCCGGCGTGCGGCGATATCCTGCGGCTATGGGCGCGCTTCGAGGGCGGCGTGGCGACGGAAGTGCGTTATAAGGTGCGCGGCTGCACGGCGTCGATCGCGGCGGGGTCGGCGCTGACCGAGTGGCTGACGGGGAAGTCGCGCGCCGAAATGCGGACGTTTCGCGCGGCGATGTTGGAGGACGCGGTGGGCGGCCTCGCGCCCGAATCGAAGCATGCGGCGGTGTTGTGCGCCGACGGAGTGAACAAGCTGGCCGCGGCGGGACAGTGAGTCCCCGGCGCCGGCGAGCGAATCCACCGATCTTACGGCAAAGTGAACCGCAGCGAGCCGAAGATCATGTGGGCGTGCGCCGTGGACGGAGTTCCGGGCGCAACGTACCAGGGCGCGCGCGTCAGATAGGAATATTGCGTAACGATTTGAAGCGCGCCGTATTTCGGGTTCTTCCAGTAAGTGTAGTAATAGCCGAACATCGGTTCCTGAAACTGCCGGTTGGCCGACGATGAACCCGGGAATCCGAATCCCAGATAATTGCCCGGCGAAACCACGGTGTAGTTCCGGTCGAAATACGTGCCGCCGTAATAGGCGTAGAACTGCGATTTGGACGTGGGCGCATACTCGAAACCGGCGATGCCCGCCATGGAATGCACCGGCGAGATGGAGCCGTTGGGACCGACGATCAGGTCCGGACCGAGTCCCACCAGGTAGCGCCCGCCGCCGCTGCTGTAAAACGAGGTGGCGATCAGGCGGAAGTTCTTGGCCACTTCCAGGACCGCGTCGAACGATCCGCCCACGCCCTGGGCGTCAAAGTAGGCGCCCTGCGCGGGCGAGGTACGGAACTGCCGCGAAAGGCCGGCGAGCTCGAAGTGCAACGCCTTGCCGGATACCTGCGTGTCGTAAGCAATTTTGGCGACGATGTCCGGCCGCACGTTGGGCGTCGTGGTAACGCTCCCGTTGTCCACCTGCGTGGCGGCAAACGCGGGCAGCGTGGTTGCGGTGGTGACGAACTGTTCGGGGTTCTCAATCGAAGCGGCCAGCGACCAATGCTTATCGGGGTGATAGACCACCCGGAGTTGTCCCGGCCGTCCCCACACCAGGCCCACCAGATAGTTGGAATCCTCCCCGAGACCGACGAAGACATTGCCCGAAATCGGAGAGACGGCCACGCGGTTGGGCGTCATGAGGGTCCAGGTCTGGCCGCCCAGCACCTCCCACTTTCCTTGCTGCACATTCACCCAGAAATGGCGCATGCGCAGGGTGTTGCTGTTGCTGGTAACGTACAGGCTGGTCGGCTGGTTTCCGGTGAAGTCGGCCTCGACATATCCCGTCAGCGCCAGGCGCTTGGTCGGGTTGTCGGTGATGGTCAGGGTAAGGCGCGAGTTCGCGGCGCTGGACCGAAACTCGTCCATCCTGCCCGCCGCGGTGTTACTGAACGGAACGGCGGCGAAGGAAGTTGCCACGCCGCTCCCGATGTTGGTGGATCGCCACACGTTGGAGAAATCCATGAAACCGCCCGGAGTGAAATCCGCGCCGCCGATATGGAAGGCAAGCGGCGAGAAGGTCCGCCCTTGGTTGTCTACCTCGGCGACCAGTGCGGCCGGCTGTACCGGCGGCGGCGCCGCGGATTGCGTTGGAACGGGCGCCGGCGTGCTTTGCGCGGCAACCAGGTGGTCCAGAAGTTTCTGCTGTGAGTCGATCGCCTTCTGCGCGGATTCCAGCGCTCTCTGCGCGGATTCGAGCGCCCGCCGCTGTTCGTCGAGTTGTTTCTGTTGGGCCGCAATTTGTTCGCGCAGCTTTGCGATGTCGTCGGTCTGGGCGGAGCCCTGCGCCAGACACAAGAAAGGTACCAACAAGGCGAGTGGCAACAGTGCGCCAATGATCCTGGTGGACTTCATTTAATCTCCTGGGGTGTTGGGGTTAGCCGGATCCGATTCAACGCTCTCGGCTACACCGAGTATAGTGGCAATCAGGCCAGAGATCAATACAAACAGACCTTTTAATCCTCAATTGGCAGGGCTATTTCTCGTGGCCGGCAGCCCCACATGGCGGTGGATGTTATCCGGCGCCGGCCCCGCCCACCAGCGGTTCGATCTTCACCCCGGCGCGCGGCCAACGCCAAAAAGACTATTCGATCCGCTTGGCCGTTTGGTGCGCGCCGTTCTGGTGCAGCACCAGTTCGGTTACCTTGCCGCGATCGTCGGTGGCGAAGGTGATTTGGGCGTCGACGTCTTTCAGGAAGAAATCCTTCTCAGCTTCCGCGAAGATCTCGAATTTAGGCTGGCCGGTAGCCTGCACGTACAGGTGAGATTCCTGCCGCGTGATGGACAAGATGAACGTGGCCGCCAACTGGTAGCGGCCCACGTAGCGGTCCAGCACGGCTGGGTCGAGCGAAATCTCTTTGTGCTCCTTCTTGGCGGGCGGCGGGGCATCGCCCTCGATGCGGGGCGCGTGAAGAGTGGCGCCGCCCTGGCGCAGCGTCAACTCGGTGGCCCGGCCCTTACCGTCGGTCCGAAACGCAATCCTGATGCCGCCGATCTTGGTGAAGAAGTCCTTCTCGCTCTCGGGAAACAGCTCCAGCTTGGGCTGGCCGGTGGGCTGCATCATCAGGTGAGCGTCTTCCACCGTCAGGTTGAGAACCATGTTCGCGGTGAGCTGATACCGGCCGGCGTAGCCGCTGAGAATCTTGGGATCTACGGAGACCTCGTGGTGCTCTTCGGGCGGGCCGTTGAGGGGGAACAGCGGATCCAGGAGATGCAGCCCGATATCGCTCACGCCGGTGACCGTTCCGGACATGGTGAACGAGTTGGACAGCAACACCACACCCACGCGGCGTTTCGGGTCGTAGCCGATGAACGCGGCGTATCCGTACGTGCCGCCATCCTTCCACACGATTTCCCCATTGCCGCGGTTGGACACTTGCCATCCGAGCGCGCCCTGCATTCCGGGGATGCCAGCCGGGACGCGAACCTTCAACAGGGCGGCGAACGAGTCGGCCAGGGGTGACGGCGCGGTTCCCATGGCGGCGGCCAGGAAAGTCAGCATGTCGTTGGCGTTCGACCGCAGCGCGCCGGCGCCGGCCAGCGCCTGGAAATCGAACCCGGCCACGCGCTCCAGTTTTTCGTTGTGCCCCACGGCCATGCGGGCTTTCATCTCCGAGGAGAGCGTGATGCGCGTGTTCGCGAGGCCGAGCGGCTGGCAGATGTGCGCGAGCACCAGCGATTCGTAGTCCGTCCCCGCGCGGCGCGCCAGCGCATGGCCCAGCAGGCCGAACCCGAGGTTGGAGTACTCGTACTGCGAGCCGATGTCGCGCGGCAATTCGTAGCCGGAAAGGAATTGATACAGCAGATCGGCGGTGTAATCGGCGTATGGGTTGGCCGGATCTTTGGGCTTAAAACTCGACGGCATGCGCGGCAGGCCGGACGTCTGCGCGGCGAGATTTTCGAGAGTGATCTGGCGGTCGCCGCGCCGCGGGACCTTGACGTCCGCCGGCAGGTATTTCGCCACGGGGTCGGAGAGGCTGACCTCGCCGCGATGCGCCATGTCGGCGAGCGCCAGCGCGGTGAACACCTTGGTCACGGAGCCGATCTCGAAGACCGTGTTGCCGTCGAGCGGCCGGGGATCGCCCTTGTCGAGGGCGCCATAGGCGACGATCCTGCGGCCGTTCGGCTCGATGACGCCGGCCACGATGCCGACGCTCTGGCGGTATTCGTCGATGCGCTGCACGAGCAGCTTGCGCACGTCGGAATCGGGTGGAAACACGGAATCGGGGGACGGCTGCGCCAACGCCTCAGGCGGGCATAGTGCGACGGCGAAGAGGATGAAGAGGAGTTCGTGCGTCATGGTTGTTTCTCCAGGGAGTCGAGTTCGTCAATTTGAGCTTGCAGCCGGCGCGCGCAACGGAGGTGGTATCGGCGCACCATCAGAAACGTGAAGGCAACGAATGCCGAGTACCCTCCGACCATCGCCCACATGTAATGCAGATGGCGCGGGCTCGCGATAGCGGCGCCGATCACCAGGACCGCCAACCCCGGCAGCAGCGGGCCGAGGTACCACGACCAGCTTGCCAGCAGGAGATCGCGCTGCCGCGCCAACTCGCTGCGGTGGAAGGCGAGACAAGTGGTGAAGCCGAGGCTGGCGGGCACGGCTCTGGCGGAACCGCGTTTGTGAAGCTGCCACGACATGTACAAGCCTCCGGCAATGCACAGACCGGCGCCCACGCGCATCACCAGGTGGTGGACCGTCCAGATGGTATGACTGAAAAAGACCACGATGAAGATCACCGCGACATACTCCAGGCTGTTGCGGAACTGGATCTTGCTTTGGTACTTCCGCGCCTTCCTGCGAATCTCGTCCAGCGGCATGGCGGTATGCTCCGCGGTCTGGCTTTGCCAAACGCTTCTGGGATCGTCGGGAGGAAGTTCATTGGGCATGGTGTCCTCCTTGGTGGAACTGGCGGGCCAGTATGGCTTTGATGCGGTGAATCTTGGTGGCGGCGTTTCCAGGCGAGATGCCGGTGATCTCTCCAATGGCGGCGGCGTCCATGCCTTCGAGATACGAGAGGATGACTTGGCGGTCGACCGGTTTGAGTTGCCAGACGAGCGCCAACAGGCGCTCCAGCGCGTGACGGCGGTCCGCGTCGGGCTGGCTCCCGTTCGGATCGGCGAGGGTTTCCACCTCTTCCAGGCTCACCAGTGCGACCGAGTGAGTGCGGCGCTGGCGGGCGGCGTGCGACGTGGCCACGTTGTGCGCCACGCGATAGATCCAGGTTCGCAAGGAGCAGCGTGCGTCAAAAGTTTCGAAGCTGCGCCACAGGGCAAAGTGAATCTCCTGAAGCAGGTCGCGGCGCTTGTCCGCGTCCGCTTCGTAGGCGCGCGCCAGGCGCTCCAGGGCGTCGCCGTAAGCGGCCGCCGCTTGGCGGTAGATCTCGTCCTGGATGGATTCTCTCGCCGGGTTGATTCCGCTTTGCCCCACATTTAAGGTAGTCATCGGCGGCGGAAGTTCCTTACATCCAATTGTCGGACTTTTCGTGGCCCCAAATGTCCGCAATTGGGACGGGCGTGTCCGGAGTTGAGCGGGCGGGTCCGGGCCGGCTTGCGATATCCGCCCGTGACAGAGCATGTTGGAGATGGTCCGTGGCGTGCAGATGTTTGGCGTTTCGTCTCGTATGAGCATCCATATTCACTTGCGCAGGCTGCTGCGATCGCGGGTTTTCCTGGTCACGGCAATCCTGGTCCTCGGTCTGGGTCTGGGCGTCAACCTGATTCTCTTCAACACGGTCTACGCGCTCCTTTGGCGTCCGCTCAACTTTCCCGAACCCGGCCGCCTGGTCACGATGAGCGGACGGAGCGCAGCCGGTGAGCGGAGTGACATAACTACCGGCCAAGATGCCTGGACGCTGCAACAGCAAACCGCCGTTATACAGGAATGCGGACTGGTGTCGAGCGGCAGCTTGGTGACGCTCTCCAATGGAGACGAATCGGTTGATATGACGTCCGCGGCAGTGAATTCCGGTTACTTCAGAGCATTGGGGCTGCGGCCGGTCGCGGGGCGTTTCTTTGGCGAAGAAGAGGATCGGGGCGAGAACCTCGAGCGGCGAGCGGTGCTTACGGAAGCCGCCTGGAGGACACAGTTCGCGTCGGACCCCTCCGTGGTGGGCCGCGTGTTCGCCGTCCAGGAAGGCAGGCAGCGCCGCCCCATGCGGGTGGTCGGAGTTGTGCCCGGGGCGGCCACTTTGCCGTTCGCGCCAGCCGCCGAAATCCTGCTGCCCATCCCGTCGGCCAGCGCCGGGGTGCGCACCAATTTCGGTGATGCGCAATATCGCACCGTCGTGCGGTTGCAACCAGGTTTGGGACTGGCCCAGGCTTCCGCGCGGCTCGACGCCGCGATCGCAAGCACGCAGCGCAACACGCGATTCGGCGTTTGGGGCCGGCACTGGGTTGAGCCGTTACGCTCGGCCCTGGCGCCCGTGAATCACGGGACGATTCTGTTGTTGTACGGGTCGGCATGCCTGTTGCTGGTGCTGACATGCGCCAACCTGGCGAGCCTGTTTGTGGCCCGCTCCCTCGCCAGAGCTCATGAAACCAGCGTGCAACTGGCCTTGGGTGCAAGCCGATGGCGCCTGTTAGGCGCCGACTTCCAGGAAGCCTTGCTGGTGTGCGCCGCCGGGACCGGTTTCGCTTTCCTCGTGGAAAGCTGGCTTCGGCCGCTGATCCCGAAATTCCTGCCGGCCGTGAAGAGCGTCGGCCCCGAATTGCTGGCGACGGGTCCCGTGCTGCTGGCGTTTGGCGTCCTCATGTGTCTGGGAGTTTCGTTGGTTGTGTCGGCGGCCACCGGCTGGCGGCTCCGAAAAAGTGGCATCGCCATGGCTCTTTCGCAAGGAGGCCGCGGCGGGATTTCCGGGGCGGGACGATTGCGCGCCGGGCTGGTTGCCGCTCAGTTGGCCGTCGTGCTGACCTTGCTCACCCTGGCGGGGATGGTGGGACGGAGCTTCCTCTCGGCCATGCGGGAGGCGCCCGGGCTGGACCCGAAGGGAGTCGTCACATTCCAGGTGTCCGGCCCCGGCGGTTGGAGTCCCGGCTTGGCCGGGTTTGCCGACCTGGCAGACCAGATTGCGGCGGTTCCTGGCGCGCAAAGGGTCGCATTCGCGACCGAATTGCCCATCGGTCCGCCGGCGATTTCCGCGATGACCGCCGCGCACCCCGGCAACGTTGCCTCCGGCGATCCCATGATCCCGTACCGCCTGGTGGGCGGGCCCTATTTCGAAACCCTGGGCGCGCAATTCGCCGCCGGCCGGCCGTTCTCGAAGGACGAAATCCAGAAGGGCCGTCCCGTCGCGATTCTGAACCAGGCAGCCAGCCGACAGTTGTTTCCCGGCGAAGATCCCATTGGGCGGACTTTGCAAGCGCCTTTCTTGGGGCAAAGAAGCCTGATCGTCGGCGTGGTAAAGGACATTCGCACGGAGGGCCTGGACCGGGCGCCCGCCTCCATGATCTACATTCCTTACGCGCCATTCTTCCAGGGCTTGACGTTCATGGTAAAGACCGGCAACACTCCCGCCGCGTTTCTGCCGCTGTTGAAAGCCCATCTGCGCGCCGCCAATTCGGGGCTGCTGGTGCGGCGGTTCACGCCCCTGGCCGACATTTTGGACGATACGGTCCGGCAGCGAATGCTGGCCGGCGCACTGCTGGGCGGCTTTGCCATCCTGGGCCTGATCGTCAGTTCGGTTGGACTCTACGGCACGCTGGCGGCATATGTGCAACAGCGGCGGCGCGAAATCGGAGTGAGAATCGCTCTGGGGGCGACGGTTCGCGGCGTGCTGGCCGCGGTTCTGGGCGAAGGGATGCGGATCGTGTCGCTGGGAACCTTGGCCGGCATCGCGGCGTCGGCGGCCGCGGCGCGCGCGATTCGACCCGAGTTGTACGGCGTGGGCCCGCTCGATCCGGCCTCTTTTGCGGCGGCCTTGGCGCTCTTGTCCGGCGCGGCGCTGGCCGCCTGTTTAATCCCGGCTCTCAAGGCCGCGCGCGTCGATCCGATCCAGGCTCTGGGCACCCAGTAAGACAGGGTCGAGCATGGGATTCCCATAGGAGGTATCATGCGAGCGTTGTTGGCGCGAGCGGCCTCGCTGTTCGGCGGGCGCCGCGGCGAACGCGTTCTGGCGGCGCAGCACGCGGTTCGCGGTTTTCTTTACGCCATTCGCATGGCGGGCCGCAATCCGGGATTCACGGCCGTGGCTGTGCTATCGTTGGCGCTGGGCATCGGCGCCAACACGGCTATCTTCAGCGTGGCCGACGCGCTGCTGTTGAAGTCGCTGCCGGTGGAGAAGCCGGACCAACTGGTGGTGTTCGCGGGCTGGGACGATGCCATCCGCCAGTGGATGTACTTCTTCACCTATCGCGAATTCGATGAACTGCGGCGGCGCACGCGAAGCTTCTCCGGGCTGGCCACTACTTGGGCGGTGGATCGCGCGAACGTGCTGACCAACGGGCATGCGGACGAAGGGCAGACGCACATCGGGATCGTCTCCGGGAATTACTTCGCGATGCTGGGGGTGACGCCTGCAATGGGCCGAAGTTTCACCAGCGACGAGGCGGCGGTGGTCCTCAGCCACGGGTTTTGGGAGCGGCGCTTCTCTCTGGCGCCGGACGTCCTCGGGCGTACGGTGGAGATGAACGGCAGAGCCTTGACCATCGTAGGGGTGGCGCCGCGGCGGTTCACGGGAGACTCGGTCGGGCAGCCGATCGATCTGTGGATTCCCGTCACCATCGCGCCCGAGGCCGTCACGCAATGGCCGAGCCTGGCGGCGAGCTCGGTGCGGGTGATCGCGCGGCTGAAGCCCGGCGTCACGGCGAGACAGGCTGAGGCGGAGGCGAAGACGGTGTATCGGCAGATCGCGCGGGAGGTTGGGAATGCCGCGGAGAATCCCGACAGGTTGGCGCTGCTGCCGGAAGGCCGAGGCATTTCGCGGCCCCGCGAACACTACCAGCGGCCGCTGACGATCTTGACGATGGTGGCGGCGCTGGTGCTGCTGATCGCTTGCGCCAACGCGGCGAACCTGTTGCTGACGCGATCGGAGGCGCGGCGAAAAGAGATCGCAATGCGTCTGGCGCTGGGCGCGGGACGCGGGCGGATCGTGCGCCAGTTGCTGATGGAAAGCGTGGTGCTGGCCATGCTGGCGGGAGCGGCCGGATGGCTGCTGGCGTGGTGGGGCACGAGCGGGCTGGCGCACCTGGCGCGCAGCGGGCCGTGGGCGGTGGATCTGAATCTCGCGCCGGATGGACGGTTGCTGGCTTACACCGCGGGGCTGTGCCTGCTGACCGGCCTGTTATTCGGCCTGGCTCCGGCGTTGGCGGCGTCCAAGGTAGAGCTCTACGCGATGGTGAAGGGCGCGCCGATCGGACCGGGGAGATTTCGGTTGGGCAAGCTGTTGGTGGTGGCGCAGGTGGCGCTATCGCTGGTTTTGCTGGTGGGCGCCGGATTGCTCGTGCGCACGCTGCGCAACCTGAAGTCGCAGGACCTGGGGTTTGACCGGGAACACCTTCTGTTGGTGCGCACCGATGCGGGGCAGAGCGGACGTAAAGGGGCGGCGCTGGCGGAGTTGTACGCGCAGACGGTGGAGCGAATCGGGCGCCTGGCGGGGGTGCGGTCGGCGAGCGCTTCCGGGATTGGCCCGCTGAGCCCGGCGGCTTTCGCCGAGGTGACGGCGCCGGGCATGGCTTCGCGGACGGCGGCGGACCGCGTCGTGGGAGTGGAAGGGGTTGCGCCGCGGTACGTGCAGACGGTGGGCCTGCGGCTGCTGTCGGGGCGTGATTTGACAGCGAGGGATTCGGCATCCGCGCCACGCGTAGCGATCGTGAATGAGGCCATGGCCCGGCGCTTCTACGGGCGCACCGACGTTGTGGGCCGGCGCTTCCAATGGGTCGGCGATCCGCCAGGCCCGGAGACCGAGATCGTGGGAGTGGTGCAAGACGCGGCCTACAGTTCGCTGCGGGATCGCGGCGCCATGATGTATCTGCCATACGAACAGAATCCGCCGCTCCTGGGGAGCATGTGTCTGGCGGTGCGGACCTCTGGCGAGGTTCCCGGGATTGCCGGGCGGATTCGCGAAGAGCTGCGCGCCGTCGCGCCGGGATTGCGGATCCGCGGCATGGAATGGGTGGAAGCGGCCATGGACCAATCGCTGGCCATCGAGCGGATGGTGGCCTGGATCGCGGGCCTGTTCGGAGGTTTGGCGTTACTGCTGGCGTGTCTTGGGCTGTACGGGATGATGTCGTACGTGGCGGCCAGGCGGACCAACGAGATCGGCATCCGCGTGTCGTTGGGGGCGACGCCTTGGCAGGTGACGCGGATGGTGCTGGGCGACGCACTGGGGCTGGGGCTGGCGGGGATTGCGGTGGGGGTTCCGGCGGCGCTGGCGGGGAGCCGGCTGGTATCGGGACTGCTGTTCGGGATCGGCGCGGCGGATCCCGCGACCCTGGTGGGGGCGGCGCTGCTGCTGATGGCGGTGGTCGCGGTAGCGGCCTGGCTGCCGGCGTGGCGGGCGGCGGCGGTGGATGCGATGCAGGCGTTGCGCTGCGAGTGACCGCCGGTCAATCGGCCAGGTTTTTGGCTTCCTCGCGCAGGAGGCCGACCTGCTGCGCGAGCGCGCATAGCGCTTCGCTGCACTCCTGGAACTGCTGGGCGGCGGCCCGGGTTTCGATGTGCTTGAGCAACGCGGCGGCGGATACCGCTCCCACGTTGGCACAGGCGCCTTTGCAGTAGTGCGCGAGGTGCATACAGCGCTGGGCGTCGCGCGCCTGTATGGCGTCTTCCAGGAGCTGAATTTGCTGGGAAGTGTCTTCCACGAGGGCCGCGAGGATCTCCTGCATGAGGCTGGCGTCGTCCAGAGTGACGTCGCTGAGCTGCTGTTTGTCGAGGGTGACTGAGGTATCGATGGCCTGCACGCTTTCATTGTGGGCGGCGGCGGCGGCGGGCGAAATCGGAGGAACCCGTTAGAAGGGTCGGGGGAAACGTCCTAGACGCGCGGAATTCCTGGTGCGCGCGGTTTTGCGATGGCGGCAGAGGGAATTTCGGGGCGTGCTCCGATTTCTACCCCGGCCGTTTTCGCCGGACGCGCCAGATCAGCAGCAGCAGTGGCAGAGCGGTCAGCGCCCAGGCGGCCGGTTCGGGAACCACCTCCACTTGTGCTGGAGCGAAGAATTCGATATCACCCGAGACTTGAGTTCCGCTCAAGAACGGATTGCCTTGGAATTCCATGTAGCTGACGTAGATGTTGCCGGTATCCACCGAATACAGCGGCGCGGAAGGATCGACCGTATATTCCCCGACCCCGACTTGGTTGGTGAGGTCGAAGTCCTGGGTGAAGGTCGAGAAGGGGCTGACCACGGTTGCATTGGTTGCGATGAGGTCGCTATACGTGCCGAGCGCGGGTCCGTATGCGGTCGGCGGATTGTAGGGATCCGTGCAGTCGGTGAAGAACGGATCCCCCCCGACTCCGCAGAAGTTGGAGCTGTCAATCAGCAGATAGTAGGGCGTATCGTTGGTGATCGAGAAGCCCCAGCCGATGGTCTGGCCCGGTTCGGCCGTTACCAATCCCGACGCCGGGATCAGCGCCAAAATCGGGTCCGCGTGCGCACATAGGCCACAACCCGCAACCACCAAGAGCAACCCTTGCGCCCCAAGTTTCCTCATTCTTTCCCCTCCGTTCTGGCGCTCCATCCGGTCAATTGGAGCTGACTCAGTTTGACAATGGAGCCCGTAGCCGCTCTTCCGTTGACCGACAAAGCGACCCTCGCTTTGAACTTCGCGGCCGCCGGACAACTGCTGAATTCGATGGTTGCCGATGCCGTCGCTGTGGCTGGCGGTACGATATCGCCGAACGCCATTGTTGAATGCACGCCCTCCCTGCGGTGGCCACTCATCAAGAACGGCCATGCCCAGATTTTGCGAAAAGTTTATCACAACCGCGGTGGGCGCGAAAGAAAGACAGTAGAGCTATATGTGGAATAACGCACTATTTGATCGGACCACGATCGGTTGCATGAATCGTTCGGGCGAGTCCCCGGAGTTTTGGGGCCGCGCCGGGTTTACGGTTGCCGCTTGGTCTCTTGCAGGCTGTGGCCGAGTGTCGGACTCCGAACAGCACGCCGTGGCCGGAAGGGAGAATTTCGAGGTTATGTAGCCTGTCACCGAAAGTGGAAGGAGGACTGGATCACTTGCCCGCCGGAGTTCAGGATGGCGCGGGCGAAGAAGGCGGGCGACGCGGGAGAGCCGAAGCGCAGGTCGATGGCTTCGACGCGCTTGCCATTTTCGGTCTGCGGGTCGGCCCAGACGCGCCAGATGGGGAACTGGGAGAAGCGCAGGAATTCCTGAAATGCCGGGGTGGCGCGGGCTTGGTCTATGGCCGGGTCGGGATCGGGCTTGATGAGGATGGTGGAGCGGGTGGGATCGAAGTCCTGGAGCAGATTCACGGGGGCCAGCGCGTAAAAGTTGGCGGTTTCCACGATGCCGTTCCAGCGGAAAGGGTTGGTGGGCGTGGGACAGGCGGCCACGCGGAGCGGCGCTACTCCCTGGTAGAGGCGGGATTCGAGAACGTTGACGGCGCGGGCGTGGAGCACGGCGCGGCCGCCGTCGTAGAGGGTCAGGAAGAGCAACGCGAAGATGGCGCCGCCGCGGCCGTAGTGGCGAGGGCGCGCGCTGCCCGAGCTGATCTCCGCGCCGACCAGCTTGGAAAGGAAAGGCCCCAGGATGCCGAGCAGCAGGATGGTCCAGAGCCAGGGGTCGGGAAAGGCGGCGATGTCCAGGCGGAACCACTCGCCGGAGAAGGGAAGCAGAATGCGGACGCCGTAGGTATTGGTGAGATCGAGCAGAAGGTGCGAGGCCACACCGGCGAGCGCGGCGGCCCAGGCTCCCAGCCAGCGGATCGGGCCGCGGAACACCACCCGGATCAGTGCCACCGCGAGCAGCGCCATGAGGGGCATGGCCAGCAGGGAATGCGTCCAGTGGCGATGGTAGTGCAAGTAGTTGAGCGATCCGCGGAGGGCGGCGAGGATATCCAGATCGGGGATGTTGGCGGAGACGACCAGGATTGCGGTGGCGTGCGGGGTCCAGCGGTTCAGGCCGGCACGGCTGAGAAACAGGCCGACCGCGGTGTGCGTGAGGTTGTCCATGGAAACGAGGCGCCTATGGACTACCCATTGTATGTGGGAAAGGGGACGATGGCGACTCCGTCCCCGGCCGGCACGCGGGCGGATTAAGCGGAGAGGGATAAGGGGGGAACCGGGTAGACGCGAGAAATACGTGCCGGGCCGACCTTGTGGGCCAGGCCGCCAAAGTAGTCGCGCAGCGGGTACAGCGCATAGGGCTGGAGTTGGGCGTAGGTGCGGCCCAGCTTCTCTTCCAGGCGGTATAGCGCGTGGAAGAAGTTGCCGCGGTCCATCTTGAGCTTCTGGCAGCAGAGGTAGTAGTCCGCGCCCAGAAGGAAGTGATACCGGAAAATACGATTTTCCTCTTCGGTCAAGGTCCGCTCGGTCACCTTGAGGAAGTCGGCGATATATTCTTCTCGTTTGCGGGAGAAGACTCGGCCGCCGGTGGGGCCGTAGCAGGGCTCCCAGGAGACTGAGGCGGTGCGTTCTCCAAGGGCAACGCACTCCACGAAGCCTTTCAGACACGCACGAAACACCGCGCGGAGCGTGCAATCGCAGGGCACCTCCTGGTCGTTGCGATCCAGCACCAGGCCGATACCCAGGCAAGACGTGCAAGTCGCATTGGCAATTCCGATAGTGGTCGATCGATTCCAGAGCATGGTAAAAAACTCCTCCGGGCTAGTTCAGTCGTGCCGCAGCTTGGTTGCTGAGCGGCTGATCCCAATCTAGCCTTAGGCGTGAAAACGTCAAGGTTTTAAGATTGATACCTGCATAGTCCCAAGCAGTACCCCCATTTGGCACTAGATCTCTCAGTACTTTTGTCTGAATTGTAACCGGTCTCCGTTGCACAAGGTTAACAGGAAAGCGAAGAACCCTTTTGAATCCAGCATCGGATTGCCCTGAGGCGGGGGAACGCGCGAATATAGTACTACCCTATTTCACAAAGGAATCAAGCTCACCGTGTATCCCCTTGATTTTGCGGAACTACACCGCCGATTAGTGACGTACCTGCGGGAAAGCGTACGCAACGGGGACATGACGGAACGCCGGCTGGCACGGATCACGGGCGTCTCCCAACCTCACATCCACCATGTTTTGAGTGGGAAACGGAGCTTCTCCACGGAGATGGCCGACCAGGTACTGCGGGCGCTGCGGAGCGACCTGGTGGATTTTCTGGAGCCCGAAGACATTGCCCAGTGGCAAAGTCGGGAATGAAGTTGTGGTGGAATAGGATACGGGAGGCGCGGATCCGAATTGGGCAGATCGAAGGGCGGGTTGTCGGCGGGCGAACAGCGCCTAAGGCGTCTGGCGCAGAACATCGACCGCCTGGCGGACAGAGACGAAGAATTGTTGCGCCGCGAGAGGGAGACCGTGGAGTTGCGCCGCGCGGCGGCGGCGCGGTTGCACGCCGAATGCGCGTCCTTCGTTGGCGAACTGAACTATCTGTTGCAACGGACCGAAGTCCGGCTGGACCCGGACACGTTCGACGCCAACCGGTTTCAGCCGGATATGTCCACGTTGATACAGATCCAGGTGCGTGGACGGATTCTGCAGATCGCCTTCACCGCCACGCCCGGGCTGGCGAGCACGGAGGAGTTTCGCATTCCGTACATTCTGGAAGGGACGGTGCGGGCCTTCAACCAGGAATTGCTGGACAAGGACCTGATCGAGGAACAACTGCTGTTCTACACCTTGGAAAGTCACGGCAATATGTGGCGCTACTTCGATACGCGATCCTACAAGTCGGGGCCGTTCGATCGGGAATATCTGACGGGGCTGATGGAAGAGGTCATCTGAAGCCTGGGCTGTACTTTTGACGGCTCTTCGGCACATGGAAGCCGGAAGACAGGAGAATTCCATGGCGGGCGGAAGAGGCGAGCGACGCATCGAATGCGTTGGCTCCGAACGGAGGCTGCACTTGATTGCCGGGACGGAGCGCGTCCCGATAGACGGTTTGCGGCCGCAAGCCGAAGAACTGATCCGCCACATGATCCAGCAGAACCGGGCCAACGGCGAAATCCCGCGGGTCTGCTCGCACCAGGAGCTCCGGCGGGCCGTTTGGGGAAACCGGCAGATGGCGAATGAGAATGCGCAGCTCGCCCGGCTGGTCTTTGAGATCCGCCATGCGCTGGCCCCGTGGGCCGGAAAAGACGGACTCATTCGCAACGTGCCCGGGCAAGGCTATATCCTGCGAAACGACGGCCCCAAAACCGTCCAGCAACGCTCCCGGTTCATGTGTGGTCCGCCGATCGCGCACCCATCCGGCTTCTTCGGCCGGGAGTTCGAGCTCAAACGGATATTCGGCATCTGGAACCGCTTCCCTCTGCAACACGTGGCCGTCACGGGATTGAAGCGCAGCGGGAAAACCTCGTTGTTGCGTTATCTGGAGCGCATTCACGTTACCCCGCCGGATGAGTTGCGGCCCGGGCAGGGCAACCGGTGGCTCGCCGACCCGGAGGCCCATCGCGTTGTCTTCATCGACTGCCAGGATGCCAGGCTGCGAACTTGCGACGCCATGTTGGAGTACATCCTCGGCCAGCTTGGACTGCCCACGCCGCAACCTTGCTCTCTCGCGGCGTTCGCCGACGGCCTCAGCGGCGGCATCTCAGGCCGCACCGTTCTGCTGTTCGATGAACTGGAGGCGGCCCTGTCCAATCCGGATTTCGACGCCGGATTCTGGACGGGATTGCGTTCCCTGGCCGCCAACCACACTCGCGGTCTGCTTGGATATGTGGTCTCCATGCACGCCGAACCGTCCGAACCGGCGGACACCACCGATCCACAGTCGCCATTTCTGAACATCTTTGGCCATACGCTGACACTGGGCCCGCTGACCGGCGGCGAGGCGCTCGAACTGATGCACAGTTCTCCCCAGCCATTCTCCGAAGCCGACATGCAATGGATGCTCGCCGAGAGCGGCCGTCATCCCTGTCTCCTCCAACTGCTGTGCGATACCCGACTAACCGCGCTCGACGAGGCGCAACCCGAGGAGCTATGGAAGAAGGAAGGGCTGCGGCGCATCCGCCGCTTCCGGCATCTGCTGAGTTGCTCCTGAAGAAGGCCGTGCCGGGTGCGCCGGCCGGAAATCCCGAGCTGGCTGCCAATGTCGTGGCAGCCGGGTTCCAGGCCCTGTGGTGGCTCTGGGTGAGACCCTCCGCCTGGCGGGGCTGCCTGGCGGACAGGCATCCGCCGCTTCCCCCGAACTTTACGCTTGGAGACCTCGGCCGGGCGGCGCTTTCGGACCAAACAACCCGGCGGCTGTTGGCCGGTCTCGGCCTGTGTTGGTGCATCCTGTCTCTGGCCACCAGTGCCTTGGTTTCAATGGCCGTCGGTGGGCCCGCGATGCAGGTCTGGTTCGCCGTCCTGTACGGGTTCATTCTCTCGGTTGCGGGCACCGCGGTGATCTCGTCGCTGCTTTCCGTGGCAGGCGGCGCCACCGGCGGGTTGGCGATCGGGACGGTCTTCAGTCTGGGGGCGGCCAGCGCTCTTCGCAAAGCGGGATCCATCTCGGCGATCGAGTACGCTCTGCAGCGCTCCAGCCCCATCGTGGCGATTGCCGGAGGAATCCCGGCGCTGGTCATGGTGAGCGCCGGAGTTGGCGCGGCAATCTCCGTGGGCATCGGGATCGCCGGCGCCATGACGGCCGAACCCGCCGGGAGCGGCAAGGCGAGTCCGCTCGCCAGGCAGATTGGCGGAGTGGTTGTCGGGGTGGTCCTCAGCGGCTGTATCGACGCACTCGTTCTGCAAGCTCTCTTCCTGACCGAGAGCGTGGCGAATCTCGCGGTTCTTCGGGCCACATTCGGCATGCTGGTGGCCTTTCTGGTCTTCTGCGCCGCCGCAGTGCAGAGACGCGGTTTGAAACGCATGGCGGGACTGGCCAGTGGATTTGGAGCCTTCGCCTTCGCGACCGTTTTCCTTGCGTCTCGCGGGCCGCGCGATTCGGGCATGAGCCTGCTGCTTGCCGGTGTCTGCACCGCCCTGCTGTACAGCTCTCTGTTTTCGGTGGCGTTCTCCGCCGGCATTCGCATTGCGAATTCCTGGGCTGGCGCGGTGGCCAGCGCGCTGGGGAGCGGGATTCCGTTTGTCTTGTTCCTGTCGTTTGGGACGGGAACCACCTCCAACTGGTCGCCGGTGCCGCTCAGTTTCGCCTGCATCTGCTTGGGGCTGCTGTTGCCGCGCTATGGGTACATACCGGCCTATCCCCTGGAAATGGCATGGAACCTGATGGTCTATCGCGCGGACCAGCGGCGCGGCGAAGGAACCATGCTGCTCCGCAACGCGGCGTTCTGGGACGACCGCCAGAGGTTTCCTTTTCCCGGCCTCGACGATCATCTGCTGCTGGCTTTGGAGCGCAGTCCGGATATTGCCAGGCGTGCTCTGGCCTGCCTGGGGCAGGGGCCTCAGGCGTGGGCGGTCGGGGCAGTGAGGATCGAGCTGTGCGCCCGGATGCTGGGACAGTGCTCCACTTTGGAGAGCATTGGCGCCGCGCACCGCGCACTTCCCACCATCGGCGACACCAATCCCAGCGACCCCGTCCAATACTTTCGCGACATCAGCCGCGACGTTTATGCGGCCTCGCAGTTCGAGAGCCCGTATCAGCGCCACGCCTTGCTGAGAGCCATTCACGGGCGGATGAACGATCTCTTGCTGCAAGGTTTGCCGGGCGCCTGCGGTGAGCGCCTGCTGCCGGTTCTGTCGCGCTGGAATCAGGTGGCCGCGGAAACCGCCGGCGCCCTGAACGAGCTGGCCCGCGAACGGGGCGAAATCGAGAACCCATATGTCATCGGCGTGCCCTTGACTCCCGAGCAGCAAGTCTTCGTGGGCCGGTCCGAAATCAGCGCGCGGATCGCCCAGGCGCTGCTGCGCCCGCATGCGCCGCCCTTGCTGTTGTATGGCCAGCGCCGCATGGGCAAGACGTCGCTATTGAATAACCTCGGCCAACTCCTGCCCGGACGGATCGTGCCGTTCTTTGTGGATCTGCAAGGCCCCGCGTCCTTCGCCGGCGATTTCGCCGGCTTCCTGGCCGCGCTGGGCCGCGCCATGGTGGATTCGGCCATGCGCTTTCGAGGCATTCGGCTGCCGCCGCTCCCGTTCGAAGCGCTCGGCGGGGATCCCGTCACCGTCTTCGGCCGGTGGCTCGACTCCATTCAGGCGGCCCTCGAGGACCGCGTGCTCCTGCTGGCGCTGGACGAATTCGAAGCGTTGGATCTGAGCCTGCGGGAACACCGTCTCGACGAAGCCGCCCTGCTGGGCCTGCTGCGCCACGTCATTCAGCATCGCCGGCGATTTCGGATTGTGCTGGCCGCATCCCATTCCGTCGAAGAGTTGGGCCGGATTGCCGGCTATCTCATCAACCTTCAGATGGTGGAGATCGGATATCTGAGGGATAGCGAAGCGCGGCAACTGGTCGAACATCCCTTGCGCGGTTTCGCCCTCCACTACAACGCCGATGCGGTGGAACGCGTGATCGGCCTGACACGCGGGCATCCGCACCTTTTGCAATCGCTGTGCTATGAGATTGTCGGTTTGAAGAACGAACAGAGCCGCGAACGGCGGTACCAAACCAGTGTGAGCGATGTAGAGGAAGCGGCGGACCAGGTGCTGAAGCGCGGCCGCTTGTTCTTCCTCGATATCGCGCGCAACCAGCTTTCGCCGGAAGCTCATCTTCTCGCCAAGCGGATCGCGCGGGGATACGCGGGCGCCGTGGCGGAGGGCGAAGCGCTCTATCAGCTACTCCGCCGCGACGTGGTGGAACCCGCCGGCGCCGTCTACCGTTTTCAAGTGGAGCTGATCCGCCGCTGGTTCGCCGGCGCGAACCCGTATTGAGGCTTCAATCTTCCTTCAATTCCGGTTCAACGGGTTTTCAACTTCCGCTCCTCCCTGCCCCGCGGTACAGTCGTAAAAACGGAGGAGCCATGAGGCCTCGACGCCAGCATTCTGCGGCGGCGCTCGTCTGTCTGCTATTCGCTGTTCTCGCTCGCGGAGCCCAGCAACCTCCAAATAAGGAGCCGGCTCTTGAGAAGCGCTCATCCGTCATCGACACGGGTGGCTTCACAATCGAAGCGCCGGCTATGAAAAAAATCGGCCCGAACCTGTACGCGGCCACCGAGAAGCGGGTCCCGTTGACGCCCGGCGGCTCCGTGTTCCCTTACGTCTTCGGTTACATGATGGTGACCTTCCCATTCCGCGAAGCACGCCCTTTCGCCTTTACCTTTACCGACCTGAAGATGCCGGCGGGCTCGCGTGGTTCGCGGGGACCCGCCGATTGGCAAGCGCCCGCGCCGCTCGAGGTCACGGGCGTAGCCGAGCAGATGGCCCAGTTCGGCACGGGCGTCTCCATCGCGTACAAGCAGGGAGTCGTCGAGCAGGGGTCGTATTTGCTTGGCCTGAAGTTCTCCAGTGGACCGGTATCGAACCTGGAAGAAGCGACTCAGGGCTTCGAACTGGGCCTTCAGGAGGTGAATTTCAGGATTCCGAAATTCGTGGGCGGAATCCAAATCGGCAAAGAGAGCGATAATCTCTTTGTAATGAAAGGCCGCCTTACCCAAGGCAGGCTCCAGCTCGTCGAGGGTTTCCGCGTCGTCAAAGCCGCAGGCGGCCACTGGGGGATCCGGCCAATTGCAGGCGAGCTGATCGACTTCTACCAACCGAGGCTGCCAACGAAGAAGTGACCCGGACGGAGGGGCGCAATTGTCACATCGGAAGTGGGCATGGCAACGAAACGGCTCAAGATCAGCGACGCAGATCCGATGCAAGGAGGGGAGCGGGCTCGTGAGCCTCCGCACCTCTCGGGACGATTGCGACCGCTAGGGTCAAATTCCGCGCGGTATCCCGGGAACTGCGGAAACTAAGTGAATCCGGAGGTGGGTGTGACGCGAAAGGTTCTCGTTGGTGTCAGCACTGGATGCCTTGTTCTGTCCCTGGTCCCGTTTGGGGTTGCGATCCGAGCCCACGTCGGCCTGCTCCCAACCGCGCGAGCCCTTGATCGTCTGCACCGTGCCCAAGGCGCCTTCCGAGCAGCTCTTGGGGACTCGACGTCTTACCTTGGCTGTGTGGCAGAGGTGCGCCGCAGTTTCGACTTCGACTGGGCCGTTTCTGATAAGTGCGGGTTAGTATCCCCCAGGAACTTCGCGGACGGTTTGGCGGAACTGAAACACTTGTGTGTCGAGCTGCCTGCGGATCGCTCATTGAAGCAGGAGTCTGACCTTTTGTCGGGTCAATACCTATTCGCCTATGAGTCGATAGAGAACGCGTTGGTAAGAGGGATGCTCTTGCGACCGGATTTCGGTGTCGGCCTGGCGGAACTCCAGAAGCGTCTCGTGAGTGGCGGCATCCTGGAAACGCTGCGGAATAGGGAAAGCCAGCTAGTGCTCAACGGGGGCCCGTTAAAGAAAACGCAAGATATGAACCTGACTCGCGGACTGGTGCTCGGCGGTTTCGGCGCCCTCGGCCTCATTCTCAGTGCTGTCTTCTCGTCGAAATCGTCGAGGTCCATGACATCTCTCGACATTAGCGCCTGTTCATCCCCTGAAGCCGAATCGGAGAGATCGAAGCGGTGACGCGCGGGGGAAACAGCGGGAAATGGGGAAAGGGACCAGCCTGCCGTGACGCCTTTGTGCAGGCGGCGCACGCTACGCTTTTTCCGCTCCTTCGCCGCGACCTGGTGGAACCGACCGGCTCCGGCTACCGTTATCGGGTGGGCCTGACCCGCCGCTGGTCCGCCGGCGCGAACCCGTACCGAACTGTCAATCCTTCTTCAATTTCAATTCAACTGTTTTTCAACTCCCAGTCCTCACGGCTCGGCAGTACAGTGGTGACTTGTACCGAGACCGGGAAGGGTAACGCCACTCCCCATGTCTCATGGAAGGAGCGTGGCTGACATGTACAAAGCCTGCCTTGTGACTGTCCTCGGGGCGTGTCTGGCCTTCCCACTCGTATGCCTGCGCGGTGCGCAATCCACCGCTGGTGAGCAGAAAGCGGTGGACATCGCTCTTGACAACGTAAAGTACGTATCTGAGCCGCAATCCGTAGGCTGCGCGGGGACTTGGTACATCAACGACTTTGAAATCGACTCCGTCGAGCGCCGGCCGCCCGCGGAAGGGCGGGTATTTGTCGTGGTTACTCTTCGTATGACGACTTCCTCCAAGCGGCCGGTTACCGTCAACGCCAGTGACTTGGTTCTGTTCGATGACTCTGGCTCCAGGATCTCCGGGCGTTTCTCGGCGCCTCTGCTGCTTGCTGAAGAGGATCGCGCTCGCCTGAGGCTGCCGAAGCACGCTGCGGTCTTCTCTGGTCTGGCGGTTCCGGTCTCGAGATCGCGCGTCGGGGTCGAGGTCGGCACCGCGCCCTGCAACTGGAGAGGGGAGAAACGGCTCGTTGCTGTTCGGCCCCACGCTGTCGACATTCCGGAGGGCGAAGACAGGCACCGAGTGGAAATGTTGTTCGAGGTCCCTAAGGCAAGAACCGCCGGTCTCAGAATCATGTTCCTGGACAAGGTGGTTGGCAGTATCCCCGCCGAAACGCCGGCTTTCCAACTCACGCTCAGGACGACGATGGACGGCCGTGAGCTTTGGGCGCCCGCCGGCGGCAAGCGGAGGTGGCAAGCCAACTTGCCGTGCGAGTTCGTCTTCCGGTTACAACGTGGCGCCGAATCTGTGAGGGACCCCGAGGTGCGGGTCGCGGATACGAACCTCGCCCGTGCGGTGGTCGGACAAGACGGCACTATCACCCTCAACCTCTTGCAGCCAGGCGCGACGAAAATCACAATCGCTAGCAGCGAGTTCAATCGTGAGCTCGACGTCCAGACGGTCGAGGGCGAGAAGAATTTCGAGTGTCAGGTCTTAATCCCACAGAAATGAACCGCATTGTCGCGGAAGCAAGAGAGGAAGGAACTATGTCGGGTGGGCAAGTATCACTACGCTGGGGCGCCCTGGTGGCTGGCATTGCCATCATCCTTGTCGGAAGGGTGTCTCTGGGGGCGCAGGCGCCCACTGCGGCCGCCCAGCCCGCACCGTCCGCGGTGCGCGTCATCAAGGGCGAGATTCGCGATCTGGATGCGGACACGCGTCAGCTCAGGATCGTGGAGCCGTCGGGCTCCGAGAAAGCGCTGGTCTATGAGAAAGTCACACGCTTTCTCGCGGGCAACGCCAGAGTGCCGGTCTCTCTCGCCATGCAAGGCATGACCGCCACGGTGTCCTATCGCGAAGAAACGGGGCCGGGGGTAGGACCAGGGAGAGGGTTGCGGCCGCTCATCTACACCGCGACCGAGGTCCGCTTCGAGGCGTCCGCCGCGGAAGTCCTGTCGAAAGCCGAACCCGCTGAGCGGTTCATAGCCACCGTCGCGGGCACTGTCACAAACACAAAGAGCGGACTGACGTGGCAAGCCCGCGATGACGGTAATTTGCGGACATGGAAAGAAGCCAGCGCTTACTGTGCGACCTTGACCCTGGGAGGATTTAAAGATTGGCGGCTTCCCGGCTTGGACGAGCACTCGGACGCCGTTGTAGTGGAATTGGCCCGGCCGAAGAGAAACCCCAAGGACGTCGCCGACTGGTATTGGACGTCCGATCCAACCATGGCCGTCCCCTTCGACTATCCGGTCTCCCATGTGGCGCTCTCGGCGGCGTTCGACTTGAAGGAGACCGCCCGACTGTATGCCCGCTGTGTCAGGGGTACTGCCAAGAAGTAGCCGCCTCACGCCGGGAAGGCCGCCCGCCGGAGACGCGGGCGCGGTGGCGGAGGGCGAAGCGCTCTATCAGCTACTCCGCCGCGACGTGGTGGAACCCGCCGGCGCCGTCTACCGTTTTCAAGTGGAGCTGATCCGCCGCTGGTTCGCCGGCGCGAACCCGTATTGAGGCT
>Ga0326728_10008354_pt1 | contig 25801 bp, 16 predicted proteins | sample MB3enrmetagenome_FD_207602 | JGI IMG/M metagenome (GOLD analysis project Ga0326728, IMG submission 207602) | Lab enriched peat soil microbial communities from McLean, Ithaca, NY, United States - MB31MN | ecosystem: Environmental > Terrestrial > Soil > Wetlands > Peat | place: USA: New York... | reverse complement strand
GCACCACGATCTGATCGTGCGCGTCGCCGGTTATAGCGATTACTTCTGCGATTTGACCCGCGCCTTACAGGACGAAATCATCGCGCGCACGGAGCACGAAGACTTCGCGCCCGCCATGCCGGAGCCAACCACAGTTTGATTGAGACCACTTGCAGACTGATTTAGCGGGTTTCCGGGCACGGAAGTGTCACTGTGACCTGGCAGCCCCTTCTTCCATAGAGATTGGACAGCTCAATCGAACCTCCGTGCGCTTCGGCGATCTGGCGCGAGAGCGCCAATCCTATGCCGCTTCCCGCGGGCTTGGTAGTATAGAACGGCACAAACGCGTTACTCGGATTGAGGAGTCCTGGGCCGTTATCGTCGATGGTTAAAACGACGTTCTTATCTTCGACCGTCCAATGCAATGTTACTTGCGGCTTGCGGGCCTCCGACGCGTTTGCCGAGTTACTCGGATGCTGGCTAACTTGGCCTGGCTCCAGGGCCGCTTCGACCGCATTGCGCACGAGATTAATCAGCATCTGCTCGATCTGATCGGCATCCACCATCAGTATCACATCGGGACCGCGAGCAATCGCGACCGCCAGCCGGGTCTCGAGAAAGGCAGCGCGCTCCACGATCGGGAGGAGCGCGGCTTTCTTGATGAGGGGTGGGGGCATCTGCGCCAATTGCCGATAGGCTTGAAGAAAGCGGTTGAGCGACGCGGTGCGAGATTCGATGATTGCGAGACCGCGTTCAAAGTCCCGGCGTTGTTCGGAGTTGAGTTCGGTCTCGGCGAGACGGCTGCTCAGGCTTCCCGCGATCGACTTAATCGGTGCCAGCGAGTTATTAAGTTCGTGGCCAAGAACTCGAATCAACCGTTGCCACGCGCTGCGTTCTTCTTTGCGGAGCGCCCGGCCGACGTCCGACAAGACGACCAAGGTGTGCGGGACGCCTTTTTCCCGGAACTTACTTTGCCGCACTAACCAGCGGGCGCTCGCACTGTTGGCCGGCAAAGCCAGCAGCGCCCCATTCGCTGCGCTGAGGCAATGGGCCAGTCCTATCTCATCGGCAGTGCGTCCCAGCAGGCGGACCGCGGCTTGTTGGAGAAGTCTTACACCCGCCGGATTCACCAGCCGCAGCACCCGCTCCGGGTCAAAGGCGAATAAAGGAGCGTCGATTTCTTCGACAACTCGCCGCAGCAGCGTAGTCGCTTCCAGGGCGCGGATGCGCTGATCCGCGAGCAGATCGGCCAAGGCGTTGACTTCCAGCGAAAGCTCGCCCATCGCGTCCTTTGGAGTCGCTCCTCGCGCACGAAAGGAATAGTCTTCCTCGCGCAACGCCGCCACTACATTGGCCAATGTCTGCAACGGCCGGACCGTTTGCGCGTGCAACGCCAGGGCCAGCAGCCACCAAGCCAAGAATTCCACGAACGAGAGCGCCAGCTTCGATTCCGTGGACCAAGGCTGTAGCCAGATGAGAATGACGCTGACCGCAATTCCGGGTAAGGCGACCAGTAGCGAGTAGAGGCTGATGCGATGCTCGTAGAGGAGGCGAACCCGCTGGCGACGGACCTTCCGCATTTCGGCCTTGCCGCCGGTCTGCGGACTAGATCCCATACTTCTCCATGCGCCGATAGAGCGCGCCCCGGCTCAGCCCCAAGGCCTCGGCGGCCTGACTTATGTTCCCCTGAAAGCGTTGCAGACTCTTGCGGATCAAAAGCGCCTCCATCGCTTCCAGGCTCAGTTCTTCCAGATTTTGGGCTTGCTGCCGCTGCGAATTCAGCCCGAGATCGGCAGGTTGGATTTCGTGTCCGTGGCACATCAGGACGGCGCGCTCCAGCGTGTGTTCAAGCTCGCGAACGTTACCCGGCCAGGAATATTGCGCCATCGCTTGCAGAGCGGAGCCGTCGAAGCCATCGATTTCGCGGCGATAGCGAGACGCATAGCGCCGTAGAAAATGGATGGCGAGCGCCGGAATATCCTCGCGGCGCTCCCGCAGCGGCGGCACATGGATCTCGACCGTGTTGAGCCTAAAAAGCAGGTCTTCGCGGAACTCGCCCGAAGCGCACGCAGCCTGCAGGTCGCTATTCGTGGCCGAGAGCACGCGCACGTCGACCTTCCTCGACCGCGAGGATCCCAGCCGCTCGATCTCACCCGATTCGAGCACTCGCAGCAATTTCGCCTGTTGCCGGATGGGCACATTTCCGATTTCGTCCAGAAAGATCGTGCCCCCATCGGCCAGTTCGAAGCGCCCGATGCGATCGGTCCGCGCGTCGGTGAAGGCGCCCTTCACGTGGCCGAAGAGTTCGCTTTCGAATACTCCCTCTGCCAACGCGCCCGTATTCACCGTAACCAGCGGGCGTGAAGCGCGTGAAGAAAGAGCGTGCAGCGTTTGCGCAACCACTTCTTTGCCGCTGCCGTGTTCGCCGGTAATAAGGACATTCGCGTCGGAAGGGCCGACCCGCGCCATGGCCTCCAGGACAGCCCGCATGGACGCCGCCGAGGCGATGAACTCCGGACGGCCCTGCGCTTGGAGAAGCCGGTTCTCCGCCGCCAGCCGCTCGGCGCGTTGCAGGGCGCGATGCAATTCGACTTGCGTCCGCAATATGGCAAGCAGCCGCTCATTCTCCCAGGGCTTTTGGATGAAGTCTCGCGCGCCCCGGCGCATGGCTTCGACCGCTAGTTCCACATTGCCCCAGGCGGTCATGACGATGACCGGGAGATTGCCATCGAGCGCCACAATTTCCGCAAGAAGATCCAGGCCTTCTTGACCGGAGGTAGTGTCGCGCGTGTAATTGAGATCGATCAGCAGCGCATCGTAAGCATCCAGCGCTAGCGCCTCTCTGACTTCGGCGGGAGACTTGGCGCTTTCCACCCGATAACCTTGGGGATGAAGCAGCAGCTCGAGAGCTTCGAGGATGTGCTCTTGATCGTCGGCCGCAAGAATACGTGGCGCACGTTCCTCGTGGGGAAGAAAAGGCGCCACGGAGCGCGGATCCTGAGGCTTGGCCGAAGTTGGCATGAGTTATGGCGATGATGCGGTGACCGTCCCGGCGACCGCATCCTCAATCAGCACTCCATTATGCTCCAAAGTCGCGCCGGTCGCGCGATCAAGCTCGACTCTGGCTTTCTGGTAGGCCGTCATGGCGGTAACCAAGTCGAGTTGGGCCATCGAAAGGTCGCGCTGCGCCGCCATGGTTTGATAACTCGATCCCGCCCCTAGTTTCTGTTCCTTCTTCGTGATGTCGAACGTGCGCTGCGCGAGATCGGCTGCCTTGCGGGCAGAGTCAACCCGCGCGCGCGATTGCTCCAGCGCATACTGCGCGTTCCGCACCTCGATGCGAATCTGCTTTTTCAGTTGTTCCTTGCGCAGGCTGGCTTGCCGGTACTCCAACTCGGAACGGTACTGATCGGCCTTGGCGACGCGGTTGCGGAAGGGAATGTTCAGGTTGAGTCCCACAAAATAATCTGGCGATGAATTGTTGAAAGCGCTTTGCCAGCCGCCCAGCAGATCGGTCGGGGAGCTGGAGGTGTTGCCGACCGTGGAGATTGAGTTCACCTCTCCGGCAAGACCTGTGCCCCCATAGAACCCCACTAACGAAAGCGTTGGCAATAGAGCATTCCGCTCTGCTTTTCGACTGATTTGCCGGTTGGCCAAGTCGATGTCAGTCTCCAGCAGTTCCGGGCGATTCTGCAGCCCTTCCGCGATCAGATCGAGAATTGGTTCACTTGCCTCGGTGTTGGCCGTCTGCAAGCGGTCGGTTGGCACCACGGGCATTTCTCCCAGGATGGGGTCATCCAGGCTTTTGGTCAGCGCATTCTTCATCAGCGATTCTTGCAATTGGAGCGTCGTCCGCGCCACCGTCAAATCCTGGTCGCGCTTGGAAACCTCGGCCTCGGCCTTCATCACGTCCATCTCGGGGATGCTTTCCAACTGCAATTGCTTCTTGGCGTTCTCCAGCGTTTGATTGGCGAAGGCAAGAGACTGCTCATTTACCCGCGCTTGCTCGTAGGCGCTCACCAAGTCCCAATACATGTTTTCGATCTGCGTAACGGTGGCAATAACCTGGCTCTTGAACGCGATATCGGAGATCTTCTTGTTGTTCTTGGCGATGCGCAAGTAGCGCAGGTTCGGGCCGAAACTAAATCCCGCTAGTAATTGCTGTTGGAAACTGAAGCGGTAGTAAGTATTCAAAGCCGGCGACAGTAAGGTGTAGGGGCTGTTCGTAGTCTGGCGATTGTTATCGAACGCAAAAGAAATCGTGGTACCGGTGGGAAAAGCCTGCGAGTAGGTGGCGTTTACTTGCGCCGTATTCAGTTGCCAGGACGGGATACCGTAGGTTCTCGTATCCGATAGCGGAGACGTTAGATGCTCGATCCCCATGTTCACATTGACCGCCGGGTCGTACGATGCCACGGGAGTCCCTCCGCCCAAGGTGGATTGCACCAGGCCCGACGCGCCCGCACCCGCTCCGCCCGCGCCACCGGTCGTGCCTCCTGCGCCCGCGCCTGGAGCTCCCGCACCGTAACCACCGACTCCTCCGCCGAGAGTTCCTTGCACTAAGCCGGTGTTGACGCCGAGAAAGCTGCCGCCAGCCTTAGTACGAAGTAGATCCGCATCGGCAATCGGCAAGTTATAGCGGGCGATAGCCAGATCCAGATTGTTCTCCAACGCGAGGGCGATGGCGTTTTTCAGCGATAAGTAAAGCTTGCCGTCCCGCATCATGCGATCGAGGCGCGGAGAATTCGTAAGCACCGGCTCCGCCACATTCTCACCGATATATGGACTAATAGGATTGTGCGACTGGGGCATTTCCAGCGCCGCCGGAGTGCGCACCTGGGCCTGAGACATGCCTGCCATGAGCACGAGCAACGCTGCCCTCGGTGGAACATTAACGCACCGGCCACGGAAACTGATCTTCATCGCTTCACCACCACGTTGCTGGGCTCCGTCGTTGCTTCTGGATTTGGATTTGAATTCGCCGTATCTCCAACCAGCCAGCCGTCGCTCAACTGAATTGTGCGCGTTCCGTAAGCGGCGTTCGTTTCGGAGTGCGTGACCTGCACGATGGTCGTTCCTTGCCGATTCAATTCGCGGAAGAGTTCCATGATCTCCTTCGCTTGCGAGGAGTGCAGATTGCCCGTTGGTTCGTCGGCAAGCAGCAACGCAGGCGTGTGGATCACCGCTCGCGCAATTCCCACAAGCTGCTGTTGTCCGCCGGAAAGCTGGCTGGGAAATAAGTCTTTCTTTGCGACAATCTGAAACCGGTCCAGTGTGTCGGCCACCAGGCTCTGCCGCTGGCTGCGCGGAATGTCCTTGTAAGTTAGCGGTAAGTCGATATTTTCCTGCACGGTAAGATCGTCGAGCAGGTGGTAACTCTGAAAGACCATGCCGATGTTTCGCTTGGCAAGTTCCGCGCGTTCCTTCCGCTTCATTGCATGAACGGCTTGCTCACCAAACCAAAATTCACCCATCCAGCCATCGTCGAGCATGGCCAGCACGTTGAGCAGCGACGATTTTCCCGCCCCCGACGGCCCCATGATGGTAATGAATTCACCCCGCTCAATTTGAAGGTTAATGCGCCGCAGCACCCACGTTTGCCCAGCGCCGGTCTTGTAACTACGTTCTAAGTTCTTGAGTTGGATCATCTCACTCCCTATCTTCATGCACTTTTTTATATACTTCTTTCTGTACTATTCGGTACGCAAAGCTTCCATCGGCTCGATTGAAGCTGCCCGGCGGGCGGGGACAAAGACTGCCAATGTGCTGGCAAGCAGCACCAAGACTATAACCAACGCATAGGTCAAGGGATCATGGGGCGTCACGCCGAACAAAAACGACCGGATCCATCGTCCAGCCAGCAGAGCGGCGGCGCTGCCAACGAGCAAGCCGGCGCCCACCATCCATAAGCCCCGCCGGAACACGAGCGCGAACACCTGCTCGCGCGTGGCTCCCAGCGCCAAGCGAATGCCCATTTCGCGCACGCGCTGGCCCACCAGATACGCCAACACACCGTAGAGCCCGGCGGCGGAGAGGAACAACGCAATCCAGGCAAACACTGAAGTGATCTCCAGCGCTAGCCGTTGGTTTTTCATCTGATCGCGCACCAGCTCATCGAGCGGAGATAGACCGTCAATAGCAAACTCTGGCTCCTCACTGTTTACAATGGAGCGAATTTCCGAGGCGACATTCTTCGCGCCGGGGCTAGCACGAACCGCAAACGAGCCAAACATACCAATCAAGTATTGCGTAAACATGGCCGAAGGCGGCAACTGCTGGAAGGAAACGTCCACTTCCGGCTGTGGCGTCTCGCCGAGGTTTCTTCCTTGTAGCGTATCGTTCGACACGCCTACGATGGTGATGGGTTGTGGGAACTCAGCGTCTTTGTCGAGCACAATCTGTTGCCCGATCGGATTCACTCCATGCAGATAGGTTTCCACCATTTTGTGATTAACAATGCCCACCATCTGCGTGCCTTCCGTGTCGCTCGGCGAAATCGACCGTCCCACTCGCAGAGGTATCCGCATGGCCTGGAAGTAGCCGGGACTTACCGTAACCACACGAATGCTTGGTTGGTCCTTCTGGCCCGCCGCAATATGTCCGGGAATGCTGAACCCTGCCATGGCAGTCATCTGAAAACCCGTGGCTGGCACCGAGGTCGCCATTCCGACAGCCTCAACGTCTGGCAAGTGTTCCAGACGGTCCAGCACGCGTTGATAAGCCGCGATCTTAGATGTCATCGGCATCCTGTTACCACCCTGGGGCCATAGCACAAAACCCGTGACATCGTGCGACACAAATCCAAGCGGGACGTTTTGCAACGAGCGGAAGGTGCGGAGGAACAACCCGGCTGCAACCAGCAACACACAAGTCAGCGCAACTTCCGCAACCACTAGAACGCTGCTGAGGCGTTGTGGACGGCTGGCACGGCCAGCCGCGCCATGTTGGATCGAAACTTGGCTTCCGATTCTTAACACATGCCAGGCCGGTCCTAGCGACGCGGCAACTCCACAGAACACCGTCAGCAGCAAACATCCCACAAAAGTCCAGGGATCGAACTGTAAGTCGTCGAACCGGGGATAGTGTTGGAACAAATTCCGTGCCGTCTCCACGAATCCGCTGGCCAGCAGCCAGCCCAACGCAGCGCCTCCAAATGCGAGGACCAGATTTTCCACTACCATTTGCCGCAGGATGCGCGCGCGTGTGGCGCCCAAGGCCGCGCGCATGGCAATTTCCGATTCGCGCCGTGTCGCCCGCGCAATCTGAAGATTTGCAGTGTTGACGACGGCAATCAGCAGCAGCAATAAACATGCGGCCAGCAGAGCGAACAGTGGGGCTTTCTCGTCGCCAACGACAGTGTTGAGGAGAGGATAGACCCAGAAATGCTCAGATCGTGAATCACGATTGCCTGCCGGTTTGTTGCGCAGAAACGCTTCGCCTTCACTCCGCGCCTGTTCAGCGGTAACGCCGGGCTTCAAGCGGCCCAACACGGGCAGATCATCCATGCCTTGATTTGTTTTCTGGTCCGGCGAAAGTTGCAGCGCCGTCCATAGCGTTGGTTTGTTTCCCACGGGGAACTGAAAACGCGGAGGCATAACACCCACTACTGTGCAGAGCCTTCCATTCACTTTAACTTTACTTCCCAACACATCCTTGCGGGCGTGCATGGAGTGTTGCCAAAACTCATGGCTAACAATGGCCGCATTTACACCGGAGGCTTCGTCGCCTTCCTGAAAAGCCCGGCCCACCGCAGGATGAACGCCCACGGTCTCAAAAAAATTCGTACTGACTTCCGGCGCCGATAACATCTGAATGCCATCGCCGGTCTCCACCGGTACAGGAATTTCGTTTAAGGTGGCAATCTGTTCGAACAGGTGGAGATTATGCTGCATCTCGCGGATACTCGGAATGGGAACAGAGGGAACCATGGAGTTTCCATCCGTGTTCGCACCCTCAGAAATCCCCAGCAGCAGCAAGCGTTCCGGATGGGGATAGTTCAGCGGCCGCAGCAGCACCGACTGAACGATCGCCAACATGCCCGTCGTCGTTCCAATACCCAGCGCGAGGACAAGAACCGCCGCCGCCGCAAAGCCAGGGGCTCTGCCCAATTGCCGCAGCGCGTTACGAAAATCCTGTAACAGTCCAGTCATCTCCCCGTTCTCCTCTTATTACTCGTATCTAAGCGCTACCATAGGATCGACCGACGCCGCCCGCCGCGCCGGAATGAGGACGGCCAGTAATCCGGCGGCTAACAGGCCCGCGGCTAGGCCGACAATCACTCCCGCGTCTTTACCGGCGTCGATGACGATCATGGATGCCACTAACTTTCGCGCTGCCCAAGTCATGATGAGTCCCACCGTCACACCGCTCAGGAGCATCAGGCCCACGCGGCGATAGATGGCGGCCAGCACGGCATGGCGAGTCGATCCGAGCGCCAGGCGCACGCCGATGTCGTGCGTGGAAAGCTCCACCTCGTGACTAATAAGTCCGTACAGCCCGACTATCGCCAGCAGTACGGCAAAGGCGGCGAAGGTGCCAAAGAGCCAGTTTTCCAATCGCTGAAAGACCAACACATCGTCCACAACGTCGCCCATCGTCTGCGGTTGCTGAAATGGAAGGCCGGGATCGATATCGTGAAAAGCCCGGCGCAAACTGGGGATGACCGTCTCCGGATCGCCGCTCGTACGCACCACGAGTTGCATCGTCGAGAGCATTGCCAGCGATTCTTTGGCAGGGACCTGTGAAACGGGAGTGTCCATCTCGGCCATCGGTTGCTCAGAGATATCTTGCCGAACCGAACGAACCACACCGACAATCGTTACATTCCGGCCGTCAATGTGCTGGCCGATAGGGTCTTCGTTTTTTGAAAAGAATTTCTCGACGAAGGCCTCGTTGACCATGACGACTGGCAGAGATGTCAGTGTGTCGATCTTTTCGTCGAACATACGTCCCCGCACTAGCGAGATACCCATTGCTTGGAAGTAGCTGGGCGTTAGATAGCGGAATTCCGCGAGACGTTCCTGATTGGGTGGGTCCGGTGGATGACCCACAATATGAATGTCGCCGTTCCATCCCGCGCTTTGGATCGGCAGCATCTGAATCAATCCCGCTTCTTTGACGCCGGGAATCGCGCGGACACGCTCCAGCAGCGGCTGGTAAAAATTGGCCACGACATCGCGGTTCTCATAGCTCCCTTTGGACAGGTCTATCTCCACCGTTAGCAAGCCCTTGGGGTCGAATCCCAAGTCGGTGCCCAGCAATCCGGCAAGCGAGCGCAAGAGCAGTCCCGAGACCACCACTAGCATCAGCGCCAGTGCGATTTGGGTCGCGATGAATGTGCCGCGCACGCGATGTTGACCGCGGCTGGCTCCGGCGCTGCCCCCGGTCTTGAGCGCAAGCGTCGGCGCAGTCGCCGAGAGCCGCAGCGCTGGCGCGAGTCCTGCCACTAGGCTGGTCACCACGGCCAGTGCCAACGCCACGAGCAGGGCCGCTCCATTGATCTGCACGTCCGCGCCCCGCGCCAATGCCGAGATCAACAATTTTTGGATCAGAGTCAGTAAGGTGTACGCCAACAGCACTCCGCCAGCCGCTCCACTGATCGCCAGTAGGAGCGTTTCCGTAAGCATCTGCCGCACGATGCGCAGGCGACCAGCGCCGACCGCCGAGCGCAGCGCCACTTCCCGCTCGCGCTTCACTCCCCGCGCCAATAAAAGGCCCGCAACATTCACGCAGCCAATCGCCAGCAGAACGAGCACGGCGAACACCAGTACTTTGAGCGGTTGCTTGCTGTCGCCTTCGATTCTGGCGGCAATCTCTTTCAGTTCCATCCAGCGGCCTTGCGTATCTGGATAAGCTCGGCCCAGATTGTCAATCACACGCTTCATGCCAGCTTGCGCTTGCGATTGTGAGACGCCGGATTTCAACCTCGCCAGAGTTTGCAGCCAATGGGTTTCGCGCGCCTCCGCCAGTTCTTTCGGAATGTGCAGGGGCGTATAGACGGCGTTGCGCTGGCTGATCGGATACCGGAATCCCGCCGGCATCACGCCGATCACGGTGTAAGGTTTCCCGTCCAGCTTGACGGTCTGGCCGATGGCGGAATTCTGTTTGCCGAAGTCTTGTTCCCACAGCTCATAACTCAACACTGCCACATCGTTATTGCCGGGCTGATCCTCTCCCGGGGTAAAAGTGCGCCCCAGCAAAGGCCGCACTCCGAAGACATCGAAGAAGTTGTCGGTCGTGGATACGCTCGGCAAAGCCACCGGGCCTGCTGGCCCCTCAAAGTTCACGCTGCCATGCGAATATCCCGCCAGCGCCGAAAATGCTTGGTTCTCCCGCCGCCAATCGAGATATTCCGGGTAGGACGCGGGCTGTTGGTACCCCTGCGGAGAGTTAGTCTGCAAATAAAAGATCTTCTCGGGGTGGTCGAACGGCAGCGGACGAATCAGCACGGCATCGATCACGCTGAACACCGCCGTCGACACGCCAATCGCCAACGCCAGCGTCACAATCGTCGTCGCAGCGAACCCCGGCGTCTTGCGCATCGCCCGCAAACCGTAACGAATATCTTGAAATAGTCCGGTCATCTTCCTCATCTCCCACTTACTCGTATCTCAATCCGATCTTCTATTACTCATACCGCAACGCCACCATGGGATCGACCTTGGCTGCGCGGCGGGCGGGCACGAAACAAGCGTACATAGCGACCGCGACCAGCAGCACAGTTGCCGCGACAAACGTTAGCGGATCGGTGGCGCTCACACCGATGAGCAGGTTCGCGACGGCGCGGCTGATGCAGAATGCGGCGAGCACGCCGAGAGAGGCACCCGCCAACACGACCCACACTCCCTGCCACAGTACTAACTTCAGCACCTGCGCGCGGTCCGCGCCCAGGGCAATGCGGATTCCGATTTCGCGCGTCCGTTGGCTGGCTGCGAAGGCAACTACGCCATACACGCCTACAACGGCCAGAGTAAGTCCCATGGCTCCGACGCAGGATGCAAGCAGGGCGGCGACGCGGAAGACCATGAAGCCGTTTGCGCCGGCGAGAGAGTCTGTCATGGTGCGAAGTGAGAAAATCGGCAACCCAGGATCTAAGCTCTTGATCTCTTGCTGCACGGGCAACATGAGTGTTTCCGGAGCGATGGAAGTGCGAATCTGCAGGACCCGCATCGAGGTGAAATTCTGTGCCAAGGGAAAATAGAAATAAGGCTGCGCGTCTTCGGCGAGCACACCATACTTGCCGTTTTGCGCGATCCCCACCACTTGCCAGAATGTGTCCTCGGTTTCATCGGTGGTAAAACGCTTGCCAATGGGATCTTCTTTCGGCCAGAATCGTTCCGCCATAGTTTGGTTTACGACGGCGACATGCGGCGCCGTTTCGTCGTCTGCATCGGTGAAGGCCCGCCCCCGAAGCAGCGGAATCTTCATCGTCTGGAAATAAGACGGATCCACCGCGTTGAACATAATGACCGGCGGCTGCTCTCCGGCCGGCGTGGGATGCTCTTCAATCGCGACGCCCGCTCCCTGAGAATAGTTCCCCATAGGTACGCTGTACGCCACCGTCACTGATTGCACTCCCGGTAGCGCACGGATATGGTTCTTCAGTACCCGGTAGAAATTCGCGGTTCGCGTATTGTCATAACCCACTTCATGTGGGTCGAGGACCACATTGAGCATGTGGTTCGGCTCAAATCCCAGATACATCCGCTGCGCGCTCCGCAGACTACGCGCAAACAGCCCCGCGACAATGAGCAGCATCAAGGACCCGGCGATCTGCGTTGCGACTAGGATGCTGCGAAGGCGATGGTGCGCCACGCCACTCGACCCGCTGCGTCCGCCTTCGCGCAGAATTTGGTTCACGTTCGAGCGCGCAATCCGAAATGCTGGCCACAGACCGACAACCAATCCGATGCAAAGTGCGGAAGCCAGTGCATACGCAAGGACGCGCCAATCGAGCCCGAAGTCCAAGCTGACGGGAACGGTGGATGCAAGACGGAGATCGAAAACCCACCGGCTGGCCCATGTCCCCAGAGCGATCCCTCCCGCCGCGCCGAGCATCGTCAGCAAAAGACTCTCGGTAAATACCTGGCTGACTAGACGGGCTCGGCTGGCGCCCATCGCGGCACGAATTGCCATCTCGCCTTCTCGGGCGGTGGCGCGCACCAGCAAGATGTTGGCTACGTTTATCCCCGCGAGCAGCAAGATGAGCACGGCAAGAAAAAGGAATAATCCGGCGGCGATGGCAACGATATTGCCGGGCAGCGGGACTGGATGTGACAACGGCTCGGAAATGACGCTCACGGTAATGCCCTTATCCGTTGCGGGATACTGCTGCGCCAGCCGGGCGGCAATCAGGCTGACTGAACTCTGGGCCTGGGCAAGAGACACGCCTGGTCGCAGACGGCCCAACATATTCCACCGCCGGTCCGTGCGGCTGGTCCACAAGTCCGGATCGGACGCGGCCGCCATGCTGAGCGGGAGATAGCCGTCCAGATCGAGGGCAAAAGCCGTGCCGTGAAATTCTTTGGGTGTGACTCCGATGATCGTGGCAGGCTTACCATTCAGCAGCACTTGTTTGCCAATCACGTTGGAGTCGCCGCCAAATCTTTTCTGCCAGCAGGAGTAGCCAATCACAACCAGCGCTTCCGATCCTGGTTTTTCTCCCTCCCCAGGGAGAAATAGGCGGCCCAGCGCCGGTTTCAGGCCGAGGGCGGAGAAGTAATTCCCGGTAACGAAGCTGGCGAGAAAATGATCCGCCCGGTTGTCGGCGCTCATACCTTCGAGATCGACACCATAGGCAAACAAGTCGGAATAGATGTCGGCCTGCTTGCGGAAATCAACCAGTTCGGGATAAGACAGGGAAAATATTCCCATCGGCGAGCCTTGCTGCTGTGCGGCCAACACCGTGATCTGCCGCGGTTGTGGCACCGGAAGCGGGCGAAGTATGACTCCATTCACAATACTGAAGATGGCCACGTTCGCGCCGATCCCGAGAGCAAGAGTGATCACGGCGGTCAAAGCAAATCCCGGCTTATTTCGAAGTTGGCGGATTGCGTAGCGTAAATCGTGCAGTAGGCCGGTCATGCACTCGTCTCCTGCAACAGCTTTTTCAACTCTTCTTCGGCCACCACCTTGCCGTCGAACAAATGCACTTCGCGCTGCGCGTGTTTGGCGAAACGCGGATCGTGCGTCACCATGCAGATCGTCGCCCCTTCGCGATGCAAATCCTGCAACAGCTCCATCACCGCTTCGCCATTGCGCGAATCGAGGTTCCCCGTGGGCTCGTCGGCCAGCAGAATCGACGGCTTTCCGCCCAGCGCCCGCGCCACTGCAACGCGTTGCTGCTGGCCGCCCGACAGTTGCGACGGATAATGCCGCACGCGATGCGCCATGCCGACCCGCTCCAGCGCCTCCATCACCCGCGCCTTGCGGCTGGCCGCCGGCATTCTTTGCCGGTAAGTCAGCGGCAGTTCCACGTTTTCATAGACCGTCAGATCTCCGATCAGATTGAAACTCTGGAAGATGAACCCTATCTCCTGGTTTCGTATGCGCGAGCGCTCCGCGAAATCGAGGTTCTCGACCGTCTTCCCGCCCAGCGAATAGCGCCCGCCAGTCGGCGTGTCCAGCAGCCCGATGATCGACAGCAGCGTCGACTTACCGCAGCCCGACGGCCCCGACATGGCCACATACTCGCCCTTATTCACTGTCAAGTGAATGCCCGAAAGCGCATGCGTTTCGATCTCGTCGGTATAGAACACTTTGGTCATATCCTCAATCTGAATAAGTGGCTGTGCTGCGTCGGTCATTGCTGGCTCCTTAAGTTGATAGTTACTACGCTGTAAGTTGTTAAGTTTCTTTTCTTACTCCAGGCGGACCCGCTCCGTGTTATCCCATCGCGACATGTCGGACAAGATCACCGTGTCGCCTTCGCGAAGTCCGTCGATGATTTGGATCGAATTCACCGACGCCCGGCCCACCTTGACGGGCACGCGCAACGCCTCATGTCCGTCGGCGCCCAGCTTGAACAGACCGATGGTGCTGTTCTCCTGCCCAAAGGCCGGGCGTCCCACATAGAGAACGTTATCCAGCCGCTCCAGGTCTATCGTTCCGTCCACGCTCAAATCGGGCCGCGCGCCTTTGGGAAGTTCCCCAATTAACTTTATGTCCACGGTCACGGTCCCGTTCTGCACCGCCGGATCGACGCGCATGACCGCGCCCGCAATCACTCCATTGTGGGTGTCGATGGACGCCGGCTCGCCAATCTGCACGTCGCGCGCCTGCGTCTCGGCCACTTTCAGCGTGGCCATCAGATGGTCGGGTTCCACCACCTTCGCCAGCATCGTCCCCGGCAGAACGTGCTGCCCGACTTGCAGCGGCAAATCCACCAGCACCCCATCGATCCCCGCTCGAACTTTCAGCGCGTCCAGTTGTTTTTGTTTGAGCTGCGCCAGCGCGCGCATCTCATCGACTTTGGCTTGCTGTTCCGCCATCTGCGACTCGATTGCCCGCTGATTGGCCGTGAGCCGCTCGGTTTCAAGGTCGTTTCTCGTAGTAAGTTCGTCCGCCTTGCCCTTCGACGACTTATAAGCCAAGCCCGAGATGATTCCCAGGTCGTACAGCGCCTTGTCGGTTTCCGCCTGCCGTTCTGCCTGCGCATGGTCCGCGTTCACCGTGGCCGCGCCCGCCTTCTGGTTCATCAGGTCGCTTTCCAGCCGCACGCGAAGACTCTGGTATTCCGCTTCGGCGGCCTTCAATTGAAGTTGCGCATCGACGGCGGCTTGCTCCGTCTGCGAGTTGCTCATCTCCAACAGGATCGTGTCTGCTTTCACCTGCGAGCCCGGCAGCATGTGAATGCGGACCACCGTGGCTTCGGTTTCCGCCGGAATCTGGCGCACCGCCTCCTGGCTCGGCACCAGCGATCCCAGCCCGCGCACCTGCCGCAGCATCGGACCGCGCTTCACCGTGTCTGTCCACACCGTGCCACGCTCCACTGTCGGAGCCGCCGGCTTCAACCGCGAAACTCCAACCGCGACCGCAGCCACGGCCAAAATCACCGCGGCTACAATGAAAGCCTGACGGCGGCGTTTCTGCACTTTGAATTCGGGTCGAGCGATGTCCATTCACTTACACAACGGCAACTGAGATGCCATCTTCCCCAAATCGATAAGTGCTCAGAAACAAATTGGATAGTGCCGATGGCGTGGACTCGGAGAGCCGCCGAGCTGTCCTGAACTGGACGCTGGTGTCCACAAATGGACAGCGTGCCCCGCTCCGCAACCACCCCGCTGCGCCGCTAACAACTGTGCCACAACAGCTTATCGTTATCGTCAACGATGGCCCCCGGATTGCCTTATTGAATGGCACGGAGTTGCCCATGTACTGGAACGAACTGCGAACAGCATTGCGCAAACTGTCGCGCTCGGGCGGGTTTCTTTTTGCCGCCGCCCTCGTCCTGGCCCTAGGACTCGGCGCCAACCTCGTCCTCTTCAACACCATCTACGCTCTCCTATGGCGTCCGTTAGATTTCCCACAGTCAGAGCGCCTCGTCAGCGTTTACAACGATTTCGGAGAAAAGCACAAAAGTCCCGTGATTACTGTTCGCCAAGGCGAAGCAATTCGGCAGCAAGTGCCCTCTGTGGATGCGGTAGGACTTTTTTCCAATGTGACACAACTCGGTTCAGATCCAAATTTTATCTTGGAGCAAAATGCCGCCCCCGTGGAGTTCTCCGCCCTGATGGTGAATTCCGATTATTTCCGCGCCCTGGGCGTCCAGCCGCTGGCCGGGCGTTTCTTCGGCGATGAGCAAGACCGCGGACAAGGTACGGAGAAATACGGAATCATCACGGAATCGACATGGCGCAAGTATTTTAATGCCGATCCTTCCGTCATCAATCGCTTGGTCCCATTCAAAAATGGCGGCAAGCCAGCCCAAGTACGCATTCTTGGCATTGCACCCGATAACGTAATACTGGGACAAAATGAATTGCGAAAACACCTTGACAGCCCTCCACTTTTGCTGCCGCTCACGTGGCTCGGCCCAAATGTGTACGAAGGGTGTGGCTATTGTTATTTCGGAATTCTTCGCTTGAAGCCGGGCTTGACGTTCGCGCAAGCCTCAACACAAATCGATACGGTATGTCGTCAGGCGAAACCAGACGCCAACTTCCATTATTCCGTGGCGCCGTTGCGTGATCTACTCGCTCCGGTTGATCGCCAGACATACTTTTTGTTATATGGTGGCAGTTGTCTCTTGCTCCTTCTCGCTTCTATCAATCTCGCAAATATGTTCCTGGTGCGCTACCTGGAACGTATGCGCGATACCGTCGTGCGTCTCGCCCTCGGTGCTCCTCTCGGCAGTGTGCTGCGCCTGAATTTATATGAAGCTCTCTTTGTCTGCGCCATGGGAACCGCGATGGCATTTGAATCGGTGCGCCTGTCGAGTCCCTTGGTCGTCAATTTTGTTCCCAGCATACAAAACTTTGGCGCGCAGCCGCTGGCCGTGAGTTGGACGGCGGCAGTTATCGGCATTACGTTATGTTTAGCAATTGCATGTGCTGTTTCCATAATGCCCGCATGGATCGTCAAGCGCGCGGAGTTGGCAACTGTCTTAGCGCTCGGTGGGCGCGAAAAAACCGACCGCCGCCAGTGGTGGCGCACCGCGCTCGTCGTCGGCCAAATTGCCATTGCGATGGTATTGCTCAGCGTTGCCGGTTTGCTCGGGCGCAGCTTTGTAAATGCCTTGAAGGTCGATCCTGGTTTCAATGCCCGAGGCGTGCTCACTTTTCATTTGTCATTGCCGGAAAGCTCAAACATGAAATCCTCCGCTGAAGAATTGCGCGACATGATTTCGGCAGTACCCAACGTGCAGCAGGTCTCATTCGCAGACAGTCCATTCTTTCAGTCGAGTAGTTTCGGAATATGGGGCGAAAACGGAGGTTCCGCTCCTTCAACTCCCATAATGTCGCCTTTCCATCTCGTCGGCGATTCTTATCTGGAAACTCTAGGGCCAAGGCTCTACGCTGGGCGATTATTTACTAAGCCAGAAATCCAGACGCAAGCCGACATGATTGTTATCAACCGGCGCGCTGCCCAGGCTCTGTTTCCGGGCAACGATCCATTAGGTCGCATCGTACATTTGGGCTTAGGCAATTTGCAGAGCACCGTAGTAGGTGTCGTGGAAAATATGCGGGAGGGGGGACTTGACCAGGAACCCAACCTGACCGTGTATATGCCGTATTTCTCTTTAACCCCTGGCCAGCTAAATTTATTTGTCCGCACTTCGGGAGACCCCAACGCCGCCATCCCCATAATCAAGGCCCGTTTGGCCGGATGGAACAGGCGTGTGTTCATGCATGACCCGCGTCTCCTCGAAGACGATCTGAAATCGACCATCAAAGACCGCCTAACCTCGAGCACCCTGATGGGCGGCTTTGCCATCCTCGGGCTTATCGTCAGCGCCGTCGGCCTCTACGGCGCGCTCGCCACGCAAGTGCAACGCCAGTACCGCGAAATCGGCGTGCGCATCGCCTTGGGAGCTTCGATCGGCGTTGTAGTAAGGAAGTTGTTAGTCGAAGGACTGCTGATCGTCGCCTCTGGTGCGGCCCTCGGCGTTGTCGTTTCGGTGGCGATGGCGCCGTTACTCGAACATCAGTTATACAAGGTTCGGGCCATCGACGCTCCGTCCCTCGCCGCGGCCTTCGTGCTCTTAGTTCTCGCAGCGTTAGTCGCCTTATTAGTGCCCACCCTGCGAGTCACACGCGTGAACCCCGTGGATGTACTCAGAGTCGAATGAAGACCACGCCGTTCCTTAATTATATTTACGAGACCGTGTTTACCAGTTCCACCCCAGCCTCGCGCGCCGCAGTTTCCGGACTTTCCATCGCCCGGTCAAGACAACTGCGCAAAAGGGCGGCGAGTTGTCCAACATAAGGTTCCACCAAGCTGCCTCGCGGGTTGATGGGAAGCGAGAACAGCCGCAAGCCACCCTGCGCCACCTTGCCCCATCCACCCAAAGGAATGCGAAACCCTGCCAGACGACGCTCTGCCAGAAAGACAGTCAATTCTTCGGGATAGGGCCTGACTTCATACAGAGAATGCCTGCCCAAGGACGAGTGAAGCGAGCACCCAACCATTTAGCATAAGCACATGGGCCTGCAAAAACGAATTGGCCTGGCGCGAGCGCTTTCCAAATTGGGCTACTGCTCGCGCTCGCAGGCGGCGCTTTTGATTCGCGTTGGACGTGTCACCTTGAATGGACGGATCGCGCGCGATCCAGAGGCCCCCGCGCGTCTGCCTCAGGATCGGATTGTGATCGACGGCGCGCCCCTCGACAAAACCCCGCCGGTCTACCTCGCCATGAATAAGCCGCGAGGCGTGGTGACGACCGCCTCCGATGAAAAAGGACGCAAGACAGTTTACGATTTGCTGGAGCCGGGTTCGCCCTGGGTTTGTCCCGTGGGCCGCTTGGATAAGGCCAGCGAAGGTTTGCTGCTCTTGACCAACGATTCGGAGTGGGCGGCGAAAATCACCCAGCCATCCAGCCATCTAGAGAAGAAATATCATGTGCTGGTAGACTGCGTCGCCGATGCCCGTCTGCTCGCGAAAATTACGCCAGGACAAGCGCTTGAAAGCGGCCCCAACGCCCGCGGCCCCAGCGAACATCTGCGCGCCAAGGCGGTGCGGCTCCTGCGCCATGGCGATAAAAATAGCTGGATCGAGATTACTCTCGACCAAGGCAAAAACCGCCAAATCCGTCGTCTGCTGGAAGCCCTGGAAGTTCGAGTCTTGCGTCTGGTGCGCGTGTCGATTGGCCCGCTCGATCTCGGCGATCTCAAAAAAGGCACGTCGCGGTATTTGACGCCGGAAGAAAAGAACGCGTTAGATCGTGCGCTGCAACCGATTGCGTAGCGACAGCCGTCCACGTCGTCAGCAACTCCCAAGCCTCCCCGTCTCCTCCTGAATGCGCTGCCAGGCGCGTTCCACATGCCGCGCCTCCGTGTTCGTTTGCCCAACGCACAGCCGCAGTGTAAATTTCCCATCCAGCTTCGTATGCGTGAGGTACAGATCGCCGCTGCCATTCAGTCGCTCCATCAATTGCCGATTGGCCCCATCCCCCGCGCGCAGCCGGAAGCAAACGAGATTAAGCAGAGCGGGCGCGGCGATTTCGAAGCGCGGATCTTCGCGCACCCATGCGGCGAATTCCTGCGCCAGCCGCACGTGTTCGCGAATGTGGTATTGCAGGCCCTCGATGCCGTAATAGCGCAAAACAAACCACAGCTTGAGCGAGCGGAACCGCCGCCCAAGCTGTATGTGCCAGTCGCGATAATCGATGACCGCGCCCGATTCCGTGGCCTGGTTGCGCAAGTACTCCGGCAGAATCGACAGCGTTTCGATCAAGTGCTTCCGGTCGGCGACGTAGAAGCAATTGCAATCGAAGTTGGTGAACATCCATTTGTGCGGATTGAAGCTGTAGCTGTCGGCCAATTCCACGCCATCGTGGATGAAGCGGAATTCCGGGCAGAGCGCAGCCGTGCCGCTCATGGCGGCGTCCACATGCAGCCACAGATTGTGTTCGTGGCAGATGGCGGCAATTTCGCGCACGGGATCGATCGCGCAAGAAGAAGTCGTCCCCACGGTTGCGCAGACGAAGCAGGGAACCATTCCGGCCTCAAGGTCGCGTTCGATCTGGCGCGCCAGCGCCCCCGCGCGCATGGCGAAGTTTTTGTCCACTTCGATGTGGCGCAGGTTGTCCGACCCCATGCCCGCTATCTTGATTGCCTTTTCAACCGACGAATGCGTTTGCGTCGAGCAGTACGCAACCAGCCGTCCGTCGCAGCCCTTGCGATTGCTGGCGAACTGGGTCGCTCGCTCGCGCGCGGCCAGCAGTGCGCAGAGCGAGGCGCTCGACGCCGTGTCTTGAATCACGCCGCCTCCGCTGCCGGTCGAAAGAAATTTCTCCGGCAGTCCCAGCATCGGCGCCAGCCAATCGAGCACATGCGTTTCCAGTTCCGTGCACGCCGGACTGGTAGACCACAACATGCCTTGCACGCCCAGTCCCGACGAAAGCAGATCGCCGAGAATCGCCGGCCCCGAGGCGTTCGCCGGAAAGTACGCGTAGAAGTTGGGCGACTGCCAGTGCGTAATCCCCGGAAGAATGACGCGCTCCATGTCGCCCAGAATTTGCTCGAAGGCTTCACCCCGCTCCGGCGCATTTGCGGGCAGCTTCGCGCGAATCTCTCCCGGCTGCGCCCGCGACAACACGGGAAAGCTTTCAATGCGCGAATGGTAGTCGGCAATCCAGTCCACCACCGCGTGCCCCTGGCGGCGGAATTCCTCGGGAGACATGTGGAACGATTTTTTGTCGGACATAGGAATTTGTAATTGGTGATTTGTAATTGGCAATTTGAAACCCGGCGTCCTTAAATTGCAAATTACAAATTGCAAATTACAAATCAGTGTAACGCGGTACAATCTTGGGTTTGCCAGTGTTTTCTGCAAGGAGTGTCATGAAATTTCTCTCGGCTGCGGTCCTCTTTTTCATGCTGATCGGTTCGAACCTGCCGGCGTTGGATCATGCCAGCAAAGGCAAAGATGAAGATAAAGGTCAGCCTAGCAAAGAGAACAATCAGCCGGAAAGCCTGTCCATCACCGGGTTCCGCGACGTTGCCGCCGAGCAAGAGGCCGAAAAAAAGTTCCTCGCCGTGCCCGATCCCAAGCTGGCCGAAGACCATCTCCGCATTCTGACCGCAGTTCCGCACATCGCCGGTTCTCCCGAAGACAAAGCCACCGCCGAATACGTGGCGCAGAAATTTAGCGACGCCGGACTCGACACCGAAACCGTCGAATACAAAGTGTGGTTCAACTATCCGGCGGAAATTCGCGTCGATATGACCGCGCCCGCCGGAGTCGAAATGCACGGCCCGCGCCGCGAGCACGTCGACGGCGATCCTTTTCAGGACGATCCCCGCGTCGTCACGCCCTACAGCGGCATGTCGGCCTCGGGCGACGCCGAAGCGGAAGTTGTCTATGCCAACTACGGCTCGCCCGCCGACTTCGACAAGCTGAAAGAAATGGGCGTCGATGTGCGTGGCAAGATCGTCATCGTACGCTACGGCGAAAATTTTCGCGGCGTGAAAGCCTTTGTCGCGCAGGAGCGCGGCGCGGCCGGAGTCATCCTCTATTCCGATCCAAAAGACGATGGCTACTTCCGCGGCGACGCCTATCCCAAAGGTCCGTGGCGCCCGGCCAGCGGAGTGCAGCGCGGCTCGATCGGCTTCATGTTCCAATTTCCCGGCGACCCAACTACTCCCGGAGTTGCGTCCACTCCCACACTGCCCGATTCGCAGCGCGTGTCTCCCGCCGCCTCCGACCAGTTGCCGAAGATTCCCGTCACTCCGCTCTCTTACGCCGATGCCTCGCCCATTCTCGAACATCTCGGCGGCCCGCCCTCGCCGCGCGAATGGCAAGGCGCGCTGCCTTTCACTTACCACGTCGGCCCAGGCCCCGCGAAAATCAAGATGCACCTCAAGCAGGATTACCAATTCCGCACCATCTGGGATGTCATTGGCAAAATTCGCGGAGCGTCTTCGCCCGGCGAGTGGGTCGTGGCCGGCAATCATCGCGACGCCTGGGTCTATGGCGCGGTCGATCCCAACAGCGGCACCGCGGCCATGCTCGAGTCCGTCCACGGCTTGGGTGAGTTGCTCAAGTCGGGATGGAAACCCAAGCGCACCATCGTGATTGCCAGTTGGGACGCGGAAGAAGAAGGCCTCATCGGTTCCACCGAATGGGGCGAAGATCACGCCAAGCAGCTCGCCAACGCCGCCGCCTACTTCAACATGGACGTGGCCGTCGGCGGCAAAAAGTTCGGCGCCTCGGGCGTGCCCAGCTTGAAAGAGTTCATCCGCGAGATCGCCAAGGCCGTACCTTCGCCGCAAGGCGGTACCGTCTACGACGCGTGGAAAAAAGCGAGCCAGCCGGACTCGGAGAGCAACCATCCGCAAGAAACGGCCACCTACCGCCCGAACGCAATGCACAACGATGTGCCCGTCGGCGATCTCGGCAGCGGCTCCGACTACTCGGTGTTTTTGCAGCACCTGGGCGTGCCTTCCACCGATATCGGTTCGAACGGCGATTACGGCGTCTATCACTCCGTGTTCGATAACTTTGCCTGGTTCAAAAAATTCGGCGATCCCGACTTTCGTTACGAGCAAGAGATGGCGCGCATTTACGGCTTGGAAGTGCTGCGCATGGCGAGCGCCGACGTGCTGCCCTACGATTACGAAAACTACGGAAAAGAAATTCTCGTCTATCTCGACGCCGCCAAAAACAAAAGTAAAAATCGTTTCGGAGACAAAGCTCCCGACTTCTCGGCGGCGTTCGACGGCGCGCGCCGCCTTCAGGAAGCGGGCGCGAAAATGCTCCAGAAGCAGCGTAAAATTCCCGGAGCGCCCGACCGCATGAATGCCAGCCTCCGCGAAGCCGAGCGCGCCCTGCTGATTCCCGAGGGCCTGCCCAACCGCCCCTGGTTTCACCATGCCATCTACGCTCCCGGACAGTACACCGGTTACGCGGCCGTCGTCGTCCCCGGCATAAACGAGGCCATGGATCGCGGCGATCTCCGCCGCACCGAACAACAAATCGCCGCCCTGGCCGCTGCCTTAAACCGCGCCGTTCTGGTTTTGGAGCAATACCGCTAGAATAATCGGGTGATCGGATGATCGGATCATTGGGTCACCAAGAACCCGCTGGGAGATTGGGGTTTCGATGACCCGATGGCCCGATCATCCGTTGACCCGATCATCCGATAAGAAAACAATGAACCCGCATCTAGCCATCGAACACCTGCTCCACGCCCTGCCCACCGCGGCGACCGCGACCTTCCTCGCGCTTTTTCCCCTCGTCAACCCGCCAGGCGCCATTCCCATGTTCTTCAGCCTTACCGCCGAATTTTCGCCGCAAGAGCGCCGTCACACCGCGCTGAAGACCTCCCTCTACGTCATTGCGATCCTGGTCACGTTCATGCTTTTTGGCCGCTTCGTTCTCAACTTCTTTGGCATTTCGTTGCCCGTCTTGAAAATCGCCGGTGGCCTCATCGTCGCGAATACGGCGTGGGGCATGGTCACCGGCTCCAGCCGCATGACCATCGAAGAAAGCAGCGAAGCCCGCACCAAGCAAGACATTTCGCTCACCCCCATGGCCATGCCCATGCTCTCGGGGCCCGGCTCGATCGGCGTCGTCATGGGACTCGCCGCCCACGCCGACCACTTTCTCGCCTACCTCGGCATGATCGTCGGCATCGCCGCCCTCGGCCTGTCCGTTTATCTATGCCTGCGTCTCGGAGGCCCATTCGTCAAACGCCTCGGCCCCAGCGCCATGGGCGCCATCAACCGCGTCTTCGGATTCTTGATCCTCGCCATCGCCGTCCAATTAGTCTGGAACGGCGCCACCGACTTCCGTGGGTGATTGCTGCCTTAGATGGAGAAATTACTTTGAAATCAGCAGTCGAGTTTACGACCAAACGAACGCCCTGCTCTACGTGATTGCTCTAGGCTGAGCTACCCCGCTAAAGGTGTGAATAGTCGGGCCTAGGCGCCGGGCAAGTCAAATAGCAAAGGGTGGTTCGAATCTCTCTCACTCTGCGAGTGGTTTGCGTAGGTGGGCCAGGTAGGGAAGTAATCTTCAGCCTGATTGCCCCAGGACGTCCATCCTGACCGAGGTCCACGAGCGAATAATTCGAGGTAGGGGCCTGGGCTACAACCTTCGATGATGTCGTAGATTTCGTCCGGCTTGCGAGAGTGCTCACGCTTCCGAGTTTTGATGACGTTGACCTGCCTACGACCGGGCGCGAGGGTGCGTGCATTCTTTCCTCTAACACCGAAGAGTATCAATTCGGTCGTGTTTCGAAAATAAAAGCCGACGCCGCGACCGTCCGGGCCGCCGTCCTTTCACGAACGAAGCCGGTAAACTCCCTTGTCCGTGAAATCGAGGAGTCTCAGGTCTCTGAGCACCTGAAGCTGCTGTCGCATTTTCGGACGTATGTTCCGATTGTGAGGATGCGCCGCTTGCAGTTCCGGCTCTAGTTGGTAGAGTTCTTGAATCGAAAACTGAGACTTCCCTAGTCGGCGAATGGCGTTAAGAACATCCACAGTCCAACCCCTCAAGGACGGTGGCAGTTCGGCCAACACTCTCACGCGTTCAAATTCTCGCCGAACCTGTTCTCGTGGCTTGGGCGTGCCGGACGACACAATCGTTATTTTGCCGTCTTCGGGAATGCCGCTGAGCAGTATCTTGCAACCGACCCAACCCGCCCTTCGAGCTGTTGGGCTCAGAGGTTTGCGCATTTCAATGACGCTCTCCGAGAAAAACATTCGGGGTACCAGCAGCACGTTCTGGACGTACCACTCATTCGTATATTGAAGCACGAGGAGATTCGGCGCTCTATCCGACCTAATCGCACGAATCATCGCGTCGTATCCCGCGTCGACAATCTTCTTTGGATTCCAGACTCGCGAACTCTTGAGTTGAAAAGCCTGGTCACATCGTGGGCAGGTAAAGTCAAGACCGGGCGTGTTCACCCGCGACGGCGATATTTGGTTGGAATCGCAAGCGGGACAATAGAGCTCACGACCACACCAGTGCTCGCTTACAACGCGAGCGATCTGCGTGCCGGATTTGTAAGCGGCAGCGACCTCAATACTGCATTGCAAATTCATGCGCTAGTGGTGCGCTGATTTCATCGCTTCGATACGGCTCAATCTCTGCATTACAATTGGGGCACTTATCATTACACATGGAGGACCAAGCATTTGCCCATTGCTTTCCCTCCCTGGGACAGCGGTAGTAATTCACATAACTGATCATTCTTGGGACGCCTCACCGCACACAGCGAGTCTGTTTGACCATACTTCGCGCTCTGCAACAGTCTACGCTAACTCGCTCCTCGTTATCACCTGCAATGCGCCGTGCCTGCTCTGCGGGGAGAAAGGGTGGCGCAATCTTGCTGGCGGCATTTCGCGGACAAGAGTGTCCGCGCTACACGACCAGGTGCCTGGGTTATCAACACGTTGCGCCACGGGAAAACCAACGTAACTGCGCGACGCGCTTTCTTCTGCTATACTGCCATTAACGCTATTGCTACGGTTTGCTCGTCACGCGGGGATCCTGTTGGATCCGATACACTTCCGCCATTTCCTGCCCGCCGTTTGGTTCCAGCGCCAATTTCAATTAGAGCGGCATGTGAACTCTTGAGAGTTCTCAGTTCTCGGTTCTCAGTTCTCAGAAAAACCCAAGAAGCGTCTGGCTTTTACTGAGAACTGAGAACCGGGAACTGAGAACCGAGAACTGCATTTAGCCCCTCCAGAAAGATCACAATCGAATGACCACATTTACCGAACTGCCCCTGTCTGCTGCTTTGCAGCAGAAGTTGGCGGCAGCTCAATTCATTACCCTCACACCCATCCAAGCCCGCGCCATTTCTCCTGCCCTTGAAGGCAAGGACGTGATCGGCACCGCCCAAACCGGCACCGGCAAGACTCTCGCGTTCCTGATTCCGATCATCGAGATGCTGCGCGCCGAATCGTCGAAACATGAAGCATCGAAAGCCGTCCGCGCCCTCGTCCTCCTGCCGACCCGCGAATTAGCCATGCAGGTTCACGAACAATACGAACAACTGCGCGATAAAAACATGCCGAAGGCAGCGCTCGTCATCGGCGGCGTCGCCGAAAAGCCGCAGATCGCCAGCCTGCGCTCCGGCTGCGAATTCGTCATCGCCACTCCCGGACGCTTGCAGGATTTCATCACCCGCAAATTCGCCGACCTCCGT
>Ga0326728_10008353_pt1 | contig 25803 bp, 22 predicted proteins | sample MB3enrmetagenome_FD_207602 | JGI IMG/M metagenome (GOLD analysis project Ga0326728, IMG submission 207602) | Lab enriched peat soil microbial communities from McLean, Ithaca, NY, United States - MB31MN | ecosystem: Environmental > Terrestrial > Soil > Wetlands > Peat | place: USA: New York... | reverse complement strand
TCCCCGCGGCAGCGTCGCGTTGACCTTGCCGTGATTGACGTAGGGGCCGAAGCGGCCCGCTTTGACCGTGACGGCGCCGCCGAGCGTCGGATGATCGCCGAGCGCGCGTCCGCCGGCGCCGGCGCCGAAGCCGCGGCCGGCGCCGCTCTCCTTGGCGACGATCAGGTCGATCGCGCGATTGGCGCCGATCGTCAGCACGTCGTCGTTGCGGGCCAGATTGGCGTAGGTCTTGCCGTGCTGCACGTAGGACCCGTAGCGCCCGACGCCGGCCACGATCGGCTCGCCGCTCTGCGGGTGCCGGGCGACCTCGCGCGGCAGCGACAGCAGCGCGAGCGCCGTCTCCAGCGTGACGTCGTCGGGCTGGAGGCCCTTGGGCAGCGAGCAGCGCCTCGGCTTGTCGCCCTCGCCCTGCTGCACGTAGTCGCCGAAGCGGCCGCCGCGCAGCGTGATCTCGTCGCCGCTCGTCGGATCGATCCCGAGCGCGCGCACGCCGGGGCGCTCGCCCTCCGCCGCGCCGGCGCCGTTCTGACCGTTCGGCGACAGCACGCGGGTGAATTTGCACTCGGGGTAGTTCGAGCAGCCGATGAAGGCGCCGAACTTGCCGATCTTCAGCGACAGGCGCCCCTTGCCGCACGACGGGCATTGGCGCGGATCGCCGCCGTCGGCGCGGGCGGGGAAGATATGCGGCCCGAGCATCTCGTTGAGGGCGTCGAGCGCTTGGCTGGTGCGCAAATCCTTGGCGCCGGCGAGCGCGCCGGAAAAATCGGTCCAGAAATCGCGCAGCAGGTCCCTCCAGTCGATCTCGCTGTTGGAGACCCGGTCGAGCTTCTCCTCGAGCTCGGCGGTGAAGTCGTAGCCGACGTACTTGGCGAAGAAGGATTCGAGAAAGGCGGTGACCAGCCGGCCCTTGTCTTCGGGGATCAGTCGTTTCTTCTCCAGCCGCACGTAGTCGCGATCGCGCAGCACCGCCAGCGTCGAGGCGTAGGTCGAGGGGCGGCCGATGCCGAGCTCCTCCATCCGCTTGACCAGCGTCGCCTCGGTGTAGCGCGGCGGCGGCTCGGTGAAATGCTGGGTCGCCTCGATGCGCTCCCTGGTCAGCGGCTCGCCGGCGTTCATCGGCGGCAGGCGGGCCGAATCCTCGTCCTCGTCGTCGTCGCGCCCTTCCTGGTAGATCGCGAGGAAGCCGGGAAAACGCACCACCTGGCCGGTGGCGCGGAAATCAAGCCGGCGCTGAGCCGCCTCGGCGACGATGTCGACCGTGGTGCGCTCGAGTTCGGCGCTCTCCATCTGGCAGGCGACGGTGCGGTTCCAGATCAGTTCGTAGAGCTTGGCCTGCTCGGGTTCGAGATGGCGCGCGAGGTCGCGCGGCCGGCGCGTCATTTCGGTCGGGCGGATCGCCTCGTGGGCCTCCTGCGCGTTCTTGGCCTTGACCGTGTATTTGCGCGGCGCGGCGGGGACGAAAGCGTCGCCGAAGTCCTTGGCGATGACCTTGCGCGCCGCGGCGATCGCCTCCGGCGCGAGGTCGACGCCGTCGGTGCGCATGTAGGTGATGAGGCCGACCGCGCCTTCGCCGATGTCGAGGCCCTCGTAGAGGCGCTGGGCGATCTGCATGGTGCGCGCCGGCGCGAGGCCGAGCTTGCGCGAGGCTTCCTGCTGCAGCGTCGAGGTGGTGAAGGGCGGGTAGGGGTGGCGCTTGAGCGGCTTCGCCTCGACCTCGACGACCGTGAACTTCGCCGTCTCCAGCGCGGCTTTGAAAGCCTCCGCCTCCTCGCCCGATCCGACGTCGAGCCGGGCGATCTTCTTGCCGTCGGCGCCGACGAGCCGCGCCGCGAACGGCGCGTCGGCGAGCGTCTTCAGATGCGCGAGGATCGACCAGTATTCGCGCGCGACGAATTTCTCGATCTCCAGCTCGCGGTCGCAGACGATGCGCAGGGCCACCGACTGCACGCGGCCGGCGGAGCGCGCGCCCGGCAATTTGCGCCACAGCACCGGCGACAGATTGAAGCCGACGAGATAGTCGAGCGCGCGGCGGGCGCGATAGGCGTCGACCAGCGCCTCGTCGATCTCGCGCGGGTGGCGCATCGCCTCGGCGACCGCGTCCCGGGTGACGGCGTTGAAGACGACGCGGTCGACGCGCTTGTCCTTGAGGACTTTCTTCGCCTTGAGAATCTCATGGACGTGCCACGAGATCGCCTCGCCCTCGCGGTCCGGGTCGGTGGCGAGAATGACGCGCTCGGCGTCCTTGACCGCGCCGGCGATTTCGGCGAGCCGCTTGGCGGCCTTGGCGTCGATTTCCCAGCGCATGGCGAAATCGGCGTCGGGATCGACCGAGCCGTCCTTGGGGGCGAGATCGCGCACGTGGCCGAACGAGGCGTAGACGTCGTAGTCCCGGCCGAGATACTTGCCGATGGTCTTCACTTTGGTCGGCGACTCGACGATGACGACTTTCATGCGCAATGGTCCTTACAGGGGGCGGCGCGATATGGGCGCGCCTCCTGACAATCTCAAGACCCGGGGGCCGGGAAGCGCGCGGAAAATGGTGGAGGGCGGGCCAAGTGTCAAATGACGTCCATTGTCCGGCTCCGGCGCGAAGGGCGCGGCCGTTTCTCGTCGACCCCGCTTCGCGTTCAAACGACTCGAAACGGATTGGCCACCCTCAAGCCCGCGCCGATCCTCATCCCGTCGTGCAAATCCTCGGACCACAGCGTCGCGCAGCCGCTCAGCGCCGCGGCGGCGGCGATCAGAGCGTCGTAGATCGACAGCTTGTATCGCTCGGCGAATTCGAGGCCCCTGTCGTGCGTCTCCAGCGTCACCGGCTCGACGGCGAGCAGGCCGCGCAACAGCCCCAGGAATTCGTGGGTCTCGCGCCAACTCATGTGCATTTTGCGGCGCGCGACGTTCGCGGCTTCGTTCAAGACTTGCACGCTGATGGCGCCGCCATTTCGCACCAGCGCCTCGGCGCGATCCGCCTTTTCGGCGTTCTTGGAGACGAGATAGAGCAGGACATTGGTGTCGAAGAAGCTATCGGGCATTCGCTTCGTCCCGATCGAAGACGAAACCGGCGGGCAGGCGGCCGCGCAGGGCGCGCAGACGTTTCAGCAAGTCGTCGCGCTCGGGCTTACGCGCCAGCGCGAAGCGGCGCTCGCCCTGGACATGGATTTCGATTTCATCGCCCGGGCGCAGCTTCAGCGCCTCGGCGACGGCGGCGGGAATGCGAACAGCGAGGCTGTTGCCCCATTTGGCGACTTGCATCGCAGGCTCCTTGGATATACATCATGGCTAATGTATATCTAGGCGGCCATCGCGTCAATGCGCCTCTTGCCGCCCGCCGGTTCGGCTCTTATAGGGTGTGGCTTTAATGGCCGCTCCCGATTCTCCGCCCGGCTTCGCCCGCCGCCACCTGCTCGGCATCGAGGGCCTGTCGCGGCGCGAAATCGAGGCGCTGCTCGATCTTTCCGAGGAAGCGGTCGGCATTTCCCGCCAGGTCGAGAAGAAGCGCGCGACGTTGCGCGGCCGCACGCAGATCAACCTGTTCTTCGAGGCCTCGACCCGCACCCAGTCGTCTTTCGAGATCGCGGGAAAGCGCCTGGGCGCCGACGTGATGAACATGGCGGTCGGCAATTCCAGCGTGAAAAAGGGCGAGACGCTGATCGACACCGCGGTGACGCTCAACGCGATGCGGCCCGACATCATCGTCGTGCGCCATAACTGCGCCGGCGCGGTGCACTTGTTGGCGCGCAAGGTCGACTGCGCCGTCGTCAACGCCGGCGACGGCGCGCACGAGCATCCGACCCAGGCGCTGCTCGACGCGCTGACCATCCGCCGCAACCTCGGCCGCATCGAGGGCCTGACGGTGGCCATCTGCGGCGACATCCTGCATTCGCGCGTCGCGCGCTCCAACATCTTGGCGCTGGGGACGCTCGGCGCGCGCGTGCGCGTCGTCGGCCCGTCGACGCTGCTGCCGCCCGGAATCGAGAACATGGGCGTCGAGGCTTTTCGCGACATGAAGGCGGGGCTGAAGGACGCCGACATCGTGATGATGCTGCGCCTGCAGCGCGAGCGCATGAGCGGCGCCTACGTGCCCTCGACCAAGGAGTATTTCCGCTATTTCGGCCTCGACGCGGAAAAGCTAGCCTACGCCAAGCCGGGCGCCTTCGTCATGCACCCCGGCCCGATGAACCGCGGCGTCGAAATCGATTCGCTGATCGCCGACGGCGCGCAATCGCTGATCCGCGAACAGGTCGAAATGGGCGTCGCCGTGCGCATGGCGGTGCTGGAGGCGCTGGCGCGCTATTTGCCCAACGCGTGAGGCCGAAGGCTTTTGGCGGCCCTCATCCAGCGCTTCGCGCCGCCTTTTCCCGCGCGCGTGAGAAGCGGGTTGTCCGCGCGGCGCAAGCTATCGAACCCGCGGGGCGCTCGCTCGCTCGACGCGCCCTCGCCGCGCCGGGCGGCATTTGGCGAAGGAATCGACCATGCCGACCAGCACGCTGCCGAGAAGCACGGTTTGCGCGAGGGCGTAGGGCAGGGTCAGCGCCTCGTTGGCGCTCAGAATCCAATAGGCCAAGGCGGCGAACGTCACGCTGGCGAAGACGGCCAGAACGCCCCAGTTCGATTTGCGATCGCGGCCCATGCGAAGCCCCCTTAAGAAAGACGCCGTGGCGGCCCGTCGCCGCCCGGCAGCTCGCTTACGGGACGGCGATTGGGGCCGCTCCCCAATCCAGCCCATCGTCTAACCGCGGCGGGTTAAAATCTCTTTGCGCGCGGCAATGCGAATTTGATTCAAGGGATCGCCCACGCCGCGGCGGCGGCGGATTGGCCAATCGCAAAGACCGCGCACGACGGCTCGCCCCGGTCGGGCGCGGCGCCCTCAGCGGCCGCGCCTCGCTTCATCCAGCGTTGCGAACTCCGCCTCCGTCAACACGATCTCCGCCGCCGCGACGTTCTCCTCGAGGTGCGCGACTTTCGAGGTGCCGGGAATCGGCAACATGACCGGGCTGCGCTTGAGGAGCCAGGCGAGGGCGATCTGGGCGGGCGTCGCGTCGTGGGCGCGCGCGATCCGCTCCAGCGATCCGCCGGGCCCGGCGAGGTCGCCCGCGGCGAGCGGATACCACGGGATGAAGCCGATGCCGCGCTTCTCGCAGAATTCGAGCACGTCTTCGCTGGCGCGGTCGGCGAGGCTGTAGCGGTTCTGCACCGTCGCGACGGGGAAGACTTTCGCCGCCGCCTCGATGTCGGCGATCGAAACGTTGCTGAGGCCGGCGAAGCGGATGACCTTCGCGTCGATGAGCGACTTAACGGCGGCGAACTGCTCGTCGCGCGGCGTCTTCGGATCGATGCGGTGCAATTGCCACAGGTCGATCGTCTCGACGCCGAGATTGCGGCGGCTCTTGTGCGCCTGCTCGACGAGATAATCCGGCCGCCCGAACGGGCTCCACTGATTCGGCCCGCCGCGCGTCAGGCCGCCCTTGGTGGCCACCAGGATTTCGCCGTAGGGATGCAGCGCTTCGCGGATCAGCCGCTCGGAGACCTCGGGTCCGTAGGAATCGGCGGTGTCGACGAAATTCACCCCCAGTTGCGGCAGGCGGCGCAGCGTCCGCAGCGCTTCGGCGCGATCCGCCGGTTCGCCCCACACGCCGCGTCCAGTCACCCGCATCGCGCCATAGCCGAGACGATGGACGGCGATCTCGCCGCCGATCTTGAACACGCCCGATTGCGCCGCGTTGGCCATTGCCTCGTTCTCCGCTTTCGTCGCGCCGCCAATATGACGTCGGCCGCGCCTCACGGCCAGCGCGCCAGCGGCGGCAGCGAGGAAAGGATCGCCGCGACCTGGCCGCCGGTCTTCAAGCCGAACACCGTGCCGCGATCGTAGAGCAGATTGAACTCGACGTAGCGGCCGCGGCGCACGAGCTGCTCCTCGCGCTCTTCTTGCGTCCACGGCTTGGCGAAATTGCGGCGCACGATCTCGCCGTAGAGCGAGACGAAGGCGTCGCCGAGGTCGCGGGCGAAGGCGAAATCGGCGTCGAAACCCGAGTTCGCCGCATCGCCCGCGCTGTTGAGACGATCGAAGAAGAGGCCGCCGACGCCGCGCGGCTCGCCGCGGTGCGGCAGAAAGAAATACTCGTCGCACCACGCCTTGTATCGGTCGTACGACGCGACCGCGGCATGACGCTCGCAAACGCCGCGCAGCGCGTCGTGGAACAGAAGCGCGTCGGGATCGTCGGCGCGGCGGCGCGCCGCCAGCATCGGGGTCAGGTCCGCGCCGCCGCCGAACCACGCCTTCGTCGTCACGACGAGGCGCGCGTTCATGTGGACGGTCGGAACATGCGGGTTCCAGGGATGGGCGATCGCCGAAATCCCGGAGGCCCAGAAGCGCGGATCGGCCTCGGCGCCGGGCGCCTGCTCGGCGTATTCCGGCGGAAAAGTCCCGTAGACCGTCGAGGCGTGCGCGGCCATTTTCTCGAACAGCCGGCCGCGCAGCATCGCCATCCGCCCGCCGCCGCCCGGCGCGCCGGAGTGATCGACCCGGCGCCACGGCTCCAGCGCGAAGCGCCCCGGCGCCGCGCCCGGCGCGCCCAGCGGGCACTCGTCCTCGAGCCGCTCCATCGCGGCGATCAAGGTGAGTTGCAGCGCCTCGAACCAGGCTTGCGCGTCGCTCTTGCGTCGCTCCAGCAGCGCTCGCTCGCTCATCGCCCTTTCCCGCTCGCTTCAGCCCGCGCGCACCCGCGCGACCAGCCGCTCGACATGCGCGATCGGCGTTTCCGGCAGGACGCCGTGGCCGAGGTTGAAGATGTGCGCACGACCGGCGAAGCCGCGCAACGCCCGCTCGACGCCCTCGTCGAGCGCCCTCCCGCCGGCGACGAGGGCGATCGGATCGAGATTGCCTTGCAGCGCCAGCGGCGCGGGCAGGGCCGCGGCGGCGGCGGCGGGCTCGACCGCGGCGTCGAGGCCGACGGCCGCGAGCCCGTCGAGCCGAGCGAACTCGGCGAGCCGGGTCGCCGCGCCGCGGGGAAAGGCGATGATCGGCGCGCGCGGCGCCGAGGCGCGGAGCCGGGCGAGCATGCGCGCGATCGGCCGGACGCACCAGCGCTCGAATTCGGCCGGCGGCAGCACGCCCGACCAGGAGTCGAAGATCTGCGCCGCCTCGGCGCCGGCGCGAAACTGGCGCGCCAGATATTCGGCCGAGACGTCGGCGAGCCGGTCGATCAGCGCCGCGAAGAGATCGGGCTGGCGATAGGCGAAGAGGCGCGCCGGCGCCTGGTCCGGCGCGCCGCAGCCGGCGACCATGTAGCTCGCTGCGGTCCACGGCGCGCCGCAGAAGCCGATCAGCGCGACCTCGTCCGGCAGAGCCGCCTTGACGCGCTCGATCGTCTCGAACACCGGCTCGAGCCGCGCCCAGTCGGGCGCCTCGCTCAGCTTCGCGAAGTCGGCGGCGCTCTCGATCGGTTCGAGACGCGGGCCGTCGCCGCTCTCGAAGCTGACGCTTTGCCCAAGCGCGTCGGGGATGACGAGAATGTCGGAGAACAGGATCGCCGCGTCGAAGCCGAAGCGGCGGATCGGCTGCAAGGTTGCTTCCGTAGCGAGCTTGGGGGTGTAGCAAAAATCGAGGAAGGAAGGGGCCCGGACGCGCAGCGCGCGATACTCCGGCAGGTACCGGCCGGCCTGCCGCATCAGCCAGATCGGCGGAATTTTCTGCACGGCGCCGGCGAGCGCGGCGAGCAAGGGCTTGGGGGCGTCGGTCGATGGGGCGGCGGCCGTCATGAGGCTTTCCGGGGCGGCCGTCATGGCGAGCGAAGCGACGCGATCCACGGCGCAGCCGCCGCATGGATTGCTTCGTCGCTTCGCTCCTCGCAATGACGGATAGAGCGGATCGAGGCCGCTCTATCGCGAAAGTTCAGAAGCGCGCAAGGCCGAGCGGCCTATTCCGCCGCCTTCTTCATCTCCGGGTACGCGCAATTCGCCGCGGCGTCCGCGCCCGGGCGGCGCAGCGGCACGACGCGCGCCTCCTCGAAGGGCAGGCCGAGCGTGGTCCAGACGTCGACCAGCGCCTCGACCAGCCGGGCGACCTGCGCCTCGGTGTGGCGCGGCGTCGGCGTGATGCGCAGCCGCTCCGCGCCCTTGGCGACGGTCGGGTAGTTGATCGGCTGGATGTAGATTTCGTGGCGGCGCAGCAGCAGCTCGCTCGCGGCGCGGCACTTCTTGGCGTCGCGCACCATCACCGGCACGACGTGGGAGGGGTTGTCGAGCACCGGCAGGCCCGCCGCGCGCAGCGCGTGCTTGACCATGCGCGCCATCGCTTGGTGGCGCTCGCGTTCGGCGTTCGAGGTCTTCAGGCAGCGAACCGCCGCGGCGGCGCTCGCCGCCACGCTCGGCGGCAAGGTGGTGGTGAAGATGAACGACGGCGCGTAGCTGCGCACCGCGTCGATCAACGTCGCGTCGGCGGCGATGTAGCCGCCGAGACTGCCGAAGCCCTTGGCGAGCGTGCCCTCGATGACGTCGATTTCGCCCATCAGGCCTTCGCGTTCGCTCAGCCCTCCGCCGCGCGGCCCGTACATGCCGACCGCGTGCACTTCGTCGATGTAGGTCATCGCGCCGTGCTTCTTGGCGAGCGCGACGATCTCGGCGATCGGCGCGAAGTCGCCGTCCATCGAATAGAGGCTCTCGAACACGATCAGCTTGGCGCGCTCCTTGCCCTCGGCGGCGAGCAGCGCTTCGAGATGGGCGACGTCGTTGTGGCGCCAGATCTTCTTTTCGCATCCCGAACGGCGCACGCCTTAGATCATCGAATTATGGTTGAGCGCGTCGGAGAGGATCAGGCAGTCGGGCAGCAGGCTGGCGATCGTCGAAATGCCGGCGAGATTGGAGACCCAACCCGAGGTGAAGACCAGCGCCGCCGCTTTGCCGTGCAGGTCGGCGAGTTCGCGCTCGAGGCTGACGATCGGGTGATGGGTGCCGGCGATGTTGCGGGTCCCGCCGGCGCCGGCGCCATGGGCGCGCGTCGCGGCGACCGCGGCCTCGATGACCTCGGGGCGCCCGCCCATGCCGAGATAGTCGTTGGAGCACCAGACGGTGACTTCGCGCGGCGCGTGTTCCTCGCCCGGCGGGCGCCACAGCGCCATGGGAAAGCGCGTCGCGTCGCGTTCGAGATCGGCGAAGACGCGATAACGCTCTTCCCGCTTCAGTTGGTCGATCGCTTCTTCGAAGCGCCGCTGATAGTCCATCGATCCTTGACCTATGTCATGCCGGGAGCGTCCTCGGCGGACCGCTTTCCCGCTTCCTTCCTCGCCTCATCGGTACCCGCGCGCGCCCCGCGAGTAAAGGGCGCCGCGCCCCGCGGAGCCGGCGTCCGCTCGCCGGCGAGGCTCGGCGGAAATTGGCGCTAGCGCAAAAACGAATCCGAAAAATAGCGAGACGCGATCCTCGCCGGCCGCCCGGCGGTTCGCGGCGAGCGGCGCGGGGCGCGACACTTTGTCCTACCGCGCCGGCCCGTCGCCGGTCGGCAAGACCCCCGGCGGCAGCCGTCGCTTGAGGTCGCGGCCGGCTTCGCGCCCTAAGCGCGCCGCGTCGGCGGGGGCGCCCTCGAGGCGCACGTCGAACGCCTCCGAGCCGTCCTCGCGCAAAACTTGGCCCATCAGGACCAGCGCGCCGGCTTCGAGCCGCGCGTAGCCGGCGATCGGGGTGCGGCAGGAGCCTTCGAGTTCGGCGAGAAACGCCCGCTCCGCGGTCAGCGCGGTCATGGTGTCGGCGTGGCCGATCGGCGCCAGCGCGGCGAGCGCGCGCGCGTCGCCGGCGCGCGCGGTCAAGGCGACGGCGCCCTGGCCGACCGCGGGCAAAAAGGATTCGAGGTCGAGCACGGCGCGGGCGCGGGCGGCGAGGCCGAGGCGCTTCAGGCCGGCCAGCGCCAGCAGCGTCGCGTCGATCGCGCCCGCTTCGGCCTTGGCGAGCCGGGTCTCGACGTTGCCGCGCAGCAGCTCGACGCGAAGATCGGGCCTCAGCCGGCGCGCCTGCGCGCTGCGGCGCAGCGACGCGGCGCCGAGGCGCGCGCCGTGGGGAAGCGAAAGAATCGAATCGGCGAGGGCGGAAATCAGCGCGTCGCGCGGGTCTTCGCGTTCGAGGCAGGCGGCGATCGCCACGCCGTCGGGCAAGCGGGTCGGCAGGTCCTTGGCCGAATGCGCGGCGGCGTCGATTCGGCCGGCGAGGAGCGCCGCGTCGATCTCCTTGGCGAACAGGCCCTTGCCGCCGGCTTCGGCGAGCGGGCGGTCTTGGATGAGGTCGCCGCTGGTGCGGATGATCTCGATGGCGACGCTGGCCTCGTCCCAACCCTGCGCCGCCGCGATCGCTCTTCGCGCCTCGCGCGCCTGGGCGAGGGCGAGCGGCGAGCCGCGCGCGCCGAGGGTGAAAAGGACGCCGGAAGCCATGCGCGCGCCATTACGGGAGAACGAGCGCGAAGGCTAGGGGGCGGCGCCGGGTCGCCTCCGGGATCGAAAAGGATGTCGCCATCGCCGGGCCGAGGGTCGACCTGTTGCCGCCAGGACACACGTCCGATCGAATCGCGCCGACCGCGCGGCGGCCCGCGTCGGCGGCGCCCTCGCGGCATCGCGGCGGCGTTTGGCCGCCCAGGATATTTCGCTTTTTTTCCAAGCATAAGGGATGTCATCATTTTGTAATAATCGCTGCGGATGCGATGCAGAGGCTGACTGACGAGGTATTTGCCAGGATATCGGAATCCGGCTACTAGAAAGCCGCGAGTGTCGGGGAGCTTGAGCTTGCCCCTCTCGAGCCGGTTGATGGGAAGCGCGCCCGCTGCGTGCGGAGCGCGAGAAGGATAATATTGCAATCCGCCGGAAGCGTATTGTGGCGCGGCCGACAAACCGATGGGGGCACGTTATGCGGTTGTTTAAACACTTACTCTTGGCCTCGACGGCCGGGTTGTTGATCGCCGGCGCCGCGCAAGCCGCCGATTTGCCGACCAAGAAGACCCCGCCGGCCCCGCCGGCGACGAACTGCTACGCCAGCTTCTACAGCTGGTTGGATTCGACCGCCGCGGACTGCCCGCTGACCTATATGGGCATCACGGTCTACGGCCAGATCGACGTCGGCGGCGGCTACGAGACGCACGCGTCGGGCTTCAACAGGGATTTCAACAACGGCGTTTCCGAACTGATCGCCAAGAGCAGCAACAACGGGCGCTGGCAGTGGGTGCCGAACGGCCTCAGCCAGTCCAACGTCGGCGTCAAGATGAAGGAGCAGGTCGCGCCGGATTGGTTCATCGTCGGCGACGTCAACCTCGGCTTCGACCCCTATTCGTTCCGGCTCGCCAACGGGCCGCAGTCGCTGGTGGACAACGTCGGCGCGCCGACGCCGAATTGGAGCGCCAACAGCGACTCGAGCCGCGCCGGCCAGTGGGACAACGCCCGCGGCTACGTCGGCGTCAACAACACGACCTTCGGCACGCTGACCGTCGGCCGCCAATACGCGTTCTCCAACGACATGTCGGCGAACTACGATCCGTCGGGCGGCTCCTACGGTTTCTCGCTGATCGGCAGCTCGGGCACCCCCCTCCAAGGCCTCGGCGACACCGAGCTCGCCCGCTACAACAGCTCGGTCAAGTACCAGGTGGCCTACAACGGTTTCCGCGCCGGCGCGCTGTGGGACTTCGGCAATTACAGCGACGGCGACGCCTCGAACGGCGCCTACCAGTTCGACGTCGGCTTCGACTACGCCGGCTTCTCGGTCGACGCGATCTACAGCTACGCCAACGACGCCGTGTTCCTGTCGGCCAATTCGACGACCGACCCGTTGAAAGCGACGATCGCCGATGTCCAGAGCGAGGCGATCGCCGCCAAGTACAAGAATGGCCAGTGGCAAGCGTTCGCCGGATACGCCTACGATCATTTCGCCTCCGCGACGGACTCCTACGCGGCGAATGCGGCGGCTAACGGCTTCGACAGCATCGCCGACATCCACGTAGGAGGCGGCAGCCAAAACAGCACAACCGCCTACAACGGCAAGGTCCTCCAGGTCGCGTGGGTCGGCGCGAAGTATAGCATCCTGAGCAACCTCGACCTCTCCGCCGCGTATTACTACGAGTGGCAGAACGACTACACGTACTCGTCCGGTGGCAAGTCGGAGACATGCACCGGCCCTGGGTCCGCCCAGACCAAGACCTGCGCAGGCCACGAGCCGGCGTACTCGGCGCTGCTCGACTGGCGTCCGGTCAAGCGCGTCGACGTCTACGCCGGCGTGATGTACTCCGAGGTCGACGGCGGCATGGCCAACGGCTATACCCACACCACCAACAACACCGCCTTCACCAGCGGCGTGCGCGTCGGCTTCTGATCGCCGCTTTCGTCGATCTTCGCGATTTTTCGTGCCCCGGGCCGCGCGCCCGGGGTCTTTTTTCGCCGCGCCGCCGCCGGCCGATCGTGCGGACGCCGCGACGCTTCGCCGCGGCATGCGCCGTATGGACGGTCGCGTCGAGCCTGACCATGGCGCCGGGCGGAATTCTCGGCGGCGCAAGACCACGCTTGCGAACCGACGCCGCGGCGGATTGCCGGAATGGCGCGAAGTGGCGTAGGAGACGGACCGCCGCCCGGAAACTTCGCCGCGTCGGGCCGGGGGCGCCGGTCCCGACGGCGGCCGCGTTCGGGCGATGCCGGGCGATGCAAGGAGAGGATGCGCGATGCTGGACTCAACCGACCGGACGGCGCCCGAGCCGATCGAAATGGCCAGCCGCGACGAGATCGCCGCGTTGCAGCTGTCGCGCCTGCGGGCGACGGTTCGGCTCGCCTACGACAGGGTTCCGCATTACCAGCGCGCGTTCGCCGCGGCCGGCGCGCATCCCGACGACCTGCGCAGCCTGGACGACCTGCGGAAATTCCCGTTCACCGACAAGGGCGACCTGCGCGCCAACTATCCCTTCGGCATGTTCGCCGTGCCGCGTCGGGAGGTCGTGCGCATCCACGCTTCCTCCGGCACCAGCGGCAAGCCGACGGTGGTCGGCTACACCCGCGCCGACCTGCGGACCTGGGCGGAGGTGATGGCCCGCTCGATCCGCGCCGCCGGCGGCCGCCCGGGCGACATCTTCCACATCACCCATGGCTACGGCCTGTTCACCGGCGGCCTCGGCGTCCACTACGGCGCCGAACACCTGGGCTGCACCGTGGTGCCGATCTCCGGCGGGCAGACCCCCCGCCAGGTGCAACTGATCGAGGATTTCCGCCCCGACCTCATCGTCGGCACGCCGTCCTACATGCTCGCCATCGCCGACGAGTTCGAGCGCCAGGGCCTCGACCCGCGCCGCAGCTCGCTGCGCGTGGTCATGTGCGGCGCCGAGCCGTGGACCGTCGCGATGCGCCACGAGATCGAGGCGCGCTTCGACGCCAGCGCCTTCGACCTCTACGGCATCTCCGAGATCATCGGCCCCGGCGTCGCCTGCGAATGCGCCGAGAACAAGGACGGCCTGCACATCTGGGAGGACCACTTCTATCCCGAGATCGTCGATCCGGCGACCGGAACGCCGGCGCCGGACGGGCAGCGGGGCGAACTCGTGCTGACGACGCTGACCAAGGAGGCGATGCCGCTCATCCGCTACCGCACGCGCGACCTGACCCGCCTGCTGCCGGGCACGGCGCGGACGGTGCGGCGGATCGAGAAGATCGCCGGGCGCACCGACGACATGCTGATCATCCGCGGCGTCAATGTCTTCCCCGGCCAGATCGAGGAACTGCTGCTGAAGGAGCCGATGCTGTCGCCGCACTATGTCTTGGAAGTGTCCCGCCGCGACCACCTCGACGCCCTTGCGGTGGTCGCAGAGATCCGGCCGGGCGCCAGCGCGCGCGATGGGGCCGAGCGACAGGCCTGCGTGGGCCGCCTCGCCCACGCGGTGAAATCCTATATCGGCGTCACCGTGCAGGTGCGCGTGGTCGAGGCGGGAGAACTCGAACGGTCGGCCGGCAAGGCCAAGCGCATCGTCGACCTGCGCCCGCAGTAGGGCGCAACGCGCCGCCGCTCGCTCGCCGCCGTGAAGACGACGCGGTCATCGTCCTTCAGAAAAACGATCCGCATGGCTACTCGAAGTCGGCCAAACTGTGCGGTGCGCTCGACTGCCCGCGAAAGACCTTGAGGCCCTTGGGGGTCGACACGATGTCGCCGTTGACCAGCGTGTCGTCGTTGAGCAGCGCATCCATCGGATCGGGCGCCGAATCCTGCGAACAATGGCGCCCTCGCGCCGCAACGCACGCGAGCCAGTCGTCATGACGCTGCCGCGCGACTTTCACGCGGTCCCGCCAATCGACGCTTTCCGTTGGATCGTCTTTGGCGTCCGCGTCGAACGCGGGCGTTTCCTGGGCGGCGGGGGAGAGCGAGGACGCCGCCGCCGGCGCCGCGCCGGAGAGCGTCTGCTGCGCGCAGGCGCCTTCGACAAGCCAAAGCGTCACAACGATCGCGGATGCCGCACGCCAATCGGAAATCGCACGCCTCCCTTATTTCGTGCGCCGGAATCTCGTCGCGCATTTCAAGCGGGACGCTCGAAGCTTACCCACGAACGCGCCCGAGCGATACGGTCACGGTTGCCGCCATGATAGCGGCGAAGTAGACCCCGACGCCGGGAATTTGCAGGGAAAAGTCGACGATCGAGTGCAGGCTGGCGAGAATGAGAACGGCAAGCCCCATCACCGGAATGTAGCGGAATTTGTGACGGATTCGAATGCCGCGGATGAAGACGCCGACGAGGATCGCGTAGCCGATCGCCAGGGCGGCGAGGAACGGCAGGCCGAGGCCGAGCCAGCCTTCCAGAAAGAAATTGTGCGCCCTGTCCCAAAAGCCGAAGATTCCGGCGCAATCGGAGTCGCGGTAGACCGGAAACACATCCTGGAATGCGCCGAATCCCGTGCCGAAGATCCAATTGTCCTTGATTGCGTTGAAAGTCGAGGCGAAGGAGCACCAACGCGCGTCCTCGGTTCCTTGCTCCTGCATCCGATACACCGACCGTCCGGCGAAAAGCGCGAACAGGCCGACGATGACGAGAAGAGCTGCGATGGCCGTCGCGTAGCGGCGCCAACTGACGAATTCATCGTTCGGCCTGTCGGCGGTCAGTCGCCGCGTCGTCATCATGGCGGCGGCCGCGACGCAGGCGATGAAGGTCGCCCCGACGGCGCCGCGCGACTGCGTGAGGAAAAGCGCCATCGCGACAATCAGGCAAGAGAACGCATAAACCAGAACCAGCACATTCTTGTCGCGCCAGCCGATGGCGAAATTGGTCGCCTTCTTGACGAAGCTGGCGATGCGGATCTTTCGCACTTGGTGGAATTCGAGCCCGAGATTGAGGAGAAGGGCGATACCGAAGAAGGTTCCCGCCGTGTTGCGGTTGACGAACGTCGCCGTGAGATAGCCGACGTAGTATTTCTTCGGTTCGAGGAGGAGTTGGTCGGGAAAGAGCAACTCCTGGAGGATGCCGAACGCCGCATAGGCCGCTCCGAAATAGGCGAGCGCCCGCCACAGCCACAACGCTTCGTCGTCGCCCTGGAAGAAGACCAGCGCGGATAGGAACGCGAGGAACGGCAGCGCCAGCGAAGACAGCGCGTCGAGCGTCATGCCGGGGGCGACCGAAATGGTGCCGTGCGCCGGGCCGAGATTCTCGTCGACCGACTTCCACGCGCCGTTCGCCAAGTCCGCGCCGGCGAGCGGCGACGCCTGGAAGGCCGCGTAACCGATGAGGCCGGCGAGCACGAGGATCGAGACCGCCTGGATGCGCCCGACGCGGGCCGAACCGATCGGATGAAAAGTCGAGAGGATCGCGAGGATGGCGAAGGCGGTCGCGGCGATGTTCGACTGCACCGTCGAGGCGGAGCCGTAACCCAGCACCGTCAGAACAATGGCGGCGAGGAAGGCTCTCGCGAGCCATCCCCGGGATCCCAGCTGAGCAATCGCGGACGCCGGCGTCATTTTGGCCCTGTCTCGAAGGCGGTGACGCCCTCTGCATCAATGCGAAGGACGGTTAGGCGATTGGTCATGTAGGCGCCCGTGTCGATATTAATTCTGTTAGCGAGAAAGTCGACGCTGGTGACGGGATTATGCCCGTGGATGACGATGAATCCGAATTTTCCCGCATAATTCAAGAAGTCTTCGCGGATCCAAGCGAGGTCGTCTATCGACTGCCGCTCGATCGCGACGCCAGGTCTGAGCCCCGCGTGGACGAAGCAATAGCCGCCAGCCGTGTGCACGCTCTTCAATGATGAAATGAAACGCAGGTGCTGAACGGGAACCTTCTCGGCGAGATCGCGCGGCTGGACGCCGCCTTTCTCCAGCAGGCCGCGGGCGTCGACGCCATAGGACAGGATCGTTTCGAGCCCTCCCAGGCGGCGCCAGTCGTCAAAGGGAATCTCGCCGCGTAAGAAAGACTCCATCATGATCTCGTGATTGCCTCGCAAGAAGATTGTGGCGGCCGCCGTCGAGCGAGCGACAAGAAGATCGATCACCCCTTTGGAATCGGGGCCGCGATCGATGTAGTCGCCGACATAGATTTCCAACGCCCGATCGGCGGCGCCTCGCTCGGCGACGTCGCGATCGATGACAGCGTGCGCCCGCTTGAGGCAGTCGGAGCGTCCGTGGATATCGCCAATAGCATAGAGGAGCTTGCCCTCCGGGCCGGGCGGGTAGCGAACCTCGCGATGAAGGAGGGACCTAAGCCACGCCAACATGAAATCTCTCTTGCGCGCGGACATCGCGGACATCACAGCCACGCCGGCGACAAAGAAAATCCCCATTCCCGCGCCGCCCCGCGCGTTGCGCCCATCCCATTCGTGTCTCTCGCTCGGCGAGGCGCCCAGTTGGGTCTCATCGCGCGTCTGAAACAAGACATCATGACGCGTCGACGAAAAAATTCGGACCGGCCCCTCCGGCAAGTCGGTACAGATAATTTGCGGCTCCGGCAATCGGAAATCGAATCCTGTCTTTCAGGCGCAAGGCCGGTTGGGTCTCGTTTAACCACGAATTCACGCAGTTGTTGCGCGCTGGTAAACAGACTGTTAACGGCGGGCGTCATCTTGTAAGAATGGTGCGGTCTTGGGTTTGGGGGCGATCGTGCATATTGCTCGCCACTCGTCCTACGAGGCGCGTGCGGCGCGCCGCGAATTCGGCTTGTCGTGTCAGGCGCTGCCGCCGATCGCCGCGGCGCTCGACGTGGGGCTGGTTCTGCTCGCCAGCGTCGCAGGACGGATCGGCTACGAGTATTCCACAACGAACGAATTTCCCTCGCTCGACGGAGCGCCCGGCGTCGGCTTGATCGTCGGGGCTTTTTTCGTGCTGTTGGCGCGCATGGCAGGGCTCTATGAACTTCAGGCCTTGTTGGCGCCGATTCGAAATGTGGCCCGAGTCGCGGCGGTGTCGGCGATCAGCCTGCTCGCCGCAATCTGCATTCTGTTCCTGCTCAAGGTCGGAGCGGATTATTCGCGCGGCGCGATGGTTGTTTTTGCGGCGGTTGCGCTTGCCTTGGCGCCGATTGGCCGCCTGCTTCTCGGCGCCGCGTCACGCAGTGGAATCCGTCGCGGCGCGATCAAGGGTCGGCGCGTGGTGACGCTCGGCGACGCCGGCGAAATCGAGCGGCTCGGCCAATCCGACTTCTTGCATTTCGGCATCGACGAGATCGCGCGCTTCGCCGTGACGGGCGCCTCGACCCATGGCGGGTTGGACGGAAGGGACCGCGCTCGGATCGCGCAAGCGATCGAAGCCTCGCGGCGCCTCCAGGCGCGGGAGTTCGCACTCATTATGCCGTGGAGCCGCGACCGGGAGATTTCAGAGGTCTGCGGCCTTCTGCGTGTTTCTCCGTTGCCCGTTCGGCTGTATCCGGACCAGAAGATTCGCAACGTTCTTCGCCAGCAGAAGGAACACGGCTTCAGCCAGCATTTCTCGGTGACGATCCAGCGCGCGCCGCTGAGCGCAGGGGAGCGCGCTATCAAGCGCGCGCTGGATGTCGCCATTGCGGTTGCGGCGCTGTTCGTTTTGGCGCCGCTTCTGCTCCTGACTTCGCTTGTCATCAAGCTCGACAGTCCGGGGCCGGTTATTTTCCGTCAGCGGCGTTGCGGTTTCGACAATCGGGAATTCGTCATCCTCAAATTCCGGACGATGTCGGTGTTGGAGGACGATGGTCCGATCGTTCAAGCCAAACGCGACGACGAGCGCGTGACGCGCATCGGCAGGATGCTGCGGCGAACGAGCATCGATGAACTGCCTCAGCTCATCAATGTCGTTCGCGGCGACATGTCTCTGGTGGGGCCGAGGCCCCATGCGATCGCCCATGACGACGAGTTCAAGGCGCGCATCGGCAATTACGCGCTGCGGCATCACGTGAAGCCGGGGGTGACCGGCGCCGCGCAGGTCATGGGCCTGCGCGGCGAGACGTCGCGCCTGTCGCAAATGGAGCAGCGCCTCGAGAGGGACCTCTGGTACATCGACCATTGGTCGTTGACGCTCGATCTGAAGATCATGGCGATGACGTGCTTGGCGCTGTTTCGCCTCGACGCCTATTGAAACCGGTTTCGGAGAATGGGCGGAACCTCCTTCGTCCGATCAGGCCGAACGGTTTCTTTTTATGCCGCAGCGAGGCAAGCGCGGAATATTCCCGGCCCGTCGCCTTCGGGCGCAGATGCTATCGGATCCGGGTCGGACCCAATGCGAAGCGGCGAGGCGATCGGCTCTGCGATATGATGCTGCAGAAATAGCCGAACTCGAATATCGTTGCGGACAGCAACGTCGAGGATGCGGCCTGTAAGAGGCCAAGATGTAGCGATCCAATGAGATAGACAGGAATGATCAAAAGCGACATCCCCAGCAAGCCGTAGACGTTGAAGGCCAGTCCCAGGATAAAGCCTGCCGACAGGAGAGCGATGAGCGTCATTCGAGCGCTCCAAGCAAACGTAACGTAACTGCGCGGCTCGTGTATCGCCGCAGCGTTAACGGCTATCAATGAAAGGTTAACAATATGTTGCGGCGGTTGATTTTACGCGGAAATCGACCATTGGATCGCTCGAAACAGACAGATTTGGATCGTTCGCAACCCGCGTTTCGTGTTGGCGCGGTTTGGCCGCAGTATGTTTTGCGCCCCGCCGTTGCGCGGCGGCAACAGTGCGGCAACTCGTTGAATATCATAAAATATCTCCGTTCTCGGCTGGGTCGGCTGAACCGAGTCGAGCGAAAGCGAACCAATTAACCATGGCGCCGAGAATTCGCGCTATGGGGAGCTTCCTTGTTGGCGCGAATTGCGTTAATGCTTTCTTAGCATTTGTGGCGATCGGCTCGGGGGAACTGATGAGGCACGATCTGAGGCGCCTCATGGCGTTAAGCGTCGCGCTCTTGGCCTTGACCGGGTGCTCGATGATTCCCGACAGCGGGCCGTCGAGGCGCACGGTCGAATCGGAAGCCGCCGTGACGTTGAACGCCCCGACGGCAGGCTCGATTCTCGACTACGTGCTCGTCGATTTGAATCGCGTCGTCTTGCCGTTGATCGAGGATGCCGGTCCGGGTTCGCTGCTGCGCACGTTCGGGGCGGGGCATGGCCCCGTGCCGGAGATCAAGGTCGGCGTCGGCGATACGATTCAGGTGACCTTGTTCGAGGCGCAATCGGGCGGTCTGTTCATTCCCGTCGACGCCGGCAGCCGGCCCGGCAACTTTGTTTCGCTGCCCAATCAGACCGTCGACTCCAAGGGCTACATCACGGTTCCCTACGCGGGGCAAATCCGTGCGTTGAACCGCGGCACCCCCGCCATTCAGCAGGACATCATCGAGAAATTGAAGGATCGCGCGATCGAGCCGCAGGCGGTCGTTTCCATCGTCACCCAATCGTCGACGCAAGTCACGGTGATCGGCGAGGTCAACACCCCCGGCAAGATTTCGATCAATCCGGCGGGCGATCGCGTGCTCGACGCGATTTCTCGCGCGGGGGGCATACGCGATCCCGGCTACGAGGAATTCGTCACCTTGCAGCGCCACGGCTTGAAGGGGACCGTCTATTTCATCAATTTGGTGAAGGACCCGCGTGAGAACGTGTACGTCGAGCCGGGCGACACGCTGTACGTCTACCAATACCAGCGCGCGTTCATGGCCTTCGGCGCCACCGGCAATAGCGGTCAGTTCAAGTTCCTGCAGGAGAACGTGACGCTCAGCGACGCCGTGGGCAAAGCGGGCGGCTTGCTCGACAGCCGCGCCGAGCCGGGCCAGGTTTTCGTCTACCGGATCGAGCAGCGGTCGACGCTGGAAAAGATGGGCGCCGACGTCTCGAAGTTCCCTGGCGATCGCCAGGACATCCCGACGATCTTCCGCGTCAATTTCCGCGATCCGTCGGGCTTCTTCGCGGCGCGCCGCTTCCCGATGCGGGATAACGACATCATCTATGTCGATAACGCCGATCAGGTCGAGATCACCAAGTTCCTCAACATGCTCACGACGGTCACCGGCGCGTCGTCGTCGGTCACGGGCGACGCCGCAACCACGAAGGGCTCGGTGCTTTATCTGGAGAATCAGTGCGCGAAGATGGGCGGATACCTAAATTGCCCGACGCGATGAAGGGAGCGATGAATTTGGCCTTGGGATGAGCGGTTTCGGTCGATCGCGCGAGATCGGCGCGTGCAGGGTAACGCTCGTGACGAAGGGAGCCGAGCTTGGGCGGCGGAGATGGGTCTCGAGGGTTCCGGTCGAGCTTCGTCTGCGCCGAGCATGGCTTGCTTTGGTTCGGTTCCAAAGTTTACCGTGATGGCGAAACCTTTGGTGGGAATGTTGCGCAGCCGTGTTGGTTAAAGTAGAGTGAAAATGCGCTTTGTAAGTGGGAGGCGATCGTGGCGCCGAGCAGTTTGATGAAACGTCCCGTAATGGCGGCGATATCCGTGCTCGCTTTGATCATGGCGAGCCCGATAAATGTCAGCGCGCAGACCGCGGGCCGAGCCGCGCACATCCCCTCGTTCACCAAACTTCCAGATTCGACGATCGCGAAATTCAAGGCCGATCCGCAAGGCCTGTTGACGACCTACGCCTCTGCGGGACTTCCGTTGTCGACGCAGGTTCGCGGACTTGTCTTGACCGACCCGAGTCTTGCAGCCACTCTCCTCGATGTAGCAAAGAGCGCCAACGATGCGCAGAAGTCGGCCATCGGCGCCGGCATGGCTGAAGCGGCGCGCATTTTGGCCGCCACCAACCCGCAGCTTGCCGCGCAGATTCAGTTGGCTGTCGCGCAGTCCGGTTTGGGGCCCCTGATCACCGCTTTCATCGCCGGATCGAATGCGACTGAGACCGCTGCGATAGGCGGCGGTGGTGGGGGCGAAGGCGGCGGCGGAGGCACGGGTGGTCCCACGGGCGGCGTCGGCAGTTCCGGCGGGTCGAACGGCGGCTCCAATCCGGGCGGCGGGTCGTTCGGCGCCGGCAATGGGGCTTCCGCGTTCGGGACGATCGGCGGCGGGGCGTCCGGCGGCGGTTTGACGAACCCATCGGTGAGCTCGTCGAGATCGTCGATATAAAGTCCGCCGGTTCATGCGGCCAGTCTTGGATGTGTGGGGACGCGGGGCGCTTCCGATCCCAGTCAAGTGCGGCGACTTGGGAAGTCAGGAATGCTGAAACGCATCGACCAACCCCAGGGTCCGGGACCCGATGTCGACGTCGAAGTCGCCTCATCCCCCGGGCCGATTGATTTCGATCAGCTGTTGGCGGCCGCGCGGCGTCAGGCGCGCGTTGTCGCGGCTGCAGCGGGCGGCGCGCTGCTGTTAGGGCTCGTCTATTCCGTTACGGCGGTGCCGAAATATACGGCGACCACCGACATCCTGATCGACAGCCAAAAGGACCAGAACGCCTTGTCGGCGTCGATCGCCGAGCTGACGTTCGACACCGGCGCGATCGACAGTCAAGTCGAAGTCATGAAATCGGAGAAGATCGCCCTCTCGGTGATCTCGACGATGAATCTCACCCACGATCCCGAATTCATGGGCGCGCGAGGGACCCTGATTGGACAGGCGCTCGGCTTGCTGCGATCGGCGTTCGATTTCAGCGGCTGGTTCAGGACTCGCGAGAAGTCGGATGCGGAGGAGGAAGCCGACTTGAAGCGCGCCGCGATCGGCCAACTCAAGGGCAATCTCGATGTGCGTCGCGTCGCGCGCACCTATGTGCTGGCGGTGGCCTACACGTCTCCCGACCGCGGCAAAGCGGCGGCGATCGCCAACGCTTTTGCCGACGCCTATCTCACCGATCAGCTCGACGCCAAGTTTGAGGCGACGCGACGCGCCGCCGGTTGGCTGCAGACGCGCATTGCGGAGCTGAAGCAGCAGTCGATGGATGCCGATTTGGCCATCCAGAAATTCAAAGCCGACAAGGGCATTGTCGTCACCGGCGGCGACAAGCCCGGACTGATGTCCGATCAGCAGCTGACCGAACTCAACGAGCAGCTCGTGCTGGCGCGCGCCGACACGGCAAAGGCGGAAGCGCGGTATCAGCAAATCGAGGACTTGTTGAAATCGGGTCGAGCCGGCGCGACGGTCCCCGATTCTCTCGCCAATCCGGTCATCACCGATCTCAGAGAAAAATACCTGACCGCTTCCAAGATGGAGGCTCAGCTCGAGAGCAAGCTCGGCAGCGGACATCTCCAAGTCATCAACCTGCGAAGGGAAATGCAGGAATACGAGCGGCTGATTTATGAGGAGCTGCAGCGGATCGGGGAAAGCTATCGCAGCGACGCGGAAGTTGCGCGACAGAAAGAGGAATCGCTGACCCTATCGATGACTGGTCTGGTGGGGGCGAGCGCCGGAACGAACCAGACCCTGGTGCAATTGCGCGAGCTGGAACGCGAATCGGAAACCTATCGCAGTCTCTATCAGACTTTCATGCAGCGTTACCAGGAAGCGATTCAACAGCAGTCTTTTCCGGTGAGCGAGGCGCGAGTCATCACTTCGGCGACGCCGCCTCAGTACGCGAGCTATCCCAAACGCGGCCTGATCTTGGCGCTGTCGCTGGTCTTCGGCGCCATGGTCGGCTCGGGTCTCGGCGCGCTCAGAGAATATCGCGACCGCGTATTCCGCGTCGCGTCCCACGTCCGCGACGAGCTCGGTCTTGAATTCCTTGGGATGCTGCAGGCTGTCGAAGCGCCGGTGAATTTTAAGAGCGAAAAAGGAGAGAACCAGGATCCAAGGCAAATTCATCCGACAAATTCCGTGCAGCGCTATTCGATCGATCATCCTCTCTCCAGCTTCTCCGAGACCTTGCGCTCGGCGAAGGTCGCGGTGGATTTGGCGCTTGGAGACCGCAGGCCGAAGGTCGTCGGGGTCATTTCCGTGCTGCCGAACGAGGGCAAGTCGACGGTGGCCAAGAATTTTGCCTCGCTGTTGGCGCATCTTGGCGCGCGCGCCGTGCTGATCGACGGGGACTTGCGCAACCCCGGCCTGACCAGGGGCATCGCGCGGCATGCCGAAGCCGGACTCCTCGAGGCCATCCGAGGCGATCGCTCAATCCGCGACTTGCTGCTGTGGGAACAGGATTCCGGTCTCTTTGTTCTTCCCGCAGTGATCAAGAAGCGGGTGCAACACTCGAGCGAAATCCTATCTTCGGCCGGCATGCACAACGTTCTTGCGGAGTTTGGCAAAGCGTTTGATTACATCATCATCGATGTGCCGCCGCTGGGGCCGGTGGTCGACGTTCGCGCCGCCGCTTCGCTGTTCGACGCCTTTATATTCGTGGTCGAGTGGGGGCGCACGCCGCGCATCATGGTGCAGAACATCCTGACTTCGGACAATGCGTTATTCGAGAAAACCGTCGGCGTTCTCTTCAACAAGGTCAATATGCAAAAGGTGAATCTCTACGAGAGTTATGGATCGAAGGATTATTACTACAGTCGCTACAGCAAGTATTATCATAAAGACAAAGTTTAGGAGGGCGGGAGTTGGCGGCCCCTCGGCGGATTGTAACGGCGGCTTCGATTATCACTTCCCCGATCCTCTTCGTGATCGCGCTGGTCGTGGTGGTCCTGTCGGTTCGCACGCTGATTCTGTTCGCCGCCAACGCCGATGTCTTCGACCTGGCTGCCTCGATAGAGAAGATAGAGCAGGAAGCGCTGCCGGAAACCGACTATCTCGCGCGCTTTGTGGCAAGCAAGGGTCTTGATCGCGCCTCGAGCGACTGCGGCGATTCCTTCACCCGGGCGAGCCTCACCGTGAATTTGGCGGCGCTCGACGCCGCAACCAAGACGATTGACATGCCGTTGGCCGACGCCGCCCAAGCGAATGTAATCCGCGCCGCCGAGCATCGGCTCGAGTGCAATCCTCTCGACGGCAATGCGTGGCTCCAGTACGCCATGGTCGAGGCTAGAGGCAAGGGGCCGGTGGCGTCGGTCGTCGACGCTCTCCGCGTGTCCTATTGGACGGCGCCGAGCGAGGGCTGGATCATCGAACCTCGTTTGACATTCGCCACGAACCTCACTCTTGCCGGAGTGACCGGATTCGAAATGGAGTATTTAGATGACCTCAGACGCTTCGCGTCGTTTGAGTCGACGAGCCGAGTCGCCGCGGCCTTTGTCGCGGTGGCGTCAAAGTTGCGCGCGCAGATGCGTCCGCTGATCGACGCCCAACCGCAGGCGCGGAAAAAGGCGATCGTCGCCGAGATCGACCGCCTCGGCGTCGACTACACGCGTCAGGAAACGCAATGATCATGGATTGGTCCATGGCCGATCAAGGTGATGCGACGCAGGGGGAGAGAGTGGGCGATGCGCCGCGTTTGCAACTCGGTTGCGGCGAACGATGGTATGTCGCGATGACGTTGCCGCGTAAGGAGCGCGTAGCCGCGGCGAATCTCGCCAATCAGAACTACCGTAGCTTTCTGCCGATTCAATTGGAGACGCGACGGCACGCGCGTCAATTCCGGACCGTGTTGGCGCCGGTGTTCCCGCGCTATATCTTCATTATCCTCGATGTCGATGGGCAGCGCTGGCGAAGCGTCAACGGCACGCTCGGCGTCCAGCGCCTGATCACCGACGGCGAACGCCCGTTGGCGGTCGCGCCGGGAGTCGTCGAAACTTTGGTTCAATCGAGCGACCAGCGCGGCGCTCTGATCTACAAAACCGACGATCTAGCGATTGGCGATCGCGTCCAGCTTGTGGCGGGTCCATTCGCGGGTTCTCTCGGCATATTGCAGCGCTTGGACGGCCCGCGTCGGGTTCAGGTTCTGCTTGAATTGCTCGGCGGTCCGGTCAAGGTGACGACCGCGCGGGACACGGTGGCTGCGGCGCGTTAGTTGCTGCGGTCGCTTGGGAACCAGACTGGTTCGATTCGGGACGGTCCGCTTGGACCGATTCACCGGAATGGCGGTAGCGTGCTTGGACGCCGCGTCCCGCGATGCGACGACAAGTTGAACAACTCGAACGAAAGAGCGCTCGCAGCGCGCTGGGCGTAAGCTCATAAGGCGCGTGACGCGATCGGCGGGTGGAGCGTCATTGTGCATCGCATTCAATTCCCGACGAGGATTTAAGTGAGCGAACAAAAAGTCGCCCTCATCACGGGGGTCACCGGCCAGGACGGCGCCTATCTTGCGGAGTTTCTGCTCGCGAAGGGCTATGCCGTTCACGGCATCAAGCGGCGATCCTCGAGCTTCAACACCGGGCGGGTCGAGCATCTCTACGAGGACCCGCACATTCCCGAGCCGCGTTTCGTCCTCCACTACGGCGACATGACCGACGCCACCAATCTCATCCGAATCATCCAGGAGACGCAGCCCGACGAGATCTACAATCTCGCGGCGCAATCGCACGTTCAAGTTTCTTTCGAGACCGCCGAGTACACCGCGAAC
>Ga0326728_10008352_pt1 | contig 25804 bp, 25 predicted proteins | sample MB3enrmetagenome_FD_207602 | JGI IMG/M metagenome (GOLD analysis project Ga0326728, IMG submission 207602) | Lab enriched peat soil microbial communities from McLean, Ithaca, NY, United States - MB31MN | ecosystem: Environmental > Terrestrial > Soil > Wetlands > Peat | place: USA: New York... | reverse complement strand
CCCACCCGGCCCGGGGGGGGCTCCCCCGCGGGCGGGTCACCCCCGCCACCCCCGTTGTCAGTGGTCCGCTGTCCGTTGTTAGTGGCCCGTTGTCACACGCGAGGTCTTTGCAACGGACGGCGGACAACGGACTACTGACCCTTTCAAGAACTTCCACGTCGCCGGGGCCAAGCGGCGAGTTGTCTGGTCTCGGGACAAACTCCTTTTCAGCCGTTGGAGGTCACGGGGCAAGTCGACGTCAGCGCAGGGCTCCAGGACTGCACACGAAAGGCCCTGTTGTAACAGGTTCTGAAGTGTATCGCTGAATGCAAAGGCGGTGCTCCAACGAACCCTGCGGAAGATGCTCCGCAATCTCCCGGGGTCTACCGGCCGCCGAAGAGCAATCAGATAATAGCCGCCATCGGGGCAGGGGCCCAGCACCGACTCGCAGGCCTGCAACTCCCCAAGAGCCTGGCGCAGAATGCGCGCCGGAAACAAGGGCGAGTCAGTGCCAATCACCACGCAGCTTGGATGGAGACGAAGGAGTCTGCGAACGGCATTCTCCAGGCGTTCGCCCAAACCCTTCCCTTGTTGGCGAATGAAGGTGAATTCGCTGAGGTGGGGCAGCGCACTAGCTAGTTCGCGGAAAACGCCTGCAGCGTGGCTGCGCCCAAAGGTGATGGAGTTTCCGGCCCAAAACAGATAACGCCGGGCGCATCCCTGGAGTCCGGCAACCTTGCGAAGTGTATCCGAAGTCAGCGCCGCCTGAAGATCTGCGGCGCCTTGCGAACCGAGGAGGGGAATGAGGCGAGTCTTGGAATGCCCGGCGATGGGAGCGCGGGCGAAAATGCCGACTGCCGGGATCGAGGTCTCTCGCATTGCCGATTGACGATTGCCGATTGTCGATTGAAAAGGTGGAGTGGCGAACTGCTCCGCTGCCCATCGGCGATGGTCAATCGAAACGCGGCAATTCCAGCGACAATTGCCGCTTGAGGATTGCTGATCCTCGAATGAAAGAGAGTGCGACGAATTGCTCGCTGACAATCGGCAATCGGCCCGCCGCGGCGGGAAAATCGGCAATTGCCGCGCCAAGTCAAATGAAGAGTTGCTCGTCCTGCGCTGCCTCGCTCACGCTGGTCGTCCGCCGGCGCGAGAACAGGAATTCCAAGCCAGCTCGCATCCCTTTGAGGACGGCCGAAACTTCCTGGATAGGCGCCAGCACTCCGCGCTGCACAGCGTCCGAGGTGGTCTCGACCTTTTCAACGAGGTCGGAAACCATCTGGTCCACGCGAATGACCTGCGCACGCGATTTATCCACAAAATCGGCCACCAGTTCATCCACATCGCTGGTCCGTTCGCGGAGCATCTTGCTGATCTCGGCCAGGTTCGTGGTAATGTTCCGCAAAGGCTCGCGGGCGTTGCTCACAATTTCCGTGACCGACTGCGTCAGCGGATCCAAGCGTTGCTTGACGTCGGCGTGGACAGCCTCGATTTTCCCCGGAATTTTCCGCACTGCCAGCCAGATCCCGATCATCGCCCCGGCTTGCATCAGGACCGCCAGAGCTACGAGGATTAGCGCGATGGTCAGCCCTGCGTTTTGCTCCATGGTTCGCTCACCAGTCCTTTTGCGACCCTGACTCTTACTTCGCCTTGGCTTTTTCTTCCTGGTAGGCTTGCTTGCCCGCTTCCAGCGCGGTGGAGAGCAGTTCCTTCTGCTTGGTCACAAGATCCTTGCCTTTCTCGACCGCCCCTTCCGCCTGGCGACGCAAGTCGTCCGTCCTGGCCTTTACGTAGTCTCGGCCCTCTTCAGCTTTCCCCGCAATGTACTCCCGAGTTTCCTTCCCAGACTTGGGAGCAAGCAACAGGGCCCCAATCGCTCCGAGTCCCAGACCTGCAAGAAAGAACCCCAGATTCGTTGCACCACTGCCTTCATCGCTCATAAGCTACCTCCACCTTACACTCTCGAGAGCGTGCTTCTCGCGGCTTCTTTGCCGGTCTCGAGTACCTCGGCAAGCCGCTCCCTTTGCTTGGTTACTAATCCCTTGCCCTTCTCCACCAACTCTTCGGCCTGCCCCATGAATTCCCTGCCCTTTGAGGCCGCGTAATCCTTGCCTTCCTCAGCTTTCTTGGCAATAAGCTTCCGTGTCTGTTCCCCGGTCTCGGGCGCAAAAAGCAGAGCCACCACTGCACCAACGCCGATGCCGGCAAGAAAATAGCCAACCTTCGTAGCTATGCTGCATCTCGCCATAAACCACCTCCACCTTTCAAGGCCCAATCTACCATGGAGAGTTATCTCGAGCAAGGGGAAAATTCCGCAATTGGTTAAGGTTATAAAAAGACGGTCCAGACGGGTTATTTTAAGATGCCCCCTTCTTTCCTCCCAAGTGCTCCAAGATCCGCTGCGCTTGTGTCGAGTTCACTACTTGACCCAACTCTTCGGCGGAAAGGCTTTGCAAGGCGCTCAGGCTGCCGAAGTGCGCAAGAAGCTTGCTGGCCGTTTTTTCCCCGATCCCGGATATGTTTAATAACTCGCTGGCCAACTCCCGATTTCCACGCCGCGTCCTGTGGAAAGTGACGGCGAAGCGGTGCGCCTCGTCACGGATTTGCTGGATCAAGTGAAGCGCCGGAGAGTGATGATCGAGAACTACGGGGTCATCTTCACGCCCCAAGAGGTAAAGGATTTCCTCGCGCTTGGCAATGCTCGCCAAAGGCTGGTTGATGATGCCCAGGTGCTCCAAGGCCTCTGCGGCCGCGTGGAGTTGGCCGATTCCTCCGTCGATCAGTACCAAGTCTGGCAGCGCTTTGTCTTCCTCCAGCAGCCTCTTGTAGCGGCGTCCCACAACTTCCCTCATGCTGGCAAAGTCGTCGTTTTGCGCAACCGTTTTCACGATGAACTTGCGATACTCGGACTTCTTCATGCCTCCGTTTTCCCAAACCACCAGCGCCGCCACAATATCCGAGCCTTGCGTGTGGGAAACGTCGAAGGCCTCAATACGGTTGGGTGGCTGGGACAGGTCGAGCGCCTCGGCCAGGCTCTCCAGCACCTGGCGGGTCTTGGGCTTCAGAGTTCGGAACCGTCTTTCGAAGGAGTGGCGCGCGTTGCGGGCGACCAGCTCGAGCAAGGCGCGTTTTCGCCCCGCCTGTGGGGTCAGGATCTTCACCGGATGTCCACGCCTTTCGGCCAGCAACTCTTGCAGGAGTTCGCGGTCCTCGAAGTCCACCGGCACATGGATCTCGCCGGGAAGGTACTGCTGGTCGAGATAAACCTGCTTGAGCAGCGAGGAGAAGAACTCGCCGGGATGGAAGCTCTCGAGGTCTTCCCAGAAGAACTCGCGCCGGTCCAAAACGCGCCCGCCTCGCAAGTGAAAGAGGTTCACAGCCACCAGCGGACCCTCCTGATGGAAGCCCAGGATGTCGGCTTCCTGCCCGGACCAAGCGGCCATCTTCTGTCGCTCGCGAAGCTCCTCCACGGTCATGATCTGGTCGCGGTAACGCGCCGCGTCTTCAAAAAAGAGCTTTTGGGATGCTTCCGCCATGCGGTCGTGCAGGCTGCGCACCAAGTCGCTCTCCCGCCCCTCGAGCAACATGCGGACGTCGCGCACCGCCTCCGCGTAACGTTCCGTCGTGGTCAGACCTTCCACGCACGGACCAAGGCAGCGCTGGATGTGATACTGAAGGCAGGGGCGGGGATGGTACCGCGTCAAATCAACGTTGCACGACGGGACAAGGAAATGGCGATGAATGAAATCCACAATGCGATAAGCCAGGTTGGCCGGAAAATACGGCCCGTAGTAGATTGAGCCATTCTTCTTCACTCGCCGCGTCACATAAACGCGCGGGAAGCGCTCCTGCACAGTGAGTTTGATGAAAGGATACGACTTGTCGTCCCGCAGCAGGATGTTATAGCGTGGCTTGAACTGCTTGATGAGGTTGTTCTCCAGCGCCATCGACTCCCGCTCATTGTCCACCAGGATGGTCTCCAGGTCGTCCGCCATATCGAGCATGCGTTCCCGTTTTTCATCCTCCGGACGCGACTCCTGGAAATAGGAACGCAAGCGGTGGCGAAGTGACTTCGCTTTGCCCACATAGATGGGCCGGCCCGTTTCATCCTTGAAGATGTACACCCCGGGTTGGGCAGGCAAGGCCTCGGCTTTTTCGGCGAGCGCAGGATTCACCAGCTTCTCCTGACTTTATTATCCGCCAGCGGCGGGCATTGTCAAAGGCCCAACGCCGGTTGGTGCTGGCGTCATTTGGAATGGCGGCCCTTATGGAACGCCAGTCATTCCCGCGAAGGCGGGAATCCAAGTCCGCCGACAGCGCATCTCCAATGGAACGCAGTCATTCCCGCGAAAGCGGGAATCCAGCCCCTAGACTGCGCATTTCAGAAGGTCCGTGCAATGGATTCCCGCCTTCGCGGGAATGACTGCGTTTTGCAGGGCGCGTGTCTCGCAAGCAATACCGGGCGGCTGGTGGTGTCCCAAAATGGGATGTAGGGCCGGGGCTCGCCCCGCCACCGCGGGAGGCGGCCCTACAGTCGAATTAGCACGCTACCGTGCGGTTTGGAGTATTGACACTTCCTGCGGTAAAGCGCGAGAATCTTTCTCATGCGATGGATGGTCGGTATAGTGCTGGTCCCAATCTTCATGTTCCACACGGGGAAACCCGTCCTGGGCGGGCAAAAGCAGCCAGCGCAACCTTCTGCTAATAAAGCTGACCCGGTACGGGCTTACCCTTCGCCCTCGGCAGCAAAGTCCGTGGAGATTGGCGATTTTTACCTGAGGAGGAAAAAGTTCAAAGCCGCGCTGAGCCGATTTCAGGAGGCGTTGAAGACCGACCCGCATTACGCGCCCGCTTACCGGGAACTGGGAAAGGCCTACGAGGGAATGGGACTTTGGCAGAAAGCGCTGGACGCCTATCGGAAATACTTGGACGAACTTCCCTCCGCCCGGGACGCGCGGGAAGCCAAGAGCATCCACAAAGCCATCGCCCGCCTGGAAAAAGAGGTTTTCGCCGAGGGAAAATCGTCGGGCAGCCCATTGACTCGGCAATGACGAATCACTCAGCAGCGCCCGCAGTCTCGGCGTCCAGGTAATCCCGAAGAATAGTGGCGGCGCGTTCTGCGTCCTCTTCCCGCACCAGCAGTGAAACATCCAGCACCGGCAATAGTTCCGCCGAGATTTCACCGGGCACGAAGGAAGGAATGCCCTGGGACTGCAAGATGTTCCTGGCCACATCGGCGTCCAACAAGGCGGTGGGGCCACTGAAGACACGGACGGTCACAAGCTTGGAGTCCCCAAAGCCGGCATTCTGTGTTGGAGGCGGGGCCTGAGGCGGCGAACCAGGCGCGAGTGCCGCGCCGCAGTCTTCACACGTGGTTGTTCCTTGCACGTATTCCGTCAAGCAGTTTGGGCAATAGGGCATGGCGGGAAAAACCCCTCCATAGCCAGTATAGACCTTATTTGCGCCAACCACTATGATTTGGCCTGGGGATTTACATGTATAAGGGCGGTTTCCAGGACGAGCCGGTGGTCGTCCAGCCCGGACCCGGCCACAGCTAAAACGCGAGCCTCCGTGTCCTCTGTGCCCCTCGAGCTTTAACACGGAGCACCTCAGTGAACTCTGTGTTGAGGCTTTTCTGACCACGGAGGACACCGAGACAAGGCCGTCCACTTCAGCATGAGCGAGTCCGATGCGGAGCTGGCCGTGAAACAGCCGTGGGTAGGCGTGGGCTCCGACGGCGTTGCGGTCAGCCCGGCAATGACCTTCATAGGTAAAGCCACACCCGCGGTTCTACGGCACTTTTCACCGAGTCCTGGGCGTTTATGTTCGGGAGAAAAAAGTCCCGACCCTTCCCGACGCCATCCGCAACTTGACAACTGTATACTCTACATGTACACTAGACATTGATGGCGCAGAATCCTCGAATCCGGATTGATCCTGCCTCCGGCGTGTCGGTCGTCCGTCAGATTGCCGACAGCCTGCGTGTTCTTTTGGTCGAAGGCCAGCTTGTTCCGGGAACGGCGCTGCCTTCGGTCCGGAGATTAGCCACGGAGCTGGGGGTTCATTTCAATACGGCGGCGGAAGCTTACCGACAAATGGCGGCCGAGGGGTGGCTGGACCTGAAACACGGGCGCCGCGCCGTGGTTGTGCCGCGCGTCGTCCCTGCCGTCAGAAACGGGGCATGGACTGAGGATTTCCGCAACCGGCTGCGCGGGATGGTGGCCCAGATGCGGTCTCGAGGCATTTCGGCCGCCAGCATCGCCACCGAGTTGCGCGCCATGGCGAAGGTGGTGAAAAAATCATGAGACTTGTTCTTTGTGCCGTCTACATCTTCATCGGAGCGCTGGTGTTCGCGATACCGAACATGACCCGCCGCGAGCTGCTGTTTGCTGTTCCGGTTCCGCCGGATTTCCGCGAAAGCGGCGCGGGCCGCAACGCGATTTCGACGTTCCGGGCCACAATTGCAGCCGCTGTGCTAGCCGGAGTATGTGCGCTGCTGCTTTCACCGGCCAGACTTCTAGGTGCGACTATGGTCGCAGTGTGGATTGCCATTTTCCTCACCGGTGGTATCAGCTTCTACTGGCAGAATCGCAGGTTGGCCCCGGCCGCCGTTCAGTATACCCGTCCGCGCGAAGCGGAGCTGACAGTCGCTCCCGAGGAGCTACCGCGGTTCGCATGGCTCGCGGCCGGTCCATTTGTTATTCTTGCGGCAGCCGCCAGGTGGTTGTATCTCAATTGGGACCGCATTCCAGCGCGATTTCCGACGCATTGGGGTCCAAGCGGCCAGCCTGACCACTGGGTGGAGCGAACAACCAAAGCAGTGTACGGCCCGCTGTTCTTCGGCGCCGAGCTTTGCGCTTGGTTCATGATCATGGCCCTGGCCGGCTGGTTCGGCTCACGGCGCTCGCGTTCCAGGTCCGTCATGCTCGGCGGCATGATGGCGGCCGAGTACCTCGTGGGACTCCTGTTCGCCCTGATTGCCGTGCAACCGCTGCTCGGTATACCCATTTGGGTAATTGCGCTGGCGCCGATGGCCATCCTGATTCCACTCGTCGTCGTGCTGATAAACAAGATGAGCGAATCCGGGACACCGCTCGACCCCACGCCGAACGAGTGTTGGAAGGGTGCTATCATCTACTACAACCCGAATGATGCAGCGCTGTTCGTCGAGAAACGCGACGGAATGGGATACACGCTCAACTTCGCGAACTCTTGGTCCTGGGTACTTCTGCTAGGACTTGCGCTGGTGATCGCGTCCGCGCCCTTCGTCGTAAAGTGAGACGTCTCGGCGGGTGGCGTACGAGCCGGTCGCGACACGGAGTATCCTCCAGCGGGTAGCGCATCAGGCCCTCGCGTGTTCCGGGACTTCGCCGGGAAAATCTTATTGGCGCGAAGCGCTTTGGAGTGCGGTCCGCCGCGGCGGACTGCCGCTTTTCTCCCGCGAGCTTGCTCGCGCCGCTGATGTAGCGCTGACCTTTAGGTCAGCACGCTGGGCAAGCAAGAAACTGCCGACCTAAAGGCCGGCGCTACAAAAGCGGCAGCAAGCTGCCGCACTCCAAAGCGATCTACGGCAGAGGCGTGAAGATCACCGCCAATCCGCCGCCGGGCGCTAAGTGGACATTGAGCTTGTCGCTCGGCATCACCCGCTTTGTGCTGATCGCCAAGCTGGTCCCCACCGTATCTGCATCCGGGCCGTCGGCGAAAATCTGAGCTTGGTATTCACCTTTGCCCAGAAAATCCAGGGGCAACTCCAGGTCTCGCGCATCCCAGTTAGTCATGCTGCCCAGATACCACGCGTCGCCATGTTGGCGGGCGATGGTGACGTACTGGGCGGGTTTCCCGTTCAAGACCTTGGTGTCGTCCCAAACGCTCGGGACCTTATCCAGGAATTCCATCCCGGGGTTGTGGTCATAGGCCTCGGGAAAATCGGCGAGCATGACCAGCGGGCTCTGATAGACCACGTACATGGCCAGTTGGTGCGCGCGTGTGCCTTGCGACATGGGCTCGAGGTTGCGCGCCACGAAATGGCCTCGCGCCGCGTTGTTGAAGGCGCCGGGAGTAAAGTCCATGGGCCCGGCAAGCATGCGCGTGAAGGGAATTGTTACGTCGTGCTCCGGGGTGACGCGCTCGCTCCACTTGCTGTACTCCATGCCCATCACGCCCTCGCGCGTGAGAAGGTTGGGGTAAGTTCGACGCAAGCCGGTGGGCTTGTACGCGCCATGGAGATCCACCACGAGATGATGTTCTGCGGCCTTGCGCACGCACCGCTCGTAGAAGTTCACCATCTCCTGATCGTCGTGGTCCATGAAATCGACTTTGATTCCCGCGGCCCCCCATTTCTCATAGAGCGTCATGGCCTCGTCCATCTGCTTATCCAGCGCGGACCAGTACAGCCAGAGCAGGACCTTCACACCCTTCTGTTTGGCGTACGCAATGATGTCCGGGATATCCACTTCCGGGACGTGGTGCAGGATGTCGAGGGCGTGCGTATAATCGCGCGCCGGGTACCATCCTGCATCGACCAGCATATATTCCAGGTGGTGCTCTGCGGCGAATTCAATGTAATGCTTCATGGTGGCGGTATTCATGCCGGGCTTGAAATCCACGTTCTTGGCAAAGCTTCCTGACCACCAATCCCAGGCGGACTTTCCGGGATGGATCCAGGAAGTGTCCGTGAGGGCGCAAGGCGCGCTCAGATCGAGGACGATATAGTTACTCTCAATCAGCGCGCCCGGCCGCGAGTTGATCAAGAGCACGCGCCACGGTGTGCTCTTGGGTGTCGAGCCAATCACCACTTGGTCCATGCGATCGCGAGTGGGCGAAAGTCTGCTGAGCAGCGCGTTCCCCACACCTGCGACGCCGCCCACATACATTCCCGAATAGTCCGTCAGGTCCGCCTCCAGCAGGCCCACCCAGGGGCCGCCGGGAATCTCGACCAACAAAGGCAGGTTGATGATGGAGGAAGGCTTGATGTCACTGAGGCTGATGTGCCGGAACTCACCCTCATTCGAGGTATTGAATTTCCCTTGATTGAGCGCGAAGGCGGAGGAGTCTTGGGCGAAATAGAACCCCGTGTTCTCCGCCGCCAGAACGAACTTGCCGAGGCCCTCCTGTTGCGGGAGAAAGTAGCGGAAAGCCACGCCCTCGTTAAATACCCTGAAGATCAGGTCGAATCGGCGATTCGGCGCCTGGCGTTCCTGGAGTGAAATCGTGAGCTGGTTGTAGTTGTCAGGAATGCGGCGTTTTACATCAAAAGCGTCTTCCCAGGTGTCGCTGTGAGAGTGCCGGTCCGAGCCCAAAACTTCGAAATCGCGATCCATGGGCCGCGATCCTGCAAAGTCCAGCCCCAGGGGAGAATCTTTAAGAACCTGTGCCCCTTTGTAAGAAAGTCGATAATAGGCGCGCTCGCCGGGCAAATAGGGTTGCGGATTGGCCTTCAGTTCAACCTCAACCTTGATGTTGCCATCCGGAGACGCCACGGAGAACGGCTCCGATCCAAAGCTCAAGCTGGGAGCAATCATTGACAGACCTAACATCAGAAAAGTCATGAGAACGGTTACTATGCTTGTTCGCATCAGAAAGACCTCCTTGAGGTTCAAGCAAGGGCTGCTATTTTCCAACTGCTGGCAGGAACTTGCAAGCGTGATGTGGGCGGTTGTCGTGGGCGGTGAGGCAATGTCTGTCACTGTCATTCCGAGCGCAGATCCCCATGAGCCTGCGCTCACCGCTGTGTATGAAGATGCGCGAAGCGCCTTGGAGTGCGGCAGCGAAGCGGAGCGGAGCTACCGCCTTCCACTTGTCAAGAACAAGGCGGTAGCTGGTGCTACCGCACTCCAAGGCGCTTCGCGCATCTTCATGGCAGTCGCTTATGCCCGTCGGCTGACGAGCACCCAGAAACCATGAGAATGGCTGCCGTTGCGGTTGTAGGGCCGAGGCGGCGCCTCGGCCCTACGATCTGTCAGGCAGCCATTTTCAAAGCAGCGAGGAATGACACGGGAAGGGCCTGTAGGGGCAACCCTTGTGGTTGCCCCAGGGCGGCCACAAGGGCCGCCCCTACAGCATGTTTCAGGGACGGAAGTGCTTTAGGCTTTTTCTCGCCTCTTCGTATTGGGGAAACTCTCTCTCTGCCTCACGAAACGCGCGGGAATGCACCACGCGGCGGTGCCCGTTGCGCCCCACCGGGAATCGCATGTGGAGCATCTCGTGGAACACCAGGTACTCGACCAAGTGGGCCGGAGCGGTGGGAGAGTCCAGCGCTCGGTTGACGATAATCATCCCATGGCCGGCGTCGTAATGGCCGAGGATGGTCCGCGAATTCTTCAGGCTCCAGCCCAAGCGAGTCAGGGAAAGCTCGCCGTTGAAAAAATCCCGGTTCAGGCGCTGAAATACCTCCTCCAGATTGTGCCAACGGCCGCGGGCAGGAAGCAAGCGTTTGGTGCCGCGTTGGCGCCGCGCCTGGTCGATGCGCTGGCGAACGCCGGGGCTTAGAACGTAAGCCAGATAGCATTCGCGCGCCTCGCGAGAAGCGCGCCGCCGATAAACTTTGCACAGCAAGATTTCCGCCAGCGCTTCCAGAACCAGGAGTGGCGCGCCCTGTAATACGTCGGAGATACAGACTTCAAGATGCTCTTTCCGCAAACAAATGGTGCTGCGCAAACCTGCGAAGGGACGGAATTCCACCCGCAGGCTCGGAAGGTCGCCGGGGATGCGTAGCCGGCGCAGGACCCTTCGGAAGAGCTCGAGCGGGGAGAAAGAACCGGCGAGGGGCAGCGGCATCTGTTCAGGTGGCATGGGTAGATAGTTCGTGGTCCGTTGTCCGTCGTCCGTTGTCCGTCGTCAGCGGCTTTCTAGTTGCTCGTGCGATCCCCCAGCGGCCAGCTTCGCGCATCTTGCGCCTCATTAATTTACAACGGACCACGGACAACGGACCACTGACAACTGGAACTCTAGTTCTGGTCGTCATCGCTAGGCGGGTTTTGTTTCTGCTCCTTCTTCCGAAGTTTTTCCTCTTCTTTGCTACGCTTCTTCTCTTCTTTCACCCGCTCCTTTTCTGATTGGGCGCTTGCCTTCTCATCGGCCTTCAGTTCTCCAAGCATTTTCACTTGATCCGCAAGGGCCTTGGTAGCGCCGTCCAGGGCATCAGTGAAGTCGTCCTTAGCGTCGCGGAGGGACTTGGCGTAATCCGCGGCATAGGCATCGGGAGACTCTTGGATCCGCCGCAGGTCATTAAGCTGTTTGGGGCCCATCTCGAGAACCTTGCGCAGCCCCTTGCGCATGTCGCCCCGGCGGTCGTACTGATCCTGAATCCAGTTTTTCAAATCGTCCGTGATTGAAATGTACTCATCCAGCAAGTGATCGATGAAGGCGCCGTTGTCATATTGGGGATCCATGGGCTTGCTGCGAAACTCCTCGATTCGATCCAAGCGGGTTTGAGCCAGAGTGAGGTAAACCTCGATGCGCAGGGAAGGCTCCTGCGCGTCGCGAATCTTTTCTTCTTCTTCATCGGAAAGATAATCCGGCTTCTGCGCCCGAGCCGTCATGCCCGGCGCGGTTAACGACATGAAGAGCGCGAAAACCAGAAAGGCTTCTGATTTCACCCTCGAGACCCCCGGTGAACCTTTCAATCAGTCTTGCCCAATGGCTTTGCCGCCTCCGGCGCCCGAGCCACGGGAAAAAGCGCCTGAATCACTTCTGTGCGCTCCTGCTCGATTTCCTTCTCGGCCATCTCGATGGGGCCACGGTCAAAATAGGAGATTCGCCGCATCAGGTCATCGAGCAGCCGAGCATCCTCGCGCAACTCAATGTCCAGCTCCTTGAATCCCCCCGGAGCGCGCGCGGCGTTCCGCCCGGAACCCCTCAGGATCTGCCACGAGTCCTTGATCCTGCCCAGGTAAGCACCGACAAGCTGGGCGCCCTGCTCGATATTCCCATGCTCGTAGGCTTGGATTGCTTCCCGCACCTTGAACCGCGCCAGACGAGTTGCCGCCTTGGATTTCTTTACGGGGTCCGGCTCGTTCTGCATGCGCGCCAGCAGTTTTGCCTCAGTTTCGGAAGGCGGCGCGGATGGAGCGCCGGCGAGGAACACCGGCGCGCCGATGAGCAAGAATGCGATCGAGAGAAGCGCCCGCCAAATCATAAGCGATGAATCTATTATAGCTATTTCTGCAACTGGTGTCGGAGTAGCTTGGCGCGCTGGGTGGCCTGCCATTCGTGGTCGGGGCTCTGGCCTTTGGAGAGCTGGAGAAAGCGCTCGTAGTTTTCAAGGGCCTTCTGCAGGACATGGAGGTGGTCGTAAGAAGTGGCGAGGGCGAAGATGAGCATGGGAGGAGGATCAGGAGCGCGCGCCAGAGCTTCGAGCAAGGGGATGGCCTCGGGGTAGCGCTTTTGCAGATAGAGGCTGGTGGCCAGCCCCTGTGCTGCCTCACGACTCCTGGGATTGCCCTTCAGAGCCGTCCGAAACTCGGCTTCCGCCTCTGAGAACCTTTCTTCCTCCAGCAAGGTCTGTCCCAAAGCCCGGTGCAGGTCAGGGTCAGTGGGGGCGGCGAGGAGGGCCTGACGGTAAAACTTCTCCGACTCCGGGAGTTTCTTCAGGAGCGCGCAGACATCCCCCAGCGCCGCAGCCAAGCCGGGGGTCTCCGGTTTGACTCGGTAGACGCTCTGGAGACCCTCGTAAGCCTCCTCGTTCTTTCCCTGCTCGAGGTACAAGCGCGCCAAATGAAAACGAGTCTCCAGGTCGTCAGGACGAGCGGCCAGGTATTGCTCGAAATGAGCGGCTGCATTGACCTCGTCTTTCAACCCCTCCATGGCCAGACCCATGCCCAGTTGAGCTTGGGGGAGCGCCGGGTCCAATTCATAGGCTTTTTGAAAAGAGCCGAGCGCTTCCTGGTAGCGCTTCTGTTGCAGGTAAAGTTGAGCCAAGTCGTAGTGGGCGATGGCCAGCCTGGGATCGAGCCGCAGCGCCGTCTGGTACTGCTTTTCCGCGCGCTCCGGTTGGCCCGTGAGGGCCAGCGCCCGCCCATAGTACAACTGCGCGCGCAGATGATCCGGTTTGAGAGTCGCGGCTTTTTCCAGGTGTTCCAAGGCATCCCGAGGCCTATTCAGTTGCAGCAGCAGAATCCCCAGGTTCAGGCGGGCTTCGAACAGATTGGGATCGAGCTCGAGGGCTTTTCGGTATGACGCGACGGCTTCCTCGTTCTTGTGCAGTCCGGTGTAGGCATAGGCCAGGTTAAACCAGGCTGGGGCAAAGGCCGGTTGCGCTGCGACCGCTTGTTTCAAGGCCTCCGCCGCGGTGGCAAAGTCGTTTCGGCCTAGCGCCTCCTGCGCCGTGCGCAGGAGCGTAGGCACGTCCGCGCCATGGGCTCCGGGGGGACTTTCTTGGCCGGGGCCAATCGCCGCGGGCAGGCCCGCTTGAGTGACGCAGAAGAGGAAAAGAACAAACCCGACAAGCAGGGGGCCGGGTCTCGCAAGCTCGCCAAGCGATTGGGGCGTTACCCTTTTGAATGCGCGGGCGGCGCAAACGTGCGGGTCTCTGCCCTCTCCCAGGGGGAGAGGGTGGCCCGCTGCCGGCGCTTTCACCAGCCGGAGCGGGACGGGTGAGGGGTCACTTCCGCATCTTGGCGCCTTCTGACCCATTCTCACCTCGACCACCTCGCGCACTTCCGGAACCAACTCCCCTGCATCTTCTTCAGTCGCCACCGGTTTCGGAACCCGCAGCGCGTTGATCCCGACGCTCTCTCTTGCATCCTGGTCCCTCGTCGAGTGAACGCGGCCATCAGTCCCAATCAGAAAAAACCCCTCACTCGACCCGCGCCGACTGGTGAGAACGTCGGCGCGGTCCACCCTCTCCCCAAGGGAGAGGGCTCGGGCCGTCGGGTCCAGCCGGTGATCAACTGGGGGAGAGGGGCAGAAACATGCCAGCGTCACAGTTTTACCCCCTTGAAATTGCCCAGGTACTTGGCGAGAAACTTCCCGGTAAAGGAGAGCGGGTGCTTGACCACACTTTCCGGCGGCCCCGCCACCACCACGTAACCACCGGCGTCGCCGCCCTCCGGCCCCAAGTCGATGATCCAGTCAGCGGTCTTCAGGACGTCCATGTTGTGCTCGATGATAAGCACGCTTGCGCCGGCGTCGAGCAGACGGCGAAAAGCGGCCAGCAATTTGCTGATGTCGTCAAAATGCAGGCCCGTGGTCGGTTCGTCAAAAATAAACAGCGTGTTTTGGCCCGCCTGCTGGGCAAGATGCGCCGCCAATCGCACCCGCTGGGCCTCGCCGCCGGAGAGAGTTGTGGCGGACTGCCCCAGGCGCAAATAGCCAAGCCCAACCTCATCGAGTATGCGTATCTTATGGGTCACCTTCGGCAAGCCGGAAAAGAAGCCCAGGGCCTCCTTCACTGTCATTTGCAACACTTCATAAATGTTCTTTCCCTTGTAACGCACTTCCAGGACGCTGGGTTTATAACGGCGGCCGTTGCATTCCTCGCACACCAGTTCGACATCGGCCAGAAATTGCATCTCCAGCGTCACCGTGCCGTCCCCCTGGCAGGTCTCACAGCGGCCGCCGGGGATATTGAAGGAAAAGTAGCCCGGTGAATATCCGCGCTTGCGGGCTTCCGGCGTGGAAGCAAAAACCTCTCGTATGGCGTCGAAGGCCTTGATATAAGTGATGGGATTGGAACGAGGCGTCCGCCCGAGTGGCGATTGGTCCACGAGCACCACATCCGCAAGCTGCTGATCGCCTTCGATTCGCTCGTAGTCAGCGCGCGCGGCCCGCAGGCCGCGGCGGGAAATCAGTGCGTTATAGAGAACGTCATGAACCAGCGTGGATTTCCCCGACCCGGAAACCCCGCTCACGCACACCATGAGTCCCAGGGGAATCTCCACGTCGATGGCTTTCAGATTGTGTTGACGCGCGCCACGAATACGCAGCCAGGACTTCCCGGGCTTGCGGCGTTCCGAGGGCACGGCAATCTCGAGTCCGCCCGACAGGTAACGGCCGGTGAGCGACTGGGGATGGGCCAAGAGACCTGCCAGGTCGCCTTCGTACACCAGGCGGCCGCCGTGCTCCCCCGCGCCCGGACCTAAGTCCAGGATCTTGTCGGACTCTCGCATCATCTCCGGGTCGTGCTCCACAACCAGGACCGTGTTGCCCAGGTCGCGCAGGGTTTTCAGGATTTCGATCAGCCTGCCCGTGTCGCGGGGATGGAGGCCAATGGAGGGCTCGTCCAGCACATAGAGCGCGCCCACCAGATTCGAGCCGAGCGCCGTCGCCAACTGAATTCGCTGCGATTCACCGCCCGAAAGCGTGGAGGCCAAGCGGTCCAGTGTCAGGTATTCCAAGCCGACCTTGTAAAGGAATTTCAAGCGCGAGCGGATTTCCTCGAGCACCTTGTCCGCCACCGTCTGCTCTTCCGGCGATAGCCGGAGCTCGTTGAAAAAAGGGTAGGCTTCCTGGATCGACATGCGGCAGACTTCCGTGATGTTTTTTCCGTCCAGGAAAACATGCAGGGCTTCGCGACGCAGCCGGCCGCCCTGGCACTCCGGGCAAAGCGTGTATCCACGGTATCGGCTGAGGAAAACGCGCACGTGCAGCTTGTATTTTTTCCTCTCCAAATAATCGAAGAAGCCGCGAATTCCCGCAAAATCTTCGTCACCTTCGATCAACCACCTCCGCGCCTCGGCGCCTAGTCGATAATAAGGGACATCCAGAGGAATACCTTTGGCGCGGGCCACCCGCTTCATCTCGGCGTAGAGCGTCCGGTAACGCGGCTTCGTCCAGGGCTCCACGGCCCCTTCCGCCAGGGTTTTATTCTTGTCCGGAATAACCAGGTCCAAGTCGAAGTCAATGGTGTTGCCAAATCCCTGGCAGCGGGGGCAGGCGCCGTAAGGGTTATTGAACGAAAAAAGGCTTGGCTCGGGCAGTTGGAAAGCGATCTTGCACCGCTTGCACTCAAACCGCTCGCTAAAGACCAGCCTTTCCGGCGCCTTTAGGGGCACTCCACCCTGTGGCCCAAAGCCTTCGCCCTGCGGCCCAAAGCAGCCTTCTGGCGACGGGTCGGGCGGCGGGGCATGACTTGCCCCTACGGAAACGGCGTCCGCAGAAACAAACTCCAGAACCGCCTCCCCGGCTTCTCGGAAGCAGAGTTCAAGGGAATCAATCAGCCGCTGGCGGATCTCCGCTCCCACCGCCAGACGGTCCACCAGGATATAAACGGGCGCGGCGAAATCGACCTCGAGCAGCGACTCCGGGGTTGAAAACTCGAAGACGCGTCCTTCCTGGTATAGCCGGTTGAACCCATGCTGGCGAAGCGAGAACAGCCGTGGTTTGAGTGATTCGTCCGGGGGCGCCGGCGCGCGTCCCGAACCAGGCTCTCCCCTTTCCTTCGAAGAACCCGCAGCAGCGCGCGCGGCCCCTCGAACTCGCGTCACTCGCCCCCTCGCTCTTGCCTCGAGGGAACCTGGCGAATCTGTCCCGGAAGTATCCCCGGGGCGTTCTGTCGCGGCTGGAGATGCGCCCGAATTCACCTGGAAGAGGACGTAAAAGCGCCGGCCGGCTTCCAAGGCGGCCACCTGGTCGGCGACTTCATCCACATGATCTCGGCGCACTACCCGGCCGCATTGATAGCAGGTGGTGACGCCGATGCGCGCAAATAATAGCCGAATATAATCGTAGATTTCGGTGGCTGTGGCCACGGTCGAGCGCGGATTGCGAGTGGTGTTCTTCTGGCGGATGGCCACGGGAGGAGCAATTCCCACCACTTCGTCAACATCGGGCTTCTCCATGCGCTCCAGGAACTGGCGGGCGTAAGCGGAGAGCGATTCGATGTAACGCCGCTGCCCCTCGGCATACAGCGTGTCGAAAGCCAGGCTGGACTTGCCCGAGCCCGAAAGGCCGGTCACTACCGTCAATTTGTTGTGAGGGATGGAGCAATCGATGTTCTTCAGGTTGTGGACGCGCGCCCCGCGCACGATAATCGCATTCGCTTCCCCGTTCTTTTCAGGGGAATCTGTCGATCCGTTGGTTTGGGTGGCCGGCAAAACGGAGGCGGCTGCTTCGCCCCCCGCCGCAGAGGGCCCGGGTCTTGAGCGCTGGACCCCCACCGCGCCTCCCCCGCCTGCAGCCGCCGCGGAGGGCAAGAGATTACCGCCTGTTTGATCGCGGCTTGTCGCCATGCACTTGCCCCTTACAGATTGTAGGGGTAGGGCTTGCCCTACCCTCCTTGCCGACAACGCAGGGGACGGCAAGCCGTCCCCCGACAACTTTCGTCAAAGCCAGGGTTTCAACCCATCCCCCCGCGTACAGCCGGCCCCCCAACCCACGACCCAAAACTACCATTATAAGCCCGCGGGATATTGGAAGCAAAACGGAGTCGAGTAGCCTAGAATATGGAGGAGGTGCCAGGCAGAACGAATCGACGATTCAGCGAGTAGCGCGGACCTGTTTCCTAGGTCCGCGGCTTTTGCGCGCGGTCGGTGAGAAAAGCCGCAGGCCTTGAAGAACAGGTCGGCGCTACGCGCTTAGGCTTTTGCGGGGTAGGCCTGGCGACCCAGGAACGGACAAATCAAGTCCAAGTCGCCTTGTTCGCTTCCGCTTCTTGCCGGGGCGAATGAGCACTTCGGCAGGAATCTGAAGGCGCTCGTGAAGGCGGCGAATCATCCCCAGCGACAGGGGCCTGTCCCGGCGGAGAACCTCATAAACGCGCGTCCGGGTGCCGATCACTCCGACGAGTGCCTTGGTGTCGGTCCCCTGCTGTTCCAGGCGAAATTGGATTGCTTCGATCGGATCGGGCACGCCGATTGGAAAGCGCGCGCGCTCATACGCTTCGACGAGCGTGACCAGCACTTCCAGCCGATCACTTTCCTGGCTTCCCTCTGGAGCGCCCCAGAGGCGCTCAATCTCACGGAGAGCGGCATCGTGATCCGCATCGGTCTTGATGGGTCTAACGTCCATATTGCACACTCCTGGCGTCGATTCTGTCGTAGCCGGCGTGCGTACCCAGCCACTTAATGAAGACAATCTTGCGCCGGTAATCAATCGCCGTCACCAGACGGTAGTCGTTGCCTTTGATGTTGAACACGACACGTTCCGCTCCCAGGATGCTGGCATTCGCATACCTCTCCTTCACATCGGCCGAACTCGACCACTCCGCCTGAGCCGCCTCATGAAACCAAGCGTCAAGCGCCGCCCGGACAGCTCGCTGCTCCCGGTGACCAACCAGGCTTTCGATGAAGCGCGTGAGGGTGCTCCGTGCAACGATACGCACATCCACAGTTTAGCGCGTTCCCGTTTTGGGCACAAGCGAGTAGCGCGGACCTACTTTCCAGGTCCGCGGCATTCGCGCGAGGCCGGTGAGAAGAGCCGCGGACCTTGGAGAACGGGCCTGCGCCACCGACTCCGGCAGCATGTCAGCTACCGGCCCTTGTCCTCACGCGTGCGTACAGGCCTTTCGGGATGGTCCCCAGCATCCTCAACACCCTCCACCGCCTCGGCCTCGTAGGCCTGATCCGTCTCGGCGAGTTCTGCGACGCTCTCCTCGTCAACGCTGGCAATTTGCGAAAGCCCCTGATCATCACCCGATTGCCCGGCGCTGTCAGAAGCTAATTCCTCCGAATCGCTTTCACGTTCATCGATCGGGACCTCGTCATCCCGCAATTTACGTTTCACCATGAACACCTCCCCAGAGCGCCACAAGCGATTGCCGAACAGTGGATGGATTTCGCCCACATTCGGATGGGTCTTGCTGGCGACGACGCTTTATAGTAACTCATTTGGACCGTAGTCTGAGCGCGCAATCGAGTATTTTGGGGAGTAGCAAGACTGGCGCCAAACTGCCCAAAATCGGCCAATAGCTGGCCGAGATCGGCCACAGTCCGTTCCTGTCCACACGCAGGCAACATGCCTCACCACTAACCCGCACAAAAAACAGGGGATAGATTTCTGACTGGGCGCTTTGACTGGCAACGCACTTGCCTTCCATCAAGTTGCGGTTAATGGTGGTGTTCGAAGCACGGATGCGTGCCATGAAAAGACGATGCCTGTTGAAAACGATTCCTCGCCGCCAGCCAGCCGCTGTTCTCGCTGGCTTCTTGTGGGCTGCAACTATAGCCTGCGCGGCTCCAGGCCAGGCTCAAACTTCCACCCGGCCGGACGCTGCCACGCCCCCGCAGACTGAAGTCCAGGGGACGCCAAACACGCCGCAGAAGAAGCTCGCCAAATCGGACGCGTGGCATCACTTCGGCGAAAGCGTTAACGCCTCCGCGGCGGGGCAGATGCCACTGGGCATCTGGCATCGCTTCGGTCCGAGCGGTGGCACGCCGAAGGCTGGTCCCGCTGAAACGGCTCCGCAGCAAGACTTCGGCGCAAACCGCATGGCCGATTTGGAAAGGCAGATGTGGGCGCTCCTCAACCACGACCGTTTGAATCCCGCAACCTCCGCCGAGATGGCTGGCCGCGCGCAGCCCCTCCGGTGGAACGAAAAACTGGCTGCGGTGGCGCGCGCGCATTCCCGCGACATGCTCGAGCAAGGGTTCTTCGCCCATGTTGACCCTGACGGCAGAACCCTTTCGACGCGGCTAAGCGAGGGCGGAATCCCCTGGCAGGCGGCAGGAGAGAATATTGCCATCTACACAACCGTTCCGGGCGCGGAGGGCGCATTCATGAACGAGCCCCGCTTCCAGCGCAATCATCGGGGCAACATCTTGAACGCGAGTTACACTGACGTGGGAATTGGAATCGTGCAAGGCCCGGATGGCAGCCTTTACATCACGCAAGATTTCGTGGCCACTCCGCCCAAACTCGCATCTGAAACTCCGGGGTCGGGCCGCGGGCAAGGAGGTGGAGGCTGGTTGCGAGCTGATACGGGTTGTTCGTCATCTGTAGAAGAGAAGGCCGCCACCTGTCATTCTGAGCCAAGCGAAGAATCGCCGCATTTTTTTCGCACTGACTCAGCGTTCAAATGCGGGGATTCTTCGCGGAGTTTACCCTGAGCGGGCAGAGCGAGATCCTTCGCTGCGCTCAGGATGACAGCGAATGGGCTCAGAATGACAGACGACATCAAATTGACCCACTACTCAAAAAGGAGGAACTGAAAAATGCTGAATACAAAGATGAGTAAAACAAAGTTCATGATTCGATGGGTTGCCGCCTCTTGCGCACTCTTTTTTGCGGCAGAGGTATTCACGGCGGCGTCGTTTGCGCAAGCACCGCTGCCGCAAGCGCCGCCGGAGCAGGCGCCGGCGGATCAGGCGCAGGCGCCCCCATACTATCCGCCGCAGGAGTTACAGAGGTTGCTGTCCCCCATTGCCCTGTATCCTGATCCCCTGCTCGCCCAGATTCTCACTGCATCGACGTTTTCTAATGACATTCCCGCAGCCGCGCAGTGGGCGGACCAGCACCATTATCTAACTGGCGACGCTTTGGCCCAAGCCATCACGGCCGACCAACTGCCCTGGGACCCAAGCGTGCAAGCGCTTCTGCCATTCCCGTCGGTTCTCGCCATGATGGCTTCCGCCATGCCCTGGACGCAGGAATTGGGTGATGCCGTCCTGGCGCAGCGCCCCGACGTGATGGACGCGGTACAGGCATTGCGCCGGGAAGCCGCGCAATATGGCTATCTGAGAACCAATCCATCGATTGTCGTGGGGATGGGACCGTACATTACCATCATGCCGGTGAACCCTGCGTTCATCGTGGTGCCCTACTACAGCCCGGCCGTCGTGTTTGCACCTCCCCGGCCCGGCTTTGCCATTGGCTTCGGCATCCGCTTCGGCTTTGGCATCAATATTGGTTTCGCGTTTCGCCCTTGGGGATGGGGCCTGACCCGCTTCAACTGGGGCGGGCACGCTCTCATCGTCAACAATGTGCCGTGGGGCAGGACTTGGGGGAATCGAGCTACCTACGTGCATCCGTACAGCGTCCGGCGCTACGCGGCATCGGCGCCTCGCTCACCCGAACGGCACGAACTGGTCAATCGCTCGCCCGCCGAACGGGACGCTGCCAAAGAAGGCCGTGCCATAAAGGAAGAACACGCCAAAGAGCCCAAGCACGAGAAGGAGCACGAGAAGGAGCACGATGAGCACCGCTGAGACACTGCTTAGAATTCAGGGTGTGAAAGAATCGCGTTGTAGGGGCGGCCCTTGTGGCCGCCCTAAGGGTCAGGCTTGTCCAAATTGCCCTCGATCCGGTCGGCGACGACCTGCGGCTCCGCCGCCTGTCTTGCGGGAAGGCTCTGCCTTCCCGTAGGGCGTCCCGAAGAACCTCCTCCGAGCAGGCTGGAAGGCTGAGCCTTCCAGCCTGCTCGGAGGAGGACCGGGGCTGTGAGATTGGCCGGAAAGCCAGAGGCTTTCCGCAAGTCGGGGCAGCGGAGCCGCATTGAGTACTCGATTGGGTCTCCAATTTGGACAGCCGTGCCCTCAGGGTAGCCCCTACGACGCGCCGCCAAAAAATATCCTTCAGGTCCATGCCCACAGGCTCGTCCCCTGCCATCTGCCCCAACCACTTCCACGCCCTTCAAGGCGTCGGTGCGAAACACGGGAAGGCGATTGCGTGTTACGGTGGAAATGAAGAGGCAGGGCCTATCGTGAGCGATATGTGAAGCGCATCTTGCTGGAGTGTGGGGGAGTGTAGCATCGTGGCTTGCTGGTGGGGAGGCAGGTCCGATGACGCAGCCAAAGCGGAGCAGGAAAGCGCGACGGAATGGGTGAGTAGCTTTGCGCCTGGACAGAGAAAGTCGAGTCCGTGTCGAGGCCCCACTGCTTCACGTGCCCAACCACTCCCACGATTTCCGCCGTGGTATTCATGATGTCGAAGTTCACCTGCTTGAGCGGAAGCAATACCCAAGGCGAGCGTTAGCACCGCGACCAGCGTAAAGCCGCGGCTCTTGGCGAGCGTTCGCAAGCCGTACCGTGGGTCGTGCCAAAACGTACCCAGCCATTCCAGGCTGTTCATGCGGCAAAACCTCCTCGCGAATCAGCGTGCGGACGATTTCTCCCACCATTTCTCCTCCCAGGTGCGTGGAATCCGGCGCATAAGCTACGCAGGCGGTGCGTATATTATTCTTGCGATGCGTAGAATGCATGCTATAATCTACGCATGAGGTGCGAAGAATGAGCCGGTACATCCACGAACTGCCCGAGTGGCCGCGATTCTATTGGAATCAAGAAGTTCTTGCGGCGCCTCTTGCCGCCGTCCGCCACAAGCAGGGACGCCTGCTTGGGCACATGGAGGCGCTTGGCTTCTCCCTGCAAAAGGAGGCGGAACTCGAGACGCTGACTCTTGACGTTCTGAAGTCCAGTGAGATCGAAAGTGAAAAACTCAATGCCGAACAGGTGCGTTCTTCGATAGCGCGACGCCTAGGCATAGACATCGCCGGGGCGGCCCCGGCCGACCGTGATGTGGAAGGCGTCGTGGAGATGATGCTCGACGCCACGCAAAACTTCTACAAGCCTCTCACCAAGGAGCGTTTGTTGGGCTGGCAGGCGGCCTTGTTCCCGACAGGCCGCAGCGGCATGCGCGAGATTACGGTGGGCGCTTGGCGCACTGATGCGGAAGGTCCAATGCAGGTCGTTTCCGGTCCGGTAGGTAAAGAGGAAGTTCACTATCAAGCCCCGGCTGCTGCTCTTCTTGACCGTGAGATGTCCCGGTTCGTTGGGTGGGCAAATGAAACCGACAGCACAGATCTGGTTCTCAGGGCCGCGCTCGGTCACTTGTGGTTTGTGACGATCCATCCCTTTGACGATGGCAACGGCCGCATTGCGCGGGCGATTGCCGACTGGCTTTTGGCAAGGTCAGAAAACAGTGCACAGCGGTTTTACAGCATGTCGGCGCAAATCCGGCAGGAGCGGAAAGCTTATTACGACATCCTCGAAAAGACACAGAAAGGGACGCTCGACATCACGCCTTGGATGCAGTGGTTCTTGGGTTGCCTTGACCGGGCATTTGATGGGACCGAAACCACTCTGGCCACAGTGCTGCGCAAGGCGCGGTTCTGGGAGAGGCTTGCGGGTACGGTGATAAACGAGCGGCAACGTCTGGTTCTCAATAGAATGCTCGAGGGGTTCGAGGGAAAGCTGACCTCCACGAAGTGGGCAAAGATCGGGAAGTGCTCACATGACACTGCGCTGCGGGATATCCAATACCTGATCGACAGGCGCGTTCTGGTCAAAAACGCCGCCGGTGGCCGGAGTACGAGTTATTCTCTCAAGGGAATCGAGGGTTGAGTTGAGTGGAACCGGGGATTTTTGCATCGCTCGCGGCGAGAAAGGTGTCAGAGGGGAGAGACGTCTGAGGGGAGGGTGTCCCGTTCCGGCGCTTTCTCCAGTCGGAGCGGGACGGGTGAGGGGTCTTTTCTTCCTCTCATGGGTTTCAGACGGCTGACCAGGATCGCCATAGACTCGTGGCGAGTTCCGCTGGTTGCTATCCCCTCCAACATCACTGACAGGCTGCCACGCCTCTATCATCACAGCATAGTGCAGTGCCTGCAAAGCGGGAGCGAGGCAGAAGAGGAACCCCTCACCCGGCCCGCGACGGACTGGTAAAAGCGCCGTCGCGGCCCACCCTCTCCCCTTGGGAGAGGGCTATGACTCCGACTTTTACCCCCGCGTCCAACCAAGGATGTGGGACATGCCCAGCCCCGACGGGGAGAGTGGAGCTCGCGAAGGCGATTGCGTGTTACGGTGGAAATGAAGAGGCAGGGCCTATCGTGAGCGATATGTGAAGCGCACCTTGCTGGAGTGTGGGGGAGTGTAGCATCGTGGCTTGCTGGTGGGGAGGCAGGTCCGATGACGCAGCCAAAGCGGAGCAGGAAAGCGCGACGAAATGGGTGAGTAGCTTTGCGCATATCTCCCGACATCGGGGCGGCGCCGCCCGCCAGCGATGCCACCGTAACTCCCGGAAGGGCGTTGAGCGTGTCGTGAATCTGGGGCCAGGCGGCGCGAATGGCCTCCGGGGAATTGATGGTCGCGGGGAAGGACAAATCAAAAACCAGCACGTTGTGAGGATCGAATCCGGGATTCACCCGCCAGAGCCCGGCGAGGCTGCGAATCATCAACCCTGCGCCCACCAGCAGGATGAGCGCCAGCGCCGACGGGGTCTTGCGGCATCATTCGCGAGGGCACGGGGCACATCCGTGGCAAGGCCGTTATACGTCCAAGTGTAGAGGAGCGCACAGCCAGACATCCCACAACCCCGTTTCGGGGGATCTGAGCGTGATAAGCCATTTATCCGGTTTGGCCTAACCTGAGAAGTGCCGAACGTGGCTGCCCGTAGGCCTGCGCTTGCCCACCTGAAGGTCGGCGCTACATCAAGTTCCAGTATTGACTGGCTAGCGTAAGACTCCAACCGGCGGCACAAGCCCTGGGTTTCCGCAACGAACCAAGGCCGATCCGCCCATTGGCCGGCAGCGGGTGTGTCAGGCTGGCACGGCGGAGTTTCTTCTCATTAGTCCATATACTCCGCGCAGGGATTGGAATAATATTGACGCCGCAGTCCGATGACGTCGGAACGCCTTTTCATGTGGCGGTTGCGGAGTGAAGTCGAAGATTAATCCCGGCAGAGCGGAATGGGCGCCAGCCCCGCAGGCAGAGGCTTCGAGCAGCCAGGCAACGTATCGTTTCGGGACGATCGCGACAGAGGTCAATATTGACGATCCCGAGGTGGCACGCTGGCTGGAGGAGTTTCTCTCTCCCTGGTTCTCGACCGAAGCTACGGAGGGGATCGGCCTGCGCGTACGAATGACGAGCTTGGGAGAACGGTTTTCGGCCTTGGCCCGCGTTGAGGCAGAGAACCATCCGCAGCCTTTGCCGTGTTTCAGGCTCGACAGGATGCTGGTTTCCTGCCCCGGCTGGATCGAGCCCGATGGAACCATCCTCGCCGCGGACAAAGAACTCGGCTGTTACTACCAGGTTCAGGGCAATCAGGTCGAGGTTGTCTCCCGGCCGCAGGACCGGCCGGCACGCATGGGGCTGATGCGAGTGGTGCGGGAATTGGCCATGCTGCGGACATCCCCACAGAAGGAGACGCTCGATCTCCATGCCGCCGCATTGGTATTCCGCGGGCGCGCGATTGTCCTGTCAGGAGACAAGAATGCTGGTAAGACAACCCTCCTGGCGCACGCGTTAACCTCGCCCCACACGGCCCTCATGGCCAATGACCGCGTCATCGTCGACGGCCGCTTGCAGGCGCGCGGTGTGCCGACCGTCGTGTCAGTGCGCGAGGAAACGGAACGGGCATTTCCCGCGCTGGGCCGTATATTCCCCAGGCGCGCTGCCCGGCTCCACAAGGGCGAGTTGGCAGCGGCGGATTCTGCACGGGCAAGCACCGGACAAACCTCGATCCTCTCCCTTTCCCTTGCACAGTTGGCAAGGCAGTTGAACTCGCGCCTCGAGCCGTCGGCGCCGGTCGGGGCGATTCTGTTCCCGGAAATTTCTCCCTCTGCATCAAGCTGGTCACTGAGTCCCATGGATCCCTCCGAAGCCGCGGCGCGCCTGCGCAGAAACATCTACGGCAGCACTTTGGCTCCCTGCACCGATACCATCTTCCAGAAAGTCACGAGTGCGCTCCCCCGCATTACTGAGCGGGATTCCCTCGTGGATCGTTTGGCTACTAGGGTGCCGATGATCCGTTGCCTTTTGGGTCAGCGCGCTTATAGCGGAAGCGCCGACGAATGGCTGAAGGCTCTGCCTATGGACGACGCAGTGGCGCCGCGATGAATACGCCGATGGAACCGGAAATACTGGCAGCCTTAGAACAAGCCGGCATAGAACCCCGGTCTTTCGTCCGAATCTCAAACCTCAGGCCAGCGGATACTGGACGCTGCACCTATCGAATCGAC
>Ga0326728_10008350_pt1 | contig 25806 bp, 14 predicted proteins | sample MB3enrmetagenome_FD_207602 | JGI IMG/M metagenome (GOLD analysis project Ga0326728, IMG submission 207602) | Lab enriched peat soil microbial communities from McLean, Ithaca, NY, United States - MB31MN | ecosystem: Environmental > Terrestrial > Soil > Wetlands > Peat | place: USA: New York... | reverse complement strand
CGTCCAGTCCGGCTTTTACCGGGTTGTTGTGCATGTAATCGAGCTTTTCCCTGGCTTTAATTTCGGAAAACACATTAAAAACATAGTACTTTGGCTGCCACATGGGGCCGCTCAGGTCCACCCTATCCCCATAAGCACTCAATACTCCCCGGCACAATCTTTTCAGTTCCATTGACGAACGGCGCTTCCACTGGTTCATAAAGATGCTGAGCTGCCCTTGCTCGCTGAAGTGGACGAGTGCGTGAACGTGCTCGGGCATTATCACAAAGCCAAGGCAGTTGCCCCCCTGGTTCTTTAACTGGACCGAAAGGAAATGAATTACAATGCCTTTTGCCTGTTTATCGTCCAGTAATCTCCGTCGCCTGAAACATGAAAAGGTTACGAAATAGGCATGTCCCTCACTGTCGAAGATCCGCCGCCGCATGAGCGCCTTCTCCCAAATCAAGCAATCTGCATCGTTGGTCAACGCGGCCCCTCCTGTCCTTCGGACCCAGGCAACGAAAACACGTTGCCTGGGCCACCCCGATATTACATTTCTGCCGATCCTAATTCAATAAAATCAACCTTCCTTGCCACCTCATTGACTCCTTCAGAGCATGATTCTTATTACATACGATCCGAAAAGGTTCATAACTCGACTAAAGAGGGCTAAGGTTTGAGCCGTATGCCGTTCATTGAATTCGGTCACGGAGTTAACGAGTTATTCAGGTCCGCAAACAAATATCACATCGGCCTTTGATCCCGGTTTTAGGCGGATTTTCCGTGCCGGTATCCGCGCCACCCAGGCGCGCGGTCACTCATCGGGCGATTTCCGGAGCGCTCCGGACCATACCGGGCATTATCGGGCAGACGTCTTCGATGAAATGTTTTCTCAAAGAAGACACTGGTTGCCACGCTTCGTGAAAAAGGAAATGGAAGGGAGACCAGTGTTGCATTCCACAAATAATGCGACATCTCCGGCAGTACGCCGTTCACTCCGGCGCGGGCCGGGGTTTGGTACTTTAACAATTGAAAATACACTGGATGCCGGCTTTCGCCGGCATGACGAAAGCCGTTTGCGTTTCATCGTTCTAAATATAGTGGAGCTTACGGGATGCAACACCAGTCACGGAGGGTGTACGGTTTGCCGGCTCAATTCATCTCAGAGCAGTAGCGGCAGGATCTCTCCCGATTTGCCGGAAATCGAGATGTTATAGACGTCCGAATAGGGGGTTGATTCCAGGTTGATTTCCGCGACCGATGCGCCGTTTCGTTTTGCCTGCATTCCCATGGATGCTGCCGGCTGGACCGTGCCTGAAGTTCCCACCACGATCATGAGATCGCAATCGCTGATGGCCTTATAGGCGGCATCAATGACCTGCGGCTCGAGCATCTCGCCAAACCAGACCACATGAGGCCGAAGGAGAGAACCGCAGGATTCGCATGCAGGCAGTTCGGGAAGAGGTGTTCGCAGGTCCTCGGTAACCGTTTCGCAATTTGTGCACCGCACCTTCCACAGGTTTCCGTGCAACTCGATAATATTCCGGCTTCCGGCCTTTTTATGCAGCCCGTCTATATTCTGAGTTATCAGCGTGAATTTTGGAACCCGGTTCTCTATTTGGGTCAGGGCGAGATGCCCCGGATTGGGGCTGAGCGGCCCTATAAGTTCCCTGCGCCAGTTATAGAACTCCCAAACCAGTTTAGGGTCCCTTGAAAACGCTTCCGGAGTGGCCAGGTCTACAGCCCGGAACTGTCTCCAGAGGCCGCCCTCTCCACGGAAAGTGGGGACGCCCGATTCGGCCGAAATGCCTGCCCCGCTCAGGACCGCCACGTGTCTTGCACGCCACAGCTTTTCTCTGAGGTTCTCGATGCCGGTTTCAATTTTTTGTTCGGCCATGTCCGGCTCCCGTGGTCAATCGGGTCAATCCCAAGTCTCAAAGCGGGCAAAAGTCGCCCACTCGTCAGTTCAATTCTTCGAAGCCGGGGTGCCGGCCGCGTTGATAATGCCCTTTCCACCGGAGCGAAGCAAATCGTCAAAGTAATCGATGGTCTTTTTCAGTCCTTCTCGCAATGGGACCTTGGGCTGCCACTGAAGTGCCTGCTGTGCCACGGATATGTCAGGCTTGCGCATTACGGGATCATCCTGCGGGAGAGGCTTCCAGACCAGTTCGGATTTGGAACCCGTCATCTCGATAACCATATCCGCCAGCTCTATGATGGTGAACTCCACGGGATTTCCGAGGTTCACCGGTCCCGTAAAGCCCTTGGGGGTGTTCATCAGCCTCATAAAGCCCTCTATCAGGTCGTCGACATAACAGAAAGAGCGGGTCTGTTTGCCGTCTCCATATATCGTTATCGGCTGCTGGGTTAGGGCCTGCACTATGAAGTTCGAGACCACCCGGCCATCGTTTGGGTGCATTTTGGGGCCGTAAGTGTTGAAGATCCTGGCGACCTTGATGTCTAGATTGTGCTGTCGATGATAGTCGAAGAAAAGGGTCTCGGCGCACCGCTTTCCTTCGTCGTAGCAGGACCTCGGCCCGATGGGATTTACGTTGCCCCAGTACGTCTCTTTTTGCGGGTGCTCGAAAGGATTGCCGTAGACTTCCGAGGTGGAAGCCTGAAGGATCTTTATCTTGAGGCGTTTTGCAAGCCCCAGCATGTTGATCGACCCGTGCACATTGACCTTTGTTGTCTGGACCGGATCGTTTTGATAGTGGATAGGCGATGCCGGACAGGCCAGATTGAATATCGCGTCGACCTCGATATACAGAGGGTAAGTTATATCGTGTCTGAGCAGTTCAAAATAAGGATTGCTCATCAGATGAACGATATTTTGCTTACTGCCGGTGTAAAGATTGTCTATGCAGAGTACGTCATGCCGGTCTTTGAGAAGCCGCTCACAAAGGTGCGACCCCAGGAACCCGGCCCCTCCGGTGACTGCGCATCTTGTTCTAAGGTGCATGGTTTCATTCCTCGACTTGTTTGTGAATTATCGGTATCCATAAAAGAACAGTTATTGCGTCATCAGCCCTCAACTGGTCCGGGCAATTATACCAAGTTACCTAGAAAATAGAATTTTTATGCTTCGCGGGTGACGCGCAGCATCATGGATAATTGCGTTCGAGACGGATGTGATCGGGAGCGCATACAGCGTTGCGCTCCCCCTCCTCTACGCAGGGGCGGGGTTTATCCCCGCCCAATCTTGAACGCGACTTGGTATTATATCTATTTGCAATGCATTGACAATCTTTTCAAAAAGATGCCGCGGAACCCCTCGAAAAGCGGCAATAGCCCGGAGAATGTCCTGGCGGAAAACTCGATTCATGAGCTTCGCATTCCGCCCTTTAGTGCTTTTTCGAATTTTTCCTTCTGTTTTTGAAAATAGTTTCTCTGCGGGCCGGCAACGGAAAGCGCCTCGTCTATCGTTGAGAGCGCATCGGCATAGAGCCCGTTCACGTAGTAGGCCTCGGCAAGCGTATCGAGAATGGAAGGTTCGGGGCTCAGGGCGGCGGCCTTCTCCGCCAGTTCGAGGGCGTCCTTCGGGTTGCGGAAAGCAGACGGGCCGGTCGCGTAAAGCCATGCAAGGTTGTTCAGGATGGATGGGTTTTCCGGATCCTGCCTGAGTGCGGCCCTAAGGACCGACTCGGCTTCAGAGTATCTGCCTTTTTCGTATAGAAGTCCCCCGTACGCGGCAAGGTATTCGGTATTGCCGGGTTCCTTTATAATGCTGTGCTCGAGGACATGGAGCTGAACGTTGGAACGCAGCTCCTTGGTCAACCCGCCTTCGCCAACTTTCCAGTTGATGCTGAGAAGACCTATAATCAGAACCGAAAAGATCAGGACTGAGCCGTAGAGTTTTCGGTCTTGCCTGCGAATCAGGCTCCGGTTGTTGAACGCCTCGACCAGGAAATCCACTCTTTGCCTGATGCTGAAGTGGTGCCAGCTTGGGAGGTCCTCTATTCTGCCGCTGCGGAAGCCTATCTTTTCAAGCGACGAAATCAGGGGCCGCGGGTTTCCGATCAGTTCCATGGCGTAAAGATCTGCCTGTCGCTCGCTGTTTCTGAGAAAATATCCGAAAATAAACCGAAAATAGAGAACCATGAACACAATGATCGGCACAGCGGAAAGCAGCGCGACAATAGATCCGGATAAGTCGCCGGAAGCCGTGTACCAGTTGAATATCGTCGCGTTTGAAAGGGCGAGTAAAGTTAAAACGTCGCTCATATCGTAGGCAAACAGGATGAACAGGACAAACAGGAACACAAACAGGAGCAGGTGCTTTTTGCGCACGTGTCCCATCTCATGTGCCACGACGGCTTTGAGTTCGTCAATCTCCAGGGTCCTGAGCAGCCCTGAAGTAATCAGGATGTAGCGAAGGCCGGGCAGGATGCCGACCACCCCCGCCGTGAGCATTTCTCCGCCAAAAATAGGCCAGAGTAAAAGACCTCCTGTCCTGAAGTTGTGATATTTGCAGAAGCTTTGCAGCTCGGCCTTGACATAGTCGTCGGGCAGCGGCTTGCAGCCCCACATTCGAATAATCAGCCAGGGCCCGAACAGGACGAACCCCAGAAGGGTGAGCACTGTCAACAGCAACTGACCAAGATCTGATGCCATGAAAGACGGCGCTTTTATGGTCTGGAGCAGGTCTGTTACGATGGAAATCAAAAACCAGGGAACCAGAATGACGGAAGTAAACGAAAGATTGCCCTTTATAAAATGCAGCCGGGAAACTCTCACACCGTACACGGCCTGATGTGTGGAATGGCTCCAGAACCAGATCGCCGCCAGGTGGAACATATAGATTACCAGTCCGGTTAACCCGGATACGGTAAGGAACCTGTCGAATCCGGGGATCACGCGCAGGTAGGCGCCCAGGTTGAAAACGTAAAGGTAGACGGCGCAGAATCCAATGGCTGTGACGGATAGCAGGGTTTGGGCACGGTAATAGGCGCGGGTAACGGCGGCGAGGGGTACGTCCCGGTCTGCTGCATTGCGAAGTCTTAGAAAAGTCCTGTGGCAGTAAAGGACAAAGAAACAAAAAAGGGCAATTATATAGAGAATGTCCGGCAGCGAAACGGCCGGGGGCTTGCCGGTCTGGCGCTGAATGCTGAAAAGCAGCAATACGACGATGAAGTAGATAAGCTGATTGTACATTCGCAGTTATATAACTATCCCGAGCCTGTTTTACGAGCACTGTTCCTGTTTTTCTTCAAAACAGTCTTTTCGCACATCATCGAATCTGACCGGGTAATTCCCGTCAAAACATGCCAGGCAGAACTGGTGGTCGTCCGTGGTTGCCCCTGCCGCCTCGAGCAATCCCTCTATGCTCAGATAGTTAAGCGAATCGAGCCCGATGAAGTCCCGTATCTGCTCGACGGTATGAGAGGCGGCGATCAGTTCGCCTTTGGTGGAAAAGTCGATCCCGTATGGGCAGGGATAACGGTGAGGAGGGCAACTTACCAGCATGTGCACTTCTTTTGAGCCTGCCTGGCGCAACGAATTGATCCTGGTCCTTGTCGTGGTGCCGCGGATTATCGAGTCCTCGACCAGCAGCACGCTTTTTCCGTTGAGCAACTCCTTTACTGGATTCAATTTGACCCGTACGCCGAAATCGCGCATGGCCTGACTGGGTTGTATGAAGGTGCGTCCTACATAGTGGTTTCGGATTACCCCCATTTCCAGCGGGATATTTTTGGCCTGGGCCAGCCCCAGGGCCGCATAGTTTCCCGAATCCGGGAACGGCATCAGCAGGTCGGCCGAGATGGAGGGGTTTTCCTTGGCCAGCAGGGTTCCCAACCGTTTCCGAAACATGTAGACATTCTGGCTGAATATATTGCTGTCCGGTCTTGCGAAATAGATAAACTCGAATATGCAGTGGGAGCAGCGCTGTTTGGGAAAGGGAAACAGTGAGCGGGGCCCTTTGTCGTCTATAATGAGGACTTCGCCTGGAGCCACGTCGCGAATGTAGGTTGCCTCTATAAGATCGAAAGCGCAGGTCTCGGAAGCAAGCACATAGCTGCCGTTCAATTTGCCCAGGCAAAGAGGCCTGAAACCGTTGGGGTCCCGCACCCCGATCAGGGTGTCTTTGGTGCACATTACCAGTGAGTAAGCGCCCTTGACCCTGTGCAACGCTTCAACCAGGGCTTCCTCGAGACCGCGCGTCAGATTTTTGGCAAGCAGGTGCATGAATATTTCCGTATCCATGGTGCAACGGAAAATCGCTCCCTGTCTTTCAAGTTCGCAGCGCAGTTCGACCGCGTTTACAACATTGCCGTTATGACCGATCGCATAGTAGTTGTTCCCATGGAAGACCACGAACGGCTGAGCGTTTGCCAGAAGGGACGAACCGGTTGTCGAATAACGAACATGCCCTATCGCGATATGGCCTTTCAATGCCTTGAGCGTTTCTTCTGAAAAAATATCATGCACCAGGCCCATATTTTTGGTCATTGTGATCTGGCGTCCGTCTCCAACGGCGATCCCCGCGCTTTCCTGTCCCCGGTGTTGCAGTGCATAAAGACCGAAATAAGCCATTTTGGCGGAATCTTCATGTCCGAAAATTCCAAAAATGCCGCACTCTTCTCTTTTGCTGGGAGTGAAAGAGGCCGAAACCTCCGGGTCTCCCGAAATTATTGTCCTGTATTCGCCAGAATGCCCGCTCTCCATCACGCTTGTATCCCCCGGTGATATTCCTGTAGCGTTTTTACGTCCCAGTCGCCTTTTTGCAAAGCCATGACTGCTTCGGCCATGGCTTGGGCCCCTGCAATGGTCGTTGCGTAAGGAATATTATAGATAAGAGTTGTGCGCCTGATTTCATAGGAATCCGAGGTTGTCTTCTTGCCGAGGCTGGTGTTAACGACCAATTGTATTTCGCCGCTTTTGATTCTGTCCACCACGTGAGGGCGGCCCTCATTCAGCTTATGCACATGATCGGCGGGTATTCCGTTCTTTTCGAGAAACCTTGAGGTTCCCGAAGTGGCGATCAGCTTGAAACCCAGATGGAGAAATTCTCTTGCGACCGGCAGCGCCTTCCGTTTATCCCCGTCGTGAACGCTTATGAAAACCGTGCCGCCTTTCGGTAGTTCATATCCGGCTGCCGCCTGCGCTTTTGCAAAGGCAATCCCGAAGTTATCGCCGATCCCCATCACCTCGCCGGTGGACTTCATCTCGGGTCCGAGCAGTGTATCGACTTTAGGGAACCGCGAAAAGGGGAAGACGGCCTCCTTTACCGATATATGCCGTGGCTCGATTTCCGTTTCAAACCCGAGTTCCTTCAGGCTTTGGCCGAGCATCACCCTGGTTGCCAGCTTGGCCAGGGGGCGCCCGATTGCCTTGCTCACAAATGGGACCGTCCGTGAAGCCCTGGGGTTCACTTCCAGGATGAAAACCTCCCCGTTCTTGATGGCGAACTGAATATTCATGAGCCCAATCACGCCAAGTTCCTCGGCAAGCAGCTTTGTCTGCCTTTTGACCTCCGCCTGCAGCTCTTTTGAAATGCTGATGGGTGGAAGGACGCACGCGGAGTCCCCGGAGTGAATCCCGGCCTGTTCGATGTGCTCCATGATGCCCCCGAGAACCGTTATCTGCCCGTCGCTTATGGCGTCCACATCGAGTTCGATGGCATCTTCGAGAAACTTGTCGATAAGTATCGGATGTCCCGGCGACACATGCACGGCGGCTTTCATGAATTCTTCCAGCCTGGCGTTGTCATAGACTATTTCCATGGCGCGCCCTCCCAGGACATACGACGGGCGGACGACGACGGGATAACCTATTTCCCCGGCAGCGGCCGCGGCTTCCTCGATGGTGAATGCCGTCGAGTTTTCCGGCTGTCTCAGACCGAGTTTGTGGAGAAGCTGCTGAAAACGCTTTCGATCTTCCGCCCGGTCGATTGCGTCGGGAGATGTGCCGAGGATTGGCGCGCCGGTTTTTTCGAGCGGGACGGCCAGATTCAAGGGTGTCTGGCCCCCGAACTGCACGATCAGGCCCTTAGGCTCCTCATGCTCCAGAATGTGGATAACGTCTTCTCGGGTCAGCGGCTCGAAATAGAGCTTATCGGATGTGTCATAGTCGGTGGACACCGTTTCCGGGTTGGAGTTCACCATGATGGATTCGTGGTCCGCCTCCCGGAGCGCGAACGAGGCGTGGACGCAGCAGTAGTCGAATTCGATGCCCTGGCCGATCCTGTTCGGACCGCCCCCCAGGATAACCACTTTAGGTCTCTCCGAGGGTCTTGCCTCATCTTCCGTTTCATAGGTCGAGTAATAGTAGGGTGTGTAGGCTTCAAATTCCGCAGCGCACGTATCCACCAGTTTGTACACGGGCTGTATGCCATGCTGGAGGCGCTTGAGCCGCACCGCTTCCTCGTCGGTGGCGGTGAGCTGTGCCAGCCTTCGGTCGGAAAATCCCCAGGACTTGGCCAGCCGAAGCTGTTCGGCATTTTCGAGAAATTCAGGTCCTGCGGCCGATTGGGCAATGGCCTTCTCCATTTCGACAATTTCCGCGATGTGCTTCAAAAACCATGGGTCGATATAGGTGAGCCTGTAGATTTCATCTACCGATATCCCAAGCTTCAGGGCTTCTCCGATTTGAAAAAGCCGGTTGGAATTCGGCCTCTTGAGGCTGAATTTAAGCTGCTCGATGTACTCAGGGTCTACTTCGGCCGGCGGATCGCTAAAACCGAACCGGCCGATTTCAAGTGAGCGAATCGCCTTCTGGAGCGACTCTTTGAACGTGCGTCCAATAGCCATGGTCTCGCCCACCGACTTCATCGAAGTGGAAAGTATGTCGTCGGTGCGCGGGAATTTTTCAAAAGTGAAACGCGGCACCTTCACCACGCAATAATCTATGGTCGGTTCAAAGGAAGCTTTGGTTTCACGGGTGATGTCGTTGGCTATCTCATCGAGAGAATAACCCACGGCGAGCTTGGCGGCGATCTTCGCGATTGGAAACCCGGTGGCCTTGGATGCTAGCGCCGAGGAGCGTGAAACACGCGGGTTCATCTCGATTACCACCATATCGCCGTTTTGGGGGTTGATGGCAAACTGGACGTTGGAACCGCCTGTTTCGACCCCTATCTCTCTCAGGATGGCGATAGAAGCGTCGCGCATCTTCTGATATTCGCGGTCGGTAAGCGTCTGGGCGGGAGCCACCGTAATGGAATCCCCCGTGTGAACGCCCATTGCGTCCATATTTTCTATCGAGCAGATGATGACCACGTTGTCCATAAGGTCGCGCATCACCTCGAGTTCGAATTCCTTCCATCCCAGAACGGATTCTTCGAGCATCACCGAATGGATCATGCTCGCATCCAGACCCGTTTGCGTCTGTTCGAGGAGTTCTTCCCGGTTGTAGGCGACTCCGCCTCCGGTTCCGCCCAGGGTAAACGAAGGCCTCACGATCAGCGGATATCCGATTTTTTGGGCATAAGCTTCGGCGTCGGCAAGATTGTCCACGATAAGGCTGTCCGGCACTCTGAGGTTGATGTTGGCCATAGCGTCCCGGAAAAGCTGGCGGTCTTCGGCTTTTTTGATGACCGAAGCGTTTGCGCCTATCATCTCGACGCCAAATTCCTCCAGAATGCCGGACTCGGCGACTTTTACGGCCACGTTGAGGGCGGTTTGGCCGCCCAGGGTTGGAAGGAGAGCATCGGGACGCTCGCGTCTTATGATCTTTGCGACCGCCTCGGGGGTTATCGGCTCAATATATGTATGCTGGGCCATTTCAGGATCGGTCATGATAGTGGCGGGATTGCTGTTCAGCAGGACTATCTCATAGCCGTCTTCGCGCAGGGCTTTGCAGGCCTGTGTCCCGGAGTAGTCGAACTCGCATGCTTGGCTGATGATGATCGGTCCGGAGCCAATGAGCAGTATTTTCTTTATGTCTGTTCGTTTGGGCATGAATTCGTATCTTTCTGTCGTGCCTGTCAATGGCGCCTGTTGAGCGGCTGCTTCCCCAGTGGAGCGTTCTTTTCGATCATTTGCATGAACCGGTCGAAAAGGTAAGAGGCATCATGCGGACCGGGAGATGCTTCCGGGTGATACTGAACACAGAATGCCGGATACTCAAGGTGATCCATTCCTTCCAGCGTATTGTCATTGAGGTTTATATGCGTAAGCCGCACGGGCATCTTCGCAAGCGAGTCCGGATCGACACAAAAACCGTGGTTCTGAGAAGTGATCTCGATTCTGCCCGTTGTGAGGTCCTTTACCGGCTGATTGGCCCCACGGTGCCCGAACTTGAGCTTGAATGTGCTGCCCCCGAGGGCGAGCCCCATCATCTGATGCCCGAGGCAAATGCCGAATATCGGTTTTTTGCCGAAAAGATTTCGGACGGTCTCTATAACATAGTGGACCGCGGCCGGGTCGCCCGGTCCGTTTGATAGAAAAATGCCGTCCGGATCGCAGGCAAGAATTTCATCGGGTCCGGTGTGAGCGGGGAAGACCAGGATCTGACAGCCCGCGTTTTCCAGTTTGCGCAAAATATTATATTTTATCCCGCAGTCCAGGGCAGCCACCCGGAATCCCTCGACGCCGGGCAGCCACTTGACGGATTCGATCTCATGCCGTCTGCCGTCCCGCCACCTGTAAGGGGTCTGGCACGTCACGTATTTCACCAGATCGATTCCGTTCAGTCCCGGATAGGCCTGGACCTGCGACATCAGCTCATTCACATCGTCGGTGTCGGTTGCAATGATGCCTCGCATCGCCCCTCCCACCCTGATGTGCCTGGTCAGCGCCCGCGTATCGATTCCATCTATTCCGATCTTCCCATGCTCGTCCAGGAAATCGGCCAGAGAACGGTCGCTTCGCCAATTGCTCGCAAAGTCCTGGTACTCTTTTACAATAAAGGCTTCCACATGTATGGCCGCCGATTCCATGTCCTCGGGGTTGATTCCGTAAGTGCCGGTCAGAGGATACGTCATTGCCACGATCTGGCCTTTATAGGAGGGATCGGTCAGCACTTCCTGGTAACCGGTCATGCTGGTGTTGAAAACCACCTCTCCCAAAGCCCGGCCATGGCCGCAGAAAGTGTAACCCCGGAAAACGGCGCCGTCCTCCAGCAGAAGAGTTGCTTTGGGACGATTCCAGGGAAGGCTCATAAAATGTACCTCATCGTTTCCCTCGTGGTTGTCATCTATTTTACTGAGAGTTAATGGACAGTTGCCCCCGTTGCAGCCCGGAAAATCAATTTTAACGGGTAACCCGCGAATAGCAAACCTTTTATAATAATTCCGAACAACTTGACTTCGAATGCGCGCTCATCAGGGCAGCCGCCCGGACCAGGTCCTGTGGCGTATCTACTGCCACGGAGTCTACCGGAGAAAGCGCGACCCGGATTGAAAAACCGTTCTCCAGAACGCGCAATTGCTCCAATCTTTCAGTCTTTTCGAGTCCTCCCGCGGGCAGTGAGGTAAACTTGGCCAGAAAGTCCCGCCGGTATGCATAAAAGCCAAGGTGTTTCAAAAAAAAGTGCGCCGGTTCCCCGCGGGAATATGGAATCGGCGACCGTGAAAAGTACAAAGCCTTTCCATCCTGGCCTATCACTACCTTGACTACGTTGGGATCGGCGAACTCCTGCTCGCTGGAGCTCAGGTACGCGAGAGTCGCCATATCGCAGGGCGGGGCGGATACGATTGCTTCCGTCAGCGTCTCGATCATGGCTGGACTCAGCAAAGGTTCATCTCCCTGGATATTTATAATGATGTCATCCCCTGCGAGTCCGAGAGCGGCGGCGGCCTCGGCCAGCCTGTCCGTTCCGCTCTGATGATGAGTTCCGGTAAGGATGCAGTTTCCGCCGAACGATTCGACCACATCAAGAATCCGGCTGTCATCGGTTGCCACTACCACCTTCGAGACACAACCGCACGCGGCTGCCCGCTCGAAGACGTGTTGTATCATTGGCTTCCCACAGATCATGGAGAGCGGTTTGCCGGGGAGCCTTGTCGAGGCATATCTGGCTGGGATCAGTGCGTAAATCGGCATTTTCTGCTACTAAAAAACCCGCGGCCGCAGAACGGCTGCGGATGAGGTCTGAAAAACGCGTTTGCAAAAACGCGAGACTTTGTTAAGGGGAATATCAGGCGCAAGGCATACTATGATAAATTTGTAACCGTATGCAATAGAGACTTTAACCAAAAGAGCAGCGGGCGGTATTTCATGACCGAGATGGAATATATCGGCAAGTGTTCGAAGTACTTGCATATTCTTTTGCGAAATAACCCTGGCTACGGAGAGTGGCTTTTGGGTGAGGGTAATCTGAACCGGAAGTACCCTCTCACCGAACTCTATTCGGTTTTGGTGCGAGAAGCGGCCGAGGCGCAGTCCTTCAACGATCTGCTCAGAATATACCGGCGTTTCAAGCAGCTTCACTTTTTGAGGATTGGCGCGCGAGATCTTATGCATTACTCGGACCTGTCCGAAACCACCGGGCAGTTGAGCGATCTGGCTTCGGTTGCCCTGCAGGTTGGATTGGAAACCTTTTCATCGCATCCGGACTGGTGGGTTTCAGGTGAAGAAATGGACCTCTGGCGTCGGTTAAACGGGAGAATCCCGCTCGTTGTGCTTGGTTTGGGGAAATTGGGAGGCCATGAACTCAACTATGTGTCCGATGTTGACCTGATCTTTCTATATACCGGGGGCGGGGAGGATCGCGAGAATTCCCTTATGCTGCTCAGCCGCCTCACCCACCGAATATCGAGGCTGCTGTCGGACCAGTTTGAAGGGGACCGCTTTTTCCAGGTCGACTTCCGCCTGAGACCCCAGGGGAAGCAGGGCATACTGGTGCCGTCCATGAGCGGAGCGCTTGAGCATTATCTCCTTCATGGCCAGGCATGGGAGCGTCAGATGCTTCTCAAATGCAGGCCCGTAGCCGGTGAGCGTTCTGAAGGGACAGCTTTCGTTCACGAACTGCGCCCGTTCGTGTTCCGCCGGTTTCTCGACTTCCAGGCAATTGACGAGTTAAGGGCGATGCGAAGCCGGATTCTTACGGAAGCCGTGCCGTTTCTTTCCCGCGCCAAGTATTTCGATGTAAAGCTGGGCATCGGCGGTATCAGGGAGGTCGAATTTTTCGTCCAGTCCCTCCAGCTCATATATGGCGGGCGGCACCTGGAACTGGACGAGCCGAACACACTGAGGTGCCTGGAAAAACTTGCCGGTCTCGGCATCCTGCCCCGGCAGACTGCTGTGGCGCTAAAGATTTCCTATACTTTTCTGAGAAACGTCGAACACTACATTCAACTCGATCAGAATCGGCAGACACAGAGGGTGCCTTCCTCAAAAGAAGAAAGCATGCGTCTCGTATTCGCCATGGGTTTCGGTGAGGATGAGGCGGCATTTCTGGAAGCGCTCCGGATGCATTGTTCCAATATCCATGCACGGTTTCAGGAGTTGTTCCGGGAAAAATCCGAACAGGATGACACCGAGGATCAAAAGCCCCGGGCCGGCTTACCGAAAGACCTTGGAACCTTTCAATTTTTAGCCGAACCGTTTGAAAAATTTTCGAAGACTCTTAAGGCCTACCCGCCCTCCGTTCAGACGGAAATCCTTTCAGGGGTGCTCGAAAAGTATAACTGCATCTCTGACCGGGATCTTCTTGGGAAAATCCTGGCCAGGTTGGATACCTTTTTTGGCAGGGTTGCCAGAAGGACCGGCCTGATTAGGCTCTTTGGTTCGGCTGAGCCCTGGCTGGCGCCGTTTGGCCGGGCGATTGCTTCGAGTGAGCTTTTCGCCGGACTCCTTTCGCATAATCCCGCGCTGGTCGAAGGCCTCGCCCTGAGGTCCGGGGCCTTCAACAGGGCTCCGGAGTGGGAGGCTTCCAGCACAAGGATTGTCGAAGCGGCGCCGGGATATGTGGAAAAGTTGGAGTGGATACGGCGACTGAAAAACGAACGAATCCTCCAGATCGCTCTTGCCGACCTTGGAGGCCGGATTGATTTCGGCGCGCTGGAGGAAGAACATACGGCTCTTGCCGAATTCGTCATTACCAGGACACTGGCGGCCGTCGGACAGAACCTTGGCATGCGAGCCGATTTGCCGCTTTCGGTGATCGCGATGGGAAAGCTCGGCAGCGGGGAGATGAGTTATCTTTCGGATCTCGACCTCGTCTTTGTTTACTCCCCGGAGGCACACGAGCCCGAAAACCAGATTCCCATTGGAGTGGTCCGGCTCATTCAGCGTTTGATGAACATGCTCGCCACTCCGCTTCAGGAAGGTCCCGGGTATGAGATGGATGCGCGCCTTAGACCTACGGGAACTCATGGACCCCTTGTCGTGACGAAGAAATCGTGGCTCGAATATTATGAAACCCGGGCCGACATATGGGAAATCCAGGCGATGCTTCGATCGAGACCCATAGCCGGGGACCCCGGACTTGGGGAATGGATCGACGGCAAAGCAACTGAAATCTGCTTCAGGCAAAGGCAGCCGGAAGCTGTGTGGCCAAGGATCTGCCATCTGCGCTACAGGATGGAAAAGGAAAGGGCAGCCGAAACTGAAACGGAAATCGACCTGAAGCTTGGAATGGGCGGTCTCGCGGACGTTGAATTCATAGTGCAGGGTCTGGCGCTTGAGGGAAATCGGGCGGCGGGGAACATTAAGGCTGCCGACAGGCGCCGCTCTCTCAGAATCGCGCTTCAAGAAGGTTTTTCGGAGAGTGGGCCGACCCGGGAATTGAGCGCGGCGTTCCGCGCGCTCAGGGCGCTCGATCACAGGATCAGGCTGCACGCGAATTCCAGTGCGGCGAAACTCGATGAGCAGCGCTTCGAGACGATGGTTTCCCTGGGACTATGGCCGCCCCGTTTTGACGGAGGCTCCATTGAAACTTGGCCCGACATTCTGCGCGTGAGAAGAGAGATAAGAACAATATTCAGGAAGTTTTGTCCGTGAGGAGCACTTGAAACTCAAAACTAAAAACTACGAACTACTCCTCAGCTTGTATCCAACGCCATATATGGTGCAGATGATTTCTTCTCCCGGGAGGTGCTTTGCTATTTTTTTTCGGAGATTTTTCACGTGGGAGTCTATGGTCCGATCATAGCCATCGAAATCATATCCCTGGACGACATTGATCAGTTCGTTTCGCGAGAAAATTCGATCCGGGCGGCTCAAGAGCATCTTGAGCAGGTTATACTCACAGGGCGTAAGCTTGAGCTCGGCCCCGCCCGCAAGTACCTGGCGGGTTTCCTCGGTCATGACCAGTCCGGCGGCCTCGATCCTTTTCCCGGAATCCTGCGAACAGACTCGTCTAAGGACCGCATTGACTCGCGCCACAACTTCCCTCGGACTGAAAGGTTTGCATATATAATCGTCGGCGCCGAGGTCCAGGCCAAGCAAACGGTCGATTTCCTCGACTCTTGCGGTGATCATTATAATAGGAACATTTGAAAACTGCCTGATGCTGCGGCAGACTTCCCATCCGCTCATTCCCGGGATCATGATATCAAGCAGAATGAGGACGGGATGGTTCTGCCTTACATGGGTAAGGACCACATCTCCCCGATCGAGACACGAAACGTTGTAGCCGGCGCTCACAAGGTAATCCTTGAGTATCTCCGCTATTTTGATCTCATCCTCGACCACGAGAATGTCCTTGCTCATTCATATCTCCTTGGAGTTTTTACGGATTTCTGCCTGTACGCCAAAAACGTCAACCCTGACAGGGTGGAAAGATCATGCTGACCCTCAGTCCTCCAGCCGGGGAGTTGGAGGCTTCTATTTTTCCCCCGAAGCTTTCCACGATGCTTTTGCATATAGCCAGGCCGAGGCCGCTGCCTCCATGTTCCCGGCTTCTGGCCCTGTCCACCCGGTAAAGCCTGTCGAATAAAAGCGGCAGCGATTCTTCGGGAACTCCCGGGCCTGAATCCTCAAAACAGACCAGAATTTCAGCGGGACCGGCATCGATGGAGATTCTCAGAACTCCGGGCGCGTTCGCATAACGCAAAGCGTTCTCAAACAGGTTCGAAAAAAGTTGAGTCAGCCGTCCGGCGTCCGCCATAATCGGGACCCGGTCGCCCGCCTTCACATCCACATCGGTTCCTATGCCGCGCAGTTCTAACCTCGTCTTAAAGGTCTCCCATGTCTCCATCAGGACATCCGGTAAATCAATGGCCTCGCGCTCGGAATTGGAACTCCATGATTCGATCAACGACAGGTCATGGAGATCGCTGACGATTCGACTCAGATGCAGTACCTCGAAATGGAGAGAATCCAGTCCCTGACGGGTGATCGTCCTGACACCGTCCTGCATGGCTTCGATTTCTCCGCGAAGTATCGCGAGGGGGGTCCTGAGTTCATGAGAAATATCCACCAGCCATTGTTGCTGAGTTTGTTGATGTCTTTCCAGAGCTTCTGCCATTGCATTGAACTCGGCAGCCAGTTTGCCGAGTTCATCGCTCGAATTGACGGTGATTCGGGTGTCAAATCGGCGTGAGCTCAAGGCCCGTGCCCCTTTTTCGAGCTCTCTGACCGGACCAAGCAGATGACGGGAAAGAGCGAGCGTCACGATCACCGCGAATAAAAGGGCGAAAGCCCCTATGGCATAGAAAACCCGCGACTGGTGTCTCATGAATTCGACATCGAGATGATGAGTCGGGTGTATGTGCTTCTTCACGCCAAGCCACCCGATTACTTGTGATTCCACTTCGATTGGAACCATTCGATAATCGTCCGGAGAAGAAGGGTCCCAGTTGGTCAACGGGCGTTTGTCTGAGTTGAAAAGAGCAATAAACGAGTGACCCCGAGGTTCAAAGGGCTTGCCGGGAGGGGGGGGCGCGCCGATACTAGGCCTATCGTGGCTCGGGCCGGGATGCGCTGGCTCGGGGAACATGGGAGGAGGCGGTTCGGCTCTCCCCTCAAGGGATGGAGGAGGCAGAAGAAAGTCCGGCGGTCGAGGCATCCCAACACTCGGGTCCCCTGGTGGACCGATATGCTGTGTTTCGAACCGGAACCAGTGATCTTGCCTCACAAAATCCCAATTGCCGTTTGCCTTGTATCCCCGGACCAGTTCGTCAATAGTTCTGGTGATTCTTTCTGCGTCGACTTTGTCGACGTAATTCTCAAAATTGCGCTCGAAATAGAACCTCACGATCAGCGGTATGCAGACTACCAGTATCAAGCTGTTCAGCAGAAAGGCCAGGAAAACTTTGTGACTGAATTTTAAGTGCATGCCAACCGCCGGCAGTTGCATGGATAAAGAGGGACATAATTCACTGATTTTTTATTACTCGCCTATTCGGATCAATAAGTCAATCGCACCGCTCGGTCTCCATATTCATTCCACAAACCCTCCACACTTCCACCACAATCCATTCCTAAATATAAACCGCCTGATTGAATGCCGGAGGCGCCACGAAAGCCCCGCAGAACCCCCCGGCCCTCCGGGTGATACTCATCAGGCAAGGTCGTATCACAGGGGCTAAGCCCAGCCAGCCCCTGTGCGCGGCCGGCCGATCCTGCGACTTGAACCCCCAAAATGGTGAGAGCCGAGAAGGAAGGTGCCACTTTTGGCCCTACTCACCGGCTCTCAGATGAGGTCCATGACCTCAGGCATACTATCGGTAAGAAGCCGCAATCACTGAAGTAAAATCCGCGACCATGTTGAAAAAAGGCGTTGAAGCATCATTGCCGGGGCTCAAATACCGGTGAGGCGGTGGAGTGCTGCCATCCATTTGACTCTCAAATGCCTCGTCTTTCCTACGAAAGGGACTGATTCTTCGTGCTGATAAAGTTCTGACTTATTCCACAGTCCTCGGGCCTCAGTCCTCTGGAATAAAACAAGCCCAAATTCGGTATCGCCTGCTTTCATTGAAACACCTGGGTCTGATAATGAGCACCCCGGTCATTCAGGGGCTAAAGTATTCCCGACTTGCTGCCGATTATTCTTGATGCCGCCTCTAAGCTAGCCCGGCGGACAAATTTACGGCTCAAAGGAGTGGGGCATGGTTACAGGAATCTACACGACATGTCTTTACGTTTTGCGTGGTTTGAGGACCGGTTTTGCTTTCTTCTGCTCCATTTTCCTAGATTTCGCGACACCGGGACTTGCCTTGGAAATACTGCCGGCTGCCCGAATCCGCGGTCACGATTGCCGTTTGAGAAATCTGCAAACAGGCGCCAATCGATTTCACAGTTCGAGGTGATGTCCCTTTGTCAGGAAACCATCCGATTTATCGGACTCAATCCTGGAAACAGGACAGTTTCAGGCAGTCGCGAAACTTTCATGCTTTTGCAACCTATTGGAATAGCAATAAAAAAGCGTTGGCCCTTTTGTGGCATATTCGTTGCCTGATGCTGTCCCACGATAACTGAAAAGAATAGTAGAGCCCAAAATGAAATGGCCCAGGTCCATAATAAATCTTGCGATTGTCAATTGGAACAAAGCGGTCATCCTGTGCAAATCGGGCGCAGAACGCGCCGAGTCCTTGCGCAAATCGGGCCGGAAGCTTCTTGAACTCAATCGCGCCACGGAAGAAGAATTTCTTGAAGTCGGCCGTAAGCTTCAGGATTTCTACGGCAGGACGAAGGAGATTGCCGGTCTATCCTCATCAATAGCCGGTCTCTTGTTTGGCACCCAGATATCGGAAGTCATCGACCGCACGCGCAGTCTCAACGAACGCCTGCTGAAGATGGAGGACAACTCAAGCAAGGGAACAAATATTCTTCAGGGAATCGGCGTCACTATTCAATCGATTGAAAGCCAGTTGAACGGGTTCACCAAGATCATTATGCAGCTCCGGATGCTCTGCCTGACGATCAAAATCGAGAGCGCCAGACTCGACGATCAGAACCTGAGTTTCGACATCCTGGCCGGTGATGTTGGAAAACTGGCCAACGAAATAGAGCAGAAGTGCGCCAGACTCGACGAATGGTCCAAAAAACTTGGAATACTGATTCAAAAGACGCTGCATCAGGTGGTCGGGTTTGAAGCGGCACTGCGGGATCAGTCCAAAATCATCATAGACAAAACGATGGAGAATCTCGAATCGCTCAAATCTCAACACAAACTTGCCACGGTCGGGGCGGAAAGACTGGCAAAACGTTACGATTCTGTTTCACAAAGCATCGGCGAAATCATAACCTCACTGCAATTCCACGATATTACCCGCCAACAGATTGAACACGTGCAGCAAGCATTGGACGAGATTGCGAGCAAGTCGGAGATCCAGGGAAGCTGGATGAAAAAGTTGGGCAGGGAAACCTGGGAAAACATTCTAACCTCGGCGGAAGTTTCCAAGCTTCAAAAGGCCCAACTCATCTGTGCCAGAGACGATCTGATAAGTGCGACAAAACGCATCATGGATAACCTTCGCGGCGTGGCTCGGAATGTTTCCGAGATGACGGAGGAGACACAGTTGCTCGTGGGGGGCGCGGGAGAGGCGGACGGATCTCTTCTCGAGGGAATCCAACATGGGTTTGCGTCGCTGTCGGAAACGATCGCGAACCATTACAAAGCCGGCCGGGAATTGTCGGACACGACACGTTCGGTCGCGACCGCCCTCGAACAAATGTCGGCCTATGCCGCCAACATAGAAGCTATAGGACTCAAGATCAAACTTGTTGCTCTGAACGCCATAGTGAAGGCAGCCCAAATCGGCGATACCGGAGCCTCATTGGCAGTCCTTGCCGAAGGCATCCACGGGCTTTCCGTAGAGACTTGTCGGCAAACAGACCTCCAATCCAACAATCTGCGCTCTATTTCGGCTGCCAGTTCCGAATTGGACGACCCGGCGGCTGAAGACTATGGCGAATCGAGCTTCAGTGCCGATTCGATTTCCGAGGAAATGGAAGCGGTCCTTGGATCTCTAAATGAACTGAACACCAACATTTTGTCCATGCAAAGCAGGATTCAAGATGAGGGCCGAAAGCTCTCGGATGAGATTGAAAGAGCGGTCTCGGTAATAACAGTTCATGATGAAGTCCAAAGGGTGAGCGACGGTATCATATCCAAACTGGACAGTGGAGCCGATCGCCTGCTTTCGCTGATTCAGGGATCCGATGTTTCCAGCCACACACAGAATCTGGGAGCCCTGGCGACGGCCTATACGATGGAATCCGAAAGGCAGATTCACGAATCGATCTATCGGATGGATTCTTCCCCTCGAGAGAAAGTCGGGGAAACGCCGTCTCATTGTCTGGAAGGTGCCCCCATTACATTTTCGAATGACACGGGTTTGTCGGAATCGGGTAATGGCGCGGTATCCATGCAAACACCCCGGCAGGAAAAGGCCGGGACTGAAGAGGTGACTCTGTTTGATGAAAATGTGGAGCTTTTCTAATCTCTGCTTCCTGTTGGAGAAATGAAATGGATTGTGGCGCAGAAAAACCGGAACAGGTTTTAACTCTCGAGGGCGACTGCACGCTCGAGCGTGCCCGCGAACTGAAATCGTTGCTCCATGATGCTCTCAAAGCCGATGGCGACCTGGTTTTGAATCTCGATAATATAACGGCGACCGACATTAGTTTTCTTCAGCTCATTTGCGCTGCCCATCGAACCGCCCTGGCAGGCGGAAAACGGGTTCTTTTTCGTCCCAAACCCTCGACGGCTTTCATGGATACAGCCCGGGGCGCCGGCTTTTTGCGGACAATGGGATGTCAGAATACACCCAACATGCAGTGTCTGTTCATGGAGGTCATGAAAAATGGCTAAGACAATCATGACTGCGGACGATTCGACCAGCGTGCGTCAGATGGTGAGCTTTACATTGCGCCAGGCCGGCTATCAGGTGGTTGAGGCTGTCGACGGAAAAGACGCCCTGTCCAAACTGAAGTCCAGCCCGGTTCATATGTTAATCACCGACCTGAACATGCCGAACCTGGATGGTATTGGACTGATCCGCAACATCAGATCGGGTTCCACTTGCAAGTTCATCCCGATCATTATGCTCACGACGGAGTCCCAGGATTCGAAAAAGATGGAGGGCAAATCAGCCGGGGCGACCGGGTGGATAGTCAAGCCCTTCAAACCCGAACAACTGCTTGCCGTAGTAAAGAAGGTGCTGGGATGACTCAGAACCCTCGGACAACCTACATAGAAGAGGCCACGGAACTTCTCGCGGAACTGGAAGGTTCCCTGCTCGAACTTGAAGACAACCCCGAAGACAGGGAAATCATTGGCCGGGTATTCCGATGTCTTCACACGATCAAGGGTTCCGGAGCGATGTTTGGCTTCGACGACATCGCGGAGTTCACCCATGAGGTGGAAACTACCTTCGATCTCATACGAGAAGGTAAAATCGCGGTAAGCGGAGAGATTATAGGCATAACCCTCTCGGCCTGCGATCACATTCGCTCGCTGCTGGAATCGGGCGACAACGGCGCAGCGCCGGATAAACAGCATGGCCACAGTCTGATTGAATCTCTAAAAAAGCTTACCGCCGGTATTGCCGATTCTCCACCTGAGAATTTTCCGAAACCTGCGGATGCGCCGGCAGATATACCTTCGGACACCCCGCAAGGCCTCGAAGTCACATATCGCATTCGCTTCCGCCCGGATCAAAAGATTCTGGCCACCGGTTTCAATCCGATCCTCTTGCTGAACGAACTGCGTGACCTTGGTCCATGCAACGTAGTGGCGCAGACAAAAGGGATTCCCACGCTTGATGAGATCGACCCCGAAGGCTGCTACACCTATTGGGATGTGGTTCTTACCACTGCCGCCGGAATCAATGCCGTCATGGACCTCTTCATCTTCATTGAAGACGAGTGCACGCTTTCGGTCGATATCATTGACTCCGTGGAGGAAGTGGTGGAGTTGCCTCCGGAAGTTCCACCGCCGAACCACAAAAAACTCGGTGAAATACTTGTCGAAAAGGGAGATTTACAGCCAAGCGACGTCAGTGGGGCGCTCAGCGCCCAGAAACCGATCGGACAACTGCTGGTGGAGGCCGGAGTTGTCGATCCGGGACTTGTTGAGTCGGCTCGCGTAGAACAGGAGCATATAAAGGAGCTTCGCCGAAGCAAGCAGGCCAATGAAACCGTTTCTACCGTCCGGGTGCCTGCCGACAGGCTCGATACCCTTGTGAACCTCGTCGGGGAGCTTGTGACCGTCCAGGCGCGGCTAAGCCAGTTGGCTGCGCTTCAAAATCAATCCGACTTTCTCGCAGTGGCGGAAGAGGTCGAGCGACTGACCGAGGATCTGCGCGACAACGTCATGAATATTCGGATGGTGCCGATCGGAAGCACTTTTAACCGGTTCAAACGCTTGGTGCGCGATCTGGCCGCGGAACTCGGCAAGAATGTTGTCCTGGAAACGGATGGGGCTGAGACCGAACTGGACAAGACAGTCATCGAGCGATTGAACGATCCGCTTGTTCACCTGATTCGCAACAGCGTGGATCATGGAATTGAAGTGCCCGGCATCCGGGAGGCCGCCGGCAAACCGAAATATGGGACCGTGCGCATCTCCGCGGCGCATTCCGGAGCCCATGTCCTTATCCGCATTACAGACGACGGGGCGGGCCTGGATAAGGAGGCGATACGGGAGAAAGCCGTCGCCAAGGGCCTGATATCTCCTGAAATCGAACTCTCCGAAAAAGATATTTTCTCTCTTATTTTCACGGCTGGGTTTTCGACCGCCGAAAAGCTCACTAACATCTCCGGCCGCGGCGTGGGAATGGATGTAGTGAAGCGCAATATCGAGGCTCTTCGAGGTTCTATCGAAATTGAAAGCAGAAAGGGAGCCGGCGCCACCATAACACTCAAGCTGCCGCTTACACTCGCAATAATCGATGGATTGCTGGTAAAGATAGGTGAAGGTCAATTTGTAATACCTCTGCCGATCGTTCAGGAGTGCGTCGAGCTGACCCCCGCCGATAAGGCCCGGTCCAACGGCCGTGATCTGGCCCATGTCAGGGGCGAAATCGTCCCCTATATCCGGTTGCGTGAAAGGTTCCTGATAGAGGGACAGGTCCCGGATATAGAACAAATAATCATTACAGGAGCAGGTGAAGGTAAGGTGGGCCTGGTTGTCGATCAGGTCGTGGGTGAGCGCCAGACGGTTATAAAAAATTTAGGCAAGATGTTCAGGTACGTGGAAGACATATCGGGAGCGACCATCCTTGGCGACGGGAAAGTAGCCTTGATTCTCGATGTGCCCAAGCTGGTCCAGGCTGAGGTCGAAACAGCTCAAACAGCATGCATTCACTAAAAAGTCGGGGAGCAAAATGAAAAACATGAAATTAGGAATGAAGATCGCCGGTGCGGTTTGCGTGGTAGTCGCGTTATCCATTGCTATGGCTGGATTAGCCTATCTCGGCATTAGCAATGTGATGCGGACTCAAAATGAAATTTCCTCCGTCAGGCTGCCTGCTGTTCAGTCCCTGGCCGCAATGGATCAATCACAGAAAGCGGTGCTGGCGGGAGAGCTGGGCTTGATCAATCCGGCAATGCCGGGCCTGGAAGCCAGAAAAACCCAGTATAGAGAAATAGAGAATGCATGGAAGGAAATCGATGCAGCCTGGAGAACCTATCTATCTCTTCCCAAACCGGCGGAGGAGACCGAGCTTGCAAGAAATCTGGGCGCGCAGATGGAAGCATGGAAGAAGCAATCCCAGAGGATCGTGGAGATTTCAACCGAGAAGGACAAGCTGGTTGCATCGGGCCTCGCGCTGGATGACCTCAAGGTGGTAAATCTCGAAAAGCAGGCGTTTCAAGCGTCTCTGGAGAATGCAAAAACGTTTCCGTCCATTTCCGCAGGCCTGAAGAAACTGGCTGAAATCACCGATAAAGCGGTTATGGCCGGATCGAAGGCCGCAAGTTCATCCGCCTCGTCCGTCAGGACTGGTTTGGTTTCCACCATGGTGTTCGGCGGGGTTCTTTTTCTCCTGCTCGGGCTCCTCTTGTGCCGAAATGTCGGGAAGATAATCAGCTCGCTTCTGGCAGAGGTATCGTGTCTGGTGGATGCGTCTCTGGCCGGCAAGCTCGCTGCTCGCGGCAACCCGGAAAAGGTCGACGTGGAATTCAGAGGCGTCATCGATGGCTTCAACAGTGTTCTGAATACGTTTACCGGACTCCTCAATCTGACGGCGGACTGCATCGCCAAGATCGGAAACGGTGAAATACCCCGGCAAATCACCGGTGAATACAAGGGTGATTTCAACGAGATCAAAAACAGCCTGAACAACTGCATCGACGAACTGGGCGGCCTGGTCGAATGCGAGGCCGTTCTGAAGAGGATGGCCGTCAACGATCACACCAAGATGGTCGAAGGAAAATGCGTCGGACTCTTCGCGTCCGTAGCCGAGGCCACCAACGATGTGAGGAAGCGTCTGCTGGCGATTACTAGGATGTTTACCAACCTGTCCTTGGGAGACACTTCGGATCTGGCCGAATATCAAAAAATAGGCAGACGCAGCGACCAGGACGTCATCATCCCGGCCATCGTAAAATGCATGCAAAATATCAACTTGCTGATCGAGGAAATGACCATGCTGGCGGGGGCCGCCGTTGATGGGGATCTGGGCAAACGCGTGGATCCCGGCAAGCACAACGGGGACTATCGCAGAATTGTCGAAGGAGTCAACGCCACCCTGGATGCAGTGGTCGGCCCGCTCAAAGTCGCTGCAGGCTGCATGGATCAAATCGGCAAAGGTGAAATCCCGAAGAAGATCACTGAGGAATACAAAGGTGATTTTAATGAGATCAAAACTAGTCTGAATAACTGCATCGACGGACTGGGCGGCCTGGTGGAATGCGATTCCGTGTTGAAAAGGATGGCCGTTAACGACCATACCAGGAAAGTGGAAGGAAAATATGAGGGGCTGTTTGCTTCAGTGGCTGAAGAAACGAACCAGGTAAGAGAACGGTTGCTGGCGATAACAAAGACATACACCAACTTGTCCATGGGAGATACCTCTCTTCTGGCTGATTATGAGAAAATCGGCAGACGGAGCGATGAAGACGTCATCATCCCCGCTATGACCAAATGCATGCAAAACATTAACCATCTGATCGATGATATGACCGCGCTTGCAGGGGCTGCCGTTGAAGGCGATCTGGGCAAACGTGTAGATCCCGCCAGGCACAACGGGGGCTATCGAAGAATAGTCGAAGGAGTTAACGATACTCTGGATGCAGTGGTCGGCCCGCTCAAAGTCGCTGCAAACTACATGGATCAAATCGGCAAGGGTGAAATCCCGAAGAAGATCACCGAGGAGTACAAAGGTGATTTTAACGAGATTAAAAACAGTCTGAATAACTGTATCGAAGGCCTGGACGGCCTGGTGGAATGCGATGCCGTGCTGAAGAGAATGGCCGTCAACGATCACACCAAGATGGTCGAAGGAAAATATGTCGGGCTCTTCGCTTCCGTGTCCGAGGCCACAAACGACGTGAGAAAACGGTTGCTGGCCATAACCAGGATGTTCACCGATCTCTCCATGGGGGACACTTCGGACCTTGCCGAGTACGAAAGAGTTGGCAAGCGCAGCGAAGAAGACGTCATCATCCCGGCGATCATCAAATGCATGCAAAGTATTAACCTGCTGATCGATGACATGACCACCCTTGCGGGGGCTGCTGTCGAAGGCAAGCTGAACAAACGCGCGGAGCCCACCAGGCACAACGGGGACTACAGAAAGATAGTTGAAGGGGTAAACGACACCCTGGATGCGCTTGTGGGCCCCTTGAAAGTGGCCGCCACATACGTGAATCAAATCAGCAAGGGCGAAACGCCGCCGAAAATTACCGATGAGTACAAAGGTGACTTCAACGAGATCAAAAACGACCTGAACATGCTGATCGACGCCATGGATGAAGTCACCAAAACTGCGGAAGAATTAGCTTCCGGAAATCTTACGGTAAGAGTGAAGGAACGGTCTTCCGGGGATAAGCT
>Ga0326728_10008349_pt1 | contig 25807 bp, 18 predicted proteins | sample MB3enrmetagenome_FD_207602 | JGI IMG/M metagenome (GOLD analysis project Ga0326728, IMG submission 207602) | Lab enriched peat soil microbial communities from McLean, Ithaca, NY, United States - MB31MN | ecosystem: Environmental > Terrestrial > Soil > Wetlands > Peat | place: USA: New York... | reverse complement strand
GGATGGTGGTGCGCTACGAATACCGCGCGGATGTGTTCATTGGACTGGTGCATTTGGCTTGTGCCTTGGTGACCTTGAAGAAGGTTTCCGGATGAGTTCTAGGAGCCTTCTAAGTTCCTCCTTCCTCGTAGGGTCAAGGTAGGGGGCCGGCGCGTCGGCGATCTCCAACGGGCGCAGCGTTGCATTTATCTCTTGTGTTTCGACGGGCTTGCCGAACCCGTAGGCGGCGAGGAATGTACGGGCATCGGACCGGGCCGCATCGCTGCTCTTGTTGTCGGCCTACACGTTCAGGGCGTTGTCCACCAGGATTGCCTGAAGCTCCCTTTGGGAATGGTCTGCCCGGCGCTTTTTTTGCGCTGTTCTCAGCAGTCTGCCCGTTCCGGTTGCTGCCGTTTCCGTTGTCGCTCATCGCACAATCTCCCCTGCGGGGGACAAATCATGTTGCAACCCGTTGGTGCCGTGTGTTTCGTTTTCCAGGTTCTCGTTCACACACACCGCCTACCGGCCGTCCTTTTCATCCTCGACGATGGCTCTCGGTTAATCTCAGCATACTGCGGCAGCAGACATCACAGGATCTGCGCTTGCGTTTTTGCACCCGCCGAAAAAATGTAAACGTCTTTTGGGTTCCTCTGCTCCAGTTGCCGTCGCTCTCGGGAACGGGTTCAATTCGGTAGGGCACCTATACCACTGTCACCAATGAGGTATTGCAGGTTTCACGCCAACTGGTCTGTTCCGGATTGCGTGAGCTGCTTTAGCCAATGTGGGCGACCTTCATTGTGATCGAAGGAGCGAGCCAGACCTAGGTGCGCATCCTAAGAAATTTCTGGCCTACATGGTTCCATTACATCTCAACAAGTTCACCGTCTCAGAGCAGGGAGCACCGGCTTGGGCCCCCCAAAAACCTTCATGAAAGCTCGTCCGGTAGCCCTTGTGGGTATTGGACACCGTCAAGTCAGTCGGGTAGAGCTGGGTGTGGCGCATCCCAAGCTTGAAACAAATTCTTGAAAGTTCCGGCAGACAAAAATGGACGCCGATTCAGAAACCAGTTTTCAAACGCGCTATAAGACGCCCGCACCGCCCCGGCAATTCGTCTGGGCCGTTTCCCTTGGCATTTGCGAAAGCGAACACGCTGTGGTATTAGTCTCTCGATTCGTGAAACTTTTGACGTCAGAACGCCATCGAGGCCAACGGTGGTTGCCGTTATTGCTGTGGGTGGGGGTGGTTTTTGCCACGCCGGGCTGGGCGGCGGGCACACAAGTCCTGCAGGGTCACGTACCGGCAGCGGTGGCGCGCTTGCAGCCAAAGGGCAGCCTGCCGGGCACGACGAATTTGGATCTGGCGATCGGGCTTCCGCTGCGCAACAAGGAAGAACTCAACAACCTGCTCCAGCAGATCTATGACCCGTCCAGTCCCAATTACCGCCGCTATCTGACGCCGGAGCAGTTCGCGGAAATGTTTGGTCCGACAGAACAGGATTACCAGGCTCTCATCGATTTCGTGAAGGCCAACGGCTTGACGGTGACCGGCAGGCATCCCAATCGCGTCCTGCTGGATGTGAAGGGATCGGTGGCGGATATCCAGAAGGTTTTTCATTTGACGATGCGCGTCTACCAGCACCCGACGGAAGCCCGCACGTTCTATGCGCCCGATGTCGAGCCGTCGCTCGACCTAGCTGTTCCGGTGTTGAACATCTGCGGCCTGAATAACTATACCCTGCCGCATCCGAAGCAGCTAATCCGAAAACCCATCAGCAAGGCGAAGAACGCGACGCCGAACACCGGCTCCGGGACAAACGGTGCCTATTGGGGTTACGATTTCAGGGCCGCGTATGTCCCGGGCGTCACTGATCTCACCGGGGCAGGGCAAGCGGTCGGACTGCTTGAGTTTGATGGCTACTACACAAACGACATTACGAAGTATGAGACAGAGAACGGATTGCCGAGCGTCACTCTGACAAATGTGTTACTGGATGGGTTCGACGGGAAACCGACACGCGGCCGTAACAGCGGCAACAGCGAGGTGGCTCTGGACATCGAGATGGCGATTTCCATGGCACCGGGACTATCCAAAGTGATCGTCTATGAAGCCGGTCCGAATGGCATCGCGGACGACGTCCTGAGCAGCATGGCCTCGACCAATGAGGCTAAGCAACTCAGTTGTTCCTGGTCTTTTGGCGTTCTTGGCCCCGACCCGACTGCCGATCAACTCTTTCAGCAAATGGCGGCGCAGGGACAGTCATTCTTCGACGCTTCCGGGGATTGCGATGCCATTTCCGGGTCGACAACGAACGATTTTCCATCGGATGACCCGTATATCACGCAAGTCGGTGCGACAACGTTGACGACAACCGGGCCGGGCGGGAACTACGTGTCGGAGACCGTCTGGAACTGGGGTTATTACCCCAGTAGAGGCTGCGCTTCTATTGATTGCTGCTATGTTGGCAGCAGCGGCGGGATCAGCACCATCTACCCAATTCCTTGGTGGCAAACAAACGTCAACATGTCCGCCAACCAAGGATCGACGACCATGCGGAACGTTCCGGATGTCGCCATGGTTGGTGATAACATTGAAACCGTAGCCGACAATGGCCAACTGGAAGTAGACGGCGGCACCAGTTTTGGAGCGCCGCTGTGGGCGGGCTTTACCGCCTTGGTCAATCAACAAGCCGTGGCGGCCGGCACGCCAACGGTTGGTTTTATCAATCCGGCCATCTACGCGATCGGTAAGGGGGCGAACTATACGTCTGATTTTCATGATATCACAACCGGCAATAACATCAACAGCAGCAGCCCCACCAAGTTCTACGCGGTTGCCGGCTACGACCTCTGCACCGGCTGGGGCACCCCGACCGGGAGAAACCTGATCAATGCTCTTACCGGCGCCATCGTGCCGTCCGCCAGCTTCAGCGGCAGCCCGACAACCGGGTTGGCACCGTTGACCGTCACGTTCAGCGACAATTCGACCGGCACCATTACGAACCGATTCTGGAACTTCGGCGACGGGGCGACGACCAACGCGACGGCGACGAACACGTTGCACACGTATCATGCCGCGGGCTCGAACACGGTGACCCTGATTGTCCGCGGTCCGCTGGGCGTCAGCACCAACACACAGCCCAATTACATCGTCGTGACCACGCCGCCAACACTTACCATCTTGGAGCCCGCTGACTACCAGATCTTCACCAACGCCGGTGTGACCGTGACGGGCACGGCCACCGACGCCAGCGGGATTGCGAGAGTGACCGTCAATGGGGGTGACGCGACGCTCAGTGGCACCAACTGGTCGAAAGCCATCACCCTGTCTCCGGGAACCAACCTCATCACGGTGATCGCCACGGACAGCAGCGCGAACCAGAATACCGCCACGCAAATGGTGCACGCAGTTTTTACAACAGTGATGATCACCTCCGTTCCCGCGGTCACCAATGCGTTGCTACAGGTCGGCAATGTGGCGGCGGTCGTCGCCGGAGAGACCAATGTCTTTGCGGTGAACGGCGTTGATACCGAAGACAACACGTTAAGCTATCAGTGGAACTTCGGCGATGGCTCTTTCAGCGGGTCGCTATCGACGAATCTGGCCACGCACGCCTACACCACCAATTGCGGGCCTTACACAGCGAGCGTGACCGTTTCCGACGGACAGTCGACAACGAGCAGCAACTTGACCGTGGCCGTTGCCTGCGAGTTGACCATCACCAAGCTCCAATTGAATCTGAACTTCGCCAAGACCAACTCGGACAGTTGCACGGTGATGGGCAGGTTCGAACTGCCTGCGAGTTACAGTTTCTCCAATAGGCTGGCGACACTGGACATCGGCGGCGCGGAGGTGTCCTTTTCTCTCAGCAGCAAAGGGAGCGGGCGCAACGGCTTGAGCATATTCAACAACCCGTCCTACAACAAGAAGACCGGCTGGACGTTCAACGCGACGTTAAAGAACGGCTCATGGCAAACTCAGTGGGCGGATTACAGCATGATCAATTCAAACATACCGAAGCCCGGAGTGCTGGTGAGCAATTTCCCGGTGATCTTGATACTTGATACCGAAGCATCCGTCGGAACCACGAACCTGCATTACACGGCGAAGCAGGGCGAGTCCGGCAGCGCCAAGTAACGGGCCAACATTCAGCCGCCAGTAGCCAAAGGGCGTATCTGGACTGATAAAGGGTTTCCGGGATCCACACGGTTGAAACCTGAAAATGTCAGCTTGGCCGGGATTCATCGGTTGAGGTTGCCCACACCGATGCCGGGCTGACCGCCTGTCGGGGTGGCAATCGCCGGAAGGACATGTTGGAACGGCGGCGGTCTATCGGCTGGCGTTTGAAAAATCGACCTGGACACTGCCGAGGGCAGCGATGAACCTCTCCGTGGTAAGAAATCCGATCATTGGAGCGGAGGCAACGGCTCAGAATCGGCTTGTCAGCATTGTCAAAGGTGATACCATGAGTGCATGGTCCGAGGTAGTCGCGGGGCGTAAGTCATATGGGAAACGTCGGATAGTGTATTGGTTGTCCACGCGCTTCAACGAACGGAGGCTTTTATGAATGGCATCGACCGAATCATCAGCCGTATACCCCAAAGGCCACGCGTGATCATCGCCGCCTGTGTCCTGACAGGCGTTTGTGCCATCGCCGCGCCAGCTGTGGATGCGAAACCGGCGATCGATCCACATGCCGATGGACTCCTGAAGCGAATGGGTGATTATCTGGCGCAAGCGCAGTCGTTTTCGGTCAATGCGGAGGTGTGGGAAGACATACAAGTGTCCTCGGAACAGAGAATCCAAGCAACTCGAACCATCGAGCTGCAGGTGCGGCGGCCCAATCTTCTCCACGCGGAGGTGCGCTCCGCCCGCCGCAATCGCGGGCTGTTCTACGATGGCAAATCGATCACGCTGCTCAATCGCGTGCAGAATTTCTACGGGACCATTACGGCGCCGGGCTCGCTAGACGAAGCGATGGATGTGGCCTGCGAGCGTTTTGGCATCACCATGCCGCTGGAGGACCTGATAGTCAGCGACCCATATCGGAGCGTGATGCAGAAGGCCGTTTCCGGGTCCGATCTCGGTCCGGTAACGGTGCTCGGCGTGCCATGCGAGCACCTCGCCTTTTCGCTGGGCACGGTCGACTGGCAGGTATGGATCAAGGATGGCGCCAAGCCGGTGCCGCGAAAAATCGTGTTCACCTACAAGGACGAGGAGGGTTCGCCGCAATACACGGCGATTTTTACGGATTGGGACTTCGAAACCAAATTGCCCGACTTCCTGTTCAATTTCGAGCCACCCGCAGGGGCGTCAAAGATCAGCGTGGCGGAGATCAAAGCCCAAAGCGAAACCCACACCAAGGAGGGCAAGTAATCATGAGTTTTGCCAATTCCACTTCGGTAAGAAGGATTGGGGCGGGCTTGGCAGTGCTGTTGGTCGCGCTGCCGCCGGTTCACGCGCAACGGCCGGAACCCATGCGGGGAGGTGGAGGCGAACCGGCCGGACACGTCGTGCAGCAACGGCCCGTAGTTGTGGACCGGGTCAATCATGGAAGCATCCGCCATGTGGACACGCACGTCGTGCAGCCGCGCGTGGAGCCACATCCTCCGGTTGGGCGGGGGCCCGAGAAGCCACGTCCTCCGGTTTGGCGGGGGTCCGGTCCCGAAAGCGGACGCCCGCGGATCTGGGAAGGCTTTGTCCATGGCAGACGGTGGCCGACGCTACCAGTGGGATGCTTTTCCTTGTTTGTGAACGGAGCACCCTACTACTACAACGATGGCATCTACTACCAACCACAAGACGGTTCGTATGAGGAAGTGTACCCGCCCGTTGGGGCGTATGTGACGGACCTTCCGGATGGGGCGATCGCCATCGAGGCGGGGAACCTGACGTACTATTACGCGGGCGGCGCGTTTTACGTGCAGCAAGACAACGGATTCGTCATTGTCCCAACGCCCATCGGCGTGACGGTGCCGGAATTGCCGCCGGGGGCGGTGCAAGTATCGGTCAATGGCAACGTTGCCTATCAATTCAACGGCATCTACTACCAGCCGGTGTTCGTGTATGGCGTGACGCAATACCAAACGTTCATGCCATGATCGACGTGGAGTAACGGGCATGAGATCGTGAACCTCCTTGAGCAACTCGTTGGCTTCGGGGGTTATGATTGTGCATGAGCAGAATTTCCTCGCCATCGGGCTATTCCCAAGACTCCCATAGCCCAGCGAACCCGAACGGCTCGCGGCTCTTGAGCACGATGCGAACGGGGTGCTTGACGCCGCCGCGCTTCTGCCATTCGTAAAACCCGTCGGCCACGATAATGGACAAGCCTCAATCTGTGGAGTGCAGCCCAGTCAAGACTGAACTCGTTTGGGACGGAAAGTATGACGCGGACGGGAAACGGGTTGCGCCGTGGCGCGTGGCGCCGCCGTTTCAGACTGTCGAGACGGTCAACGAATCCGCACAGCGCTGACAGCAAGCCGGTGTGAGCCTAAATAGGTGATCAGTGCCTTCGCCGCACCCTGATTGTAGCCGACACCAACCATACGCTCCTCAGCAGCACAGATTCCCGCTGACACGGCTCGGGCCAAGCCGCTGGAGTGAACTGGAGGATGTCGCTGATCTTGGCGGCCGGCAGTCGCGTGAACAAATCCTTCGGGTTACATTCTGCGCTAGAAACTCAACCTCGCCTACTGAAAGGGCGAGCCTGCCGGACCGCCGTTCAGGCCACCCTCCGCACGGGAGGCTAATGCTTGAGGACGATATCTGCGCCGACACCGGCTCGATCACAACACGCAGCGAATTCTGGTTGCGCAGGCAATAATTTACGGGGTATAGACCAAGGGTCTGGCTCCTATGCATGAAGGTGGATTTGTCTTCCTCGCAGTTTCCTTTTTTTTCGCCGCAGCAAGTTTGGCAGCGGATGCTCCGACGACAAATACGCCAACCGTTCTGCCCCCGGTAACCGTGATCGGGCACGCGGAACACTCTTCCCTGACCTCCCCATCTGCCTCTCAGGCAGCCGAACAAAAGACCCAGGTCCCCGGAGGCTTCACCCTCAAGGGCAACGACGACATGTACCACGGACGCGCCTCGAATTTTGAAGATTTGCTCCAGGGCACGCCCGGGCTGTTCCTGCAAAGCGAGAACGAAATGGAGGTCTCCAAGATTTCCATGCGCGGCTCGGGTATCGACTCGGCAGACGAGCCTCTGGGTGTGGAATTCTTGTTGGACGGGATCAGCTTCCAACAGGGCGACGGCGAAGTCATTCTGGAAGACTTTGACGTTGATACCATCAAGTACGCCGAAGTTTATCGCGGCGCGAATGCCTTCCAATACGGCGCGTTGACGCTCGGCGGGGCCATCAACCTCGTTCCCTATACCGGCTACGACTCCGCCCCGTTCCAAGCCCGGCTTGAGGCAGGGAGCTATGGCTTTCTGCATGGCCAGGTGAGTGCGGGCGGCGAGGATGGACCGTTTGATTATTATACGTCCCTGATGAGCCGGTATCGGGACGGCTTTCGTGAGCACAGCCGCGAGAATACGGAGCTTTCGTTCAGCGATTTCGGATACAAACTCAGCGACAATCTTGAAAACCGCGTGTATTTCACGGTGGACCACACGGACCGCGAACTGCCGAACGGATTGACCCAGCAACAACTGAATGATGACCCACAGGCTGCTGACCCAAATGCGGTGGCCCAGGACTACGACAAGGAGTGGGTCTATTTCCGGCTCGCCGACAAGCTCAGTTACGCGAAGGATGGGCATCAGCTCGATGCTGGGGTGTATTGGTGGCACCGGGATCTGGAAGAGAAAGGCTTTTTCTCTCCAACCGACCTCCAGCAGGGCATTCAAAAGTACCACTCGGACAACGTCGGCATCAACCTCGATTCCATCACACGCGGCGATCTGTTCGGACAGCGGAACATTCTCATCATTGGACTGGTTGCCGCAATGGAACGCGAATCTGATCACAATTCCGCGAATCTGGCGGGCGCGTCCGGGCCGACCATCGCGCGCGACGTCGAACTGTCCGTCAATGTGCCGGTCTATGCACAGAACCAACATTATCTCACCGAAGATCTTTCTGTGGTGACGGGTTTTCAGGCGGTGTACGCCCTGCGCAATTTCACCGACCTCTTCAACGATACACTGAGTGGAAACCAGTCGCGGAAGCAGAACTTTTACGGTGTCAATCCCAAGGTTGGCACGATTTACGAGTTCAACGACAAAGACCAAGCGTTCCTCAATTTCAGCGGCAGTTGGCAGCCGCCGTCCTTTGATAACATGGTTAATTTCGGCAACGGTCCCGGAGTCAGTCTCGTGTACACGCCGCTGCAACCGCAAAACGCCTGGACCGTCGAACTGGGCACACGCGGCGAGCAAGGCCGCTTCGACTGGGACCTGTCTCTGTACCGTTCCTGGGTCCACAATGAACTGCTCGACCTTTACGACTCGATGGGAAACGACCGCGGCGATGTCAATATTCGGAGTGCCTGTCACCAGGGCATTGAAGCCGGGTTTGGCATTGAGTTGTTGAATTCGGTTTTCGTCAAAAAGAAAGGCAAAAAGCCCGGCGACCGGCTAAAATTGGACCAAACGTATACGCTCAACGACTTTCACTTCTTGGACGACGCTGTCCATCACGACAATCGCATTGGCGGAATCCCGATTTATCTCTATGAGGCGGAATTGAAGTATGAAATGCCGTGCGGTTTTTACGCCGGGCCGAACGTTCAGTGCAATCTCGCCCCCTACCCCGTTGACCAGCAGAATACACTCGACGCGAATTCCTATGCGTTGCTCGGATTCAAGATCGGACTGGCGCGAGCGAAAGGATTCTCGATTTTCTTTGAGGCGGACAACCTGACCGACAAACGGTACGCGTCTTCGGTGGATCCCATACCGAATGGGATGAACCCGCCGGACCCGCAGGTGTTTCATCCGGGCGATGGACTCTCCTTTTATGGTGGCTTTTCGTACAATTGGTGAAGGAGGCCGCCGGCGACTGCTTGGCGCGAAGGCCAACGCCCCATCCAGTTGAGTTATGGGCGCATGCCGGCGGCATGATTCCCAAGGCGCCGACAGCCGGTTCCGCATCTGGATTTGAGCGTGGTGTCGCCTGCCTAGAAATGATAGCTCACGGTCGCCTTCACGAGCCACGACGCCACCAACTGGTTGCCTCGGAAGTCCAGGAACACGGGCACTTCGACATCTGCGTAGAAGCTCACAGGATGCATGTTCAACTCGATCCCAGGAGAGAGCATAATCCGCTGGTAGCCGGAGTCGAACCCGCCTAGCGGGGGGTCCATGCTATGGCCTGACGCGTAGGCTCCTTGATCACTGGTCCGTTCGGAAGCGATTACCTGTGCCACGGGCGTGATTTTCACCCTGCCGAGCGACAAACCGCTGTAGTAGATCCCGGCAGCCGTATCGAGTTCGATGCCCGGACGGTACTCGTTTCGCGTAATCACCGGCAGGTCCAACAACGCCTGCGCGTACCAGGTCAAACCCATGTTGCCCGGCAGATTTCCCCGATGGAAACCGCCGAGGAGAATATCGGTGCTTCCTGTCCCGAGTTCCGAGTCTCGATCGATGTCCCCAAACGCATCATTATGGGTATAATCACCTGTCGGCAGTTTGAAACCGAAGTTTATTCCGGTCGACATATCCGGTGAAAACCCCGTGTAGATGCCTTCGACTCGAATGTCGCCAAGAGTTGCCCAGTTTAGCGATACGATGTCACTGCCAGAGGGTCCGCCGGTTGTCTTGAAGTATCGATCGTCATACGGCACCTCGACCTGGAAACCCCAACTGCGATTGAACATATACTCATAACCGGCTGTGACGAAGTGCGTTCGGATTTCCTTGTCACCATTATTTGCTGCAGGCGCACTCGAAGTTCCGTGCCAATTTTGATCCTGATCCTGGTAGTCGTAATTAACATAGACCATTCCGCCGGCCCCTTCGGGAAGCATCAAGCCTGTGCCTACGTCGAAAACCCCGCATCCGCACGCGCAAGCATGAACAGTGCTCGGCGCGATCATTCCGGCCAACAAACTGCAACTCACTATCACCGCTACTGCTGAATTGAATCCATTTTTCATTTTCATATCCTAAAGATTGCGAGAAGGCGCTATGCGCCCTCACAGTTAAGGGAAAACATTTACGCCCGCGTCAACACGACGCGAGTAACCCAACCGCGATTGAACTAAGCGAAGATGCTGCGCGGCGGTGGTGTCGGCGGCTTTTGAGGGAGAGAATCGGCGAAGGTGTCGGCCTGCAGGACAAGTTGATAATCCGACGGTCCAATCAAGGCGAGGTTTTCTTTAACCAGCGGAAACTCAAATTTCTGCAATTGTACTGTGAACTCCTTCTTCTGCTCGGACTTTTTCCCAGCGGCTATCGCTTTGCAGAGACAGCAAGGATGCTTGCCGTCAAAAGTTTTTTGCACCGCCTCAATGAACGAACAAGTGCTCAGGTTATCTGCGAGCATCCTCGTCCACGCAATGGATTGAAGTACGGTCCAATGCGTACCCGTTGCTGCAAGCACAGCGAGTATCATTAACGCATTGCCAACCCTTCGAGACATAGTACCACATTAACTGCAAATTGGGCATTGGCAAGCAATATGGGTGCAGCGCGCTTGGCCGGCAGCGGTAAGAGTTCGACGACGCCGCAGACCGGCTGCCGACTTGTTTAAGCTGCCAGACGAACAGCCGCTGTTGGGCAGCAGGATGCCGGCAATCAGGTTCAATAGCGTGCTCTTGCCAGAACCGCTCTGGCCAACCAGTGCGACTTGATCGCCAGTGGCCAGTGAGAATTGGCTCATGCGGATAACTTCAGCAGGTTGCTATCCGCCTCGCCATAACTCTTACTGAGATTCTTTAATGATAATACTTCATTCATCGGTTGGCCTCCGGGATTCTACGGTGGCGACTGCTTCTTGGACTGCGCGGCCTGGATCGCCTCGATCTGTTTCACCAGCGCGTTGTACTTCGCGACAATGTCATTGCGTTCCTTGATGTCTTCGTTCAGGCGGTTGACATACTCGTCGCGCTCCTGCCCAAGGCTCTTCACGGCTTCGTTCTGACGACGAATGCTATCGTTCGCCTGTTTGACACGGCCGTCCAACACGACCACGGCATTCGAATACTGATCGGCCAAGCTGGTCAGGCGGCTGTTGTCCGCGCGCAGCGCGAAGATCACAGCGTTATTGCTGCCAATGGAATCCCTCAATTCGGTGATGCGAGTGTCCATCTGTGCTATCTGGTGGTCCATGGTATTGATGGAGTTGGTGTAGCCCTGAATCGCCACAGTTTGATCGTAGTTGATCTGAGCCAGAGCGTTCAGTTGCTTTTGCTGCAGCACCTGGCCGTACCACTGCCAAGTACACAGTCCGCAAAGGCCGACGGCGAAGACGATCAGCAAGGATTGGGGCGGGTTTTTCATCGTTGTCTTCAGAACGTGGATGGAGCGAGTTTTACGGAGAAGGCGACCTTTTGAAGGCCGGCCCGCTTCACGAAGTCGAGCACATAGATCATGGCCGCATGGGTGGTTTCCTTCTGGCCTTGGATGTAAACAGGGTAATTCGGATTGACCGCTGCGCGCTGTCTCAGCTGTGTCGATAAATCGGGAAACGAGATCGGTTTGTTATCGATGGACACCTGCCCAAAGCGGTCGACTGTCAGGATGATCATGTCGGGTTTGGCTGTGGATTTGGCCTGTGTCGCCGTTGGCAGGCTGATGTTGATGCTCATGAGATGCTGCATGGTCAGGCTGACCATCATGAACGAGGCCAGCAGAAAGAACATAATGTCGATCAGCGGGATGATTTCCAGGCGTCCTCGCTTGTGCGGCAGAGGGGATAGTATTCTCATGGCATCTGTGGTGTCGAAGCTAGCGTCCAACGCGAGACGTGCCGGGTTTTTGTTCGGCGGTTACGGTGAACGCGACTTTTTGGATGCCCGCCCGGCGCACCAAATCGAGCGCCGACACCATATCGCCGTGATGTGTGTCCGCGTCACCGCCGATGTACACCGGCAGTTGTGCGTTCTGATGAAAGCGGTTCGTCAGAACGGTGTACAACTCGGGCAACGTGATTGGATGTTTCCCCACCCAACACGTCCCGGCTTTGTCCACCGCGATATGGATCATGCCCGCGCCGAACTCCTCCTGTACTTGCGTGGCAGTCGGCACATTCACTCGGATGTTTTCGATCTTGGTCATATCCATGCTGACCATCATGAACGAGGCCAGCAGAAAGAACATGATGTCGATCAGCGGGATAATCTCGATCCGCGCGTGCTTGCGATGGATAGGCGAGTGGATGCGCATGGGTGGAGCCTTCGGCCGACGTCGCGGTCATTCAATCCGGGATTCCATTCTCCTCCCGATGCGACCGGCGCTTGATGCGATTCAGCAGCACCTCGACGTTCGAGGCGGTGGTTTCCAACTCGTATTGTAATTCCGCCACCTTGCCGCCAAAGTAGTTCAACGGGATCAGCGAAACGATGGCGATGCATAGACCGCAAGCAGTCGCGATCAATGCCTCGCCGATGCCACCCGTGACCTTGCCAACGGCCAACTCGGCACTCCCAATGGAAGTGAACGAGCGCATGATGCCTGTCACCGTCCCGAGCAGCCCCAGCAACGGAGCCAACGTCACCAACGTGTCCATAACGGGAAGGAATCGGCCTGCACGTCGCAGTACAGCGCCAGCAGCGGCCTGCATGGCTACCTGGAAGGAAGAATCGTGTTCGTTCAAACCATGATTCACCATTTGAATCACCGGGTCGCGCGAACCTTTCGTCAGGTTGGCGGCCTCCTTGACGTTGCCCTGCTGAAGCGCGTCGAGGATCTTCAAGAGCGCGTGGTGATCCCGCAGACGCGATTCGTGCCACCACCAGAAGATGCGTTCGCCCACAACCGCGATCGCGACCACGGCGCACATCAGAATCGGCCACATGACCGGGCCGCCCTTCAGAAAAAGTGAAACTACAGTATTTCCCATTATAGATTTTGTCCTTCCGTCATTGGTTTGCATTTAGGCGAAAATAGATTGGGGCTTCGTACCTCTGTGGGCCATTGGCGGGGGCGAAGAACCAGTGCCGCCTCACGTAATCGGCTGTCGTGCGGTCCAGTTGGGAATGGCCTGACGAGTCCTTTACGGTTACCGACGTAATCTTCCCGGATTCATCCACGCCGATGAGCAGCACCACACGGCCTTCTTCCCGGTTCATCAGGGATTTCTCCGGGTAGGGCGGCGCGGGGCGGCTGCCCCCGATGCCTGTCACTCCGATTTGTTCAATGTGCGGTGTACTGATCGGCACGGCGCCTTGCATCGGCCTCGGAGGGGGCGGCTGGGCCATGGTGAAAGGCACCAGCACGTTTCCGACAGTCGGCACCGAAAATGCAACCGCAGGTGAATCCAACGTAACCGCGACAGCCGGGCTGTTCTCTTCCATCGCCTTCTCACTTGGGGTTTCCTCAGAACTTGAATTGGCTGTGATAGTTTGCGCCGGACTTACCAAGGGTTCGATAATCACCGGCGCAGCTTCCAGCGCGGCAGGTGGTGCCCTGTGGATGACTGGTGCCGAAGGCTTGAGACCGAGGACACCGATGATCAGGTACACAAAGCAGATCGAATTCACCCACGCCAACACGCGTTTCGTCTCGGCCGGATCCAGCTCCAAGCAAAATCGTGGGAGATCGATCTGATCCGCGGTGGCGGCTGCTCGCTTTGTATCCATGACGGTCATCGCATTGAAGTCCTTCAAAACCGCGCGGTCAAGCCGGCGCGGAATTGAATTGGTTCGATGGGATGGAAAATATCCCCAAACTGCGCCGTGTCCGTGGGCGTCTGGCGATATTCGTAGGCGTAGTCAATGTCGTGGTCGCGTCGGTTAAGCACATTCAATACTTCGACGGAAATGCGCCACGTCTTGTTGAGTTGATAGCCGGCTTCCCCGTTGACCACAATCGTCTCGCCAGAGCGATAAATTCCGTCCGATGTCAAATCACGCGGACCGAAATAGCGCAGCCGCAGGCTCGACGAGAATCCATTCAAATCATGCAAGGTGATGCCCGAAGAAATCACCAGCCCGACTGCCTCCGGCACGTGCATACCGCCGGGACTGCCTGGCGCGGCGTCGGTGGCGTCAATTCCAATAAAACGGGCAATGGAATCCGCGACATCCAAGTCAAGGGCCAGATGTTGTGCCGGCGTGAAGTAGTTTGCCCATTCGACGCCGTAGCGGCTGCTCGGCTCTTTGGAAGCAACGGTGCCTCCCGTGTCGCCATCCTGCTGTAGTTCGGAATCGCTGTAAAGATACCAAAGCGAAAGAGCGCTCTGCAGATGTGGCACGATCAGCGTGCGCACGCCGACTTCTCCGCCTTTGGTTTGGATCAGACCGGGAATTGGCTTGCTCGGCGTGTTGGGATAGGGATTGTCAGCCGAGATCGGTTCCACTGTTTGTGTCGCGCCGCGTCCGTCGTTGCTATGAAAATCAAACCCACCCTGCACATAATATTCCGTTTTTGCCCATGGACCGAAAATCAAACTCAACTTGGGGTTGGGCAGAATACTGAAGGAAGTGCCAGAGTTGACCGGATTGTTGAGACAGGTGACATCAAAATAGTCCATGTCGCCGCGCATGGCCGCGACCGAACGGAATTTTTCCGTCCACTGAACCTTGTTTTCCACCCAAAAACCAACTTGCGTGTCTGTAAAACCATCCGCTTCGGTGGTGGCGGGCAGAATGGTGCCGGTGAAGCTATCAACTTTGTCCACGCGTACGCGGCCTTCCGTTTGGTAAAGGCCGTTGTTGATCCAGTCGTTGCGGACTTGCAAGCCGAAGGTGTTTTGCACGTCGCGGCCCCACCATTGGCTGAAAAGGGTGTGGCGCGCGTCCAGCCCGCCCACCCATCGCCTGTCCTGCTGCTCAAACTGGTCACCAAGAGTGGGGTCCGTGAGGTAGTAAGTGAAGTCGGAAAATAAATCGAGATCATAATAAAACCCGTAAATCATGATTTTCGTCTCCGAGTTGCCGTCCGTGCGGTGCCATTCGCCTTGCAAGCTGTAACGCTGCGAATTCCCGCCATCGGTCGGGTTAAGTGTGCCGAAGAAACCTACGAGGGGCAAGGCGCTTTCGGGGAGTTGATCGCTCGAATTCCATTGGCCGTGATAGCCCCGCGCCGTGACGCTGAAGCCGTTGGCGTCATCACCCCGACTGTAGGTTAGAAGGCCGTTGTATTTGGAATAGTCATCCGGATGCACCCACGGGCCGTCCTCATGATACACTTCGCCTCCGTAGAGAAGATTGCCCGGGCCGAGTCTTTGCGAGAAACCCGCTACGCCGCGCTCATAACCATACATGCCGCCTTCGACAGTGGCGAAGTCTTCTGGCAGCACCTTGTAAAACACAAGATGTGCCGATCCGGCTGAACCGTAATTGCCGACGTCCGCATAATAAGGCCCCTTCTCGTAATCCACCCGCTCTACAAACTCCGGGATGACGGTGTTCATGTCGGAATAGCCCTCGCCGTGCGCGTGCGATGGAAGGTTGAGTGGCATGTCGTCGAGGAACACCGCGAAGTCGGTGCCGTGATCCAAGTTAAAGCCGCGCAGAAAATACTGGTTCGCCTTCCCGCCGCCGGCATGCTGCGTAATGATGACACCGGGAACGGTTTCGAGAATTTCGCCGCTGCGCAGAGTCGGGCGGTCTTCCAGTTGCGCCTGGCCAGTCGTGCCTTGCGACGCGGATTCGGCCACTCCCACGAGGTTGCTCTGGCGCCCTATCACGACCACCTCGGGCAGGCGAAACACCTGCGAGGTTGACGTGGCCGAGGCGGTAACGGTTTGCGCGCGCGCCGGCGACGGATGCAACAGCCCGGCGAATGTGTGGATCCCGAGCGTGACTATGCACAATTTGGCGATCCTTTTCATGCGATCTCCAGTCATCCCGGCATATTTTTGCCCGTGCCGGTGATGGTGAGTTTGCCGTGTTTGACCCCTTTGGCGGCGATCAACTCGTCGGCCAATGCCTTGATGTCGCCGGCGGGGCCGCGCACCGCGAGCATTTCGAGGCAATTGTCGCAGTCGAGGTGGGCATGAAGGGTGGAGATGATGACGTCCCGATGTTCGTGCTGCAGGTGGTGCTTGTGGTTATCGTAAACGAGGGTAACACTGCCGGCAATCTCCCCGCTGCCGAGTTGTTGGCGGTGTTCGACGAGGCGGGCGCGTACCATGTCAGCAATGGCCAGTGACCGGTTGTTGTACGCCTTCTCGCAACACATGCGGTCGAGTTCACGCAGCAGTTGTTTATCGAGCGAGATGCTGAATCGAGAGGCAGATTTCATGGTGTTACGATTTTCATAAAAAGTAACACATTTCCCGGGGGGCGTGTCAAGCGGCAAATCAGGACATCTGTTGATGAAGTGATGCCGCCGTCGTGGCACAATCTCGCCCGTCAGAATAAATGTGCTCCGCAGCCGCATACGAATGACCGGCATCCGGTCGTGAACGCCCTTCAATAACTCGTTGGCTTCGGTCGTGATGATGACACACCTTTTCATTTCCTCGCCAGTGGGCGACTTCCATTTTGATCCCACAGCCCAGCGAACTCGAATGGCTCGCGGCTCTTGAGCACGATGCGGAGGGGCTGCTTGACACCGCCGCGCTTCTGCCATCGCGGCGCGGGAGAGTGTGATCCATGGGAGGGACCGGTGTGGCTTTTGTCGCGTGAGTCTTATCCTGGCCAAAACGAGAGGTCTCAAACTGGTCCGTGGTGGACAACGGCGATTATTTGTATCTGAAGCCGCCCAACGACGCGCCAGCCGGCACTGTCATCGTACTCACTTGCCCTCCCGGCCTTCTGTACGACAATGCCATCAACGTCGGCTATCGTACTGGCGAAGTCACGACATTGATTCGTGATGCATGGCGGAACGACACCAAGGGTCTCCGCGTGCTAAAGAAACTTGGCGTTCCACATGGCTGGCACGGTCGCCTTGACCAAGCAGGCCAGTTGAAATGGAAGTCCGCGCAGTGTTGTTTCACCGCATCGACGTTGCGAACGCGTACTGACCGGACCCGACCGCCAGCACCCCATAGTCATCTTCCATCCGCAGGAACTTGACGCCTTCGGATTTGGCGGCAGGGCGACCACTTTCCGCGACCGACGCTGCATCTTTTGCGGGCACATACACCGTCGCGGTCGTGTTGGCGGGGATGGTCACGCTTAGAGTAAAAATCTTACCGTCGCGTTTCCAATCACTGACGATCCGGCCACGAACGGATTCGTAGCCGGCTATCGCCCACGTCAGATCGCCCACTGGCTCCGGTTTGATGATGATCTTCTTGAAGCCGGGACCGTCGGGATCGCAACCGATACCGGCCACATCGTGGTAAAACCATTCGTTGATCTGGCCGAGCATGAAATGGTTTTGCGACCCGCGCCGGTCGGCATTCCATGCTTCGGTCAGGCTGGTCGCGCCCATTTTCAACTGGTAGCCGTAACCGGGTTTGTCCGACTGATTGTTCATGTCGAAGATCACGTCCGAGCGTCCCCCATCGGCCAGCGCGGTCAGCAGGTAACGATAACCTACGTCGCCCGCGGTGATCGCGTTGCCGCGTTTTTGAACGTCGGCCACAATCGCGTTCACCAACGCCGCACGATTCGTTGGCTCGACCATGTTCATGACGAGCGGGATGGCGTTGGCGCACTGCGAGCCGGTGGCGTACTGGCCGGTCGACGCATTGAAGAACTTCTCGTTGAACGTGGCCCGGATCTGCGCGGCGCGTTCGCTGTACCGCTTCGCGTCGTCGGTCTTCTTCAGTAATTCCGCCGCGCGCGCCAGAATCCACGTGTCGTAGTAATAAAACGCCGTCGCGGTCAGAGCCACCGGAGTCAATTGCGCCCGGCCGGGACGGTTCGGGCCGATATCGTACCAATCGCCCAGTCCGTAGGACAGGATGTTGTTGGTCGCCCGGTTGCCGAGATAGGCGACGTACCGCTTCATGCCGTCGTAATAACGGCGGAGCAGTTCGATGTCGCCCGTCCATTCGTATTGCTGCCACGGGACGAGCACGAACGAACTCCCCCACTCGGGCGAATCGCGGAAACCGTCCTGAAACATCGTGTATTCCGGCGCGATATCGGGCACAAGACCGTTCTCCAATTGCGAATCGCCCATGTCGCTCATGCCCTTGGTGAAAAGCTGCGCGAGATCGAACTCGTACCGGAGCGACGGCCCGTTGAGATGATACTGCTCGAGCCAACCAAGCCGCTCCCGGTGCGGACAATCGGTGAGCACGCTCATCATGTTGCTCCGTTGCGCCCAGCGCACCAGCGTGTGAATCCGATTGAACAACTCGTTGGAACAGGAAAACTGGCCGACCGGCGCCGAAGAAGAATACATCACCACGCCTTCGAGCGATTCGACGACGGCAGGTTCGCCACCCTCGCCCGCCGGTGTGCATTCGACCTGCAAATACCGGCAGCCGTGATAGAAAAACCTGGGAAACCAAGTCTCCTCGCCGTTGCCCGCCAGCGTGTATTGCCAGTAAGACTCCTTGCCGCCGACCGAGCCGCGATCCACCGAACCATCAGGACGCAGCAATTCGGCAGGGATGATTTTCACGATCGCGCCCGCTATCCCTTTGACCTTGATCCGCGGCATCAGCGAAGCATTCTGGCCCAGGTCGTACACTGTCACGCCGGGCCTGAGCGACTTGACGCTGAGCGGTTTCAAAACGTCGAACGCCCGAATCGGCGGCGCAGCACACGACAGTCCCTTCCGTTGCCCACCCGGACCGCTCGCTACCTTCGCCGGTGCCCACTTGGAATCGTCGAAACCGGCCGAGTCCCAACCGCGCGGTTCCAGTCGCGCGTCGTAATCTTCGCCGCCGTACACACACGAAAACGTGATAGGACCGGTGCAGACGCGCCATCGATCGTCGGTGCCGATAATCTCCGTCGTGCCGTCGGCATACTCCAATCGCACTTGCGCAATAGCCTTGAGCGATCCGAACGATCCTTTGAATTTCGTGTAGCGTCCGCCCGTGACATTGTACATCCCGTTGCCGAGAATCAGACCAACCGCATTACGCCCTTGGCGCAAAGAGGCGGTGACGTCGTACGTGTCGTACAAACACGTCTTGTCGTACTTCGTCCAGCCCGGTATCAGTAGATCGTCACCCACCTTGCGGCCATTGAGCGACATCTCGTATTGGCCGAGACCGCAGACGTGCGCGACTGCGCGCTTCAGCTTCGGCTCGACCGCAAACTCGCGCCGCAGCAGCAGCGTCGCCGAGTTTGTCGCCGTTGCGCCAATCCACTGCGCGCGCCAATCCGCTTCGTTGATCAATCCCATTGTCCAGGTCGCTGGCTGGCTCCAAGCTGAGGCATTGTCATCCCTATCCCACACCCGCACCTCCCAAAACACTTGCTGTGACGACTTCAACCGCTGGCCGCGGTAAGGGATCTGAACGGTCTCATCGGAAGCCACTTTGCCCGTGTCCCACAGATCGCCCTTGTCCTTCGCCAGTCCGTCTGCGGAAGAAGCGACGAGAATCTGGTAAGCCGTCTGGCGCTGGCCTCGCGTCGTGCTTTCCAGCTTCCAAAAAAGCCGCGGCGGGTTCGGCGCGTCCACACCGAGCGGATCCTGAACGTACTCGCATCGCAGACTGGTGGCGGTCATCGCGTTGACAGAAGAAGCCAATGCCGCTGTCAAACCAACCACCAAACAATAATTCAGCCGCATGATGGCGCTCCCTTTACTGCCCGTCCTTCACCAGGAACTGGTAACTGCCCGACTCCACGGAGAGCACGGCACGATCTCCCTCCATCCGCAGAAACTTCACGCCTTCCGTCTTGTCGAGTGGCTTGCCACTCTCGGCGACGTTGGCGGCGTTCTTGGTGGGAATGAGCACAGTGGCAGTGGTGTTCGCGGGGACAGTAACTTTGATCGTGAGTCGTCCACCGGACAGTTTCCAGTCAGTCTCGATGCGACCGCGGATGCTGTCGTAACGCATGTTGGCCGAGGTCAACCTGCCATCGAACTGCGGGGCGATGATGATGCACTTGTAGGCCGGGCCGTCGGTGCGAATGCCGCCGATGTTCTCGACCATCCACTGATAGACCGCGCCGAATGAGTAATGCGCGAACGAGTTCATGGTAGGCGTTTGAAAACCTTTCTCCGGCGTCCAGCCGTCCCAACGCTCCCAAATGCTCGTGGCGCCGTTCCTGATGGAGAAACCCCACGATGGGAAGGTGTCGTTATGGATGAGCCGGTAAGCGACATCGTTGCGGCCGATCTTTGCCAGCACGAGCATCAAGTCCTTCGTGCCGATGAAGCCGGTGGAGAGATGCCAGCCGCGACTCTCAATATCCTCGACGAGATGCTTCGCCGCGAGCTTTGCCTTCCCACCGTCCACGAGGTCGAACGCAAGCGCCAGAACGTAACAGGTTTGAGTGTCTCCCTTGATTCGACCGTCGTCAGCGACATAAGCTTTGTTGAACGCGGCTTTGATTTGGTCGAACAATTCGTTGTACTTTGCGGCGTCCTCGCTTTTGCCGAGTGCCTCGGCGGCGCGCGCCGTCAGTTTCGTGCTGTACGCGAAGTAGGCCATGTAGATGATGTCCTTTGGCGTATCGGCATTGATGCTGAGCCAGTCGCCGAAGCAGTGATACTTGTCGGGAGGCAGCAGATCGGGCTTGCTGCGGTTCTTACAAAAGGCGATGAACTTGGTCATCGAATCGTAATGTCGTTCCAGAACGCGGCGATCGCCATACACCTCATAAACCGTCCACGGACAGATCACGCCTGCGTCCGCCCATGCGGGGCCGCCGTCGGTGCGGTCGTCAACCTTGACCGGCGCGAAGCAGGGGAATTCGCCGTCCTCACGCTGGCCGTAATCATCGAGGTCCACGAGCCACTTGGTAAAGAAAGCCTGCACGTCCGTGTTGAGCGTCGCCGTGCGGATGTACACCTGCGCATCGCCGGTCCAGCCGAGCCGCTCGTCGCGTTGCGGACAATCGGTCGGGATGTCGACGAAGTTCGACCGCTGCGTCCAGTAAACGTTGCTGTGGAGCTTGTTCAACATCGGATCGGAGCAGGTGAACGCACTGGCGACCGGCGTGTCGCTGCTGAGCGCAACGCCGACCAGCGCGTCTTGCGGGGGCCGATGCGCCAGGCCGGTGATCTCAACGTATCGAAAGCCGTGGAACGTGAAGCGTGGCTGCCAGATTTCGACTCCCTTGCCGCGACAGATGTAGGTGTCGGTCGCCCGTGCCGCGCGAAGGTTTTCTGTGTAAATCGTGCCATCGGGATTCAGCCGCTCGGCGAAGCGCAGCGTGATCTTCTGACCAGGTTTGCCGCGCACTTTCAGCCGCGCCACGCCGGCGAAATTCTGGCCAAGGTCGAACACGTACACCTTGGGTTTCGGCTCGGTGATCTTCTTCGGTTCGAAATGAGCAATCTCACGCACCGCCGGGCCGGGATGCGCCTGGATCAGCGGTTGCAGTTCCGCCCCGATGTTGACCGTGTCCCACTTGCGGTCATCGAAGCCCGGCTCATCCCAACCATCCATCATCAGGCGCGCGTCGTAGGTTTCGCCCACGAGGAAATCGGCTTCGCGAATCGGACCGGTCGCAGCCTTCCAGTCCGGCCCGGTGGCGACCACCGCGGTCGAACCGTCGGCATACTCGAGGTGAAGTTGGATACGGACTCGCGGTTTGGTGCCATAGTGATCGCGTTCGTGGTTGAAGCCGACATAGCCGCCATACCAGCCGTCGGCGAGGATGGCTCCGAGAACATTCTCGCCGGAGCGCACTCTCGCCGTCACGTCGTAGGCCCGGTAGCGAACGAGGCTGTCGTAATCGGTCCAGCCGGGGTTGAAGAAGTCGTCGCTGACGCGTTGGCCGTTCAGGCAAACATCGAAGATGCCCAACCCCGTGGCGTAAACCATGGCGCGCCGGACTGGTTTTCCCACGCGGAAGCTCGCGCGGAGAAACGACGCGGGCGGTAGAATCGTGGCTGCAAATTTCAGTTTGCCCCATGGGGCGATACCGTAATCGCCCAGGACGCCGACCGCCGGCCACGCGCCGGCGTCCAGCGACTGCGTTTGCCAATCGGAGCTGAAATCCTGTGAGGATCTCCACGAGCCGTCGGTGAGGTGCGTGAAGGTTTTGCCATCGGCGGTCGTGACAATGAGTTTCGCGAGCAGGCCGGCGGGGCCTTCCTTCGCGTTTTCGACTTCGACGCGGATGTCGTTTGCTCCCACTTTGATGCGCGATGTGACGTTCACGAGGCGCGGCTGCCTCCACGGGCCGCCGCCCGCCCGAATGCGCACGACCTGCTGGGTGTTGATGACAAAGCTGCCACCATTGCCCGCCGTCACGAGCAACTCCGCCTTGTCGATCTTCGTGTTGTCCGGGATCGTGAACGTGCTGACGAACAGGCGATTGCACTTTGGCGCGCTCAAGACCGGGTCGGCCGCATGCCAAATCCATTTCGCCCCCTCAAAAGGCGCGTCCGACAGCTCGATCTGCCGCGTCTTGTCGTAGCCGATCCATTCTGCTTTCCATTCCGACTGCTGGAGCAATCCCATCGACCACAACGCCGGTGCGCTCCACACCGATTCCTTCCCGTCTTTGTCCCAAACCTTCACCTTCCAGTAACAGCGCTGCTGCGAAACCAACGGCTTGCCAGCGTAAACGGCGCAGACGGTTTCGCCACCGACCACCTTGCCGCTGTCCCACAGGTCGCCACGGCCTCGTTCGAGCTGCTCTTCGCTGCTGGCAACAAGGATTTCGTAAGCCGTCTGGCGCTGGCCGCGCTGATTCGACGCGACGATCCAACTCAGCCGCGGTTGAACGGCATCAATCCCCAGCGGATTGGATAAGTACTCACAGCGAAGATTGGCCACGACCAAGCCAGCCGCCGAAACCGGTACTCCGAAAACCACCACCGAAGACATAAGCGAAGTCAACATGAGAATACCTTTTGTCATTGTCTGGTTCCTTTCGAGGAATAGGGGCTTGATCCTTTTCAGACAACCTACCAGATAACCGATGCCGGACCTCAACACCATCACTTTCGGATCGCCACGCGACCGTGTCTCAGTTCAAGCGGTGTGCGGAATCTCTCTGCGATTTCAGGACCGGCTGGCGAATGACCAAGATGCAGTCTGGCGCTGTGCGGCTGGTATCCAAAGACTTTACGCAAGATTTCCGCCTGTCACTCTGCCGCCGGATTCTGTTTGCCGGCGCTGATAAGCCAGCGTTATGATGCGCAGCAATGGGTAGCACCCAGGAAGGTTGGTGGTCAAATGAGAATACGTTATCGCAAATTAATCGTGTGTGTCGGTGTCGCGCTCCTGAGCATCGGGTTGTCGTCGCGCGCTGTCGGACAGACGGAAACAAACAGCGCCTTCCCGGAATTGAAGAAGCAACAGGAGCAGTTGACTCTCGAAAACAGCATCGCTGAACAGCAGTTGCACAAGGAACTGGCCAGGCTCACCGCCGAGAAGCAGCGGCTCGAACTCGAAAACGGTCTGGCGCAGCAAAAGCTTCAAGCCGAAGTCGCGGCGCTCCAGGCCGAGATCGACAAACTCACGAAACAGGCCGACCTGCTGGCCAAGCGCGCCGCGCTCAAGGAAGCGGAACGCAAGGCGCGGGTCGATGAAGAATTGGCGGCTGACCGGGAAAAGTTGGACAAGATGAAATTGGCCAACGACATCGCCGCCGCGGAAATCGCCGACAAGAGCCGGGAATTGACCCAGCGCGAGCAGGAATTGAAGGTGCGCGCGGCCGAGTTCCAAGCGCAGCGCTCGGAGTTCGAATTCCAGTCGGCAAAGCTTAACAACGACCTCGATCTGCGCGTGAAGCGCGACCTGTGGAAGAACCGTGTCAACCGCGACATTCAGTACACACAGGAACCATTCAAGGACGGCGTGCTGACGATCAGCGACCGCCGGATTGCCCTGAACGGCCCCATCTGGGGGCACACGGCGGATTACATCGCGGAGCGCATTGATTACTTCAACAACCAAAATCGGGAGTTCCCGATCTTCATTGTGATTGACGACTCACCGGGAGGCTCGGTCATGGCCGGTTACAAGATTCTCAAAGCGATGGACGGCAGCGCCGCGCCGGTTTACGTCGTCGTAAAATCATTTGCAGCCAGCATGGCCGCTGGCATCACCACGCTGTCAAAAAAATCGTTCGCGTATCCGAACGCGGTTATTCTCCACCACCAAATGTCCTCCGGCATCGGGGGCAATCTGACCGAGGCGAGGGAGAATCTCAAAGAGATGGAGGAATGGTGGAAACGCCTCGCTGCGCCCGTCGCCGCTAAAATGGGTATCAGCCTGGATGAATTCATCAAACGCATGTATCAGAATCGCAGCACCGGCGACTGGCGGGAGTTCGGCGACGGCGCCCGGAAGGTAAAGTGGGTGGACGAAATCGCTGAAACGGTCCGGGAAGAATCCTACGATAAGAATCCCGACGCCCCTTCCGCGCTGCCCGGCTCGCCTCCACCGGCCCACGGCGACAACCAACCATCGCTGCAGGAACGCGTGGACGCCAACGGCCACCGGTATGTCTTGCTCCCGCGCCTCGACCCAGTGGACTGCTACTACCTGTACAACCCTGACAACTACTACCGTCTCACTCCCTGACAGCCGGACGCAGTCGGACCAAGGCGAGTGCAATCAGCTTACCGTCAGCCGAGCGCGACGCAGCCAGAAGCGGGGCATACAGGACTCGGTTTGTTTCCGGTGTGCCATGCCAAGCTTGTCGAAGCCGTGCTGACTGAGTACACTCCCCGGCATGGCAAAGAAAGCGATTGCTCCTGTAGCGAAATCTTCACGACGTACTCCGGTGAGGGGGAAAGCAAAACCCAGCCGCAAGGCCAAGCCCCTCGGCAACGTTGGCTTTCGCCTACTTGAAGACCCTGCGCTTTACGTCGTCGAGAAAACTGATCTGGTCACGCTTGAGGAAGCCGCGCGGCTGACCGGCAAGACGCCGCATAATATCCGCGACTATCTCCAGCGCGACAGAATCAGGAAGTTTGATACTGAAGGCAACATAATCGGGCACGCCAAGAACGGGCAGCTTCGCGTGTCGATGAAGGAGTTGCGCGCGTTCCTGTATCTGGTCTCGCAACGTGACGAAAAACATCATCACGCCGGTCTGCATCCCGAACTTGGCTTTTACGACCTGCCGGAACACGAGCGCACCAAGCACGTCCACCGGTTGCATCCCTACCTTGGGAAGTTCATCCCGCAACTGGTCGAGTGGTTCTTGAAGCGCTACTTCAAACCCGGCAACTGGATTCTCGACCCGTTCATGGGCAGCGGCACGGAGTGTGACCGGACTATTCCATACACCGAGTTCTTCCCAGTGGCAGCGTCCCGGCAGGGCTGAGTCGTTCGTCCAGTCCATCAATACGACTTTGGGAACGTCGGTTTTTGAAGAAGTGGCTGTTATCTTGGCGCGTCCGAACTTCAAGCAGGCCGAATCTCAGTACAAAGAGTTGAACGCAAGAGTGAGTACCGGCGCACAAACAGAGGTGCAGGCAATCATTGATGAGTTGACCACCAGCACAGGCAAACCGGACAAGCAAGCGGAAATCGAGCGCGTGCGAAAGGTCGCCAGCACCGGTACGATCCGGCGGGTCAAGAAACCGCGCGTTGACGTGTTCCTAGACCGATTGCCAAAAGTAATTTCCGAATGGAGATTTTTCTGGGCCCCCACAAAGAAATATGGTTGAACGTGGTCGTTGCGTACGCCCAGCGTCCAACCGAACCCGGAGAATG
>Ga0326728_10008348_pt1 | contig 25807 bp, 13 predicted proteins | sample MB3enrmetagenome_FD_207602 | JGI IMG/M metagenome (GOLD analysis project Ga0326728, IMG submission 207602) | Lab enriched peat soil microbial communities from McLean, Ithaca, NY, United States - MB31MN | ecosystem: Environmental > Terrestrial > Soil > Wetlands > Peat | place: USA: New York... | reverse complement strand
GGTCCAGGCGAAATTCAGTATGCAGCATTCTATACATGACTTATTTGTCCTTATAACACAATCCTATCTGTAGGAGAGTATGGCGGCCATAGCGGCAGGGTAACTCCTGTACCCATCCCGAACACAGTAGATAAGCCTGTCCACGTTCCTTATTGTACTGAAGTGCGCGAGCCTTCGGGAACTCTGGATAGTTGCCATATTCACCCTGTATTAATTAAAATTTAAAATGCTTTTGTTTATTGGTACTGTAGGTTTATTGTGATAAATAGGCGTATTGTGAAAAATAGGCTTCGTTTTGCATTTATGGAAGTATGTGTGAGTCGTAAAATAATTAATCAATTATTCCATTAATTGCGTTTATGATGATGCTTTACTGTTTTTACTAATTTTTTTTCGTTAAAAGGCTTATTTGTGATGCAATTATTGTTGGCATTTTAACTGATAGGAGATTTTATTTGTAGATATTTACTTATTTAGAAATTTATGTATTTATATACTTAAACTTTAATATGTTTGGGTGGTTTTTGTCTTGCTGATTACCTAGAGCGTGCTTTGTAATGAAAGTTATTAAGATAGTTTTATTAATGAGTCGATTTATATTTTTATTTGACCTTATCAAATATTACATACTTCTACAGTATTTTGTCATAAAAAATGTATCTTATCGAGAAAATGTTTGAAAAAAATGTCATAGCAAAAGATCATGAAATATAATTTTTGATCTTATAGGAATTTGGGAGCATTAAGCTCTTTGTGCCTAATAAAATTATTTTTGTCAAATATGGGTTTTAAGCTATATTATTGTCATAAAATGGGATTACTACTTAAAAATTATTTTGTTGATAGTGGATCTTGCTTTACATTGTTTTTTATTGCGAAAGTACTATCTTAATTTTTTTGTGGATCTATGTATTTGACTTGATTTTTTTCTTTTTGGTTGATTATTTTTTGATTTTAAAACTAGCTTCAATATAATTCAAATAATCACTTTATGTTCAATGTCATCGAATGATAGGATTATGATAAAAAGCTGTACAAAAAATCTTCAAATTTACTATTTGAACGTTAGCTACAAGACCTTTTCATGCTTTGAGTAGCTTTTTAGTTACTGCATAAACTTGTTTCCTTGGAGCTTTTTTGAGCTGATTCTCTTGTTTGTAATATATGACTCATTCCAGAAGAGGTCCTTTACTGCTATTTTCAATGTTCTATCAAGACCTTTTGATTTGCTCCAAAGTATCCAGTCTCTGCAAAAAATTTGATTTTTCTGACAAATCCGCAATCATCATGAAGTTATGTCTTTGTTGTTTTGAATCTTCTGATTAGCTCATAATTCTTGTTTATTATATTATAAACTTTATATTTAAAGTGACTTTGCATTTTTTTTGCTTAGGTTTGGGTATCTATTCGCCTTATATTTGCTTCTTTTTCTTTTGGTTTATCCACTTTTGCTGCCAAAATCTGAATGGATAAAAGTAAAGTCCTGAATAATTACTTTTTTTATTTTCAACTCAAGACAATCAAGTTGGCTTTGCAACTTCTTCCATAGTTCTTCTTCTTTGCAATTATCACTAATTCTCTTTCTAAATGATTAGACTGTACTATTAACTGGTATGGGCTCAGGAAACCAGGTAATTCCCTTACAAAAAATCAATTAATACTTTGTTTTTCAAGTTCGAAATCTGAAAGATAGTGCTATTGCTGTAAAAAACATTTTAAACATAATTATTACTTCAGCGTTAGGTCTTTCTCAGGAAACTGTTTTGTTAAAATATGTTAATTCAAAATGATATGAACAGATTTTCAATTAATTAAGGAATCAATTTCAGCCAGTATGTCTACAACTGACTGAAGATGTTTATATTAGTTTTTTAAAGGCAAAATCAGAAGAGTTTTCACATGTAAAAATTATTATTAACCATTTTAACTCTCCAACACTTAAATGCAAAGGAGTTTTTGAAATTCTCCTTAGTAGTAAAAAATAGGTATGCTACGATAAATCCATTTTTCCCATTTTTTGAAGTATTAATTTTTCACGTGAGTACTATGATTCGAATTGGCACTGTTTGAGATCTTCGTAAAATATTTATAGATTTTTTGTAAAATTCTGATTTAGTTCATTTATTCCCATCTATAGTGGATTGATCTATGTTTTTATTTTCGAAGTCTCATTCTATTTTTTTAAGCGCTAGTTCGATGGCATCTATAAGGCTGTCTTTTGGGATGATGGTTGTAACAGGAATATTGATAATTTTTTCTATAGTTGGGCTTACTATTGGGGCACATACCAGGGCTTTTGCTCCATCTCTTTCAGCGTTAACAGCTGCTATTATTGCTTCTTCCATTGAGGTTGCTGAATATTCCCTTATTGTGACCAGTCTGCCAGCTATTTTTTTCTTAGTTTCTACGATATTGTCAAGCACTGAGCGAGCTGCAATTACTGCTATAAAATCTCCACGGTCTGATTCTGTGATCTCGCGTATTGTTTTCACTATCTGACGGAGGGTTTTAATATTTGGATCTCGGTTACCTGATAGGATTTTATAAAGGGTGCTTGGAGGGATGTTTGCTTTTTTGGCAAAATCTACGGCAGTGAGGTTAAGGTCCTCCTTAATTACAATCGAAAATGTTTTTTGAAATACATCATCAGATTCGAAAGCTGATTTGATAACTTTATCTGCAGCATTCATGAAATTCAACCTCTGAAATCTGTAAAGACTTTCAATAGGTATAAATATTTTGCACCTAAAGGGGGTTTTGGCTCAGATAAAAATATATCTAGATGTATTAATATATTTGGTATATAGTGGTATTTCCCGAATTTTTTCGTTGCAAAATCGTTCCTACAAATTATATATATCTACCTATATTCCTTATTTAATTATTAAGCTTGGGGAGAACAATGCCAATAGATGCCTTTACTAGGATTAACTGCGCTAATTTAGGTGGGTTTATCTTTATTTTTGTCAATTATTGATTATGTTATTTACCATCAATTAGTAATCATAAATGTATGCTGCGTCAAAAAGGTGTATACTAATTGATTTTGGGTAGGGCGAATAGTTACCTCTCGATAAATAATAGTGAACAAGTAAGCAAGCAAATTTTACATATGTATTAATTTGTAGAATGTCAAATATAGGTGGACTATGCTTTAAGGCTCATATTTTATTCAGATCGAATATCATCAGCTTTTGGGGAGTGGAAACTCACCAGAAAATAGTTATTAACTGACTTAGATATATTTTAAATTACCTTTGAACTATAAAATGAAAGTGTGTCATTCAAATCATTATATTCATAAATATAAGGTATCACATGTTTTTTTGTATGAAGTATCAAAAAAATTTATTTCAAAAAATGGGGTCATCAACTGTTTGAAATATATATGCTTTAAAATAGGTAAAAGATTTTGTTTTGAGTGTGATAAAATCTGTAATTATAGTTCTCAGATCTTTTTTTTGTTGTTGTTGAACCAAAATATTCTTCTGTATCATAACAAAAAAATTTTAGAAAATCCGCGAAGTTTGAAAAACAGTTCTAGTGTGGTAACTGTGGCGTAATGAAGGTTGCATTGGAACTGTTGGTGGTGGTGCCGCTTCCGTTGTAATTAAAAAGGATGTCAAATATTAGGGAAACAAGTCAATAAAAGAATATAACCAAATATAAAGTTTTGATCCGGATGAATTCCTTAATATCCCGTGCTTTGCAGCTGGCATATCCGGTTGCTTCAACCTTGCTAAGCCATCTAAAGTTTGGTTCTCATTTAATTTTTTGTTAAATGATCAAATGGATTAGAGAAAGACTTTACTAACAAGTGACAAAAGGTGGAAGTAAGAGCCAATGGGTTTTTTGAGAACATCCTTATTCATAGGGTATTGTTTAGATAGTTTCAGAAGATATTGTTAGGTGCTAGTAAAGGTTACAAGTTATGAATATTTCATTAGTTATAGAGAATTTCGATAAACCTCTCATTTCAGCAAATTGCTTATATCGGCTCTATAAACAACTAGCCAAAAATTACTGTTTATAGAAATTCTCTAAATTCTTTTTCTAAGGCCCTAATACAAGTATATGGTAATAAGTATAAAAGGTAATCAAGTTTTAATGGAACTTAAAATCGCTATATATTAACTAGGACTAATTCAGGATACTCTGTTGAGAAAATGGCTCAAGGAAAACTGACTCCTATGAGATGGATATTACAATATTTAGAATGACCGCAGCATGAGATGGCACTAACGTTATTTCAGCCAAAAAGGTCGAGACCTTCTTCCTACCTCATTCCTTCCCTAAAAGTATGGTGAAGGAAGGTAATTGGCGCATCATCGTACAATCTGGGCATATGGAGCTGAACCACATGTGATGTGTTCGTTTGATGAGTGGAAAACTTGTGGGAGATCATCTGTATATTGTGGCGCGATTATGAATATGTATATTAATGCAACCTAATGTACCAAAGTGCACTTGTCTGAGGTAGTCAAACTTTTTTAAATAAAACTTCAAATTATCTTGAAACTGTGAGGATGTCCCTTAAAGAATGGTATAGAGTTTGGATTATAGATCATTCACTGATTGAAAACTCAAATGTCTGTTTCTAAATGTTCTTTATGAGCTTAATTAAACTCATAAACCTCTGACAAAAGAAGATATCTTTGATAAGAGTTTCTATGAGAAAGCTATAAATGTGAAACGAAACAGAAAAATTAATAAATAAAGATTTAATTTAGTGTTCATTTGCCACTACTTTCCTAATGGGTGATTTGAACTTTTTTTATGAAAAATGAAGTCTGCCGGAAAGATAAAAAAGTAAGACTTCTTTTGATTAGACATGAAAAGTGGTTTCATCAAAATAATAAAAGAAAACAGTATTGAAGCATTGTCTCTCATAATTGTAATCATGATTTGGCAGCTTGTAGCGGATAGAATTGTACATAATAGTTTTCTTCTTCCTAGTTTTTATGATGTAATAACTTCTTTCTTTGCCCTTGTCAAAAACGGACTAGTCTTTATGGATATATTCATAAGTTTACTTCACTTTTTATTCGGGATTACTGCAGCGCTTATAACCGGAATTCCCCTCGGAATATCTATGGGATGGTTCAAAAAAGTAAACAGAGCAGTGGACCCTATAATCGAAATATTGCGGCCGATCCCTCCGCTTGCCTGGATTCCATTCGCAATTGTATGGTTTGGACTTACACATCAGGCTGCAGGTTTTGTTGTGTTTGTAGGAATGGTATTTCCAATTGTTATCAATACTTACACAGGTTTTAAAAATGTACCAAAAGTTAATGTTGAGGCAGCAAAGGTTCTTGGATGCACCCAAAATATAAAACTCATACGTTTTATTGCTATCCCCTCGGCTATGCCCTCAATTGCTGCAGGAATCAGAATTGCCATGGGAGTAGGTTGGATGTGCCTTGTTGCTGCAGAAATGTTCGGAGCCAGCGAAAGGGGACTTGGGTACCAGCTCTGGTTTAATTATTACCTTCACAGGATGAATTTTGTGGTAGTATATATGCTCTTGTTGGGATTTCTGGGGCTTTTTATCGACCGTTTTTTCAGATATTATGTGGATGCAAAATTACTGAAATGGACGGCAGGAACTGTGGTGTAAAATGGGTCGAGTAAGCGTAATAAATGTTTCACGAACATTTACAAAAAAAGAAGATGAGTCTGAGACAGAGGCTTTAAAAAAAGTGAGCTTTGATGTGGAGGATGGAGAGTTTGTCTGCCTTTTGGGTCCGTCTGGCTGTGGCAAGACGACACTTCTTAGAATCATTGCGGGACTTGAAACCCTTACCTCAGGAGAAATTACTCTAAACGGGATTCCTATAACAGGTCCAGACCCTAAAAGGGGCATGGTTTTCCAGCAATACTCCCTCTTTCCCTGGAGAACCGTTATGGATAATATCACCTTTGGCCTCGAAATGCAAGGGATTAAAAAGGTTGAAGCCAGGATACAGGTGGAGAAGTATATAGAGCTTGTGGGCTTGGAGCAGTTCAAAAATAGCTATCCATTTGAACTATCTGGAGGAATGCAGCAGCGAGCTGCCATTGCCCGAGCTCTTGCGAATGAGCCCGAAGTACTCCTGATGGACGAGCCTTTTGGAGCCCTTGATGCTCAAACTAGAAATATCCTACAGGATGAGCTCCTTAAAATATGGGAACAAAAACATGTGACCTTCCTTTTTGTGACCCACAGCGTTGATGAGGCTGTTTTTCTTTCAGACAGGGTGGTAGCTATGACATCAAGGCCAGGAAGGGTAAAAGAGATTGTAGATATAGATCTTCCCAGGCCACGACGTCGGACGGGTCCCGAAGCTAATCGTTTAAGGGATAATATTCTAAAACTTTTAGAAGAAGAGAGGCTAAAAAGGTGAGCTTTGAAGGGAAAAAGAATAAAATAATGATTTAACGAAATTTATTTTTTATCCAGGATAATGAAGTTTGTTAATGGTTCTATATTTCTTATAGAAATTTTCCCTATTATTCTAGGGTTAAGTTCTGCTTTTACATAACCTATAACACACATCCAGGTTTGACAAGAGTATCTCCCTGGAGGAGCAGCATTACTCTAGCTCTATTTAGAAGGATAAGCCAAATATTGCCTCTATATTTCTCAGAATTTTTGTCGCTGTACATGCGCTATCCTTCTTGGTTTCACATTACTTCGAACAACCTCACCTTTACCAAGTTCAAGCCTGCAAGTTGCAGTAAGGTCTTACCATTACTTTACCTCCTGCCCAACAATTAAGTCGCTTTCCAGCGTAAGGTTTTTCTCAAGAAAAACTTTTTGTTTAATCATGTAGATATTGGACACGGGGGTGATACTTTATACAAAAGTATTAACAATATATCTTGATTATTTTTTCTGATCATCGTTATCAGAAAAATATTTTATTTGTATACTTTTTCCACAAGTTTTGTTATCAAGTTTCCAAAATATGATTGAATATTTGTCTATAATAGCTGGAATGTTAGCTATCAACTTCCATAAATAGAGTTCATATCCTTGAAAGATTAAATTAGAGGAACTAATAAGAACTGAAAAGCAGATAAATTAGTGGGCAAAAACAACTACTAAGAGCTTCTTTTTTTGAAACGTTTATTTTTTTCTAGATTAGTTATTGATTACAGAGGATTTCGATAAACCACTAAATTTCGTCATATTCTTATAAATTATCTATAAATAACTCGTGAAAATCAGAGGTTTAGTGAAATCCTCTACAGTCAATTGCTAGTAGAATAAATGATAAATTTTGGTTATCCTATAGGATAATATAATGGTTCATATTTTCTTTTTCTGATTGTCAATTCAAAATTAGGCGAATATTGCAATGTGAGATTCTGCAGGTTTCAATTATGAATGCCAACTCATTATTCCGGAAGCTGCTTGATTTTTACTCCAAGATTGGACAAATCTTTGAAGAAGTAAGGATAAGAGATGGATACAGATTCAGTTGTGTCAATTGTAGTATTCCCTGCTACCATCCCTGCTATTGCAAGGGCCATCACAATCCTGTGGTCATGCCATCCGTGAACTACTGCTCCCTTAAGTTTACCTCCTGTGATGGTCAGACTGTCCTTCTCTTCTTTAAGGTTGATTCCAAGCTTTGGAAGTTCGGTTGCAAGGGCATGAAGTCGGTCAGTTTCCTTATATCGGACATGTTCTGCATTCTCGATCCTGCTTATTCCTTTAGCAACTGCAGCCAGAACAGCGACTGTAGGGACAAGATCAGGGGTTGCACCGGCGTCAAAGGTGATGGCTTTTAAATGTTTTCCTCCTCTGACAGTTACAGTGCCAGCTTCTTTATCCCATGTTATATCTGCTCCCATTTGTTTCAGAGTTTCAATAATCAGCTTATCCCCCTGTTTAGAGGGATATAAATTTTTGACTGTAATTTTCGACTTGTCTGTTAGAGCTGCTGCTGCAAGAAGATAAGAAGCAGAAGAAAAGTCGCCGGGAATTGTATAGTCTTTAAGATCATATCTTTGTTTCCCGGGGATAATGAACCTAGTTCCATTGTTACTGTCTTTTGAAATTTTAGCTCCTGCCAGTTCAAGCATCTCCATTGTTATGTCCACATAGGGTTTTGACTTCAATTTCCCTATAATGGAAAGAGTGGTGCTATTTTCTGCAAGTGGGCAGGCTATAAGAATAGCGGAGATAAATTGAGAACTGATAGATCCATCAATATTCACCTCAGTCCCTTTAAATCTACCTTTGACTACAAGAGGAGCTCTCTCGTTTCCTTGAGTGGAGCAGGCGCTGACACCCAACTTGTTGAGAACATCGAGAAGAGGCCCATTTGGTCGGGTGCGCAGGGAATTGTCTCCAGTGAGCACTGTGATTCCATCAGTAAGGCCTGCAACTGCCGTCATAAAGCGAAGTGTTGTCCCTGAATTTGCAGCATCAATTACATCTTCCGGAACATTGGGTTTTCCATTAACTCCATGGATAATGAGATTTTCTTCCTCCCTTTCAATCAAGGCCCCGAACATCTCTGAAGCCCGGATTGTAGCAAGGGTATCGGCGGAAATCAGAGGGTGACGAACAATTGATTCTTTCGAAAGGGCTGCCAGGGTTATAGCCCTGTGAGTATAACTCTTTGAGGGTGGAGCAAAGACTTCTCCTTTAACTGATGATTTGCTAATAGAAACGCGCATATATCATAGCTCTCCTACTTTTATTTTAAACTTTTTTTCCAAAATTCAGGTGGTCTGTTTGTGTATTTTTGGTACTGATTAGAAATTTAGTTTTAGGAATTCAATTCACAACTTGTACAATACTTTCCACCATGTATAAGCCATGGTCATAGGAATGAGCTGAAATGCTGATAGCAGTTATCGTACAGTGTTTTGCTCTTCTACTCTTCAGGCATGTATTAGAGGAGCTTCGAGAGTCCATCAAAATTTACTAGGTCAGCTCCTGCTACATAATTCTTTTTGGAAGAATGGTTATGTATGCACTCTTATCCCTGATCTCAAAGTTATCGAGAGTCATAAAAGGTATCTCCTCAACTTTTGTGTCTAAAGGGGAGATCCACGTAACTGCTATTTCCTGCCTGGATGTGGGGTTTTCCTGAAATTTATTAATCATAAATTCTATCTGGTCTATTTTTCAGTTCCAGTTAAGAAAGCTCTGTTAGTATGTTAATTTAAAATCCTATATGTAATCATTCACTTTCAATTCTCAAACCCAGTCTATAAAGTTGGCTTTGCAACTGTCTTCATATTTCTTCTTTGCAGTTATCAATAATTATTTTTCTGAATGATTAGACTTTGGTATATCTGGTATGTACCAGGAAAACCAAGAAATTTCCTGAAAGAAATTCTATCAATACATTGTTTATCAAGAGCAAATTCAGTAAGAGTTTTCATGAGTAAAAATTATTGTTAAGAGATTTAAACTCTCTAATACTTAAATTCATAGGAGTTTATAGAAATTCTCTAAGATATTAATTTTTTTATTGAGTATAGTGGGAAAATTTTATCAAATAATGACATTATCAACTATTTGAAATATATTGTGCTTTGAAATTGGTAAAAGGTACATTTTTGAGTTGACGAAATAGGTAGTGTTAGTGATCATATACATCTTTTCGTTGGTGCTGAACCAAAATATTATCCTTCAAGAGTGATACAGGTTATATAAATATATAACAGCAAGAAAAATCTTTAAATAATATTCTGAGATTAAAAAGCATCTTTTTATGGTGAACTTTGGCATACTAGAGGTGGTATTGGAACTATGGTTAATGGTATAACTTCTAATTAAATTAGAAACGATGTTGAAAATAAGGAAAACAGGAAGAAAAGAAATCTATAACTAAATTAAAATATTTCATTTTAAATAATTTATTTATTCAAGATCTTGGATGTGAATATACCCAGTTGCTTTAAGCTGGTTGCTCTACTGCAACTTTTATTTTATTTTGATTTGAAAAATGATTTCGAAGCTGGTGGAATTCAAAATTACTATTCGATACATATATTTATATATATCAATACATATTATACTCATCAATCGCATTGTATAGGTCCTTGCACGAGGTAATGGGAAATCCTGACTGTGAGTGTACAGACAACCCCAATGCGGTACAACAATAGTGTGACATTGACCGACACGAGGGTAACTGGAAGTGACTGCGGAAAACCAGAGAATGAACTTTCGGAGTTAGTGCGTTCGGGCTACAACACTATTCTTTATGTTTTCAAGGGTTACATTTGGTAGTTTCAGTACTTCGCTAAATATTTATTTTCCACTTTTATTCCATCCGTCTACCTCATAAACTTCACCATTACCACAACCCTTAATTTTGGTCTTAGCCATTCTCAATGAGAAATACAAAAAGACCAAATCTGAACTCTTCTCATCTATGACTTTGTGTTCTCATTTGATACTCGGAATTTTTTTGGATGTTTTATAATGTGTTTTTTCGCAGGTATATATATTTTAGCAGACACATATCATGTTAAGATTTATAGATGAAGTTCTTAGTTTAACCATATTCTTATTTTGCATTATGAACTCGGAGTGATGGAGGTCACATTGGAACTGTGGGTTATGTGGCACAAATTGCGATGCAATTAAAAACCATGTTGAAAATCAGGTAAATCAGGAGGAAAAACATAATCTAGAAATTAAAATATTTTGTTTGTGATAATTCCTTTTATATCAAGGGTTTTGAGCAATTTCGCTTGGTTTTGAAATTAGTATTTTTCATTCTATTGATAAGCTCTTTATGTTTAATTTTTTAAGATGGTAGAATATATATGTTTCACACGCAGATCTTGTTACTGTTTTGAGACAGACTGGACTGAATATTTCTGGCTACCACTACTAAATGTATAAAATAATCTATCATGTATAAGTAAACCATTTGTCTTAGAAAATTTCAATAAATTTCTGATTTTCACGATTCATTTATATATCACTAATAAGCATATGATGAATTTTAGGGGTTTACAAAATCCTCTTAAATCTTAACTATTAAAGTGTAGGGAAAAATATTTGTAGTGTCCTTATTTAAAATTTGATGGATAAGTTTTTTAAAACTCATTTTCTTTAATTATTGGTTTCGATTGATTTTTCTTTCAGAATATCTTGAAAATTACACATTTTTGACAACTCAAAACCAACATTTTTAGATTGATTTTGAGTAGCTAAATAATTACATTAAATCAGAATAAAAGCAACAATTTGTTTTTAATCTTAACCTGGAAACGTAGGTATAAAGACTTTCCACATCTTTGATTTCCTTATGACATATCAGCTTCATTTTGTGGCGTATCCGGAGCTCAGGTTTCAGACCAAAATTTTCGAAATATCCTGAAAGCTTTGCAGCCAGTAAATCCCCCCTTCTATCCCAATCTGTGAGTACGATTACTTCATTTCCAATCTTCGCAACTGTCTCTGTAAAATTATAAAGAGATGTGTTGGTTGCAATCTCAAAATTGCCTTCTATTCCAAGCCTTCTCAATGAAAATATATCTCTTTTCCCCTCCACGATGATAATTGCTCCTCTTCCGGAATATTCTGAAAGTTCGGATAGCAACTCTTCAATTTTTTCAAGCTTTCTTCTGTAAATTTCATGATCAACCACGGTGTTATACAACCTTCTCCTATATATTTAATAGCCAGGGTAATCTGAGGCTGAAATTTTACTTATTAAAATCTGGGAAAATTACTCTTAAAATTATCCTATTTTAATAGGCCGTTTCTCATTTTTTAAAATAGGCCGCAAAAATAGAAACAGCCTGCTGGTAAGAAATTCCTTTTATTAGTAAGGATTTCTTACTACTTGTTTTTCCATTTAAGATCCGAATATCCGAATTACTGATCCCAAAGAGTGCGGCAAAACATTCGACCAATTGTTCGTTTGCTTTTCCCTTATGGGCATTTTTGGTTATCTTTACTTCAATTCTCTTGCGCCATTTGTTGTAACCATTCGGAACTGAGATCAAACTGGAACCCGGAATGACTTCGATATCAACAATAATATCAGAATCTAGATCGTTTATTGCTTCTTCGAAAGACATATTTTTACCTTTTTGAAGGAATCCTATAAATCAATAACTGATTAACGATCAGATTAAAGGAAATTTTCTAAATAGCAAACAGTAATCATATTTCAGGTAAGAAATGTAGGTATCAATTGATCAAGCAACTTCAGTACGTCACTAATTTTTACTTGCCAACAAACAATGCCTTAATTCAAGATGCTGGATGTAGTCTTAAAATAGAGTTAAGGTAGAAAGAATGTATTGATGCTTATTATAAACTTTCAGATATTATTTAAATATTAAGGATGATTCCTATTTAATTTTTATTTTTTTCTTCATGGGGATCCTGTTCAAATCTCTCTCGCTTATTTCTTTATGTTATTCATTTTCATCAACTGATATATATTATAACTAAAAGCTGGGCACAACATTTTAGATTCACTCTTTGAACGATGGTGACAAAAACTTTTCCTTCTTAGGATATCTTTTTGTTACTGCAAAAAATCGTTCAGTTTTATCTTTTTTGAGCTAATTTTCTTTTTCCTCAATATATATTATTCTCAGAGTGTGTTCGTTTACTACTCTTCTCATTGTTGCATCATAACCTTTTGATTTTACTCCAAAGTATCCTCTGTCTCTGTGAACCACTTTATTTTTTTATGATAAATCTACACTCGAATAAAGGAGTGATACAGTTTTTGTTTTTGAATTTTCTTATAGATATAATCCCTGTCTATTATGCTATGAAGTTTACGTTTAAAATGTGACTTATAACTCTTTTTCCTCCAGTTTTCATCTATGTTTCTCATCGTCTTTGCTTAATTTTCTAGAGGTTTATCCGTTTTTACATGACCAGTATCTATGGGTAAAAATAGCTTCCTAAATAATTCCCTTTTTTATTTCCAAACCAAAGCAATCAATTTAGTTTTTAAATGTCCAAATGTTTTCTTCTTTTTTGCAGTTATCAATATCTTTTTCCTGAATAACTAGACTGTGGTATTGCTTGGTATGTACTCAGCAAAATCAAGAAATTTCCTAAAAGAAATTAGATCAATGCATTGTTTATCAATTTCAAAGTCGGAAAGATAATGCTATTGCTGTAAAACAATTATTTTAAACATAATTATGACATCAGCTTCAGTTTTGCATCAGAAAACTGCTTTGTGAATATATAGGCCAAAAATGATACGAAAAGATTTCCAATCAATTGAGATATAAATTTCAGTAAGTTTGTCTCCAATTGAATGAAGGCGTTTTTATTCTTATTTAAGAGCAAAATCGGAAATAGTTTTCATGAATAAAAATTAGTGTTAAGAGATCTAAACTCTCAAATACTCAAATATGAAGGAGGTTATCGAAGTTCTCTGGAATATATTTGCTTTGAGATTGGTAAAAGGTACTATTTTAAGTTTGATGCAGTCTGTACAATGTGATCATGTACATTTTTTCGTTAGTTCTAAACCAAAATATTCTACTTCAAGATTGATGTAGATTAGAGAGGATTTGGATAACTCAATAATTTAGTTATATGCTTATGAATGGTGCATAAACGATCTTGAAAATAAAATGTGTATTCTTGAAAATAAAATGTGTATTAAACTCCTCTATAAAGAGTGTCGCAGCAAGAAAATCTTTAAAGAATACTCCGAGATTGGAAAAAGTTATGGGGTGTTGAATTGTGGAGCTATAGATATTATACTGGAACTTTTGGTTATTTCACAACTTTCGGTATAATTAAAACTATGTTGAAAATCAGGAAGGAAATGAAGCAGAGAGAATAATTAAAATATTCGATTTTGAATAATCCGTTTATACCCAGAGTGGTGACAAGGACAAACCAGTTGTTTACAGTGGGGTTTGGTACTAAACTTTGATTTTTTTCCATCAGTTGGTAACCAAAAATATCTTTTGCATAAAAACAAATTTCTTCGGACTAATTTTTGGAAGGCTGAACAGTTCTAAATTTAGATGGAAATTTTGTAGGAAGAGTTTTAGTCTTTGTGCATAGGATTTGAAGTTCTACCCTTCTCCTGAATCAGTTCTACACTTCGTGGATTTTTTTGATGATTGAATGTTCGATCAAATTCCGGATATTTCGAAAACTTGACAGCCAATTCTTCAAACATTTTATGTCTTGGACTGATTATGATTATATGAGCAGGAGGATGAATTTTTTTTAACCTACTGATTGCTGCACCTGCATGATTATTTAATTCTACTAGTGCTGCAGAGTTACATTTTGATCTGAGGGATACTCCCATTATACTTACAAGGAGCTCATCAGCATAGTTTGGTTCTATGCACTTGGGGTTAGCTGAAAATTGAATATGTCCGTATCGTTCCAGGTCATGTAATGCTATTTTCACTTTATCCGAGTCATCCGCCCGGACTAATGCAAATGATTTCATTTTTTTACACACCACCAATACTGGAGTTTCCCCATCTCGATATGGATCTACCCCTATAATAAACTTTGCGTATGAGAGAGGCTCTTGGAAAGCTGGATTTTCCATAAAGAGTGACATCTCACTCACATTCATAGTGTTCTAATTTACCTATTCTCGAGGGCATAATATCTTATTAACCCTTTTTTCTCATATGAAGTGTCTTCACAAATTATGATGGTTGTTTGTAACTTCTATTTTTTAGATTTCGTATTCGCTTCCGGGTAATAAATTAGCGTGTTTGATAGTTATATGCAACCTATATATATTCGTTTTGAAATAATATTTTGTCATTTAGTAACTTTTTTGAAATCGTATTTTGTTGTAAATACAATCCTTAACCAACTGCTCAGTTAATCATTAAAATGCCACCATTTTTTACGATTTTCACAGAAAAGTAACGTTGGATATTGATTTTTTTCATTCTTTCATAGTACCCTTTTCAAGTTCAAGTTGATGGTGGAAATCATAAAAATGTTCAGTTGAGGTTCATTGATTATATATTATTTATAACTGTTTATATATAGAATACCAGATAAATATGCAGAACCTTATTAATTTAGATTCCAAGTTCATCAATGATCTTTATGGATGTAATCATAAAATAACGAAGGATATATCAGGCCAGTTGGGTAAGACTGTGATTATAATTTTTTCCCATTGTATTAGATGGCACTTAGATGGCACTTTGAAATGAGATTAAGTCGCAAGACAATGTTTTTCTAGTTTCACGTGCCACGTAGCTTCCATCCTTGTCACCAGAATATTGATCATATGTGAAAACAGCAGCAAATCCATACTTTTTGACACTTTGATTAAAGGTTTAAATTTGTTCAGCAAACATTTGGTGATTTGCTTATTTTAACAGCTTTAAGTTAGTTTTCTTAAGATGACTGTATAACGAGCTTTCCAGTATATTCTTAACCTATTCTTTGAATTGAGTTTATGGATAACCTCTAGATATTCATTGATGCTAGAACAGTAAAATAGAGTTTATGAGTCAGCTTTAATCAAATAGAGATTGGAATATTTTTGATCCACGTTGTGACAACATACATTAGTTCTGGAAACTATCTATTCAAATAAAAAATATATAATAATTATTTTAGTTAATGAAATATTTGATCCTAGCAAAGAAAGATAGGATATATATGTACCAGAATGGAGTCATTTGTTTGGTGCCATATCAACGACTCCATTACCTCCTATAATTTTTTTGATTTTATTCTGATTTGTAGAAATTGGTTAGGAGCTGACAAGATTCTGAACTATTAACTCCAGAGATAATTTTATGTATTACTATTGTCTATATAGATCTTGTTAAATTAATTAGAATAACTTTAGGGGGATTATTTATTACTAAGGATAAAAGAAAAGTTCAGTTTACTGGAAATTCTACTTATATTGTATCTCTCCCCATTAAATGGGTAAGGGACATCGGGCTTGAAGCCGGGGACACGCTTACTCTTACACCCATGCCTAACAGAACCCTAATTGTTTCTTCCAGTGCTCTCTCAAGAGAACAAGCTGCTATCAAAGCAACAATCGATTATATTCACTCAGATAGTGCGGAAAACAATCTTAGAATTCTAATTTCTCATTACCTTGCTGGTTATGATTCTATCAGGTTGACTACAAAAAAAGGTTTTAGTGCTAATGATCGTAAGTTTATCAAGGATTCAGTGCGTCAGAAATTGATAGGTCTTGAACTTGTGGAGGAATCTAGGAATGAACTGGTTTTCCAGTGCTTGCTTAATTACAATGACCTTCCTCTTTGCAGGGTAATCAAAAACATGTATGGACTTGTACTTTCCATGCTTGAGGACTCCATGACTGCCCTGAGGGATCACATTGAGGAAATCGCTGAAGATGTCATCCAGAGAGATGATGATGTGGACCGTTTCTATCTTCTTGGTGTCCGCCAGCTCAAAGCCTCAATTGAGGACATTGAACTCTCTAATAAGATAGGGATTCGGCATCCACGAGAATGCTTGGGGTACAGACTTATTATAAAGAGTATAGAGCGTGTGGGAGACCATGCTGTAAAAATAGCTAGGAACGTCCTGAAAATGCATGCAGGGATAAATGCTGATGACCCTATATTTAAAATGGCTGAGATTGCACGAAAAGTTTTCGAAAGCTCAATAGGCTCAATGGCAGAAGAAGACCTGCAGGCTATCAACAAAATTGTTGTGGAGGCCAAGAGAGTTTCCCAGTTTGGTGTTTCTCTAGAGTCACGGGATGATGGAGATTCAGGTACTGTTGAACTTAGTATGATTCTTGAAAGCCTACGAAGAGTAGCTGAGTATAGCGCCGATATTGCAGAAGTTTCAATAAATATGAATGTAAAGCAGATCTGAACCTAAAAATTTCGGGTTAATATTTTTTTTATTTTATCCTTTTTTTAACACAATTGCATTTAGGAACCGATATTTTCAGTGTATTCTGGCTATGTATTTGGCATTCGAAGAAGTGAAAGTAGATTCAATAGTTAAAGTTTTTAGGTTCTGATAATCTTTCAATCTGTTAAAATCCTCTACTTTCCGATGGATTTTTCAATCTAATCCATTCCAATAACCATTTTTCAGACTTGACAAACTTCTGAAAAATATGGTTTAATTTTCAAAAATGCAACCAAAGCTATTTGTTATCTAAAACCTTAAACCATGCCTATGGATTTTCAGATCTTGGATGCAGATTATAAAGTCGTTAATGACAGTAGCCCTGTCATCCGCCTCTTTGGCAGAGGAGCGGACGGATATAGTGTTTGCTGCTTTGTTCCGGATTTTGAGCCTTATTTTTATCTCAAAGCTTCTGGAGACCTGCATGCCGTATCAAGACTTATAGAGGATACTTTTGACCAGGTCAAAAAGGTGGAAATTGTAGAAAAATTCGAGCCTGTAGGGTACCAGAAATCAAAAAAAAAGATTATTAGAATTACTACCCGCCTTCCAAGGGATGTGGCAGAAATCAGGACTGAGATTCTTAAGATCCAGGGAGTCGTGAGAGCTGAAGGCAAATGGGAAGTTTATGAAAGTGATATCCTTTTCAGAAATCGTTTTTTAATTGACAGAGGCCTTGGTGGTATGGTCTGGATTTCTGTGGAAGGAAAGCCTGTAGACCCTGCTCGTTATTTAAGGGAAGGTTCTGCAGGCAATTTTCTTTGTGAGAACTATGTGTGTGACTCCGCAGTACTCGCATCCGGGTTGAAGAAAATCGAAAGTTTGAGAATTGCTCCTCTTAAGTACCTCTCTTTTGATATAGAATGCCTGCCTCTTGATGGAGGAATGCCTTCCCCAGATATATCTCCCATAGTCATGATCAGCTTTTCCTTCGAGCCCACATATAAAAACCATAAAACTCTAATTTTAGTGGCAAAGAGTGTGGAAGGTATGGATGAAGATGTCGAGCTCTGTGGGAACGAAACAGAAATGCTCAATCGTTTTTTTCAGATTTTTTGCGAATATGATCCTGATATAGTTGCAGGATATAATCACCAGGACTTCGATATTCCTTATATTACGGATAGAGTCAAAGCGCTTATTGCAAAAGGAGAGGCGATCAATCCAGTTGTAGGTAGGGATGGTAGTCAGATAGGGTACCGGAAGTTCGGGCTCATTACTCGAACTGAAATCAGGGGTAGGGTAGTTGTGGATGCTCTTCCTCTTGTTAGAAGAGCTTTCAGCCTGAAACAGTATACTCTGAGAGCTGTTTCAAAGGAGCTTTTGAACCGTGAAAAGCTTGATGTCTCTCCCCTGGAGATGGAGGAACACTGGATTGATTCGGGAGATAAATTCAAAAAATTTGTCGACTATGCACGAAGAGACGCTGAACTTGCCCTTGAACTTATCCTTAAGCTTAAGCTTCTTGACAAATATATTGCTCTTGCTCAGGTAAGTGGGAGCCTTCTACAGGAGATTGTTGATGGAGGACAGACTTCAATGGTTGAAAATCTCCTCCTAAGGGAGTTTGCCCTTAGGGATAGGGTCATTCTTCCGAAGCCTGGGGACGAGCTTTCAGCTGAAAGGTACGACATGAGTTCGGGCCTGAAAGGCGGTGAAGTACTCGAGCCAAAGAAAGGTCTTCTGGAAAATGTGTTAATTCTGGATTACAAATCGCTTTATCCAACCATTATGATGGCACATAACCTATGCTACACCACTGTAGTGACCGGAGATAGGCCCGATGGGAAAACGATCAAATCCCCTTCTGGAGGAGAATTTGTGTCTCCTGAGGTCAGTAGGGGAATCATACCTTCCATCCTCGAGGATCTGCTTAACCAGAGGGTTGAGACAAAGAATAAAATGAAAAAGGCATCTGATGAGCATGTTTACGAAGTACTTGATGCTACTCAGCTTGCCCTGAAAATCCTCCTCAATAGTTTCTATGGCTATTCTGGGTATGCTAGGGCAAGGTTATACAGTTTAACTCTTGCGAATGCCGTAACTAGTTTCGGAAGAAGTAACATACTGAATACTCGGGATATTATTAATAATACTATAGGTAAAATAGTACTCAGAGATACAACAGCACTACTTCTTAATGAAGCCGGGAACGGGAAGCTTTCTTCTTCAGATCGAGTAGTAGAACTGTCAGTTGCCTATGGGGATACAGATAGTGTTTTTGTACAATGCACGTCTAATGGAGCCCTTTCTCTTGAAGAGGTTAGTCTTGTTGGGAACAGACTTTCAGATATCGTTTCTGCATCTCTGCCTAACCCTATGGAGCTAGAATTTGAATCAATTGCAAAACGAGCTCTACTTATCGCAAAAAAGCGCTATGCTCTCTGGCTTTTTGAGCCAACAAATTCTGGTTGGGAGGGTCATATCAAAGTTAAGGGTATGGAAACTGTCCGCAGGGACTGGTGCGAACTGACATCCATGACACTTAACAGGGTTCTTGAACTTGTACTTATAGCAGGGGATGTTGATGGAGCTGTAGAACATGTCCGTAAGGTAGTCAGCGAGATCAGGAATCTTGACCCGAGAAGAGATTCGAAAACCATTGAACTTCTTGTGCTTACCAAAACACTTACAAGAAAAAAAGACAGCTACAAGAATAAACAACCTCATCTGACTGTTGCTGAAAATCTGAAGAGACGGACAGGTATCGTGCCTTCGATAGGGACAAGGATTCCTTTTGTCATTATCGCAGGAAGAGGCCTTTTCGTAGATCGGGCTGAGGATCCAGACTATGTAAGGGAGCATAATGTGCCTATAGATGTAGATTATTATATTAAAAAGCAGATTTTACCCCCTGTAGAACGCATTTTGGGGGTCTTTGGAACAAAGAGGCCTTCTCTTGAATTCGATTCTAGACAAAAAGGGATTTTTGACTTTGAAGCGAAGAAATCTGAAGTAAAAAAGCAGGAAAATGAAATACATTTCTCCAAAAAGGAGATTGAGGGGAAAACTCAGGAAAAAAGTAAGTGTTTGGAGAACGGATATTTGGACCAGAGTTCCCTATTCGACTTCTGAGTCTCATACTACTGGTTTTAATTGTCTGTAACCATCCAGCCTGGAGAAAATAATATCATTAACAACCTTATTTAAAATTTGCAGGGTACATTTTTGGAGCCCATTTGTATATTTGTGGCTATTGATCATGTTTTCCATTTTTGTATAGGTAGCCAATTAAACATTTTTGGCAAGCAAATCTAAATAAATAGAAATAAATTTATTTTTGGTGCTTGGAATGGTTGCAACCTAAGTTTAACAGTATCTCCTAATCATTAATGAAAAACGATCCTTTTTTAGCTAAATTGATTTGACCAAACTTATTGTAGATAGTTTCGATAAACTCCTATGCATTTGAGCATTGGATAGTTCAAATCTCTTGACAATAATTTCTGTTTCTGATATTTCTATTTATGATTGGATTTTGGTTAATTAGTTTCAGATATCCCATGAGTTCCATGGGTCATAAATAGGCAACGTTTTTATTTCTTGTGGAACTGAGGAAATTCATAGATTTTATCACAAAAATTGTGCATTGGTAAAAATGATAAATTTTATTTTTTTGTGGCAAAGAAAAGTGTATAGAGCAATCAAAATTTACAGAACTCTTTGTACACTGCCAAAATTATGCATGCTAACAAATTTTTTCATAAAAAATAAAATAGGGTCTATATAATAAATATCTCTATTATAGACCGGTCTAGAGTTCTGTGTTAGATATATATATTACATAGATATTTTTGTAATCTTTTTTAACCTGACTTAATTTCATCTTCGTAACTTAACGTTCTTTTCTATTCTTTTATAGATTCGATGTAGGTCCAAAAAATTTAGCTATTGCAGTATCAGCGTTTGAAGTTACTGTTTGGTTATTAAATGAACCTTTTGCAAACGCTGAATTAATCACAAAACCAACATCAATGTCTCGCGGTGATATACAGTATTGATGGAATCCTTGAACACTTTGACCAGGTGCAAGATCACTGAAACTGATTTGCGATGATCCAAACATGTTATCTGTAATAGTTATCGGTCCTGTAATATCCACATTCCCTTTGTTGGTTACAGTGTAGAAGTATTCGATAAGATCTCCTACTGTGAAATAAGTTCTTGGAGATACTACTTTTTCTATTTTCAGAGCTGGTTTCTGTATAGCTAATACTGTTACACTAGTATTGTTTGAAATTACTGTGTTGTTTGGACTTGTTGCAAACGCTGAATTAGTCACAGAACCAATATCAATGTCTGCCTGTGTTATTGTGTAGGTAACTGTTCCCTGAACACTTGCCCCTTGTGCAAGCACACTGCTACTGGTACCAATCATAATTTGTCCACCAGGTATCTTGTTATCATAAACAATTATAGGTTTTGGAATATTCACATTCCCTGTGTTAGTTACAGTGTAGGTATATTTGATAAGGTCTCCTACATGGTCATAACTTGATGGAGATGCTACCTTTGTTATATTCAGAGCTGAACCCTGAACTGCTGTTATTGTTGCGGTAGTCTGGTTTGACTTGGTACCATTGTTTGTTGCAGATGCTGAATTGGTCACAGAACCATTATTTAGGTCTACCTGTTTTATTGTATAGTTAACTATTCCTGTAACGGTTTGCCCTGGTTCAAGATCACTGTTACTTATAGTAATTGGAACAGGTATCTGGTCATCTGTAACCGTAATATCTCCTAGAATATCCACATTTCCTGTGTTATTTACATAGTATTTGTATGTGATAAGCTCCCCTAAAGTGGAATAACTTGTTGGATATGCTTCCTTTGAGCCGATGGTATTTATCGATTTTACGAACAGATTGTAATCCCAACTTGAGTATATTAATAAAAGCATTAAGATCACGGTTTATAGATAAGCCACAGAAAGGACAATTATGCATTCCTTCTGATAGATCCGTATCTACCAACATACCACAATTTGAGCACATATTAGATGTATTAATTAGGATCTACAAGTATTAAATGCATCTACCAGAATTTCCAGCACAACATGCAAAATCGAATATAATCAACAACTTTTTTTTAAACTTATTCACTTTATATTACAACATTAACACTCTTATAACAAATCTATATGATTCAGAGCAACTTACCGACATACATAAAGTTAAAATGGAAAGACTATTGAAATAACATGCAGACTTGAAAATAATTGATCCAGCATGTGCAGCTTTATCAGTTAAGGAACATAGAGATATCCGATTAGCTATTTATTTGTTGAACCTTGCCTGAGAAATAGCAGGCTTAAATGGTAAAAATGTATTGAATAAAAGATGTTATTGATCTAAAGAAAAAATCGAGAGGATATCGATAAACCTTCAATTTTCCCGAGTCAGTTATGAATTGTATATGCATATTCGCATATATAAAATTTAGGAATTTATCGAAATCCTCGATTTAATAAACTATAAAGGTGAGATAAACGTACTAAGTGTCCAAACTAAGGTAATCAGACCAATTTCCTTACTTCAGACTATAAAGGTTCTGTATCTGATAGTCGTGAAGGATACGAGTAATATAATAATGTTAAAGAGTATTGGTTATTAAAGGATAACAGCAAGCATATTCACTACAGCTAAAAATGGTAGATACAGCAGTAATAAATATAATGTGATCAAGATCAGTACATTTAGGCAAGTTTTACATACTTGGTCTTAGCAATTTTTATAATTTAATTATAAATAATTGGGTTTCAAATTATTCTAATTTTGTGCCGATTAAAACGCGTGCTTCCTAGGTATATTGCAGAGGATTCTTATTTAGTTCTTATTTTTTTGATGGAATGCTATCCATATCTTTCTCGTTCATTTCTGTATTTGATCTGATTTTTCTTTTCTTATTCATCACTCTTTGATTTTGAATATAGGTTTTGCTATTCTTAAAATAGCCCTCTTATTTTCAATGTCCTCAATTGATAGAGATTATAACAAAAAGTTGTACACAACATCTTTAGATTCACTCTTTGAATAGTAGTGACAAGAACTTTTCCTGATTTGAATATCTTTTTAGTTACTACATAAACTTGCTCCACTTAATTTCTTTTTGAGCTAATTCTCTCATTTCTTAATATATTACTCATTCCCAAAAGTTGTTCTTTTACTTCTCTTTTCATAGTTGCATCATACTTTTTGATTTTGCTCCAAAGTATCCTCTGTCTCTGTAAATTATTTCATTTTTTGTGATAAATCTAAATAAAAATCATGAAGTGATTAACTTGTTGTTTTGAATTTTATGATCAGCTCATAGTCCCTGTCTATTATGCTATGAAGTTTATATAAAATGTGACTTACAACCCTTTCTTGTCCAATTTCCATCTATGTTTTTCCTTATTTTTGCTTCATTTTCTCGAGGTTCATCCGCATTTGCATGGCCAGGATCTGAATGGATAAATATAGCGCTTTGAATCATTCCCTCTTTATTTTTAAACCAAGACAATAAAGTTGGCTTTGTAACTGGCCCATATTTCTTCTTCTTTGAAGTTATCAATAATTCTTTTTTAGAATGATTAGTTTGGGATACTTTCTAGTATGTACTCAGGAACACCAAAAAATTTTCTGAAAGAAACTCTATCAATACATTGTTTCTCAAGTTCAAATTCGGAAAGACAATGCAATTGCTGCAAAAAAAGCATTTTGAACATAATAATGACATCATTTTCAGGGCTACATCTTGAAACTGTTTTGTTAAAGTAAATGGGCTCAAAAATGATATTAACAGATTTCCAATCAATTTAGGAATCAATTTCAGCAAGTTTTTCTCCAACTAACTAAAAATATTTATATCCATATTTAAGAGCAAACGTTCTTTAAGAACAAAATCAGTAAAATTTATCATGAGTAAAAATTATTGTTAAGAGATTTAAATTCTCAATTACTCAAATTCATCGGAGTTTATCGAAATTGCGTTTATATTTCATAAGACCAAATAACACAAACAAAAGCACTTATTTTCATTCAACTGTCAAAATAATGTTAATAATCCACTAATATGTTTTCCAAAGAACTCTTCGCTCTTTTTCTTAGAAATTCTCTTATCTAGGCACTCATTGAATTCACCCTTGATTAAGTTTTTTTGAGAATTTCAATCATCAGGGTGATAAATCTTCTTGATTTTATGTTTCTTTTCTGGGATATAATTTCCGCTGCTTAGCAGCTTGATTAAAGTGAATATGTCGGGTTTTGGAGATTTGACATTTTTCAGGATTTATGTTGCATAGTCTCCCTCTTCCACTGTGCAGAACATCCATAAATATGTGAATTGACCTTACTCTGTCATTAATTTTCATCCAGTCATATGCGTGCAAATCTGTATGTCCAAGCTAATATGGCAAGAAACCTTTTATTCAATCAAACTTCACGCCTTTTAGTATCTCTTGATTCTTCACCCACTGCTAGGAGCTTTCTCGCAACAACATAAATTTCTTGTTTTTCCGAACCAATGATTTTTTGGATTTCAAGTCCTAGGTTCTCAATTTTTTCCAGAATGGATTTAGGATTTTTCTTATTTGGACTTTTGATTACATGAAGTAACTTCCCATCTTCTCTAAGTAGGGGCAATACTCTAGAAAGCGCCTTAATAGAATCTTCGGGCTCCAGGGTTATGTCAAAAAGAATTACATCTACCAACTCTTTCGAAAGTAAGTTAAGGGGTACTGTGAAGATATCTCCAAACATTACCTCAACGTTTTCTCTTTCATACGCTATCTTTCCTAGTTCGCTCCTAAAGTTTCGACTGAATTCTATTCCCTTTACACGACCTGCAATTTCAGATGCAAAAAGAAGAAATCCGCCTGCACTTGATCCTAGATCAAGAACTATGTCACCTGGATCAAGAATGCCACTTTCCTCTTGAACAAGCTTGAGCTTGAAATATCCCTTTGGATGGTTCAGGCCCTCAGCAACTTCAATGATATCATCAGTAGATACATCTCTTGATATTTTAGTTACCGCTATGCCATTGACCTTAACACTTCCTGCAAGAATAGCAAGCTTTGCTCGCCCTCTTGACTTAAAATGGCCCATCTCTACAAGGTATGCATCAAGTCTCATGGAGCATTGTATCGAAAGATCTTGTATATGAAAGATCTTGTATATATAAGTAGCAAGCATGCAGTTAAAAATTAGTAAAAATAATTAGATTGTTAGAGGATATAATGTTATGATTGTTGATATTTTAATTCGCCTTTCAGTGGTATACAAACTACTAAATATCACCATACAATTTGGGAAATCTAGCTAGATTTTTAAAAGACAGTGATATTGATATATTTAAAACATAAGTTATATATTTATAAATATATTTTTGAACAATGATATTAGTTTACTTATTATCTAATAATATAATATATAGCGAAATATGTGTACTAATCTGTATTTAGTAGCCTATAAACAAACTGATTACAGTGGAAATTTTGTAAAATTTGGTTGACTCTGTATCGGAATGTGCAGAATTATTCAATAGAGGATGGCATATTTTTAAAAGTCGTTAGGTTCCTACGAACTTCAAGTATTTTCTTGTATTCTTCTGATAAGAAGAAAAATACTCTCAACTTTTCTGTTAGAAGTTTGAATTAACTCTTAGAATTTATGCGGATGAGGGACAAAATAAAGTATATGCGACTTTGTGATGATTATTGAGGTTAAGATCGTTAAGTATTTACTGATGTTATTTTTCAGTTAAGCTTTGTAAGCCCTAATGACATTACTAGCAGTAAGATTTACTCACCTACCAATCTGCACCTGCACACCGTTTATTGCACTTATGCCCGCTCAACATCCGGAGACTCGCTCTGGGATGATATGTTAAGCATACTAGCAAGGGATCATCACCTGGTAATTAGACACGTTTTGTAAGTCAGTTGGAGCAACCTCAATTTGAGTGTAT
>Ga0326728_10008347_pt1 | contig 25808 bp, 26 predicted proteins | sample MB3enrmetagenome_FD_207602 | JGI IMG/M metagenome (GOLD analysis project Ga0326728, IMG submission 207602) | Lab enriched peat soil microbial communities from McLean, Ithaca, NY, United States - MB31MN | ecosystem: Environmental > Terrestrial > Soil > Wetlands > Peat | place: USA: New York... | reverse complement strand
ACGCGCATGATGGAAATCATCCGCATGTCTATAGAGACGAATACGTTTTTAGAAGAGAAAAGACACTTCCTCGAAAAACTGCATTTAGATAAATAAAACAGCTGAAACATTATTTTTTATCACGCTCGGGCGCTGGTAATGCTGCGCCAGCTCGCTTTCTTTTATCTCGCGGTCCAGGTTTGGACCGCTTTCCATTTCCACACACCCATCAGGATTGCTTCGGCACAGACGGTAAACGCCATTCCCCGCAATGATAAATTAACAACGCCGGAAAGCCTCTCGAAAAGCGATAAATGATAAAAAGCGGACAAAGCTTTGGCCGCGATATAAAGGAATTCCCTTTGCACGCAGCTCAGCGCAAAGGGAACATACCGGCGCGCAAAAACGCGCATGGCAAAAAAAGATTGCTCAGTACGCTTTTTTTTCTTCGGCGATAAGGTAGGAAAGCGCCAGCGCCAAAAGCGGCGTCAGCACGGCGGATGAAGAAACTTCCGGGGAGTTGAAATACAGATAATGCTTGGGGATGAAAATCAGCCCCAGCAGCACGCAATAGAGCGCGGCGCGCGGCTCGTCCTCGCGCGCGTTTACAAACAAAAACAGCGGGGCCAGAAAATACACCAGCCGGTAATCCGCCGACAGCGACGGCAGAGTCACCAGCGCGGTGACAAGCAAAAACCATTTTTTCCACGGCTCGGACTGGGCTTTGGCCTTCCACACCAGCCACGCGGCAAGGCACAGTGCGATAAACGGATAAACCGCCATAAGGAAATCGAAGGGCTTGTCCGGTTCGCTGCCGGAGAAAGCGCAAAGAAGAGCATGCAGCCCGCCGTAAACGCTGTTGCCAAACACCAACCCGTAACCGGTGGGCAGATACGCGGCCTTGTAATCCTTGAAGTTGGAAATCATGCCGGAAACCGTAGCCGTTATGCCGCCTTGCAGCAGCAGCGCGCAGAGCAGCGACACCGCTATGGCGCAGACGGCGCAAAGCGCGGCCTCGCGCCATTTTTTATCCAGCAAAAACAAGACGACCATAAAAGCGGGAGTTATCTTGAGCGCGGCGGAAATGCCGAGCATAAGCGCGGCCGCGAAGTATTTCTCGCGGCGATAAAAATCCACGAAGAAAAAAAACGGGATAAGCGCGAAAAGCTCCATATTGCCCCGGTCCGCCAGATATATCACCGGATACGCGGCGAAAACTATAAACAGCGTATAAAGCCATGCGCGCGGATTGCCTTTACAGTTGAAGTTTTTCAAACCGAGGAAGCTGAAAAATCCCGCGAATATAAGCAGGTAAACGTCCACGCCGTTATTTTTAAGCAACCCGAACATCCAGCCTATTATGTTCGCCGCCGGGGGATAGGCGCTTTTAAGCGTTGCAGGCTCGAAGTACGGATTTAGGTGTTTGTTTATGGCGGCCAGCTCGTAGAAATCAGAAAACAGCCACTGCGGGTTGAAAAGAAAACCGTTCCACGGATACGGCCGTCCAAGCGCCGCGCCCATTATGCCGACATGGTACGCCAGCGCAAAAAGCAGCCCGCCGGATATTATGCAGGAAAGAAGGAACAGGCGTTTTTCTTTCGTCATTAAATTATTATAGCTAAAAAGAAGCGGCGGCCTTTAAAAGGCCGCCGCCTGCGTAATCGCGAGTAAAAGCGCTATGCCTTTGCGGGAACCTTCGCCTCGCAGTTTTCCAGCTCGTGCGTGGCGGCCAGTTCGGCGGAACGGCGCTGCTCGGCAAGGCCGAGGAAGTATATCGCAATGAACATCACCAGCAGGCTCAGCCAGTCCTTGGCGGAAGGAGCGCTGCCGCCGAAGATGCGCCAGGTGATAAGCGTGGCCACCGTGCCCGCGATAAGCGAGGTCAGGCGGTTTACCAGTCCCGCGAAAGTGGCGGTGCGGCCCTTGAACATGAACAAGAACACCGAAAAGAACGCGCTCACGCCGTAGAACATGCCGGCGAAAACCGCGAATAGTATCGCGCCGCGCCATATCGGGTCGGGGCTTGTGAAGCTGGTGTGGAATTTATACAGCGCGCTGCCGGGCGCGAAATTGGGCACCAGTATTATCCACAGACAGACCAGCAGCATTAACGATGAAGAGGTTATCTGCTCTATCGCGAAGAAACCCTTGTTGTCCTGCGGCACGCCTTTCGGTCGGGTGTTCTTGTAATAGTTCATTATGTAGATGCGTATCGCATAGGCGGTTATGTAGCTTCCCAGAATCCACATAGCTGCTTTGTTGTGGATGAAATCGAAATCGCCGTGTTTGGAGGCGAAAAGCTGTATGCTCACCGCGCCGATGGCCAAAAGCATGGCCACATTCTCCTGCCAGTAGACCTTCTTGTGAAGTATCCCCTGCCATATCTGCACGGTGTCGACAATGCGGCTCACCAGTATGATGCTGGCGCGCATTATGACCATCGCCACCATGACCGATATCGGCAGCAGGTACATCAGCGTGGTGGTGGGAATAACCACCGCGGTGCAGATGCCGGAGGGTATTATATATAGGAATTCGGCGGGCATCGTAGTGCCAAGCACCGTCACGCTGTGCGAGGATTTAAGCCTGTACCAGCCAAGCGCAAGAACCACGACAACGCAGATAAGGCTGCCGCCCCATGTGTTGTACACCGTGTAGGCGACGTCGTCCATCTTCACTATCGAAGATGCGCCCACGAAATATTTGGCCAGCACTCCGGTGAATATATAGAGGCTGAAATAGCCTCCGCAGAACTGAAGCAACTGCTCCGTAGAGCCTTCGCAGGGCTTTGTAGTCAGCGCTCCTTTAATTGTCTTCCACATCTTTATCTCCTCTGGTATCGTCCGGAATGCAAAACCCGGTCCCCGAAACCCGGCCCGCCTTCCGCCGTCGCATTGCTGCGCCGGAAAAATAAAAACCCCCGCCCTGTACGGCCGTCGGAACCTTTGCGGTTCCTGGCGGGGATTTTTTATACTGTGTTTAATTACATAACATATTTAATGCGCACAGCGCAACAACTGCCGTCATACGTATGTCATCCTGCCGTCATTTAGGCGTCATGATATTTGCGCGCAGGACGCCTTTCAGGTTTTTCGCGGTTACGGACAACCGCCCGTTAAAATCATTGGAATACAAAGCGAAATATATAAGGTCCGATCCGCTCCGCTGTATTACAACCCTTTATAGTTCTCGTTAATATTTGCTAGAATCGTTACAATTGATATCCCAATTCCCGACGCCCGGCGGTCGCCGTGCCGCGGTGCGGGGAGATTTTTCGACATACTGGAGAGGAAGAGATGGAACAACAGGCTCCGCTTTGGGTGAACATGCTGCCCATAATACTGATGTTCGGAGTGTTTTATTTTTTTGTCATCAGACCGCAGCAGAAACAGGAAGCCGAACGCAAGGCCATGCTCGCCGCCGTAACCAAGGGCGACAGGGTCCTTACCGCCGGAGGCATAATCGGGACCATACACACGGTCTCCGACGACAGCGTCGAGCTAAAGATAGCGGAGAACGTAAAAGTGACCGTCTCCCGCTCCTACATAACGGCCGTTCTTAAGGACACACCTGCGCCCACCCCGCAGAAACCCAGCTAAGGACTCACTACAAATGCCAAAACAACTGATGTGGAAATGGATATTCGCGCTTGTGACGATAGTAGGTTCCATAGCGCTGCTTTATCCATCGATAGACTGGTATACCAAGACCTCCGCCGAGCAGGAACAGCTTGAGAAGGCGCGCATGCGCCCCAAGCACATTCTGGGCCTGGGACTCGACCTGCGCGGCGGCACCCACCTGCTGCTCGAACTGGACGTGGCCAAGCTCGACAAGAGCGAAAACCTGCCGGACGCGATGAGCCGCGCGATTGAAATCATCCGCAACCGCATAGACCAGTACGGCGTGGGCGAAACCCCGATAAACAAGCAGGGCGAGCGCTGGATTTCCGTGCAACTCCCCGGCATAGCCGACCCCGAGCAGGCGCAGGACCTCATCGGCAAGACCGCGATGCTGGAATTCCGCCTGGTGGACGAGTCGGACAAGGCGCAGGCGGCCATAAGCAAGGCCGCGACGCTGCCCAACCCGTGGGACGACAAGGGCAACCTCAACGACGACGTGGCCAAGCTGCTGCCGCCCGACACCCAGCTCTTTAAGGGCAAGGACGCCAGCGAGTATTATGTGCTGACCTCCTCGGCCGCGCTGACCGGCGCGTACCTAAAGACCGCGCGCATGGAAACCGGCGGGCAGATGGGATACCCCGACGTCGCGTTCACGTTCAACAGCGACGGGGCGAAACTGCTTGACGACCTGACCCGCAACAACATAAACCACAAGATGGCGATAGTGCTCGACGGCATAGTGCAGACCGCGCCGAACATCCACTCGCGCATCCCCAACGGTTCCGGCATAATCGAGGGCACCTTCACGCTGGACGAGGCAAAAAACCTCGCCATCATACTGCGCGCGGGCGCTCTGCCAGCGCCGGTCAACATCATAGAAAAACGCACCGTGGGCCCCGGCCTCGGCGAGGACTCCATAAAGTCCGGACTGCGCGCCGCGATAATCGGCTATGCGCTGGTGCTGGTGTTTATGATGTTCTACTACCGCTTCTCGGGCTTCATAGCCGACGTGGCGCTGATGCTAAACCTCGTCATGCTTATGGCGCTGATGGCCTATTTCGGCGCCACGCTGACGCTGCCCGGCATCGCCGGCCTGATACTCTCGCTGGCTATGGCGGTGGACGCCAACGTGCTTATTTCCGAGCGTATAAGGGAAGAAATGGCGCTCGGCAAGCCGCTTGCGATGTGCATACAGATAGGCTACGACCGCGCGTGGAGCGCCATCGTGGACTGCCACCTGACCACGCTTATTTCCGGCGTGTTCCTGTTCCAGTTCGGCTCCGGCGCGGTGCAGGGCTTTGCCGTAACGCTGACCCTCGGCCTCATCATCAGCCTTTACACGTCGGTGTTTGTGACAAGGGCCATCTATGAGTTCTGGCTCACCTCGAACCCCAAGGAGTTAAGCATATGATGACGCTTGTCCCCAAGACAAACATAGACTTCATAGGCAAACGCTGGATATTCTTCGGCATTTCGCTGACGCTGATGGTGCTGAGCGTCATCTCGCTGGCCACCAGGGGCCTGAACCTCGGGCTGGACTTCACCGGCGGCACGCTGGTGCAGGTGCAGTTCGAAAAACAGATAGACACCGGCGACCTGCGCTCCGCGATGGACAAGGCCGGCATAGGCGCGACGATACAGAGTTATACCGGACGCAACGCCTTCGCGATAAGCGTCAAGGGCAAGCAGGACAGCGTCAACACGGTGGGCGGAAAGATCCAGGCCGCCATAACCGCCGCCATGCCCGCCGTTCCGTTCAAGGTTGAGCGCGTGGAGTACGTCGGCCCCGCCGTCGGGCGCGACATGGCCAAGAAGGCGCTGTGGGCAATGTCGCTGTCGTTTATGATGATGATAGTCTACATCGCGTTCCGCTTCAGCAACCCGCTGTGGGGCACGATGGGCGTCATAGCCGACTTCCACGACATCTTCATCACGGTAGGCATACTTTCGCTGACCGGAAAGGAGATAGACCTCGTCGTCATCGCCGCCGTGCTGACCATAGCCGGCTACTCGATAAACGACACCGTCGTCACCTTCGACCGCATGCGCGAGAATATGCGCAACAACATCCGCATCCCGCTGGGCGAGCTCATCAACCGCAGCATAAACGAGACGCTGGCACGGACCGTCATGACCACGGCCACCGTGTTCCTGGCGGTGCTGGCGCTGTTCTTCCTCGGCGGAGAGGTGATACACAACTTCGCGTTCACGATGTTCGTGGGCGTCATACTCGGAACGTATTCCACGGTCGCGATAGCCACCCCGCTGCTCTTTGAGTGGGCGGAGGGCCGCCACCAGAACAAAAAGGCCGAAGAGCCCCAGCAGGAAAAAGCGGCGCAGCAGCAAAAGCCGCAGCAGCCGCAGGGCAGGAAAGCCAAAAAGAATGCGTAAAATACGCCGGTTCAAAATCCCGGTTCATCTAAGGGAGATTTACCGCAGGGCGGCGAGGTTTCCTGACGACCTCGCCGCCGCGGGTCTCCCGTCGGAGAAGGAGTTTTTCGAGTTCGTCTCGGTGCTTGCCGCAGAAATCGAGCCCGGAGTGGTGTTCGATTCCTACGGGAAGGACTGCGCGATTTTCACGGGGCTCGACATCCCGCAAAACCGCATGTTCAGCGCGGGCATAACAACGCTGGGGCCGCGGCTGGAGGCAAAAATAGCCTCGCTGGAAGTCCCGGCTGCGCGCAAGATCGCCGCGATAGCGGCGTTTGAGTTCATGGAATGCGCGGTGGACCTCATCGACGAGCTGGTTACCGAGGAGGCGGCAAAAGAGAATTTCGTGCTGACGGACAAGGAAGTGCTGCTGGAGCCGTCGCTCCCCCCCTCAGTACCATCAGACGGGGCATACCGTCCCAGATTTTTAAAGAACGCAAAAATCTACGAGGGCGAAAACCGCGCCCGCGCGCTGGCCGCGCTGCTGGAAGCGGTAAACGCCGCCAAGATAAACGTCTTCTTCGCCGACGGGCAGCCGAACCCGAGGCTTACAACCGCGCTGCTCGTGCCGTGGCTCAGCAGGAAGAAAAAAGGAAAATGAAAGCCCCCTCCTTCATGCAACCCGTAATGCACCGTCTTGCCCCGATGGCCGCCGAGGTTTACCTGCGCTTCGTAGGCATTACAACGCGCATAAAAAAAATAGAGAACCCGCGCGTGGAAAATCTTGAAAAGGACGGACGCAATTTCATTTACGCGATATGGCACTGCCAGCAGGTGTTTTTGATGTACGCGCATCAGGGCGGCAAGGTATGCGCGCTGGTCAGCAAAAGCCGCGACGGCGAATACATCGCCCGGCTGCTGCCCCGCTTCGGCATGGAGGCGGTGCGCGGCTCCACCAGCAAGGGCGGGCCGCAGGCGCTGCTGGGACTTCTCGACAAGGCGCAGCAGGGGTTTCACCCGGTGATAACTCCGGACGGGCCGCGCGGCCCGGCGCGCACGGTGCAGCAGGGCGTGGTTTTCCTCGCGCAGAAAACCGGGCTGCCGATAGTGCCGGTGGCCTGCGGTCTTAAATTCAAGGCCGTCTTCAACTCCTGGGACCGCTTCCAGCTGCCGCTGCCTTTCGGCAGCGCCGCCATAGTGTACGGCAACCCCGTGGACATAGCGCACGACGCCGACGCAGGCGAGGCTGCCCGCAAAATACAGACCGCGCTGGAAGCCGCCAGCGCAACCGCCGAGCAGCTCGCGGCGGCATGAATGCCGCCATGGGATACATCCTCCTCTTCCTGGAAAATCTGGCCTTCCCTTTCGCCGCGCCCGGCTACCTGATTTTTTTCTTTCTCTCCCCCCGCCGCAACCTGCTAAAAAACCTGGGCGACGAGCTGTCAGAACGCTTCGTGCGCTATGGCCGCGAAAAAGGCGCCGGCTTTGAAAACGCTCTCTGGATACACGCCGCCAGCGTGGGCGAGGCGCGTTCGGTGGCCGGGCTTATGGAGCATATAAGGGAGCGTTTCCCCTCCCGGAAAATAATTGTGACCTCTTCCACGGCCGCCGGGCGCGAAGCGGCCAAAAACGCGCTGAAAGCGGATTTGTGCCTGCTTGCGCCGCTGGATTTTTATCCGCTGCAAAAAAAATTCATCCGCATTTTCAGGCCCGCCTGCCTCATCGTGGTGGAAACCGAACTCTGGCCCAGCATGTTCGCGGCGGCAGGCGGCGCGGGAGTGAAGATTTGCGTGGCCAACGGCAGGCTTTCCGCAAAAAGCGCCCGAGGATACGGATTGCTCAAACCGCTGTTTAAGCTAATGGCAAAAAACGCCGCAAAAGTGCTGGCGCAATCCCCGGAAGACGCCGCGCGCTATGTCTCCATAGGTTTCCCGGCGGAGAAAGTGACCGCCACCGGCAACATAAAATACGACCTGCTTGCCCATTCCCCGTCCCGCGCTTTGCAGGCGGAGGAGATAATAACAAAGCTCGGCTGGCGGGACTCAAAACTGCTGGTATGCGGCAGCGTGCATCCGCTGGAAGAGGAGCTGTTCGTGCCGCTCATAAAAACCTTGCGCAAAACCGTGCCCGGATTCAAGATCGCCATCGCGCAGCGCCATCTGGAACGCCAGCCCGCGCTGCTGATGCTGTTGCAGGGAGAAGGGATATATTTCGCCATGCTAAGCGACAGGCTCAAAAGCAACGCGCCTTCGGGCGCGGACTGCCTTGTGCTTGACGCGATGGGCTGGCTGACGGCTTTCTACTCCGTATCGACCGCCGCCTTCGTCGGCGGCACCATAGCCCCGCGCGGCGGGCACAACCTGCTGGAACCGGCGGTAACGGGAAGGCCGGTATTATTCGGCCCAAACACCTGGAACACCCCGGATGTCGCGGCGGCGCTGCTAAAAAGCGGCGGCGGCATATCGATAAAACCCGGCGATGCGGCGGATAAAATAGCGGCGCTGTTTTGTGATCCGCAGGGGCTTGCGCTGGCGGCGAAGAATGCCGCCGTAACCGCCGAGTCATTTCGCGGCGCGACGGAGAAGACGGCCGCGCTCGTAGAGGATGTGATAGCCGATGCCGGATAAAGCGCCTAAAATACTTGTGGTGCGCATGTCCTCGCTGGGCGACATCATCCTGACCGCGCCCGTCTACCGCAATATAAAAGCCGCATGGCCAAACGCGCGGATAACGCTGCTCGTAAAGCCGCAATATCAGGGCGCGCTCAAAGGCCATCCCGCCATAGACGAGATAATACCGTTCGAGGGATTTTTTAAAACTTTAAAGCGCATACGCGCGGCGGGATTCACGCATTATCTGGACCTGCACGCCACGCAGCGCAGCATAATGCTCGGGCTCTGCTCCGGCATAGAAAACAAAACGCGCTACGCAAAGGATTCGCTGGCGCGCAGGCTGTTCGTCAATTTCCGCATACAAAACCCGGCGCTGGAACGCCACGTGCTAAACCGTTATCTGGACAGTTTGAAAGCATGGAACATCCCGGCGCTTTACGCCGATCCGGAGCTTAACGACCGCGCCGCGCAGGGCGCTCAAACCGCCGCGCCGGAACGCATCTGCATACTACAGACCGCTTTTCTGGGCGACGCCGTACTCACCGTACCGCTAATAAAACGCACGGCGGAAATTTTCCCGGACGCAAAAATCTCGGTTGTGGCCCGCCCGGAAACCGCGGATATTTTCCGCAAACTGGAACGCGTGTCGGCGGTTATTGAAGACCGCAAGAAATCGCTTTCTTCCACCAGAAGCTTCTCGGCGCTGACAGCGGCGCTAAAAGCGGGGAATTTTCAGCTCGCCATAATTCCCCACCGCTCGCTGCGCAGCGCGCTGGCGGCCAAAATGGCGGGCATACCGGAAAGAATAGGTTTCGATTCCAGCGCGGGCAGATTTTTCCTTACAAAACGCGTCACATTTTCGTGGCTTTTGCACGACGCGGAACGCAACCTGTCGCTGCTAAACGCGGTGGCGCGTACGCAGGCAATGCCCGAGGCTGTCGCAATAAAAGCGGATGCCGCACTGGCGGAGAAACTCCTGACGGACATTTGCGCGGAAACCGGCTGGCAAAATCCGGCGCTGATAGGCGTGCATCCCGGTTCGGTATGGTTTACAAAACGCTGGTTTCCGGAGAGATTCGCCGCCGTCATCCGCACGCTGCATGAAAAGACCGGAGCGAAAGCCGTGCTGGTGGGCGGCAAACAGGATTTTGAATTATGCCGGGGCGTGGCGGCGCTGTGCCCGGGCATGGCGGTCAACCGCGCCGGGAAAACAGGCATACCGGAACTTATGGCGCTGACATCGCGCATGAAACTTTTCATCACCAATGATTCGGGACCTATGCATATTGCCACGGCCTACAATGTGCCGACGATAGGCATATTCGGACCGACCACCAAAGAGCTCGGCTTTTTCCCCTACGGCAAAGGCCACCGGGTAATGCAGGCGCAGCTTTCCTGCCGCCCCTGCGCGCTGCACGGCGGCAAAAAATGCCCGCACGGCCATTTCCTGTGCATGCGCATGATAACGGCACAGGACGTCTCCGCTGCCGCCATTGAGCTTATTAATTGCTAAAATATTAATGTGAAACGATTCCTGCTTGTACGCACGGACCGCATAGGCGATCTTGTGCTTGTAACTCCCGCAATAAACATACTGCGCCGCAATTACGGGGACGCGCACATCGCGGTGCTCGTCAGCGAGTATACCGCGCCGCTGCTTGAAAACCATCCGGGCGTAAACGAAATCATCGTGGAAAAGCCGTTTTTCCGTATGGTCAGCGAACTCAGGGAAAAGAAATTCGACGCCGCCATACACTTTTTCGTCACGCGCAACACCGCCGTTGCGACAGCCCTGGCGGGCATACCGGAACGCATAGGCCCGGCGTCCAAAATCTGGTCCATGTTCTTCACGCGCAGGATAGCGCAGCACCGCTCGCAGATACTGCGCCACGAGGCGGATTTCAACCTCGACCTGCTGGATCATTTCGACCTGGACCGCACGGACGCAAAAACCTCGCTTTTCGTGACCGACGCGGAATTCGATTTCGCCAAAAAATATCTAGCCGAAAAGCACGGCGTCGCCGACAAGGACATACTGGTGATAATGCATCCCGGTTCGCGCGGCTCGGCCAGAAACTGGCCGTTCAAAAACTACGCCCGGCTGGCCGACAGGATACTGGCCACGATGCCGGGCGTAAAACTGCTGCTCACCGGCACGCAACAGGAACAGCCTCTTTTGCGCCAGGTGGAAAAGAGCATGATGATGAAGCCGCTCGTGCTGGGCGAGGGCGTGCCGCTGCGCATGCTTATGGCGCTTATAATCCGCTCGCGCGCGGTGATAACCAATTCCACCGGGCCGCTGCACATTGCCGTGGCGCTCGGCGTGCCTACCGTGTCTTTTTTCCCAAAACTAAAAGGCTGCATGCCGGAACGCTGGGGACCTTACGGCGAAGGGCATATAGTCATTCAGCCGGAAGGACAGGACTGCGATTACTGCACCGGCGCAAGCTGCAAGCGCTACGACTGCATGGATTCCATAGATACCGAAAAAGTACTGGCCGCCGTGCAAAAGCAGGTGGGAGAGCTGCCCAAGCCGGAAAAATATGCGGATATTACACCTTGGTGACGAGCCCTGGGACAGCGGGCTGACCGAGTATTCGCTGTTGCTGGCGCACGCACAGCAAAAAGCATCCAAACAGGTACTCTATCTCGCACGCAAAGGCAGCTATGCCGAGAAACGCGCCCGGGAACTGGGCCTGCAGGTTGAAACATTTTCAAATCCGTGGCTTGAACTGCTATCGCTGCGCCGCCGGATAAAACAGTTTTTCCCAGATATCATTAACGCCCATACCGGCAGTTCGCACACCGCGGCGGTGGCGCTCAATTCGCTGCTTCCCAAAAAAGCGGCCGTAGTGCGCACCAGAGCGGACGCGAGACCGTTGAGAATAAATTCCTCAGCCGCGCCGCTGTGGAACCGCACGGCGGGCTTTATGGCGGCGAATTCCGCCATACTGGAAGATTTCAGACGTCTCTCAAAAAGCGGCACGGAAAGCATGCTCGTCCAGCAGGGGATAGAGGGCGCGGAGTTTGCCCGCAACCCCGAAAAAGGTTTAAATGTATTTAGAGTGGCCATTGTTGCCAGGCTGGACCCGGTGAAAGGCCATGCTGTTGCGCTTGAAGTTTTTGCGCGGCTTGCACGCAATTTCCCGCAGGCGCGGCTGGTAATAGCCGGAGAAGACAGGAATGTTTCGGCGGCGCAGTTGCAAGCCAGGGCCTCCGAACTCGGCATAACCGGTTCAGTGGAATTTTGCGGCAGACTGTCTGATTTATACGATTTTATGCGCGGCTGCGATGTCGGAATTGTACCGTCGCTGGGCTCCGAGGCGGTGTCACGGGTCGCGCTGGAATGGTCCAGTTGCGGCGTGCCGGTGATAGCCTCAAAAATAGGCGGACTGCCCGACCTGGTTAAGGACGGGGAGAACGGTCTCCTTGTGCCCCCGGGCGACGCGGACGCGCTGTACGCCGCGCTGGAAAAACTGGCCGGAGATCCGGCCCTCGCCGCGCGGCTGGGAGCAAACGGCAGGGAGTTCTACCTGCAACGGCATACGCCGCAGGCTTTCGAGAGGAACGCTTCTGTTCTGTATGAAAAAGCAATTTGCAATATTTCACATTGACGACGAGCGGACGATAAAGGGCGGAGAACGCCAGCTTTTGTATCTGGCGTTCGAGCTGCGCACGCAGGGCCACTGGAACTGCATAGTGTGCCGCGCGGGCTCGCAACTGGACACAGCGGCGCGCAAGGCGGGCTTCGACCGGCTGCACCTTCCTTTCCTTTTCGAGTGGGACCCTGTTTCGGCCATGCTGCTGCGCACGCAGGCGGCCTCGGCCGCAGCCGGTTCCGGGCTGCCGTGGCGGCCGGAACGCGTCATACTGCACGCGCATACCGCCCACGCCGCGGCCCTCGCCGCAATGGCGGCGGCAGGAACATCTTTCAGGAGAGTTGCCCACCGGAGAGAGGATTTCCCCCTTTCAAATTCGCTTTCGATAAAGGCAAAATATACTTCCGCAGCCGCGCTGATAGCGGTGTCCGGCTCCGTCGCGGAATTGATGCGGGAATCGGGAGTGCCGCCGGGAAAAATCTCCGTGGTGCCCGACTCGGTGCCAAGAGACGGGTTCCCGTGGGACGCCGAAGGGCTGGACGCGTACCGCAGGAAAGCGCGCGCCGCACTTTTTTCTTCGCTGGATATTCCGGAAGACTGCCTGTGCGCGGGCAGCATAACAGCTTTGGAAACGCATAAGGACCCGATAACCTTCATGCGCGCCATACCGCAAGTGCTGGGAGAGGTGCCGTGGACGCATTTCGTGATTTCAGGCGAAGGCCCGCTGCTGGCGGAGATGAAAAATCTTTCGATGGATTTAAAGATACGCCACCGGCTGCACCTGCTGCCCGCCTCGCCGGAACCAATGGAGCTGCTGGCCGCGCTGGACGTTTTCGTGCTGTCGTCGTGGAACGAGGGGATGGGCAGCTCGCTTCTGGAGGCAATGGCGGCCGGAACGCCGATAGCCGCCACCAACACCGCCGGAGTGCAGGAAGTGGTGGAGGACGGCAGGAGCGGATTTCTGGTCAACCCGCGTTCGCCGCAGGAGCTGGCGAAAGCGCTTTCAAAGCTGCTTAAAAACCCCGGGCTTTGCGCGCTGCTGCGCTCCGGCGGTTTCGAGCGGAGAAAACATTTCGACTCGGAGGTAATGGCCGCCAGGGTGGCCGACATTTATGCCCGCGATTAGCCTTGTCCTCATAGCCCGCAACGAGGAAAAAGACCTGCCCGCCTGCCTCAAAAGCGCAAAGGGCCTCGTAAGCGAAATAGTCGTGGCGGACAGCATGTCCACCGACGACACCGGCATGATAGCCCGCTCCTTCGGCGCGCGGGTTGAGCGCCGCAGGTTCGACTCCTACGCCGGACAGAAGAATTTCGCGCTCGGCCTGGCCACCAACGACTGGGCGCTGCATCTGGACCCGGACGAGACGCTGACTCCGGAGCTTAAGGCCGAGATTCTGGCGCTGTTTGAAAAGGGCGAGCCGCCCTGCGACGCCTATTCGATACCATATATAAACTTTTTTTTGGGACAACGCATGCGCCACGCGGGCCTCGACGGGGAACGCCATATCCGCCTGTTCCGCAAAAGCAAAGCCTCGTTCGGCGGCGGGCTTGTGCATGAAGGCGTGGTGGTGACCGGGAATATCGGAGAGCTGGCGCAGCACATAGAACACCGCTCCTACCCGGACCTTGAGGAATATCTGGAAAAGTTCAACAGCTACACCACGCTGGCGGCGCGCAAGATGCACGACGCCGGAGTAAAATTCAGCATGCTTAAAATAGCCGCCGTACCGTTCGAGTTCGCAAAAAGATACATAATGCGCCTCGGCTTTCTGGACGGTTTCGCCGGGCTGGCATGGAGCGCGGTCTCGGCGTTCTACGTGTTCGTCAAATACGCGAAACTCTGGCGTCTGGAGCGCATGGAAAACAAATGATACCGGAAATAACAGCCGCAGCCGCCGCGCTGACGCTGCTCGCCTTCAGCGTGCGCTGGAACTGGTGGCGCACCAAAGCCTCCGGGATACCGGTGCTGATGTATCACAAGATAGGCGTCGCGCCAAAAGGCTCAAGACTGGCCAAACTGTGGGTGACTCCCGAGATGTTTGCCAAACAGGTGGACCGGCTTTTAAAGCGCGGCTACACGCCGGTGCTGCTGCGCGACCTTGCCGCCGCGCAAAAAGACGGCAAGCCGCTCCCCGCCAATCCGGTGCTGATAACTTTCGACGACGGTTACCGCAACAACTATACCGAGGCGTTCCGCATCCTCAGGGAAAAAGGCGCGAAGGGCAATATCTTCGTGACCTATGATTCCATAGAGCGGCCCAACAACTGGCATAATCCCGACGAGGAGCCGTGGCAGCAGATGCTTTCGTGGGCGGAGATGAGGGAAATGCTCGCCAGCGGAGTAATGGACATAGGCTCGCACACGATGACGCATTCCGCACTGGCTAAACTGGAGCCGTCCAACGCCGCATGGGAACTGCGCGAAAGCAAAAAGCGCCTTCAGGACCGGCTGGGCATTGAAATACTTTCCTTCGCCTATCCGTACGGCGACGGCGCGCTGTCGCCGGAAATCCGCGCGCTGGTATTTGAGGCGGGCTACCTGTTCGATTTCGGCGTAAAGCAGGGCGTGGCGCAATGGCCGTGGAACAGGGAAGACGGCGCGTTAAAACGCATACTCGTGCGCGGCGACGACACCATGCTGGATTTCAAGCTCAACATCACCCGCGGCAAGGCGCGCTTCTAGCCGTATCATGAACGCCGCGCCGAAGAAAATCCTCGTCATACAGTTGCGGCGCATCGGCGACGTGATACTGACCACTCCGGCGCTGCGCGCGCTGGCGGCGGCGTATCCGCAGGCGCAAATAGATTTCCTCACCGAACGCCCGTGCGATGAAATGGTGCGCGGCAATCCCGCTATAAACGAACTTCTTGTCTATTCAAAAAAAAGCCACCTGCGCTGGGTTTGGGAAATCCGCCGCCGCGGCTACGACTGGGTGATAGATTTTTTCGGCAACCCGCGCTCCATGGTGCTGGCCGCATTTTCCGGCGCCACGCTGCGCGCCGGGCCGCAGGGCGTGTTCTGGCGTTTCGGCTATACGCACATGATGACCCGCCCGGCGAAGAAAGAATACGCCGCACAGGAAAAAATCCGGATGCTGGAACCTTTCGGCGTAAAGCCGGACCCGTCCGATATTTTGCCTCAATTCAAGGCCGACGCGAAATTGCAGGGCGAGTATTGCGGCTGCGTCAAGCCCGCGCAGAAAAAGCCGCTGATAATAATTTCCCCCCAGTCGCTAAAGCCCACGCGCAGGTACTTCCCGGAGCAATACGGCGCAACGGCACAAATACTGGCCGCTAAAACCGGCGCGGATATCCTTGTCATTTACGGTCCGGGAGAGAAGGAAACGGCGCAGAAAGTGGTGGACAGTTCCGCCGGGGCGGCGCGGCTTGCGCCGCAATTTCCTGATTTGGCAAAGCTGGCCGCTTTTATATCGATTGCCGATCTGGTGATAACAAATTGCAACGGGCCCAAACACATAGCGGTGGCGGTGGGCACGCCGACGCTGACGATACATAACTCCAGCGACCCGGTTTCGTGGACGCCGCCGGACAATCCAAAGCATAAATTCATCCGGCTCGAAACGCTTTCCTGCATAGGCTGCGGGCTTAACGAATGCCCCCGGAACATGGAATGCTCGTGCGACCTTCCGCCGGAACGCGTCGCCGCCGCCGCGCTGGAACTTCTGCGGATATAAATGATAAGATAGGTGTAATCATGGATTTGGCCGTACTGCATAAAACGCTCCGTTCAAATTTCCTCGGCAGGATACTGCTGTGGTTTCTCTCGCTTTTCTATCGCACGGCGATAGCGCTGCGCAAATACATATACGAGATGGGGTTTTTCAAGACCAACTCGGTCAACGCGCGCGTGGTCTGCATAGGCAATATCACCACCGGCGGCACCGGCAAGACCACCGCCGTCATGCTGGCGGCCAAAATGCTCGCGCAGGCCAACATGCGCGTGGCGATAATAACGCGCGGCTACAAGCGCAACGCGGACAAGAATGAAGTGGTTGTGCTTTCCGAAAAAACCACCGATTCATGGGACAAGGCGGGCGACGAGGCGTTCATGATGTTCGAGGCGCTGCGCGACTACGGCATCCCGGTGGTTGCTTGCCCGGACCGTTTCAAGGCGGCGCAGACCGCGGTCAAACGTTTTAAAAGCCAGATACTGCTGATGGACGACGGTTTCCAGCATTTCAGCCTGGACCGGGACATGGACATCGTGCTGCTGGACGCGCGCGACCCGTTCGGCGGCGACGCGCTGCTGCCGCTGGGCACGCTGCGCGAGCCGAAATCCGCGCTCTCGCGCGCGGGGCTGGTGCTGATAACGCACAGCAATCAGGTGGAGCCGGACGCCATCGCCGCGATACGCGAGGAAGTGGCGAAATACAATTCCGAAGTTAAAGTGCTGGAATCCACGCACGAACCGGAATATTTCTTCGATCTTTGCACCTCGGAAAAAATCGAGCTTAAAAAACTGAAAGGCAAGGCCACCGCGCTTTCCGCGATAGGCGATCCGGAGTCTTTCGAGGAAACGCTGCGCAAGCTGGGAATCAAGCTGACCCAGATATGGCGCTATCCCGACCATCACCCATACACGATGGACGAGCTCGCCAACGCCAAGGAATACTGCGCGAACAATCCGATAATAACCACCTACAAGGATTTCACCCGCTTCCCGGAAAACTGGCGGGAAAAACTGAAAGACGGCATATACGTGCTTTCCATTCATCTCAACATCAGCGGCGGAGAGGATGAGTGGGACGAATGGGCCGAAGCTATTTATCCCAAGCTGAGCCAGAAAATCAGCAGATAACACGACAGCTTTCGTTTGAGGATGCTCCGCCCCCTGATAAGGGCGGAGCATCCCTTTAATATGGAGAATTACGGACGGCTGCGGTAAAATTGTATAATTTGAAAATACATAGCAATGCTTTGATACTTCAAAAATGAAAGCTTTGAAAAACATACGCTATTTTATCGAATATCTGCTGCTGCGCCTTGTGGCGCTGCTGTTCTGCCTTCTCCCGTGGAATCTGGCGGTAAAAACCGGAGCATTTCTGGGCCGGACAGCGGCGGCAGTCTCACGCAAACGCTTTAATCTGACAAAAGACAACCTGCGCTGCGCAATGCCTGAACTGACGCCGGAAGATGTGAGCAAAACCGCGCTGGAATCATGGGAGAACCTAGGTATCACGGCGGCGGAGGTCATACAGGCCGCGCGCATGAACGCCGGACAGTTGCAGGAAAAATGCGTAATAACCAATCCGGAAGCGGTCTTGAATCTGCAAAAACAGGGCAAAAACGCGATAATCCACCTTGGGCATATAGCCAACTGGGAACTTGTAGCAATGACAATTACATCATTCGGCCTGTCCACGGCCGCGCTGGCAAAACACATGCGCAATCCGTATGTAGACGGCATGCTGGACGGCATACGCCGCAAGTTCGGAATGGATATTGTTTATCATCGCGACCCGTTTTTTTCCTGCGTGCGGCATTTGAGGCGCGGCAGATTCCTCGGCATACTGATGGACCAGAATTATCCCGCGGGCGAAGTATATGCGCCTTTCATGGGACGCATGGCGTCCACCACTCCGCTCACGGCGCTGCTGGCGCTCAAGCTTGGCACGCCGATACTGCCGCTGCATGTCACGCGCGTCCACGGGGTGGTGACCGCCACTTTCGAGGAACCGATTTATCCGGACGCAGCCTATTCGCCGCAGGCTATGCATGCGCTGATAGACAAGCTAAACGCCAAACTTGAGGAATGGATACGCAAGGAACCGCATTTGTGGCTGTGGGCGCACAACCGCTGGAAACGCGAGGCGGACGCGCTGGCTTTCATAGCGCAGCACGGCGGAGTCATCCCGGCGGAGAAAAAGCATGAAGCCGCACAGGCAAAATAAAGCCGTTTTCCTGGACCGCGACGGCACGATAATATACGACCGGCCCGGACATTACCTCAGCCGCCCGCAGGACTTGCGCATGTACAAGGACACAGCGCGGGCGCTGGCTAAGCTCAAGCGCGGCGGGTACAGGCTTTTTCTGGTGACAAACCAGTCCGGCATAGGGCGCGGCTATTTTCCGGTTGAGACCGTGGAAAAAATACACGCCCGGCTGCAAAAGCTGCTGCGCGCTCAGGGCGCGCAGCTTGACGAGATAATTTACTGTCCCCATCATCCTGACGCAAAATGCGGCTGCCGCAAGCCGCTGCCGTTTATGGGAGACAAACTGATCCGCAAGTACGGCATATCTCCCGAACTGTCCTTTATAATCGGCGACAAGAAGTCCGACATGCAGTTCGGCAAAAACCTGGGGCTTAATACCGTGTTCGTAAAAACCGGCCACGGCAATTCCCAGCTTGAAAAATACGCGGACGCGATACCCGCCGACCATACGGCGTCCGGCATCATGCAGGCGGCGAACTGGATACTGAAAAATGAAATACAGGATTAAGATTTCGCAGGCTATAACGATAATACTTCTGCTGGCGGCAAAGCCGTGTTCGTGGACTCTTTTTTATGCCGGGATGATTCTGGCGCTGTGCGGAGAATGCATACGCATCTGGTCCGCCGGGAATCTTTACAAGGACAAAACGCTGGCGGTCTACGGCCCGTATAAAATGGCCAGAAACCCCCTTTACATAGGTTCTTTCCTGATGGCTATGGGCTTTGCGCTGGTATGCTTCAATGCCGCATACCCGTGGCGTTCCGCAGCGCTGATACTGGCGGTGCTGGCCGGTTTCAAATGGGTTTACAACCTTCAGGTGGCCGCCGAGGAAACGCATCTTTACAATCTTTTCGGCGAAGCCTATGCCTCCTACAAAAACTCCGTGCCGCGCTACATACCGGCGCTGGGGGCTTTTCCGGAGGCGGCGGCATCCAATAAATTCACGCTGGCGCAGATGCTCTATAACGGGGAGCAGCAGACCATATTCGGCCTCGTGTCGATAGGCGCGCTGCTGGGCATTGAAATAGCCTGCAACACTACGCTGTCCGACTTGCTGCGCATGCTTTTGCACTGATGAAAAGAACCGCGCCGATACTGGTTTTGCTGCTGGCTGCGACGCCGCTTTTTGCGAAAACAAAAGAGCGGGTGCAGCTGCACTGCCCATTATTGGACGCGCAAACGACAGTATTGCCGCAAGGCGTAACTACTCCGTGGCCCAAAGGCGAAAAGCTGGAATTCACGCTGAGCTGGGGGCCGGTGGCCGTGGGCCGGGCGGATTTATGGAGCAAGGAAACCGTGGTTACTTCCACCGGAACGCTGATGTATCATATAGTATCAACCGCGCGCTCCAATGCGTTCACCGACGCTTTTTTCAAGGTGCGAGACGTAAACGAGTCCTGGATAGACGTTTCAAGCCTGACCTCGCACGGGTATATACAGGTCATGCGGGAAGGCGGGTTCATCTGGGACGAATGGATGACTTTTGATACGGCGACGCGCAGATTCGACGGGCTAAACGAGGACCGCGGCGGCAACGTGGAACAGATGCACGGGGAAATCCCCGGCCCGATACACGACATACTCTCCGCGCTTTACTACTCGCGCAGGCAGAAACTGGAAGTCGGGAAAGAATTCGTCATAGACGTAAACAGCCGCAAGAACTGGCCGCTGGTCGTAAAAATCACAGGCACGGACACGGTGAAGGCGGCGGGCCAGACGTACAATTGTTTTATAGCGGAACCGCAGATGCGCGAGAAGGGGCTTTTCGTGCAGAAAGGCAAAAGGCTGCGCGTCTGGCTGGCGGACGACAAGTATCACACTCCGGTCATGCTTAAAGCCGAGGTGTTCATCGGACACATAACGGGCAAGCTGGCCAAAATCACGAGGGATTGAAAAACATGAAACGCGCTGATTTCGCAAGGATGGCAAAAATAGTGCGCTCGTTTGAAAACCGCCGGATGGTGGTGTTCGGCGACGTGATGCTGGACCGTTTCGTGCGCGGTTCGGTAAACCGCATATCTCCGGAAGCGCCGGTGCCGGTGGTGCGCGTAGCAAAGGAAAGCAGCCTGCCCGGCGGCTCGGGCAACGTGGCGGCGAATCTCTCCGCGCTGGGCGCTAAAGTATCGCTGGTCTCGCTCGCGGGCGAGGACGCCTCCTATTTCGAACTGACGAGCAACCTTCAGGCGCACGGCGTTGACACCTCCTTCATCCAGCAGGAAAAAGACCGCCCCACCATAGAAAAAGTCCGCGTCATAGCGGAGCATCAGCAGGTGGTGCGTTTCGACCGCGAATCCTCCGAACCGGTTGCAAAAACCACGCTGGACAAATGCGCCCAGGCTTTTGAAAACGCCATAAAAGACGCCGGAGCCGCGATACTTTCAGACTACGGCAAAGGGCTGCTTACGACGGCGAACATACCGTTTCTGGTGAACGCGTGCCGGCATCGCAAACTGCCGGTATGCGTGGACCCGAAAGTGGAGCATTTCCTGAAATACCGCGACGTCACCTGCATCACCCCCAACACCAAGGAAGCCTGGGAAGGGATGCGCATGACCGCGCACGGCGGCCAGCCGGAAGTGGAGGACTTGGGCCGCAAGATGCTTGACACCCTCAACGCCGAAACCGTGCTTATCACGCAGGGCGCAAACGGCATGACGCTGATGAAAAAAAGTGCGCGCAAAAATCCCTTTCATATCCCCACCGTGGCGCGCGAAGTTTACGACGTGACAGGCGCGGGAGACACCGTGATATCGGTATTCACGCTGGCGCTGGCCTGCGGCGCAAGCTACGAGGACGCCGCCGTTATTGCCAACCATGCGGCGGGCATAGTGGTGGCCAAACTAGGCACCGCCACCGTAACCCGCGAGGAACTTTTAAAGGAGCTTAACGCAGATGAAAACTGACACCCTTTTCGTAATACCCGTACGCTATAATTCCACCCGCTTCCCGGCCAAAGTGCTGGCCCCCATCAACGGCAAACCGGTTATGCAGTGGGTTTATGAAGCCTGCGCAGCGACAAACCTCGGCGAAGTGCTGCTGGCGACCGAGGACGACCGCGTGGTGGAAGCGGCAGCAAAATTCGGCGCAAAGGCCGTGCTCACCAGCGACAAATGCGCCAGCGGCACGGACCGTGTGCACGAGGCGTCGCGCGGCAGGAACGAAAAATTCATAGTCAACGTGCAGGGAGACGAGCCTTTTATTTCCTCAAAAACCCTTTCCGCCGTGGTAAAACTGCTAAAGGGAAGCGAGCGGACGGACATCGCCTCCGCCTGTTTTGAAATCACCAGTCCCGACGACATAACCAATCCAAATTCGGTAAAGGCACTGCTCGCCAAAGGCGGCAGGGCGCTGTATTTTTCGCGCAGCGCGATACCTTACCACCACCCGCTTTCGGAATTGAAGGACACGGCCCCGTACTACAAGCATTGCGGCATATACGGCTACACAAGGGCCGCGCTGGAGAAGTTTGTCAGCCTCCCCCCCAGCACGCTGGAAAAGCTCGAGCGGCTCGAGCAGCTCAGAGCGCTGGAAGCGGGCATGGTCATCAGGTGCGCAGTCTGCGAGGAATCGGGCCCGGCGATAGACGTGCCGGAGGACCTGGTCCGCGCCGGCGAGTATCTTGCGGCCAGAAGTGCAAAACACTGAGGATAAATGGCGAAATTCATATTCGTAACGGGCGGCGTGGTAAGCTCGCTCGGCAAAGGCATTTGCGGAGCCTCCATCGGAAAGCTGCTGCAGCTTAACGGCCTTTCGGTCACCATGGTGAAATGCGACCCGTATATAAACGTGGACGCGGGCACCATGAATCCGTTCCAGCACGGCGAAGTATATGTGACGGATGACGGCGCGGAAACCGATCTCGATCTCGGCTATTACGAGCGTTTTCTGGAAGTGCCGATGACGCACGCCAACAACGCCACTGCGGGCAACGTCTATCAGGCGGTAATAGCCAAAGAGCGCAACGGCGAATATCTCGGCTCCACCGTGCAGGTAATCCCGCACGTCACCAACGAGATAAAATCGCGCTTTAAAGCCCTTTCCAACAGTTTCGACGTGACTATAGTGGAAATCGGCGGCACCGTGGGCGATATAGAAAGCCTGCCTTTCCTTGAGGCCGCGCGCCAGATGCGCATGGACGTGGGCCCCGGAAACGTCATGTACGTGCACGTCACCCTCGTCCCCTATATCCCCGCCGCCGACGAGCTAAAGACGAAACCGACGCAGCACTCCGTCAACAAATTGCGCGAAATCGGCATAGACCCGAACATGATACTCTGCCGCACCACAAAACCGCTGGACGCCGACATAAAGGCCAAGATAGCGCTGTTTTGCAGCGTGCCCAAGGAAGCGGTTATGGACGTGCCTGACGCGCCCTCCATTTACAAAGTGCCGCAGATGCTCCAGTCGCAGGGCATAAACGAACAGGTGCTTATGCTGCTCGGCATACGAGCAAAACGCCACGATTTCGCCAAATGGGACGCCTTCATCAACAAGATGGACAAGCTGGAGCGCACCGTCAATATCGCGCTGGCCGGCAAATACGTGAAACTCAAAGACGCCTACAAATCCGTCGGCGAGGCGCTGCTCCACGGCGGCATAGCAAACAACGCAAAAGTCCATATCGACTATGTGGACGTGGAAGACCCTCAGGCGCAGGAAAAGCTCAGGGCCGCAGACGGCATACTGGTTCCCGGCGGCTTCGGCGACCGGGGCATAGAAGGCAAGATAAATGCCGTCACGATAGCGCGCGAGATGAAAAAGCCTTTTCTCGGCATCTGCCTTGGCATGCAGTGCGCGGTTATAGAGTCGGCGCGCAATCTGGCAGGCTGCGCGAAAGCGCACTCCACCGAGTTTGAAAAGCGCACGCCGTATCCGGTCATCGACGTGATGCCCGACCAGAAAAACATAAAGGCAAAGGGCGGCACAATGCGTCTTGGCAGCTACGACGCAAAACTTACGGAAGGCAGTCTGGCGACGAAAGCCTACAAGACGCAGGAAATAAGCGAACGCCACCGTCACCGCTACGAATTCAACCCGAAATACGTCAAGACACTCGAAAAAGCCGGGCTGCGAGTTACCGGCTGGAACACTGCGCGCAAGCTGCCGGAAATAGTGGAACTCTCCGGGCATCCGTGGTTCGTGGGTGTGCAGTTCCACCCGGAATTCAAGTCCCGTCCCACAAAACCGCATCCGCTTTTCGCCGCCTTCATAGAAGCGTCGCTTAAGGCAAAGGAAAAGGCCGCATGAACGCAAAAAGCATTTCAGTAAAAGTCGGCGGCGTGGAGTTTTCCAACTCCGCGCCGGTGGCTTTCATCGCCGGTCCCTGCGTCATAGAGGGCGAACAGGCATATCTGGACACGGCAATTGCGCTGGCCGCCGTTTTCAAGTCGGCCAGGCGCCCCTTCATGCTCAAGGCCTCTTTCGACAAGGCGAACCGCACCTCGGTGAATGCGTACCGGGGAGTAGGCATGCGCGACGGGCTGCGCATACTGGAAAAGGCCAAGGCGGCGACAAAAGCCCCGCTGCTGGTGGACGTGCACGAGCCGTGGCAGGCCGACGAAGTCGCCAAAGTCGCAGATATGCTGCAAATACCGGCCTTTCTGTGCCGCCAGACTGATCTTGTGCTCGCCTGCGCGCAGACCGGCAAACCGGTCAACGTCAAGAAAGGCCAGTTCCTCGCGCCGTGGGACATGAAAAATATCATCAAGAAGATAGAATCCACCGGCAACAAACAGATAACGCTGACCGAGCGCGGCTCCAGCTTCGGCTACGGCAATCTGGTGGTGGACATGTGCGGCCTTGAGATAATGAAGGAAACCGGCTATCCCGTCATACTGGACGCCACGCATTCCGTGCAAAAGCCCGGCGCGCTGGGCGACAAGACCGGCGGCAACTCCGCCTATGCTCCGGCGCTGGCGCGCGCGGCAGCCGCAGTGGGTATTGCGGGCATATTCTTCGAGGCGCATCCCGATCCCGCCAAGGCATTGTCGGACGGGCCCAACTCGCTGGCCTTGAAAGATGTGTCCAAACTCGTTAATATTATTATTAGGATCGACTCGGCAGTAAAGAAATAGCAGAGAGGTCAAAATGAAATGCCTTACATGCGGCCAGGATAACAAGGCCGGCGTAAAAATCTGCAAGAAATGCGGACGGGACATGACTTTGGCCCCGGCGTGGTTTCCCGGCTGGAACTGGCATCTTAAGACGCTGGCGATAATCTATATCGCGCTTGCCGCTTTTTATTTCGGCGCGCATACGTTCCTAAAACGCCTGCCCCCGCCCTATAACCTTAGACAGATTCCGCCCGAGATGACGCCATGGCTAAATCCTCACCGCACACCGACCCCGTAAGCCCGGCGAAGGTGCTTGCCGCCGCGCGCACGGTGCTTAAGGCCGAAGCGCGCGCTCTGGCAGACACCACGGCCGCGCTGGATTTAGCATTCCCCAAAGCCGTAGAGCTGATGTTGCAGGCGCAGGGCAAGGTGGCTGTCACCGGCCTTGGCAAATCAGGGCTTATAGGGCGCAAAATCGCCTCCACGCTGGCCTCCACCGGCACGCCCTCCATTTTCGTGCATCCGGTGGAATGCCTGCACGGAGACTTGGGCATGCTGTCCGCCGGGGACGTGATGCTGGCGCTTTCCTATTCCGGCGAGACCGACGAGGTCTGCAAACTTGCCGCGCTGCTTAAAGAACGCGGCATCAGGATAATTTCGATAACGGGCAAAAAGAACTCGCATCTGGGGCGGCTGGCCGACGTGGCGCTGGCGCTAAACATCGCGCGCGAAGCCTGCCCGTACAACATCACCCCCTCCTCCTCCACAACCGCCATGCTGGCTTTGGGCGACGCGCTGGCGCTGACGCTGATGCAGCTTAACTCCTTCGGCAAGGACGATTTCGCGCGGCTCCATCCGGGCGGAAGCCTCGGCAAGATTTTAACGCTTAAAGTCAAAGACTTGATGCATACCGGAGAGCGCAATTCCGTCGTGCCGGACGGTATAACCGTTAAGCAGGCGCTCTCGGTGATGACGGAAACGCGCCTCGGCGCGGTATCGGTGCAGGACAAAAAAGGCAAACTGTGCGGATTTTTCACCGACGGAGATCTGCGCCGCGGACTGCAGTCCGACGCCGGACTCCTTGCGCGCACCATACGGGAAGTGATGACAAAAAACCCGTTTCGCGTCACGCCTGAAACGCCGGCGATAGAGGCGGCGCGCATCATCTCCCGCAAGCGGATAGACAATATCCCGGTGGTGGACTCGGCTGGCAGGCCGATAGGGATAATAGACGAGCGAGACCTTATAGACGTGCTGCCGATGGCGAAAGATGAGGATTAGCCGCATCATCCCCGCGCTGCTGGCGGCAGCCGCGTTGTGCGGCTGTTCCGATTACGGGAAACTCTCGCAGCATATTCCTACCGTGCAGAAAATAAAGGATTTCACCGTTTACGAAACCGCTCAGAGCACCCGCACCTGGACCTTGTCTTCCGACCTGGCCGAAATGACGGAAGGCGACCCCGTGGCCCGGCTCACCGATCCTGTGATGGTATATCTTAAGGGGCAGCAGTCTACAGTCAAGTCAAAGCAGGGATTTTACGATTTCGACAAAAAAACGGTGCTGCTGACCGGCGATGTGGTGGCGGTATCGAAAAAGGATGCGATCACGCTCAGGACGGA
>Ga0326728_10008346_pt1 | contig 25812 bp, 25 predicted proteins | sample MB3enrmetagenome_FD_207602 | JGI IMG/M metagenome (GOLD analysis project Ga0326728, IMG submission 207602) | Lab enriched peat soil microbial communities from McLean, Ithaca, NY, United States - MB31MN | ecosystem: Environmental > Terrestrial > Soil > Wetlands > Peat | place: USA: New York... | reverse complement strand
TGGTCCGCCAGAAAGGCAGCCACGTCAGATTGCGCTACGAGGGGCCTCCCGCCCACATGATCACGGTTCCGCGCCACGATTCTCTGAAGACCGGCACCCTGCATGGAATCCTTCTCTAGAGGTTGCACGGACGCGATCGATTACCATCGAGTCGCTAACCAGATCGCTCTGAAGTCGGCCTTGGAGGGTTGGCACTGAAAACTTCCACGTCCCGGTACGGGATAGCGACCTACTGCCACATGCAAGCGGTGGCGCCTTGCTAGCTATGTTGGAGGCGCGCGCTGTCCCCTCGATGAGTTTACGGCGCCAATCCTTACCGCTGATCTACGCACTGCTGGCAGCCAGAATCGCGGCTCTTACCCATGAGGCAATCCAGCGCCGCCGCGGTCATCTGATCCACCTTGGAGTACGAGCACGAGCTCCCGAAAACGCCGCGGTACCTCCAATATTTGCCATCCTTGGTCTTGCCGCGAGCATCGACCACTCCACCGTAATCGATACTCTCCGAATAGTCGACGGATTGCCAAACCAGAGAATCGTCCGGTATACCAAACGACCAGGATGGACTGTTGCCGCAGACGATTGCGGTTTGGCCCTCCTTGGTCTCGATAATGGTAGCAGCCGAAGTGTAGTCGATATCCTGTCCGGTTTTGACCGCGTGCGCAGGGGCAGCGTCCAGCGTACACGCGGCAAACGGGTGGGCTGGCTCAAGAACGATCCGTCCTCCTACTGCATTTTCCGTCCGCATGAAGTGACTCTGGTACCCCGTTTTGCGAACTACCACAGCGGGTGTTGTCGTTACGAACCCGAAGCGGCCCTCCACACCTGTCAAGTGGCCGGTGCGGCTACCGCCGTGATCGATGCGGGCACCCTGTACAGGCTTACCGCTAGCATCGACGACAACGCCGGAGATCATCCGCGGTTGAAGGGCGCTCTGTGCCAGCAAGCCCGTTGCCAAGAGAATCAATCCGAATGTGCAGCGCATCGAGGACCAGCATAGGCCCGCTCTTAGCGGACTGCAATCCCCGGCAGTTGACCCCTCGCTGCGGGCATCTGGACAAAAAACGGCGTTATCACAAACTGCACCGAACCGGTCGAAATCGGCGTTCTACCAAATCTCCCCTTTCCCCAGCGATTGGCAGCAGTCCGTTGCCGGAACGGAAATAGGACAACGGCATCGTATTTGGGATATCCTGATGAACGTATGCAGTCGGTGGCGAAGGCGACCATATTCGCAACCCTGGTGGGCACCGGGGCGTGGCTGATCGGATTGTCTCGAATGCTCTGGCCAGCCCACCCAATGCTGGCGACGTTTGTTCTGACCATCTTCGCTTATGCCCTCGCGAGATGGACGTGGCCGTCCGCGAAATAATGATCGAATCGTGCCGCCTACGCGCTCTAGAAGGCCCCAGGATCGATCGCGGATCCCGTCTGAGGGGCGATGGTGCGGGAGTTTCAAGCGCCAGCTCGCTCTACATCGTGTAGGTCTGCGCGGCGCGCTCATTCAAAGCGCTTGTTGGCGACCGATGACCGGGGGCCAGCCGTGGCGCGGCCTTTCGGCAAGTGAACGGAGATCTCGGGCGTCGGCGCGGCAAGCTCCTCCGATCTTCCCCGGCGGCGCCCGTGTGGAGGTAAGTGTCGAATTTTGGAACGGTATCACCAAACGGGTTCCCGACACAAGGGCTAATGATGCGATGCCCGGGTGCCGCGGGCGAAGCCTATGATTGAATGGAGGCTATCGATGGAGCAACCGAACAAAATCAACCTCGGCGACAGATGCGAAGCGAAGCAGCAAGGGGCAAAGAGGCAACTGAAGGGCGAGGGGGACGCCACGGGATCGGACATGTACGTTTTCAAAGTGACCATCACGCGCAAATCGCGGAAAACAGAGACATGGGAGGTCCACTACAAGCCGACCGTCGCCAAAGAAATGTGGCGAATCGGCAAAGACGGCAGGATGGGTGACTTCCCCGCCGGTCTTGACGCCATAAAAGACGCGTGTGTGGCCGCCAAGAATGGCTGAAAGCTTCCGCGTCCAGAGCTGAGAATTCGCCCCGCGACCCGATGCGCTAGCGGGGACGTCGCCAGTTGACCACGCGGCCGGTGGGAAACGGCGCGCGGGGTTGGTCCGGTTCTCACCGGGAGTGCACGATCCCGCGAAATTTGAAGCACGGCAAATCGCAGCTATTACAGCGGTACGGCACGGCGACCAAGGTGAACAACCTCTCCAGCAGGTTGTGGCAGAAGTATGGCGCGATCCGATGGGATTTGCAGTGCGGACACCAGGACTGCCAAAGCATTGGGGGAAAAGTCCTGCGGGAAGTATAAGGCTAGCGGCTCAACCAAGCAATGCCAGCCGTAACAGTACTTATCTCGGTCCGTTGGCCTGAGATTCGGCGGCCGAACGAAGCGGGATTGAGGCGTCGAACGGAGTTCGGTAACCGCCTCGCAAGCTCGGCCGGATCGGATCGTTGAGGAAAAGCATAAGCCCGTTTGCGATTAAAGCGGCCCGCTGTGAACGATAGATACCGGTAACTATACCTGCTCCGGTCGGCGCGATGGCGGCCCGAGCGCGGACTGCGGGCCGCACGAGCGGTGGCGTGATCGTTCGAGCCGTTGATCGTCGCCGGGTGTCGTCGTTCATCTTCCCGCCAGTCTCCGCCGCTCCTGGCGGCCCGCCCCTGGGATCAACGTCGACCCGGATGTCGCGCGCCGGGGGCGGAATTTCGGACTGTAGGCGCGCGTAGGAGTGTAGGGTCTTCTGGAATTTTGTGCGAGTGGAAGCGCGCGGGCTAGGGGGCTCACCCATGCGGCAACAGCGCGGGGTGCCCTGGGTTACACTAGGCCTTCCGCCAGCCAGGTAGAGGCAATGACAAGTCCGGGAGGGACTGAATAGCCATGAACTCTTCACAAAGTCCGACCAGCCGTCGTGAATTCATCAAGGCCACCGGTACATCCGCTGCGATTTCCGCCTTGGCCACCGTTGCGATTCCCCCCGTCCACGCAGCGGGCAGCGACCTGATCCAGGTAGCGCTTGTCGGCTGTGGCGGGCGCGGTGGCGGAGCGGTGGCGAACGCACTATCCGTCAAGCGCGGTCCCGTCAAGCTGGTCGCTATGGCAGACCTGTTCCCGGAACGCCTTGCGAGCGGCCTGAACAAGTTACAGCAGCAATTCCCGAGCCAGGTCGATGTACCGCGGGATCGCCAGTTTCTCGGCTTCGACGCCTATCGGAAGGCGATGGATTGTTTGAAGCCGGGCGATATCGCCGTTTTCGCGACGCCTCCGGCGTTTCGCTGGGTGCACTTCACCTACGCTATCCAGAAGGGCTTGAATGTCTTCATGGAAAAACCCCTCACCGCCGACGGCCCAACGAGCAAGCGCATGTTCGCGCTCGGTCAGGAAGCCTCAGCCAAGAACCTCAAGGTGGGGGTAGGGCTCATGGCGCGTCACAGCCGGGCCCTGCAGGAATTGGCTGACCGTGTCCATAACGGGGAGATCGGTGAGATCGTTCTGCAGCGTGGTTACCGCATGCATGGCCCCGGCGGGTATTTCCTCTCCCTGCCCAAACCGGCTGGTATCACCGACCTGCTCTACCAGGTGAAGCGCTTCCACAGCTTCATCTGGGCGAGCGGAGGCTGTTACAACGACTTTTATATCCACCTCATCGATCATCTGGGATGGATGAAGAACGAATGGCCGGTAAAGGCGCAGGCGTTGGGCGGCCGGCATTATAAGGTTAGTCCCGAGGGAGTTGCTTATGTGGATCAGAATTTTGACGTCTATTCGGTGGAATATACGTATTCGGACGGCACCAAGTTCTTCTTTGACGGGCGCTGCATGAACGGATGCGAGGAGATCTACACGAGCTGCCTACACGGGACCAAAGGCATGGGGGTCGCTTCCAAGAGCGGCGATTGCGGGCTGCCATCAAGCCTCTACAAGAGTCAGACGGCGACCCCTGCCGGCCTGATTTGGGAATCCAAGGTGAGACCGGACGAGAAGGATCCTTATCAAAACGAGTGGAACGATTTGATGGACGCCATTCGAGACGACAAACCTTACAACGAGGTCAAACGCGGCGTGGAGGCGAGCCTGGTTTCGAGCATGGGCCGCATGGCCGCCAACACTGGCCGGGAAATTACGTTTGACGAGATGCTCCGATGCGAGCACGAAATGGCGCCGGACATAGAAAAGTTCACAATGGATTCCCCGGCACCGCTCCTTGCGGACGCCAACGGCAGATATCCGGTGCCGCAGCCTGGCATCGTAACCACGAGGGAATACTAACAAGCCGTCCTGAGGTTATGCGCTCCGACCGTGGCAGTCGCCCGTTTGAAGAGACGCACATGGAGATGGCGCTATTCGATAACAATCGCCACTTGAGCCTTCGGGATTCGTCAGAATCCAGCTTTTGGCGCGCGGGTGACATTTTCCGGTTTTGGGAAGGTGACCCGTTGCGCGCTTGCGGTCGCGCCGTAGCAGTGAGCGCCGCTATCTGTTGTTCAGGAAGCTCGATGGTCAACGTCCTCCACCTTCCCGCTCTTCCATCTTTTGCCCGTACCACCACAGCGATCCCGCCCACAGCGCCACACACGGGAGGAAGATCAACCACGACGTGAGAAAGATGGCCGACGCGGCGAACGCCATCGACACCACTTGTCCAATCCCATAGACCGGCGACGCCCCCGCGGAGAATCGCCATCTCGTCTGCGGGCGCGGATCGAGCACCGACGGCCGCCGTCCCATCGCCAGCGCCACAAATCCCGCCCCCAATCCCGCCAGCGGCGCGAGCGGAGCCACCAGCACCGCGACCACCAACAGAAACGCCGCGTCCTTGGCCGCGAGTATCCGCCATCCGCTCATCGGAAGCAGTCGGTATCGCGACCATCCGCCCTCGCCGTCGAGCCCGAACAAGCACTGCGCGTAACTCGAGAGCGCAATCACCACGAGCACCGTCATCGCCATGAATGCTTCCGATGGCAGCGGCGGACCGAACACCCGATAGAGTGCAGTCGACAAACTCAGTAACAGAGCGCAGTAGAAATCGAGAGTGGAGAGCATTTCGCGCAGGTTCTTGCGGACGAGTTGATCGAGTTCGCCGGGGAAATGCGGCACGCGCCGCCACATCGTGGCGCCCCTGGGCAGCGGCAACTCGGAAATCACGAATCCCGCCGCCACCAATCCCGCCGCCAGTCCCCACAATCCGATGGTGACGCTACCGCGCAGCGCCCACAGCGCCAGCGCGACAATCGCCCACGTCATCGGGTTCACCCACGGACTGATGGCCCGCAGCAGGAGGTGTTCGCGTTTGTCGAGCGGCCAAAGCGCCAGCCGCGATGGCGGGATCTTGCGCAGGGGATCGGTGCTGAGCGGGAACAACACCACCAGGCCCATGATCAGGAACAGGAACGAACCGGCCTTTCCCAGGAAAAACACCGCGACCAGGAAAAAATTGTTGCCCGCCAGGGACGCGATGGACTTCTCGCCGCGCTGGAACGCCCGCCAGACCGCTCCTAGGATGGCGGCGAGCCGAGCCATTCCAGTTCCTCCACAACTGGCGATTCCACCAGGTCGAAGTAATGCGCTTCGAGCGACTGCGGCAACTCGCCCGCCGGTGAATTCCACACGATCTTACCCTTGCGGATCATCACGATCTGCGTGGCGATCTCCTCCGCGACGGAGAGAATATGGGCCGTGAGAAACACCGTCACGCCGCGCCGGGCCGCCGCCTGCAACAGGTCGCGCATGATCTTCGAGGTGACCGGGTCGACCGCCTCGAAAGGTTCATCGAGAAACAGCACTTGCGGATTGGGCAGCAGCGCCATGGCAAAGCTGGTCTTCTTGCGCATGCCGTGCGAGCACGAGGCGGCAAATGTGTGCCGCCCGTGCTCCAGGCTCAGCGCATGGAGCAGTTGAGTCGTCCGCCGGTGCGTTTCCTGGCGGTCCAATCCGTAGACCGCGCCGGTGAGCAGCAGGTGCTCCTCGACGGTGAGATCGTCGAACAAACCCAAATCTTCCGGCAGAACGCCGATTCGCCGCTTCAACTCGCGCGGATTCGCCGCCGCGTCCAACCCGCAAACTTCCACCGTCCCGGATGTCGGCGGAAGCAGTCCCGTGAGCATCTTCACGGTGGTCGATTTGCCGGCGCCGTTCGGTCCGAGAAAGACGCAGATGGCGCCCATGTCCACTTCCAGGTTCAGGCCGTCGACGGCGGTAAAGTTGCCATAGCGGCGCGTCAGATTCCGGCAGGAAATCATGCTAGCTCGTGGGACATGCTTTAGCTTGTCCTGGACGGCGAATCGACATCATCAAACATTCGCCACCACCATCATCTTGCCCACACCGTCGCGATAGCTCTCTGCAATTTCGAACGCGTCGCCGATATCCTCCAGACTGCGCCGGTGGGTGACGATGGGAGCGAACCAGGCCGGCCGCTCCGCGATCATCGCCAGCGCCTCCGGAGATTCGTCGTTGGAGCGGCGCACGTTGAACAACGTCACTTCCTTGCGCCGCATATTCGAGGTGTCGAACGGCACCAGCGCTCCCGAGTGGATCCCGGTAAGCGCTACCCGGCCCGCGTTGCAAACGGCGCGAAACGCCTGGTTGACGGTATCCTCTTTCGCCGCGCAATCGATCGCCAAATCGACTCCCCGGCCGCCGGTATCGGCGTGAAGCTGCTTCACTACGTCCACCTGTGAGGGATCGATGGCGGTGGCCGCTCCCATATGCCTCGCCAACTCGCGCCGGTGGGGGACGGGATCGACCGCCCAAATTCGCTTCACCCCCGCGACTTTCAGGCTGGCGACGGTAAGCAGACCGATGGCGCCCGCGCCCCACACTGCTACCGTCTCGCTGGCTTTCGGTGCCGACAGCTTGAGGGAATGCACCGCCACGGCGAGCGGCTCGACCAGCGCCGCCAGTTCCAATGACACGGTTGGTGGGATGGCAAGCAGATTCGTGGGCGGCAGATTCACCAATTCGCGGAAGAATCCGGCATTGCCGGGCGTGCTGAGAAAGCGGATGTTGGCGCACACGTTGTGCCGTCCCGCCCGGCAGTACTCGCAGTGGTAGCAATAGAGCGCCGGTTCGAGAGCGGCGCGGTCGCCCACCTGCCAACCGGTGATGCCGGCGCCTACGCGCACCACCGTCCCGGCCGGTTCGTGCCCCAGCACCATGGGGTAAACGGCAGGCGTGTCGCCCACCGAGCCTTCGCTGTAGGAGTGCAGGTCCGACCCGCAGATTCCCACGGCGTCCACGCGCACCTGCAGTTCGCCCGCGGTGGGAGGAGCGATCTCCCCGTCCACGAGACGAAAGCGATGCGGCGCTATGAGTTCAGCGATTCGCATAGAAAATGAGGGATGAACCCATTGTAAGATAGCCCGATGTAAGATAATCAGAGATGCAGAATTTCCGCCAGTTCGAAGCCGGGCCCGATCCGTTCGGCCGCAAATTCCAGGTATTTTTCAAGTGGTTGCAGACCGCCATCTCCATTCGCCACTCCGACACCGTGGACGCGAAGTTCATTCTGGTGGATGAGAATGGCGGCTGGATCCAAAAGACGGTGGCCATGCCCCACGCCGCCCTGCTCGCGGTAAGCCGCGAAACCGGCCGCAAGATGGACGATCCGTGGTGCTCGCGCCTGGCGGAACTGCACCTGCTTCACATGGTGGAAACCGGCGAGGACATGGATAAAGACTTGGTCACCATGACCCTGCCGGAGCTGAAACATTACGCGGCGCAACTGGCCAAAGCCGCCTGATGTGGCGCGCGTCTTCACCGGCGAATCCCGGCAGCTCAAGACGATCCTGAAGCGCCTGCCACCTCTTACGGGCGCGCCTATCCGTATTGAGAAGGCTCCCGGATTGCGCGACCGCCGCGGTCCGGTCCACGCCGGGTCGTTTGTGCGCCAGCGACGCATCGCCCTCAACTGCACAGGCGCCGAATTCCCGCGGATCTTCGTCCACGAGCTGTTCCATTTCGTGTGGCTGCGCGCCGGCAATCCTCGGCGACGGTCCTGGGAGTCGCTTCTGAAAGGCGAACTCGCAGTCCCTGCGCGCGGCGAACTGGGATGGTCCGCCGAGTGGCGCAAGAAGGCGTTGAGAGCGGGCGATATCGCCGGCCGCACCCGCCGCTGGCGCGAATACTGCTGCGAGAGCTTCTGCGACACCGCCGCCTGGCTTTATTCCGGCGTGCGCCGGCACCCGGAGTTTGCGCTAGCGGCGCAATTTCGCGCCCCGCGCCGCGCCTGGTTCGGGAACGCCATCGAAGAACGCGAATTGCCGGTATAGTCGGCCGGCCGCTGCCGTGCGCCTCGGAAAGCCAGCCGCGGAGAAACTCGGAAACTCTTGTAAAAAAACACTATTGACGAGATGTCAGGAATGCACTACGCTACAGGTGGTATCCACGGCATGGGTACTACGATTCACAGTAGGGTGATTCCAGGGCCTGTGGGATACGCCATAGATTGAGTTACTGGCACTGGAAGATATTCCTCGCCGGGGTGCATCAACTCGCCACCGGCAAGCGGAGAGACACGTGCCATGTTGCGCTTAGTGATTTCCAACCAGCGCGGTGGCGTTTCCAAAACCACCACAACCGCCACGCTCGCTCGCTTCTTCGGGGACTCCGGAATGAGAGTCCTGGCCATCGACGCCGACCCCCAAGGTTCGTTGGGGCTCGTGCTCGGACTTAGACCCCACAAGTACCTGCATGATTTTGTGCTCTATAACGCCGCCCTCGAGCAGTGCACCGTTTCCGCCGCCCCCAATGTCGATGTGTTGTGTGGGAATCGCGACACCGTCAAGGTGGAAGTAACGTTACTGGGGATGACAGGGAGAGAATTCGTGTTCAGTCGCCTCCTCAGCCGGGCGGAACACGCTTATGACGTGGTGCTGATCGACGTGGCGCCTTCCATCAACCTGGTTCAGACCTGTTCGATCATGTACGCCGGACGTTTGCTGATCCCGGTAGCCATGGACATGCTCAGCCTGCAGGGAGCGGTGGCGTGCATCGAGACGGCGCGCCTGTTGGCGGAAGTTTTCCACGCCGATATTCGTCCCGTGGCGCTCCTGCCCGTCAAGGTGGATCGCAGGTTCAGCCTGACGGAATACATGATGACGGCTCTCCGGGAGTTGTCGGAAAAACGAGGTATCCCCCTGCTGGACGCCATCCGAACGGATGGAACGGTGCCCAAGGCCGAGCGTGCCAAGGAATTCCTGGTCGAGTATGACCCCAAGTGCCGGGCCTTGGAGGATTACACCGCCGCCGCGAATCAGTTGCTGCGTTTGCTGGATGTCAAACGGGATGCGGAACACCGCGAGGAAGCGCTCACAGCCTAGAGCCGATATAGAACCGGTCCACATCGAGGAGCTCATGGCTGGGGCCGGCATGAGCGGATTTCTCGGGGTGTTGGATGCTCCGGAATCCGTGCCGCACTTGCAGGCGCTGGTCGATCATTCCCCTTATGTTCCGGCCCCTTATGTTCCGGCCCCTTATGTTCCGGCCCCTTATGTTCCGGCCCCTTATGTTCCGATGGACCAGGACCAGCTCTCGCTTTGGTTTTCTGCCAGGTTGGAAGGGCTTTCCGCTCAAGTGGGGCGCCAACACGAAGCGCTTCTGGAGATCTCGAAAGTCACGGGGCGGATCCATGGCGCGGTGGAGAGACTAAACCTGCGGGTGCAAGCATTCGTTAGGGACATGAGCGCAGCCGCGAAGTGGCGTGGTTGCCAATCAACAGTCTGACGAAAGGAGATGAAGTCAATGCGGAAGGTTAGACAGGTATCGATCCCTCGCGTACATCGGAGCGCCGCTCCGCAAGCGAATTGGGAGGAGTGGATTTCTCCAGCCGCGGCGGTCCAGGACCCGACGGGCGATCCCGATTCGCTGCACGAGGCAATCGCTCAGCTGGCGTACTCCTATTGGGAGCAGCGCGGGTGCCCGCATGGATCCGCCGAAGAGGATTGGTTCCGTGCCGCGGCGGAGATCCGCGCAAGAATGGCTACCGATATTCCGGAGATGGCCGACGGCTCGTCGCGAGGTAAATTGGTCCCGATAACGGATTGAACGGCCAGCGAGTGCATGAAGACCTCGGTCGCGCCGCGCCTTTTCGCCCTTCTATTGTGCGTGGTTACGATTGCCGAACTCGCGCCGGCGCAATCTCGCCGCGAGAGATCCGCCGGCACGCCTGGTGATTTTTCGTACTATCTGCTGGTGCTTTCTTACGCGCCGGACTTTTGCGCGGAGCCCGGCGGCAATAAAGACCCTCGCGAATGCGGCTCCGGCCGCCGCCTCGGGTTCATCGTTCACGGACTCTGGCCGCAAGGCGACACCTGGCGCGGTCCGGAAGATTGCGGCGGCAGCCCGGTCTCGCAGGCAATCATCCAGGCAACCCTGAATTACATTCCAATCCCGGGCTTGATTCAACATGAGTGGACCACCCACGGAACGTGCAGCGGGCTGAGCGCGGCCGATTTTTTCGCCGCCCTTCGCAAGGCGCGAGACTCGATAAACGTGCCAGCCGATCTGAATCAGCCGCCGCAACAACTGCAACTGAGCCCCGCGCAAGTGGAGTCGAAATTCGCGGCGGCGAATCCGAATTTCCCGCCGGCGGCGTTCCGTACCTCCTGCTATCGCGATGGGGAACTGCAGGAGGTCCGCGTCTGTCTGAATAAGGATCTATCGCCGCGCGCTTGCGGATCGAGCGCCGGAGAGTGCCGCGCACCGAGTGTGACGATCCAGCCCGTCCGTTAAGGGAATCTGCTACTCTAAGGCACCATGTCAGCCATCAATGGAGATAAAGCCCGCTTCAATCGCCAGCGCAAGGGCAAGCTCGCGCGCAGAGAACGTAGTAAGGCCCTCCGCAAGAAACTCGCCCCGGCTGGTCCAGTGAAGCCTACGGGCGCGCAATTGTAAGGATGAGCGAGCCGGGGCAGAGATTAAATTAAATCTGTTTCTTGCGGACAGAGCTTGAATGGCGCCAAACGGAAGTCCTAGACTGACGGCATGAACGTCCACTTCAATGCCGTCCTGCAAGTCAAGCTCTCTCGGATGACTGCCCAGCAAGGTCGCACGGCGGAGGCACTGGTGGAAGAAGCGGTCGAGCGGCTGGCCGATTATGATGAATGGTTCCTGAAGGAGGTCGACGACGGGCTCGCCGCCGCCGACCGGGATGAGTTCAGCGGGCACAGCGACATCCGCAAAATGATCGACAGGAGCTATCCGGGTTGAGGGTCATTCGCTGGACCAGGGTCGCTGCTTAGCCGCTCGCCGCCCGCCCATCCTGGCCGACGCTGGCGTTTGCCTTAATCTGCTGTTTTCCGGATCCTGAGAGCGATGGAAGTACACTTCACGCCGGAGCAGGAAGCTCAACTCGCGCGGATCGCCACAAATGCATGCGGCATCGAGGTTGGCAGGAGCGAGTCCCTCTCACAAAGCTTAACGCACGCATCTAGGCAACCACGCTGCCCGAGCAGCAGTATCTTCCTCTAACCGGGGGCCAGGCGGCGTGACGCACGATCTCCTCGGCGTCGATGCCGCAATGCGCAAGGCGGCCGAAAGTGCCGGCATCGCGCTGTTCCGATAATCGAGCGGCATTCGCCTCAGCGCCCTCCCCTTTTCGCCCGGCCTCTGCACCCTTTCGGCCCCCTCCCGCATCCATTAAATGTGTAATCTTGACTAAAAAGTATGGATTAGCTAATGTGGTATCAGCCCAACAGTTTAGGAGTCCATCCCGGTGAGTGATTCCACCCAAACCATCGAGACCTTTGCGAATCAGGAATATAAGTGGGGATTCGTCACTGATATCGCTGCCGACACCATCCCTCGCGGCCTCAACGAGGACGTCATCCGCCTGATTTCCGCCAAAAAGGAAGAGCCGGAGTGGCTCCTTGAATGGCGCCTCAAGGCGTACCGCCATTGGCTCACCCTCAAAGAGCCTACCTGGGCCAACGTCCACTACCCCAAGATCGACTACAACGACATCATCTATTACTCGTCGCCTAGGGCCAAGAAAGACGGCCCCAAGAGCCTCGACGACGTCGATCCGGAGCTGCTGAAGACCTACGCCAAGCTTGGAATTCCCTTGCAGGAACAGGCGATCCTGGCCGGCGTCGCGGTGGACGCGGTATTCGACTCCGTCTCCGTCGCCACCACCTTCAAGGAAAAGCTGAAAGACCTGGGCATCATCTTCGGTTCGTTCTCCGAGGCCGTCCGCGAGCATCCCGACTTGGTGCGCAAATACCTGGGCTCGGTGGTGCCGACGTCCGATAACTTCTTCGCCGCTCTGAATTCCGCGGTTTTCAGCGACGGATCGTTCTGCTACATCCCCAAGGGCGTCCGCTGCCCCATGGAGCTCTCGACCTATTTCCGCATCAACGCCAAAGACACCGGCCAGTTCGAGCGCACCCTCATCGTGGCCGATGAAGACGCGTACGTGAGCTATCTGGAAGGCTGCACCGCGCCCATGCGCGACACCAACCAGCTGCACGCTGCCGTTGTGGAACTGGTGGCGCTCGACAACGCGCAGATCAAGTATTCCACGGTGCAGAACTGGTACCCCGGCGACAAGGACGGCAAAGGCGGAATTTACAATTTCGTCACCAAGCGGGGCGCGTGCCGCGGCGTGAACTCGAAAATCTCCTGGACGCAGGTGGAGACCGGGTCGGCCATCACCTGGAAGTACCCGAGCTGCCTGCTCATCGGCGATAACTCGGTGGGCGAATTCTACTCCGTGGCGCTGACCAACAACTGGCAGCAGGCCGACACCGGCACGAAGATGATCCACATCGGGAAGAACACCACTTCCACCATCGTCTCCAAGGGCATCTCGGCGGGGCACGGGCAGAACACCTACCGCGGGGGTGTGAAGATTCTGAAATCCGCGACGGGCGCGCGCAATTACTCGCAGTGCGATTCCATGCTCCTGGGCGATCAGTGCGGCGCGCACACCTTCCCGTACCTGGAAGTGAAGAACACCTCCTCACAGGTGGAACACGAAGCGTCGACTTCCAAAATCGGCGAGGACCAGATTTTCTATTGCAAGCAGCGGGGCATTTCCGCCGAAGACGCCGTCTCCATGATCGTGCACGGTTTCTGCAAGGAAGTTTTCAAGGAACTGCCCATGGAGTTCGCGGTGGAAGCGCAAAAGCTGCTGGGCGTGAGTTTAGAAGGAAGCGTCGGATAACAAGCGAATGTCACTACTCGAAATTAAAGATCTGCACGCCACCGTTGGCGATCGCGAAATTCTGAAGGGCATCTCTCTCACCGTGAATGCCGGCGAAGTGCATGCCATCATGGGCCCCAACGGGTCGGGCAAGAGTACGCTGGCGCAGGTGCTGGCGGGCCGCGAACTGTACACCGTCACCGGCGGCCAGGTGCTTTATCAGGGTCAGGATCTCCTGGAACTCGCACCCGAAGACCGCGCGCGCGCCGGGATCTTTCTGGCGTTTCAATACCCGGTGGAAATTCCGGGCGTCAGCAATATGTATTTCCTGAAGGCGGCGCTCAATACCATCCGCAAGAGCCAGGGATTGGAAGAACTGGACGCGTTCGATTTTCTAACTCTGGTCCGCGACAAGATGACGCTCATGAATATGGACCAGACGCTGCTGAATCGGCCGGTAAATACCGGGTTTTCGGGTGGCGAGAAGAAGCGCAACGAGATTTTCCAGATGGCCGTGCTGGAGCCCAGGCTGGCGGTGCTCGATGAGACCGATTCGGGCCTCGACATCGACGCCCTCAAGCTGGTGGCGCACGGCGTGAACACGCTGCGCTCGCCGGAGCGGTCGATGATCGTGGTGACCCACTACCAGCGCCTGTTGGAATACATCGTGCCGGATTACGTGCACGTACTCGCCGATGGAAGGATCGTGAAGTCGGGCGGCAAGGAGCTGGCGCTGCAACTGGAGAAGGAAGGGTACGCCGGCCTGGGAATCGCCGACGACGAAGAGGTGGTGGTGGTATGAGCGCGGTGGCCGAGCAGACCGGGCAATGGCTGACGGAGTTCACCAGGCAGGACAAGGTGGCGCCGTGGATGCAGGAGCTGCGCGAAAGCGCCTTCCAGCGCTTCGCGGAACTCGGCTTCCCGACTACGCACGACGAGGAGTGGCGCTTCACGAATGTGGCGCCCATCGCGCGCGCCACGTTTCGCGCCGGCTCGGCCGACAAATTGCTGGTTGCCCCCGAGGTCGTGGAGGAACTTGACGCGGATGGCGCTGGTGCTCCCCTGGCACGTTACGCTTCTTTCCGGCAAAACGCGTTCGTTGCTCTGAACACAGCTTTCCTGAATCACCAGGTGCCCGTTACGGTGTTGCGAGTTCCGGCTGGCGTGGTGTTGGATGGGCCGATCGAAATCACCTACGAGGTGGCGGAAGATGTTGCCAACGATCCCGGGCAGCCGGGCCTCCTCTCGGTACACCCACGAATTCTGATTCTCGTGGGCGCCGACGCCCATTGCACAATCGTCGAAAATTACAAAGGCGCCGGTAAGTACTTTACCAATGCCGTCACCGAGATCGTCGCCGGCGACCGTGCAGTTGTCGATCATTACAAGGTACAGCGCGAAAACATTTCGGCATTCCATGTCGCCACTTTAGCCGCACAGCTCGGACGTAGCGCGAATTTCTCCACCCACTCGATCTCTTTGGGCGGGGCGCTGGTGCGGAATGACGTGAACGTGGTCCTGTCCGAAGGCACCGAGGCGACAGTGAACGGACTTTACATCGTGAACGGCACGCAGCATGTCGACAATCACACCTCCATCGACCATGCCAAGCCGCACGGCACCAGCCACGAATTGTACAAGGGCATTCTCGACGACAAGTCGGCCGCCGTCTTCAACGGCCGCATCATCGTGCGCAAAGACGCGCAGAAGACCGATTCCAAACAGACCAACAAGAATCTGGTGCTGTCCGACGACGCCGTAATCGACACCAAGCCCGAGCTGCAAATTCATGCCGACGATGTGCGCTGCACGCACGGCGCCACCATCGGCCAACTGGATGCCGAATCGCTGTTCTACCTGCAATCGCGCGGCATCGGCAAACAGCAGGCGCGCAGTCTGCTGACGTACGCGTTCGCGCAGGATATCATCGACCGCATTCAGGTCCCGGACCTGCGCCAGCAGCTGGAAAAGTTCCTCTTCGAGAAATTCCATGAGCACGCTCAGTAAATTCACCACAGAGACACGGAGACACCGAGAGGAACCCACAAGTGTTAACTCCGTGCTCTCCGCCGCCTCTGTGACCCGCCTGAAGGAAGATGGGGCGGCGGCAAATTTTAGCGCAGCCCTTCTCGGCTTTTCTCCGTGTCTCTGTGCCTCTGTGGTGAATGGTGGTGGAGTATGCTAACCAGCACCATTGCACCCGCCTTCGACGTGGAGAAGATCCGCGAGGACTTCCCCGTTCTCAAGCAGCACATTCACGGCAAGCCTCTGGTGTACCTGGACAGCGCCGCCACCGCGCAAAAGCCCACGGCGGTGGTCGACGCCCTCCGCCATTTCCACGAAGTGGATTGCGCCAACATCCATCGCGGCGTGCATGAACTCAGCCAGCGCTCCACCGCGGCGTACGAAGAGACGCGCGTCAAGGCCAAGCACTTTCTCAATTCCAAGACCACCAACGAGCTGATTTTCGTTCGGGGCACCACTGAAGGAATCAATTTGGTTTCCAGCTCCTGGGGCCGCAAGAACGTCAAAGAGGGCGACGAAGTCGTCATCTCGGCCATGGAGCACCACTCCAATATCGTCCCCTGGCAGATGCTCTGCGAGGAAAAAGGCGCCAGGCTGCGCGTCATCCCCATGAATGACCGCGGCGAACTCATCCTCGAGGAATTTGAGAAGCTGCTCAATCCGCGGACCAGAATGGTGGCCGTCGCGCACGTCTCCAACGCTCTCGGCACCATCAACCCGGTGAAGGAAATCATCGCCATGGCGCACCAGGCCGGCGCCGTCACGCTGATCGACGGGGCGCAGGCAGCGCCGCATATCAAGGTGGACGTGCAGGATCTCGATGCCGATTTCTACACCCTGTCGGGCCACAAAGTGGTCGGCCCAACGGGCATCGGCATCCTCTACGGCAAGGCCGAGCTTTTGAACGCCATGCCGCCGTATCAGGGTGGCGGCGACATGATCAAGGTGGTCACCTTCGCCAAGACCACCTATGCCGATATCCCGTACAAATTCGAAGCTGGCACGCCCAATATCGCGGGCGGCATCGGGCTGGGCGCGGCGTTCGACTACGTCAATCGCATCGGGCTCGACAAGATCGCGGCTTACGAGCATGAATTGCTGCTCTATGGCACGGAAGCGCTCTCGCGCATCCCCGGCCTGCGGATGATCGGTACGGCGCGCGAGAAGGCCGCGGTGCTCTCTTTCGTGATGGAAGGGATCCATCCGCACGACATCGGAACGGTGCTCGACCGCCAGGGAATCGCGGTGCGCACCGGCCATCACTGCGCTCAACCGGTGATGGATTGGTTCCACGTAACGGCCACCACCCGAGCGTCGCTGGCGTTTTATAACACCACGGCGGAGATCGACGCGCTGGCGGCCGGTCTCGGAAAAGTGAAGGAGATTTTCTCCTGATGGTTGACGATCTTTACCAGGATTTGATTCTGGACCACAGCAAGCGTCCGCGCAACTGTCACGCCATGGCAGACGCGACCCGCAACGCCGAGGGCTACAACCCTCTCTGCGGCGACAAGCTGAAGCTCTACGTGAAAATGGATGGCGACATCGTGAAGGACGTCAGCTTCGTGGGCTCGGGTTGCGCAATTTCCACGGCGTCGGCTTCGCTGATGACCGAGAGCCTGAAGGGAAAGACGCGCGAGGAAGCGCTCAAGCTGCTCGACAAGTTCCACGACCTGCTGACCACCGACACACCCGTGACGAAAGATCTCGGCAAGCTGGTGGTCTTCTGCGGAGTACGCGATTATCCCGCGCGCGTGAAATGCGCCACGCTGGCCTGGCACACCCTGAAATCGGCGCTCAACGGCGCCGCGGAGCCGGTGACCACCGAGACCGAATGAGCCTCCAAGACCAGGTGATCGCCGCGTTGCGCAAGGTCTTCGACCCGGAGATGCCCGTCAACATCTACGAACTCGGGCTGATCTACGATTGCACCGTGGATGCCGAGGGAAACGTGGCCATTCGCATGACGCTGACCGCGCCCAATTGTCCGGTGGCGGGCACGCTGCCGGGCGACGTGGAGCGGGCGGTGCGGGCGGTGCCCGGTGTAACGGGCGTAAAGCTGGAACTGGTCTTCGATCCGCCGTGGACCAAGGCGCGCATGTCGGAAGCCGCCAAACTGGCGCTCGGCATCGAAGACATCATTCCGATCGCGAGGCTGCAAAGAAGATGAAGCTCACTGCCAACGAAGAATACGGCATCCGCTGCCTGGTTCGGCTGGGCTATGCCGCCGGGCAAGGCCTCACGATTCCCGAAATCAGCACGGCGGAGGGCGTATCGCCGGCCTATGCGGCCAAGATTCTGCGGGTGCTGCGCAAGGGCGGATTCGTGAAAGCGGCGCGCGGTAAAGAAGGCGGCTACACGCTGGCCCGGCCGGCGGAAGAAATCGTCATCGGCAGCGTGATCGACGCGCTCGGCGGGCGTCTGTTCGAAAGCGACTTCTGCGACAGCCACTCCGGGCAGGCGGCGATTTGTACGCGCTCGGTGGATTGCTCCGTGCGCTCGCTGTGGCGCGCCGTGCAGGTGGCCGTCGATCAGGTGCTGAGTAAGGCCACGCTACGCGATTTGCTGCAGAACGAGGAAGAGATGAACTCCTGGGTGCGCACCATCCCGAGCGCCAACGGCCTGCGGCTGATTCAGTAGCGTGGGGCATGCTTTAGCTTGCCCGCCGGGCGCCAGCCCGGCCTTGGGGCAAGCTCCACTCGCCTGGACAAGCTGAAGCATGTCCCACTGAAATCCGATAAACTGGACGCGCTATGAACCGTCGTGCATTCGTGCAAGGTGGTCTTGCCGCGCTGGCGCTCTCGGCGGCCGACCTGCCTTCCAAACGAGTCGGCCTCATCGGTTGTGGATGGTACGGCAAGTCCGACATCTTCCGTCTGCTGCAGGTGGCGCCCGTCGAAATCGTCTCCCTTTGCGACGTCGACCGCAAGATGCTGGCCGAATGCGCGGAGATGGTGGCCGCGCGCCAAGGTTCCAAAAAGAAGCCGCGGATGTTCACCGACTACCGCGAGATGCTCAAAGAGAAAGACCTCGACATGGTGGAGATCGCCACGCCGGATCACTGGCACGCGCTGCCCATGATCGAGGCCGTCAAGGCCGGCGCCGACCTGTACCTGCAAAAGCCCATCAGCGTGGACGTCGTCGAAGGCCAGGCGATGCTGGCCGCCGCGCGCAAATACCAGCGCGTGGTGCAGGTGGGCATGCAAAGGCGCAGCACGCCGCACCTCATCGAGGCGCGCAGGCTGGTGCTGGACGGCAAGCTCGGCACCATCGGGCACGTGGAGATTTACTCGTACGGCGAGGCACGGCCTACGCGCGCGTTACCGGCGCCCGTCCCCGACACGCTCGATTGGGATTTCTGGATCGGACCAGCGCCCATGATGGCCTATAGCCCCGAAATCCAGCACAATTGGCGCGCCTTCATGGAATTCGGCAATGGCACCCTCGGCGACATGGGAATTCATATGCTCGACATGGTGCGCTGGTTCATGGGCCTGGGCTGGCCGAAGCGCATCTCTTCCTTCGGCGGCCTGCGCGTGCTCACGGGCGGCAAGAACGATATCGCCGATACGCAGACCGCCTTGTTCGAGTTCGACGGCCTCGACCTTGTCTGGCAGCACCGAAGCTTCGGTCCATCGGTGGACCCGGCTTATCCCTGGGGCGCCACGCTCTACGGCGACAAAGGCACGCTCAAAGCCAGCGTCATGAGCTACGACTTCATTCCCAACGGCGGCGGGCAGCCGATCCACAAAGACGTCACCTACGAGCTCGACCGGTACCCCGAAGACCGCACCGAGGCGCGGTTGGAGCGGCATGTCGCGCCGGCCATCCGCGGTCACATGAAAGATCTGCTGGCGAACATGGCATCGCGCGGACGGCCGGTAGCCGATATCGAGGAGGGTTACATTTCCACCTCGTGCTGCATCCTGGCGAATCTCTCCATGCAGCTCGGACGGACGCTCGCCTGGGATGCTCACAAGGGCACGGTCATCGGCGATGAAGAGGCCAATCGGCTGTTGCGCCGGCCGTATCGCCAACCGTGGGTCCACCCCGAGGTGTCGGCCGTATGACGCGGCGGACCATGCTGGCCGCGGGTGCCGTAGCTCTCGCCACTCAGGCCGTGAGTGCGGCCGACGGAGGCGGCAAGGTCAAATTCGGCCTCGATTTGTTCAGCCTGCGCTCGCAAGGTTGGACGCCTTTCCAATATCTCGATTTCGCCGCCAAGTGGGGCATGCGCGTGGTCCATTTCAGCGAAATCCGATTCCTGGGCAGCCTGGAGGAGCAGAATCTCAAGGCCGTCCGCGCGCATGCCGAGGAGCTCGGCATCGAAGTCGAGATCGGGATGCTCTCGATTTGTCCCACCTCGACGATTTTCGACAAGTCGAAAGGCACGGCCGAAGAGCAGCTCACGCGCATGGCCGCGGCGGCGCGCATCGTTGGGTCGCGCATTGTGCGCTGCGTGCTGGGGACTTCGGCGGACCGCACCAGCACCACCCCGCTCGAGGCCAATATCGAGAACACCGTGCAGGTGCTGCACAACGTGCGGTCGCGCATGGTCGATGCCGGGGTGAAGGTCGCCATCGAAAACCATGCCGGCGACATGCAGGCGCGCGAAGTGAAAATGCTCATCGAAGAGGCCGGCAAGGACTTCGTGGGCTCGTGCCTTGATTCGGGCAACCCGCTGTGGACCATCGAAGACCCGCACCTCACCCTGGAGACGCTCGCCCCTTATGTGCTCACCAGCCATGTGCGCGACACGTCGTTATGGAACACGCCGCAGGGCGTTGCGGTCGCCTGGACGCGCATGGGCGAGGGGAACATCGGCATCGAGGATTACATTCGCGAGTACGCCGCGAAGTGTCCCGGCCGGCCGTTGTCGCTGGAGATCATCGTCACCGGTCCGCGCTTCTTCAATTATCGCGATCCCAAATTCTGGGACGCGTATCGCAAAGACCCGGCGTGGGAGTTCGCGCGCTTCCTGGCGCTGGCCGATAAAGGCAAGCCGCGCGAAGCTCCGCCGCGGCTCTCCGGACAGGCTGCCGCCGTTCAGGAACTGGCGGACGTGGAAGCCAGCATCCGCTGGACGAAGGCGTTTCTTGCTATAGTTTGAAGCGAAAACTAATGCGGTCCGCCATCTTCCTTCTTGTTTGCGCCGGTGTGGCAAGCGCGATCGGCCAAGCCCCGTACATTCTCACGAAAGCCGCGCCAGGCGCTTTTCCCATCGTCGAAGGGAAGACCGCCGCCAGCATCTACGTCGATGCCGCCGATTGGCCCGGCGTGGCGCGCGCGGCCCGCGATCTCCAGGCCGACATCGCTCGCGTGACCGGCGTGACGGCCATCACTAAAGCGAACGTCATCATTATCGGAACGATCGGCAAGAGCGCTCTCATCGACCAGTTGATCCGCGAGCACAAAATCGACGTCACGGGAGTCGCCGGCAAGTGGGAAGCTTTCGTGATTCAGACCATTCCCGGCGCGCTCGTGATTGCCGGCAGCGATAAACGCGGCGCCATTTACGGCATCTACGATGTGTCCGAACAGATCGGCGTATCGCCCTGGTATTTCTGGGCCGACGTGCCGGCGGTCCACAAAGACGCGCTTTTCGTGAAGGCCGGCCGGTACGTGGAAGGCGAGCCGGCGGTGAAATATCGCGGCATTTTCCTGAATGACGAATCGCCCGCGCTCAGCGGATGGGTGCGCGAAAAGTACGGCATGGCGCCGGTCACCAACAATCCTTCCAAGCCGCCCGACGTGGTCAACATGAACCACGAATTTTACGCCAAGGTCTTCGAGCTCATCCTACGGCTCAAGGGCAACTACCTCTGGCCGGCCATGTGGAACAACGCCTTCAACGAAGACGATCCGTTGAACGCCAAGACCGCCGACGAGTTCGGCATCGTCATGGGCAACTCCCATCACGAGCCCATGCTGCGCGCGCAGAAGGAATGGACGCGCCACGGCAAAGGCCCCTGGGACTATTCCAAGAACGCCGATGTCCTCAAGGCGTTCTGGACGGAGGGCATCCGCCGCAATACGGACTTCGAGAGCATCGTCACCATCGGCATGCGCGGCGATGGCGATATGCCTATGGCCGGGCCGAATCTGGATGACAACGTGAAGCTGCTCGAACAGATCGTGGCCGACCAGCGCAGAATCATCGCCGAGCAAATGAATCCCGACGTCACCAAAGTGCCGCAGCTGTGGGCTCTCTACAAAGAAGTACAGGGATATTACGAGAAGGGCATGCGCGTGCCGGACGACGTCACGCTCCTGTGGTGCGACGATAATTGGGGCAACATCCGCCGCCTGCCCACTCCCGAGGAGCGCCTGCGTTTCGGCGGCGCGGGAATCTATTACCACTTCGATTACGTCGGCGGTCCGCGCAATTACAAATGGATCGATACCAATCCCATTCCCAAGGTCTGGGAGCAAATGAATCTTGCGCTGCACTACGGCGCCGACCGCATTTGGATCGTCAACGTGGGCGATCTCAAGCCGATGGAGTTCCCCACCGATTTCTTCCTCAGCTTCGCGCGCGATCCCGAGCGCTGGCCGAAGGAAAAGCTCGGCGAATTCACCCGTCTTTGGGCGCACCGCGAATTTGGCGCCGAGCACGCGGCGGAAATCGCCGAGCTGGTCTCCACCTATCTGAAATACGCCGGGCGCCGCAAGCCCGAGCTGCTCGATCCGGAGACGTTCAGCCTCACGAATTACCGGGAGGCGGAACGCGTCGTCGAAGACTTCCATGCGCTCATCGCCCGCGCCGAAAAGGTGCAGGCCGCGCTTCCGCCCGCGGCTCGCGATGCCTTCTTCGAGTTCGTCCTGCATCCCGCGAAGGCGTATGGGCAGGTGGCCGAACTATACATCGCGGCCGGCCGCAATAAACTCTACGCCGCGCAGGGACGCGCCAGTGCGAATGACGAAGCGGCGCGCGTGAAGTCGCTCTTTCAAGCCGATATCGACCTCACGAATCAATACAATCACACCCTGCTCAACGGTAAGTGGGACCACATGATGGACCAGACCCACATCGGCTACACCTATTGGCAGGAGCCTCCGAAGAACACCATGCCGGCCGTAAAGGAGATCGAACTCCCAGAGGCCGCCGCCATGGGCGTGGACGCGGAAAGTGGCGCCTTCGACGTCTTCAACGACCAGCGCCGCTATATCGACGTCTACAACAAAGGCAAGATGCCGTTCGATTTCACCGCGACGGCCAGCGCTCCCTGGATCGTGGTGAGCGCCGCGAAGGGCACGGTCGAAAAAGAGCACCGGCTGTGGGTGAGCGTCGATTGGAGCAAGGCCCCGGCCGGCACGTCCGAGGGTGCAATTAAGATCGCCGGCGCGGGCTCGGAGCAAATCGTGAAACTCACCGCCTTGAACCCGCGCGAGATCACGCCCGCCACTTTGCGCGGCTTCGTCGAGGCCGATGGGTACGTCTCCATCGAGGCCGAGCACTTCTCTCAGAACACTCCCCTCGGCGGTGCGCGCTGGGAAAAGATCCCCGACTTCGGCCGCACGCTCTCGGCTATGTCCATCTTCCCGGTGGATAGCGCGAGCAAAGAGGCAGGCTGGCAAGCGCCCCGGTCCCCTTTGCACGGAGGGGCGGGGGATCAGCTGAGGAACCGTGGTCCGCAATCGCCCTCGCTCGATTACCGCATGTATCTCTTCCACGCGGGCAAGGTGGACGTGACCGCCATCCTCGGGCCCACCCAGAACTTCGTACCCGGCCGCGGACTGCGCTTCGCCATGTCTTTCGACGATCAGTCTCCGCAAATCATCGACACCCTCGAGCACAACACGCAGCGCGATTGGGAAGAGACGGTGAAAGACAGCGTGCGCTACGTGAAATCGACCTTCACGCTGGCCCAGCCCGGCTATCACACGCTGACGATCTGGATGGTCGATCCCGGAATCGTGCTCGAGAAACTGGTGGTCGATCTCGGCGGTGTGAAGCCCAGCTACCTCGGTCCGCCCGAGAGCTATCATTCCGCCGTGGCAGAATGAGAAGTTGACAGAGCTCGGCCAATCCGTCCTGGTGACCGGCGCGGGCGGCTACATCGGGTCGGCCTTGGTGAAGGCCATTGCGGCCACCAGACCAAGCCGTCTCGTTCTGCTCGATTCCTGCGAGCAGAACTTATTCGATATCAGCCGCACCGTCCCGGGCGAGGCCGTCCTGGGCAGCGTGACCGACGCGGCCCTTCTCGACGATCTCTTCCACCGCTTCCACCCAAGCATCGTCTATCATGCGGCGGCGTACAAGCACGTGCCGCTGCTGGAACAAAATCCGTTCGCGGCCATCCACAATAACGCCATCGGGACGTACACGCTGGTGCAGGCGATTCTTCGTCACGGCCCAGCGCGCCTCGTCCTGGTGTCCACCGACAAGGCGGTCAATCCGTGCAGCTTTCTGGGTATTTCGAAGCGCATCGCGGAGTTAGTGGTGGTGTCGTTGAGCTGCCCGCGGCACACCATGAACGCGGTGCGGCTGGGGAACGTGATCGGCTCGACCGGCAGCGTCATCCCGATTTTTCAACAACAAATCGGCGCGCGCGAAGCCGTCACCGTCACGCATCGCGATGCCACGCGCTACTTCATGCCGCTGGAGAACGCGGTGGAAGCCATTCTCGCCGCGGGCGCGGCCGAATGCTCCGGGCGCATTCTTCTGCCCGATCTGGGAGCGCCGGTGCGCATCGAGGAAATGGCGCGCTCGCTGATGGGCGACGAGCAACTCCCCATCCGATACATCGGCCTTCGTCCCGGCGACAAGCTTTCCGAGGAGTTACTTTTTGCGCAGGAAGTCAAGGAAGGGAGCAGCGGTCCGCTCACCGTCATCCGCACTCCCACCCTCGATCCGGCGAGGCTCGATGCCGCGATGGAACGCTTGCGGACGGCCCGGACGCTGCAAGACCTGCTCCCGGCCGTTAGCGCGCTGGTGTGCCGATGAAGCGCAAAATCGCCGCCGTCACTTCGTCGCGCGCGGATTTCAGCCATTTGTACTGGCCCTTGCGTGAACTGGCGGCGCACCCGGAGATCGACCTCAAAATCGTGGCGATGGGCCCGCATCTTTCCCCCGAATTCGGCCATACCGCCGCTGAAATCGAAAAGGCGGGGTTCGCCATTGACGCCCGCATCGAATGCCTGCTCAGCTCCGACAGCGATATTGGCATGGCGAAGACGATCGGGGTCGCCACGCTCGGGTTCGCCGATTGCCTTGGGCAGATGCGTCCCGACCTGCTTCTGCTGATTGCCGACCGCTACGAGATGCTCGCGCCCGCGTCCGTCGCCCTGGCGCTGCGCATCCCCATCGCGCACATCGAGGGCGGCGAAATTAGCGAAGGCGCCATCGATGACGCCGTTCGCAACGCGCTCACCAAGCTGAGCCACGTGCATTTCACGTCGACCGAGCAGGCGCGCGCCCGCGTCATCGCCATGGGCGAAGCGGAGTGGCGCGTGCATCGCGCCGGCGCGCCCTCGCTCGACCATCTACGCCGCAGCGCGCTGCTCGATCCGGTACCTGGCCAACCTGCGGTCATCGTCGCGTACCACCCCACCACCATCGCGCGCGATACCATCCGCGAGGCGGACGCGCTGTTCACCGCGCTGGAATCCGTCGAAGGGCAGCTATTTTTCTGCTACCCGAATGCCGACGCCGGCAGCCGCGCGCTGATTGCCCGCGCCAGGGAGTTCCTCGATCGCCGCGGCAACGGCCAGGTATTCGTCAATCTCGATCCCGTGGCTTACTGGAGCCTGCTGCGTGGCGCCAGATTCCTGCTCGGTAACTCCAGCAGCGGCATCATGGAGGCGGCATCGTTCGCGATTCCCGCGGTCAACGTGGGAATCCGCCAGCGCGGGCGCGAGCATGGACGCAACGTGCTCGACGCCGACGCCACCGTCGATTCCATCCTCGCGTGCGTAGCCAAGGCTGCCGATCCCGTATTTCGCGCGTCGCTGGCCGGCATGGAGAACCCGTACGGCGACGGCCATGCCGCCGAGCGAATCACGGCCGTGCTGGCCACCGTGCCTCTGGGAGAGGAGCTGCTGATCAAGCGATGAGGATTCCGCTTTCCGCGCCGGACATCGTGGAGGAGGACATAGAGGCCGTGGTGGAAGTGCTGCGCACGCCGCGCATCAGTCTTGGTCCGAAACTGGAGGAGTTCGAAGACTGTTTCAGCCGCTACATCGGCGTGCCGCATGCGGTGGCGCTCAGTTCGGGCACGGCGGGGCTGCATCTCGGGCTCCTGGCGCTGGGAATCGGGGAAGGCGACGAGGTGATTCTGCCGTCGTTCACCTTCATCGCCGCCGCGAATGCCATTCTGCACGCGCGCGCCACGCCGGTCTTCGTGGATATCGACGCGCGCACCTTGAATCTCGATCCGGAAAAGGTGGAACGCGCCATCACGCCGCGGACGCGGGCGATTCTCGCCGTCCACACCTTCGGCATCCCTGCCGACATGGCAGAACTGCTGGCTATCGCGCGCCGGCACGGACTGCGCGTAATTGAAGATGCTTGCGAAGCTCTCGGCGCGGAATACGGCGGGCAGCGAGTGGGCAGTCTGGCGGACCTGGGCGTGTTCGCGTTCTACCCGAATAAGCCCATTACCACTGGGGAAGGCGGCATGGTCACC
>Ga0326728_10008345_pt1 | contig 25815 bp, 17 predicted proteins | sample MB3enrmetagenome_FD_207602 | JGI IMG/M metagenome (GOLD analysis project Ga0326728, IMG submission 207602) | Lab enriched peat soil microbial communities from McLean, Ithaca, NY, United States - MB31MN | ecosystem: Environmental > Terrestrial > Soil > Wetlands > Peat | place: USA: New York... | reverse complement strand
CAAGAAGTACTCAAAGTGCGCCGGCGTGGTTGGCGAGTGTTTGAAGAAGTACCATCCGCACGGAGATTCGTCGGTGTACGACGCGCTGGTGCGCATGGCGCAGCCATGGTCGCTACGCTATACGCTGGTGGACGGACAGGGCAACTTCGGTTCGGTGGACGGCGATCCGCCGGCGGCTTATCGGTATACCGAGTGCCGCATGGAGCGCATCGCCGAAGAGATGATGGCCGACATCGATATGGAAACCGTGGACATGGTTCCCAACTTCGATGAGACCACGGACGAGCCGTCGGTGCTGCCCACGCGCATCCCGACGCTGATCGTGAACGGATCAAATGGCATCGCGGTGGGCATGGCGACCAACATTCCGCCGCACAACTTGACTGAGGTGCTGAACGCGACCATCGCGCTGGTGAAGAACCCCAAGGGCGGACTGGCCGAAGTGCTGAAGCACGTGCACGGGCCCGACTTCCCGACCGCCGGCATTCTCTACGGCCGCACGGGCATCGTGGATGCCTACCGCACCGGCCGCGGCCGATTCCTGATGCGCGCGCGCGTGGCCACGGAGACCGTGACCAAGGAGCTGAAGGCGCTGGTGGTCACCGAGCTTCCCTACCAGGTCAACAAGTCCACGCTCTTCAAGCGCATCGCCGAGCTGGTGGAAAACAAGATCATCTCCGACATCGACATCGGCCAGGACCGCACGCGCGACGAGAGCGACCGCGACGGCATGAGATTCGTCATCGGCCTGAAGCGCGGCGCGCAGCCGGAGATTGTGTTGAACCAGCTCTACAAGCACACGCAGTTGCAAGAGAGCTTTTCCATGATTTTTCTGGCCGTGGTCAACGGCCAGCCACGCGAACTGGGCCTCGCCGAGGCCATTCAGGTCTTTATCGACCACCGCGTCGACGTGGTGCAACGGCGCACGGTCTTCCTGCTGCGCAAGGCCCGCGAGCGTGAGCATCAGTTCGAAGGCTATAAGATCGCCATCGACAATCTTGACGCCGTGATCCGGATCATCCGCGGATCGAATTCGCGGGTCGACGCGAGAGAGAACCTCTATGCGTGGGGCAAGGGCAAGGAGATCGTCATCCGCCTCGACCGCGAGCCGGGGCCGCACGAGGAAAAGGGCCTTACGCTGCGGCAGGTGGATGCGATTCTCGAACTGCAGCTCTATCGCCTCACGCAGTTCTCGGTCGACGAAATTCTGAACGAGTTGAAGGAGATCCGCGCGAAGATCGCCGAGTACGAGGAGATTCTAGGTAGCGAAAAGAAATTGCGCGCGGTGATTGTGGGTGAGCTTGAGGAGGTCCGCGCGAAGTACGGCGACAAGCGGCGCACCGAGATTGTGGACGAGAGCGCGGAGCTTCAGCTTGAAGACCTGATCGCCGACGAGCAGGTTGCGGTGACGGTGAGCCATCAAGGGTACCTGAAGCGGACTCCGATTTCCATTTATCGCCAGCAGCGGCGCGGCGGCACGGGGCGCATGGGGATGAAGACGCGCGAGGAAGATTTCGTCTCGCAGCTCATCATTGACTCCACGCACGCCTACCTGCTCTGCTTCACCAATACGGGGCGCGTCTACTGGCTCAAGGTCTACGAGATTCCCGACGTGAGCGCGGCAGGCAAGGGCAAATCGATCCAGAGCCTGCTCGATCTGCAACAGGGCGAGAAATGCTGCGCCATTCTGGGCGTGCGCGATCTGGAAGAAGAGGGCAAGTACGTCTTCTTTGCCACGCAAAAGGGCACGGTGAAGAAGACGCCGCTCAAAGATTTCTCGAACGTAATGTCGCGGGGCATCATCGCCATCGGCATCGACACCGACGACGAACTGGTGGCGGCGCGCATTACCGACGGCTCGCAGGTGGTCTTCCTGGCCACACACCTGGGGCTGGCGATTCGCTTCGAAGAGGGCGATGTGCGCTCCATGGGCCGGCCGGCGTATGGCGTGCGCGGCATCGGCCTGGTGAAGAACGACTACGTGGTGGGCGTCGCGGTGACGCCCAAGGAGCACGCGGCGGGCGCGTACCGCATTCTTTCGGTGACCGAGAACGGCTTTGGCAAGAGGACCGATGTGGAGGAGTACCGGCTGCAAACGCGCGGCGGCAAGGGGGTCAAGAACCTCTCCGTCACCGAGCGGGTGGGCCGCGTGAACACGATCCAGCTGGTCGACGACAAGTCGGAGCTGATGATCATCAGCCAGTTCGGCAAGATCATCCGCGTCGATACGAAAACCATCCGCTCGGCGGGCCGCGCCACGCAAGGCGTGCGGCTGTTGAGCCTCGAGCCCGAAGATAAAGTCGCCGCCGCGGTCATCATCCCACCCGAGGAACTGAACGGCAACGGGAACGGCAATCACGAGGGTGAGCAGGGAACGCTGCTGCAGTAAAAGGAGCGGCCATGCTTTAGGCGGGTATTGGAGCGCAGTAGTCGAGGCGCGTCTCAGGGGTGATTTCGATCGCTTCCAGCAGATCGTTCCCTAGAATTTCGGAAATGACCTCCCTCGAACTACCGAGAAAAGTGTAGGAATGATCATATTCCGAACAGACACACCAGCCCCGCGAACTCGGCCACCAGTACTCGGGCGTCTTCCAGTTCGTGGCAGTAGGAATCTCGGTGACCTCATTCATCATTCCTTCGAAGAGTAATTCCTGATCAGTCGCCACAAATGGAATTTCCGGCAACCGGAAGAAGCACGGAACTGATTTCTCGCCTGGAGTAAGAATCGTATTGAGTTCCGCGTATTCATCAGACTCCAGGTATCCCTCGCCGGGCCCCCATAGGAAGCGCGCCCAACAGCCGGGTTCTAGTCGGCTTCGGAACCATTCGTCGCTCAGCTCCGGAGCGAATGGCAGGCCTAATACCGCCGCTGCATCTGCCCACCTCACGCGGACATGTTCCTCCTTCGTTCGCAGTCTCTCGATCAACCTTCGCACGGGTGTGCAATTTGGAAGCTGGAGAATCTTGATCTCCTCGTCTGACAGAGGAGAATCGATCCATTGGTAATTTGCTTCAAGACGATGGAAGATCTTGGCATAGGCCTCAAAAACATCTGGCATGAAATTGGATATGGTAGTGCCGGGCCACGGGGAGTCACTTCTTCGAGACTTTACAGGCCGCCGTCCCCTTAAGATCCAGTCAAATGCGGATTGGTCTTCGCAAATCTTCATTCAGTCAGACACAAACCAAGCCAGTTAGAAGGCATCCAGCTCTCCATTCCGCTCGCGGCGAAACCGCCGAATCGTCTTATCCATCGGCTTCGTCGGATCGTAGACGACACCGATCTTCTTCCAAGCGGCGAGGCTTAACTCCCAGGTCAGTTCCATTCGTTCGCCAATGGTGAGACTGCGCCAGTTCTTCACCCTCTCCTTCAGGTGCTCCGGCACGTAACCGCAGGGGAATTTTGATTCGTCCACCTCGCTCATAGCGTCGAATCCTCTTCCGACGGTCGCTCATCCCATGGGTATTCCCGCACGGGCACCAGATTCTGTTTTCGTCCTTCGGGAAAGAGAGGATCGCCGCCCATTGCGTCGATGCGCGCGAACAACTCGTCGATAGTTTCGATGTGGGCAGCCGAAGCAGAGTTCGGCAGTTCCCTGTCCGACTTTTTATCGCTCTGCGACATGAGTGAATTGTACCCCGGCGTTGGTGTGATGAGGCGGAAGTTCGTTGAAAGACAACCGCAGATCCTTCGACTCGCTTTGGCGCATTTCATGCGCCAAGGCTCGCTCAGGATGACAACCTCATGATGTGAGCATCCGACTCATTACACCAGGCCAGATCCACAGTTGGTGTATCCCGACAGGGGCTGAAGCGCAAGACATTGATGGGCGCTTCTTCGGCCCGACTGAAGTCGTGCCCTTTCACGGATCAGGCATCGCCCCTACGGGGCTTCACTTCCATCTCGCTCCTCTACCCCACGCTCCCACCCCAGGAAACAAAGACCGTTCCCTGGGGACCCCGGTTGAAGCGCGGGGCTAATAACTGTTGCGCCTACGGCGCGTACGGCACGACTGAATTCGTGCCCTTTTACAAAGCCATTCATCAGGGAGGTTTTAGTGCTGCGACCGCATGAGTTAGCAATGCTGCATGGACAAGCGTGGGTCAGGAGACCCACGCCACAGCCGGCCAGGAGGCCGGCGCTACGCTTGGGACATTAAACAATCACGCGGTCACGGTATTAGAGCCGGACTTCGCGTACCGGCATGGGTCCGCTCTCCGGCTCAATGCCGGTTTCCTTATACGGCGAGTCCTGCATTGCCGCGGCAAGATCGGCGCCATTGCCGCCTTCGGGTGTCCCGCCTGTTGTCCCTTTGCGCGACCAATAGAGATACACGGGAATGCCCAAGAGCACCAGGATCAGGCCGGGCCAGGTGTATTGCGGTTTGTAGCGTAGCAGCGCGGCGCAGATGCCTGTCGCCATCAGGATGTAGAGAGCGGGAAGCACGGGGTAGCCGAATGCCTTGTAGGGGCGCGGCGCGTGGGGCTGCTTGAAGCGCAGCACGAAGAGCCCGAGGATGGTGAGGATGTAAAAGACCAGCACCGCGAAGATGATGTAATCGAGCAGTTGGCCGTAGGAGCCGGAGACGCAGAGCAGCGTGGTCCAGATGGCCTGCACCACCAGCGCGGCGGCCGGAGTCTTGGTGCGCGAGTGCAGCTTTCCTACAAAACGAAAAAAAAGACCGTCCTGCGCCATGGCGTAGTAGGCGCGGGCGCCTGAGAGCGTGATGCCGTTGGCGCAGCCGAAGGTGGAGATGAGAATGGCCGCGGCCATCAGATAGCCGCCAATGCCCGGAAAGATCTGCTGCAACACCGCTGCGCCAATGCGATCCTCGGAGGCAAATTGCACGCCGCGCGCGAAGATTGTCGCGCCGTGCGGGTCGCCGTGGAGCGGAAGAACAAGAATGTAGGCCGCGCTGGCCAGGAAATAGACCACCAGCACGAAGCCGACGCCCAGGGCCAGCGAAAGCGGCACGTTGCGCCGGGGGTTCTTGATTTCGCCGGCCGTGAAGGTGACGTTGTTCCACGCATCGGCGGAGAAGAGCGAGCCAACCTGCACCACGGCGAGGATGGCGAGAGCGCCCACCATGACGATGGGCCCCTGCGCGCCCACTTGCACGGGATGCAGCGACGACCATCCGGCATTGCGCCAGAACTGGCTCCAGTGGCTGCCGAAGTTGGCCGCGAGGGCCGCGGCGTTGCGGCCCACGGTGAATCCCAGCAGCACGAGAGCGGCGAGCGAGAGCGCCTTGGCCACGGTGAAGACGTTTTGCAGAAGCGCGCCGAAGCGCACGCCGCAGATGTTCACGGCCGCGACGAACAGCACCACGAGAATGCCGGCGAGGTTCGCGGTGCTCAAGCCAATATCCATGTTGCCGAGCAGCATGGGGCCGACGGGAATGGGAGGAACGTGCGCGATGTGCCACAGCCAGTGCGTGCTTGAAACCACGGGGGAGAAGACGCCGAGGAATTTGCCGAAGGCCACGCACACCGCGGCGATGGTTCCGGTCTCGATGACGAGGAAGAGCGTCCAGCCGTAGAGAAATCCCCACAGGGGGCCGAGCGACTCGCGCAGGTAGACGTATTGGCCGCCGGCTTTGGGCATCATGGCGGCGAGCTCGCCGTAGCTCAGGGCGCAGATCATGGTCATGACCGCGGTGACGATCCACGCACCCAGGTAAAGCGCCGGAGAATCGGTGAGGCGGGCAATGTCGCAATCGACGATGAAGATGCCGCTGCCGATCATGGAGCCGACGACGATGGTGGTGGCGCTGAACAGGCCCAGGCTGGGTACCAACTGCGCACCGGAGTTGCCGGGAGCGGAGGGCGGCAGCGTGCCATCGCTCCTCCCGTGGCTGCCTTCGGGCTGCTGATCCATATTGTTCATGGTATCCAACTCTGCGCTGCGCCCGGGGAGGAAAACGGCAATCTCACTGCCGGCGGGGTTCTCCCGTGGGCAGGAAGGCTATTCCGGCAATGTTGTCTCCCGAGGCGAGCAGATCGCGGACGCGCTCCGGATTGGGGCCTTGGCGCGCGGCCGCTTGCTGAAGCACGCCGAGCGCCGCGGCAGGCGTGGTTGCGGCTGGCAGCCGGAAGATCCACGGAATGTTGGCCGAAGTGAGCGACCGGTCGTTGCTCAGCGCGACCACGGGAACGAAGCATTTCAGCGCCAGCTGCTCGGCCAGATGCGCGGCGTCGCGATCGAGAGCCAGGATGGCCAGCGCGTGCCCGTCCATCAGCGCGTGAACCAATTGGGTTGAAGCCGCGCCCCAGCTTTGCCCACTTTCCACCGGCAGCAGCGACAACTTGAGGCCTCCCGAAGATCCCGCGCGCAACACCGAGAGAACCTCGGGCTCATGCACGATTTGGGCCGCTCCCCGGCCAAAGACGATCACGCGCACCGGCCCCGGCGGAAGATTCGCGGTGCGCGGGCCAAGATATTCCACGACCTCTTCGCCCACCCGCGCGTAGGGCGCAGGTGGTGCGGCTGCGGGCGCGGCAGGCGCGGGCGATGCATCAGCGGCGGACGCCTGGGCCGCGGCGTGAGTCTTGTCCATACTGGCCGGCCGATAGGTGATTGCGCCATCGTGCACCGTGCCGATAAACATGGGCGCCACATTCTTCTGGTTGGGATCGAAGATCATGTGTCCGGTGACGCCGTCGTATTCCTCGATGTCCGCGAGCGCGTCGTGGATGCGGGCGCGGTTCAGCCCCGCCGCGCAGATGGCGTCGAGCAGGGCGTTCATTCCGTCGTAGGCCAGCGCGGCAAACTGCTCAGGGGGCTCGTGGAAGCGCGCCTGGAAGCGTTGGTTGAAATCGAGCCAGCGCGGGTCATTGCGCGTGGGATCGTAAGGGAAGACGGCCTCGAACCCCTCCGCTGCGGGCCCGGCTTCGGCAAGCAAATCCGGCCCCAGCGTGCGATAGGAGCCGAAGACGCGCTGCTTCATGCCCATGGCGCGCATTTGCTTCAGAATCTGTGCGGCCGGGATTTCGTCGGCCCAAAGCACTATGGCATCGGCACGCGAATCGCGAATGATTCCCAGTTCGCGCGTGAAGTCCGTGTCGCCGGCAATAAACTTTTGCTCGATGACCACAGGATGGCCCAGACGGCGAGCGGCGTCGCGGAACTTGCCCACGCCGAACCGCCCGTAGCGGTTGTTCACGCGCAGAATCGCCACACGCTTCAGGCCCAGTTCGGTATAGATGCGCCGCGCCAGCGTGTAGCACTGCACGCGATCGTCCTGCAGGTCGGTGAAGTACCACGGAATATATGTTTCCGGAATCGTGGGGTCCGTTGATGCCGAATTGACGATGGGAATTTCGGCCTTGAGCGCCAGGCGCAGCATGACGTGCGTGGACTCGGAGCTGATGGAGCCGAAGATCGCCCAGTCCTGTTCGTCGTAGATCATCTGCACCGCTTCGTTCGAGGCCGCTCCCCAGATGGCGGGATCGGTGGGCCGTTCTTCGCTGTACGCCGCATTCGCCTGCCAGTTGTTGTAGTCGTTGTGAAGCATCAGGCGAAACGGCTTGCCTCCGTAACCGCCGCGCGCGTTGGCTTCCTCAACGGCAAGCTGCGCGCCATGCAGCATGCGCTGGCCGAAGGTTTGCTCGGGTCCGTTGGCGATCGGTCCCATGAATCCGATGCGCACCTCGCTCAGGTTCTTCGGTTCGGGAACGTCCCGCGCCGCGCCTACATAAATGTCGGGATGAATGTAATTGAGGTCGTAGGGCGTGGCAAATTTGGCGAAGGGGCTCAGGTCCTCCGGCTCGCCGGCATAGGGCGCGACCGCGCGATCGCGCGGCGGCGCCGGCGGGTGCGCGCCGCACGAGCACACATGCGCGCTCTGGACAGGTTTTTGCTCCGCACTTTGGCTCACGAGAGCGGGCGCGCCGCTCATCACCCACAAACACGCCGCCGAAATCATCCAACCTTTGCGCATTACGCTTCTCTCCGTCTGGAGCAGCCGCTGGTGAAAGGAACCTTCGAAACCGATTGAAAAACTCTTTCAGGGGCTAAAGCCCGTCGATCTTGCTGGTCTCACGGCACGGCTGAAGTCGTGCCCTTTCGCGACGCAACTTCCTTCGCCGCGACTACGAGCTGCTCTTCTCCGTGCGAAACATGGCAATGGCCTCGATCTCTATGAGCAGCTCGGGCCGGCAAAGAATGGCCTGGATGCCGGTGGATGCGGGCAGCGGATCGAGCCCCTGCTCCTTGTAGAACGCGGTGCGCTCTTCGTTGAACGCGTCATAATCGCGCTCGATGTCGCGGAGGTAGCAGGTGGTGCGCACAATGTCGTGCCAGGTGCAGCCCTCGCTGGCCAGCAGTCCGGTAATGTTCTCGAGCGTGCGCCGCATCTGCCTGCGAAAATCGCCGATGTGCACGCTCTGGCCGTTCTCGTCGATGGAGGCCGTGCCGGAGATCAGGAGAATCGTGAGGCCGTTGAGATCGATTCTCATGCCGCGCGAAAACGAGCTGGGCTTGGCGTAGGCGAAGGCCTCATTCAAAACGTTGTGGTTGGTGACCGCGCGCTTTTTTACCGGCGCGTGGGAGATGGTTTCTAGGATTTCATCAAATGCGCTCATCGTATGACTCCTTCAAGAAACTCTTTAGAACGTTTTACGGTTGACGAATCCCGTGACTCAATCCCTTGGCTGTGGCAACCCAGATGTCACGACCCTGAAAATCGATGCCGAGAATGTAGTTGTGGGCCGGAGCAGTGGTGACGGGCACCGCGGCAACGCGCCCTTGCGCGTCGCGCACCGTCATCTCCGGTTTTCCGGTCGAGAGCGACGGGCGATAAACCGCCCAATTCGCGCCGTCGTAGTAGGCCAGGCCTTTGTCGGTGCAGAACCAGGCGTGATTCGCGTCGACGCCCTTCACGAAATTGGTGAAGTTCGAGGGCAGCCCGCTGTCCTTGGTCAGGAAGTTGTGCCAGTAGCGGCCGTCGTAGCGGCTGTCGCCGAAGTAGGTCGCGGCCCACACGATGCCGTCCACGTAGCTGACCGAAGAGACGATCTCGTGAATCAGGCCCTGGTCTTTGAAGAGCACAATCTCGTTCTCGCCGTCGGGATCTTCGTATTTATCCCAGGCTTGCGTTTTCTGGTTGTATTCGAGCAGACCGCTGCCCCAAATGGCGAAGTAGACCTTGTCGGGCGCGGCAGAGACGCCGTAGGCCCATATCTCGATCATGGGCGTGTTGCGCTCGTTGTAGAGCGACCACTGGCCGGTGCGCAGGTCGAGGCGGTTTGCGCCCGCGGCCGTCGCCACCCACACATTCTCGCCCTCCACTGAAACCCCGTAGACCACGTCGTTGCTCAACCCCGAATTCAGTTGCGTGTAAGTGTCGATGCGCCCGCCGGAGACGCGGCTCAGGCCGCCCATGGTGCCGGCCCACACGTCGCCGGTGCGCTTGTCGAGGGCGAGCGAAAGCACGGCGCGATGCGCCAGGCCGTCCTTCGTCGTATAGGTCTTCCATTTGCCGTTCTCGTAGAGCCCCAGTCCGTTTTCGGTGCCCGCCCAGATGCGATCTCCGTCCACCAGCACCGCGAAGACGTGGTTGTCGGGCAGGCCGTTCTCGGTAGTGAAGTTCTCAAAGCGGAAGCGCGGAAGATTTTGTGCCGCGGCGGAAACCTTCAAGACAGACGCCTTGGGCGCGCGCGCCGCTGCCGGCGCGGCCGGTTGCTTTTGCGCGCTCGCGGCCATCGGCGCAACCATCGCGATTGCTGCCGCGGCCATCGCCAGCGCCATTGCGAAATGTTCCCTCCGCGCAAGATTCTTCATCGCGTCCTCAGATACTCAATCAGGTCGTTGAGTTGATTCTTGGTCAGGTCGTTGGTGCGGCCATGCTTATCTTCCGGGTTGAAGACGGTCCAGATTTCTTCGAGCGTAGGCGCGGAACCGTCGTGCATGAAGGGCGCCATGAGCGCGACGTCGGTCAGTTGCGGCGTCTTCAAAAGCCCGGACCTGTCGGTGGGCTTCTTTGTGCCCACGTCGAGGATCTTTCGATTGGTGCCCTGGGCGCCGCTGTGGCAATAGGAGCAGCGGTTGGCCTCCGGGATGGGCTTGCCGAAGTTGTCCTCGGCGCGTTCGAAGATTTGCTTGCCGCGCTCCTCGGCCGCGGTCAGCTCGTTGTCCGGCGACCGCCAGCGATTGGGCCGCGGCTGCAGGCTGCGGATGTAGACGACCAGATCGGTCAGCGTCAGATCGTCAAAGTTCTCCGAACGCCAGAAATATTTCTCCGTGCGCGGGCCGCACTCGGTGGGTATGTTGGGGTTGGCTCCGTTCCACTTGTAGGGGCCGACATCCTTGATGCCCTCGAGCAATTTGTTCTCCACAATGTCAACCCCGAATCCATCCGGCTCCAGATCCCAGGTCAGGCCGTCGAAAGTGGAATCGATGTGGCAGTTGGCGCAACCGATCTGGCCTTGAAACGAGTAGCGCGCGGTATAAAACGCCTGCTCGCCGTAGCGCAGGATCGAGAGCTCCTTTGGCCCATCCAAAGAAATGGTCGCGGTCACGCGATTGGTGCGCGTGTCGATGACGCTGATCGTATCCTCGAGGCGGTTGGCGACAAACAACCTGCGGCCGTCGGGCGAGAGCGTCGCGCCGCGCGGGTCGTGACCGACGGGGATGCGCGCAATAACATAGTTCGCACTCGCCGAAAGATCCTCAACAAACGGCTTCGGCCGCGCACGCACGGTCGCGAGCAGACGCCGCACATCGATCGCGGTCACGATCTCAGAGCCGCCGCTGGTCACGTAGAGGCGCGACTTATCCGGGGTGATGGCCACACCGAAGGGCCGCGCGGCGTAACGCTCCAGCTCGTCGAGGGGTATTTCTACTGGTTTTGGACCAATGTCAGAGCCAAAAAGAGTCAGCGTGTCCACGAAGGCGAAGCCGTGTTCGAGATGCGCAAGCGGCACCAGGTTCTTGGGATGCATTTCGGCCGCCGCGCCCAGCCGTCCATCGGCGGAGATAGCCACGTGGAAAACGCCGGCGATGCTGTGGAGAGGAATGCGATCGACCACCACGGCGCGCGCCGTGTCGATCACCGCGATCTCCGACTCCGGCGGCATGCGGTTTCCCAACTCGCTCGCCTGCCGGGGCAGGATCGGGTAGACATGCGTAACGTAAAGGCGGCGGCCATCGGGAGCAAACGTCACGTAACTCGCGCCGCGCCCGGCCGCGAGCCGCTTTTCCTCCGCTCCGGTGCGAGCGTCGAGCACGGCCACGTCGTTGGAGATGCGATTGGCCACGAACAAAAAGTTGCCGGTGGGGTCCTGGGCCACGCTGGAAGGCTCCGCGCCCACCGGCCAGGTCGCGGTCACCTGGAGCGATCGCGTGTCGATGACCGACACCGTGTCGTCCCACGAGTTGGCGACGAAGAGCCGCGCGCCGTCGGGCGAAAGCGCGAAGCCGCGCGGCACGCGGCCCACGGCGACCGTGCCGATGGTTTTGTAGGTCGCCGCGTCCAGCACGCGCACTTCACCGCTCCCCTGGCAGAGCACGTAAAACCGCGCGCCGTCCGAGGAAAACAATGTCTCGACGGGAGACGCGTAGACCAGGGGCTCGCCGGAGTGCGCGCGCGCGGCCGCCTGAACGGTTCTCCCCGTCCACGGCGCGGCAACGACGAGCGCCGCTGCCAGAAGCAGCGCGGCCGTGAGACAACCTTGCAGGCGGCGCTTCACTTCGGCTCCTCAATGGTGAGCACGCGGTCGACACTCTGGTTTTCCAGGGTCTGCTCGCGCCCGCTCGGCCAGTGCACTACGATCTTGTCCACGGAGGTTGCCGCGCCCAGGCCGAAGTGCAGCCGCGCATCGTTCTGCGAAAGGTAGCCCGATGCGGCCACACGCTCCTCGAGCGAATGCCTGCCGCCCGCGAAGACCTCAACGCGCGCGCCAATCCCGTCGCGGTTGCTTTTTGCGCCGGGGCTAGAAACGGAATTGGGAGCGGGTCCGGGAGCGACGCCACGATCGCCGGCGCGCATGGCGCCGACGAGCTTCACTTCGATCCAATGGCCGGTGCTGGATGTGACGTTGCGCAGCAGCGTGCCGCGCGCGCCGAGGTTGACGACAAATGCCCCCACTTTGCCGTCGTTCATGTAATCGGCAAAGCACGCGCCGCGGGCCACCGTGCGCTGGCTCAGAACGGGACCGGACTGGAGCGAGACGTCTTCAAACTTCCCGTTGCCCAAGCCGCGAAACAACGTGTGTTCCTGCGTAATAAGGTGAATCAATCCGCCGTGAAAGATGAGGATGTCGAGGTTTCCGTCGTTATCGAAGTCGTAAACGCCCGTTCCCCAGCTCACGTATTGCGCGTTGGCCTGCGAGATGCCATTGGACGCGCCCACATCTTCAAAGTTTCCGTTTCCCTCGTTTCGCAAAAAGCGGTTGTAGTGGCCGTCAGTTACCCACAAGTCGAGCAGTCCCCGACCCTCGAAGTCGGCAAAGACCGGACCCATCGACGAAGTCGATTCGCCGTTCTGCCCGTAGGCGGTGCCCGTGTCGGAGGCGATGTCCTCAAAAGTTCCGTCGTGCTTGTTGTGAAAGAGGAAGTTTTCCGTGCGGTCGTTGGCCACGTAGATGTCGTCCCAACCGTCGCCGGTGAAGTCGCCGGTTGTAACGCCCATAGTGCGGCCCACGTAGCCGCCAATGCCGGACTTCTCAGTTACGTCAGTAAATGTGCCGTCGCAGTTGTTGTGGAAGAGCATGTTGGTTTCGCCCGCGTAGTCGAGCGGCCCAGGATAATTGTCCGCCGCGTAGTACGCGCGGTACTTGGGATCGAACTTGACGTAGCGGCCGACGAACAGATCCAGGCAGCCGTCCCTGTCGTAGTCGATCCAGGTGGAGCTGATGGCCCAGCCGCTCACCTTGATGCCGGCTTTTTCTGTGACATCCGCGAAGTGCCCGTTGCCGTCGTTGCGATAGAGAATCACCTTGCCGTAGCCGGTCACGAACAGATCTTCGTTGCCGTCGTTCAAATAGTCGCCGGCGGTCACTGCGACGGAATACACGTCGGGATTGAGGCCGGCCTTTTCGGTCACATCGGTAAAGCGCCCGTTGCCATCGTTGCGGTAAAGATGGTTGTGCGGAGGAGGATTCGGCTTCACCTTCAGCGGATACGGATGCATGGAGTCGTCGAGGGGACGGCCGTTGACGACGTAGAGCGAAGGCAGGCCGGAGTTGTTGTAGTCGAACCACGCGCAGCCTGCGCCGGTGCCCTCGAGCAGCGAACCCAACTGCGCCGAACCGAAGCTGTCGACGAAGTCGATGCCGGAAGCATCGGTCGCGTCTTCAAAGCGGATGGCTGAAGCATTGACGCCGATGTTGGCAGGCGGCGCATTGGTTGGCGCGGCGGTTGGCGGGGCAGCGGCCCCAGAGGCGGTGGGAGCCGAGATGGGCGCGGCCGCAGCAGGAACGCCGGATGCGGGCCCCGCCTGCGCATCGCTCGCAGGGGGCGGCAATGGAGACGCTGCTTGCGCGGCAATCTGCACACGCGCCGAAACCAGAAAAACCATCGCACCAAAAAGAGCCAGGCGCAAACTCATTTTGAGGACCCTCCTGCCATTGCGCTCTGCGCGGATGCCGGCGGCTTTCCGGTTAGATCGGCCGGCGTGATGGTACGCAGCAGCACCGCCGGCACGCGATTTTCCGGCGCGCGCTCCGGACCGGCGTGGCAGCCCACGCAGATGCGCTGCTCGCCGCTGCGAATCCAGAACCAGCCGTGCTCCTGGCGCAGAACCGCGCCCTTCGCGTCGAGGACCGCGAACCGGATGGGCCTGTCGGACGGAACCTGGACGAAGAACGAACCGTCGCTCTCGATGGGCGCCGTTCCCATGGTCTTGGTCACTCCCGCCACGTCTTGCGCTTCGAGCCGCACGCGCGCGGGCGCTCCGCGCAAAGCGCCGTCGCGCGAAACGCGCACATCCATGGCGAGCAGATTCGCATAGTCCCACGGGTGCAAGCCGGAGGGATGCCGATTGGGCCGGGGGCGCGGAGCAACGACGACCGGCTCGACCAGATCGTCTTTGCTCTCGAAAAGAACCGTGTGCATCGCCGCCGCGCCGGGCTGCCAAATTTCGATGGCGTAGTGAGCGCTTGGCGATGTACGCGCGCTCAAGAGCCACGCGCCCGATGCGGTTTCGGCAATCGCGCCTGCGTAGTTGGCATGCGGCGCGGCGACCGGCACTGCGTGGGCCAGGGGCGAAGTGAACCGGGCCAGCGAGGTTCCCTCGGTAAAGACCACGTCGCCCGAGCCGAGCTGCGTGCCGCCCCAACGCGCACTCCCATGATCGCAGCGCACCGACTCGACGCCCGATCCATCCGCATAGACCAGATAGAGCTCCGGCGTCGAACCCTGCCCGAGCGGGTAGCCAGCTTCAAACAGAATCCGGCCGTCGCGCAGAACGCCAGCGGGAAATGCATTGCCGCGCGTGTAGGTGAGCGGCAGCACGCCGGGGCCGGCCGTGGGATTCCATGTGGTGCCGTCCACGGGGTGTCCGTCCGGAGCGGATTGCACTTGAAATCCTGCCGGAGTGCGCTCGGCCCAGACCATGCGTCCGCCGGGCAAATAGAGCGGGCGTTCCGCGTCGGCTGGCGTCGCAATCACTTGGCGCAGCGAATGATCCTTGAGCGTCAGCTCCCAAATCTGCCAGGGATCATCGCCCGCATTGCGCTTGCCGGCGAAGAGCACGGTCTGCGCGTCGAACGAGAGATTCGCATCCGCCGAAGCGGCAAAGCCAGCGACGAGCGGCTCGGCCTTGCCCGCGTGAACCAGCAGCAACTGCGCGCCCCTTGGAAACCGCTCCTGGCCATGCAACTCGGCCAGCGGCACGTAAACTGGCGCGGCGGTCACGATGATGTCGCAGTCGATTTGCGCGGCGGGCGCATTGGCTCTGCTCGAGGCAAGACCGCAGATGAGAATCAGCGTCGCAATGGCCATGCCTGCGGCTGGCTTCCGATGGATTGCTCTCATCGCACCGCCTCTGCGATCCGGAGGCCGGCCAATTCGTGCTGCTCCAGCTTCTCTACGTGAAGCTCCGTGGCGCGCCATTCCATCCACGGCTCGAGCGCGTTCATCATGGCGTCGAATCCGGCGAAATCCAGCGACTGCTCGCCGTCGCTCCACGCGTGGTCGGGATCGGGATGCACTTCGACGATCACGCCATCGGCGCCGGCGGCCATGCCGATACGCGCCAGCGCGGGAACCAGTTCTCTAGCGCCTGCCGCATGGCTTGGGTCGGCGACGACCGGCAGGTGCGTCACCTGCTTAAGCAGCGCGATGCCGGCGGCGTCGAAGGTGTTGCGCATCGCGGTTTCAAAGGTGCGGATGCCGCGCTCGCAGAGAATCACGTTGCGGGTGCCATGATCGAGGACCACCTGCGCCGAGCGCAAAAAATCCGCAATCGTCGCCACCATGCCACGCTTGAGGAGGATGGGCCGTCCGGATCGGGCAGCGGCTTCGAGCAGCGTGTAGTTTTCCATGTTGCGCGAGCCGATCTGCAAAATGTCGGCGTATTCGGCTACCAGCGCGACGTCAACTTCGGACATCACCTCGGTGACCACGGCCAGCCCGGTGGCTTCGCGCGCGCGGCCGAGCAGCTTCAACCCCTCCAGGCCCAGGCCTTGAAATGCATAAGGAGAGCTGCGCGGCTTGAATGCGCCGCCACGCAGGACACGCGCGCCCGCCTGGCGCACATGATGGGCCGTGGCCATGAGCTGGCTCTCGGTTTCCACCGAGCACGGCCCGGCCATGACGACGAATTCGTCTCCGCCCACGAAAAAATCGCGCACCGGCACCAGCGTCCGCGGGCGACTCGCGCCAACGAGAACATCGGGGCTCTCGGCAAACTGCTGCCGCCAACTTTCGCGCACGCGGAACTCTCCGTCCGGCCTCCATCTACCAGGGAAGCGCCAGTCTATCGCGATTGAGGGCTCTGCGCCTCCACCAAAAGGTGGAGACGCGCAGGAGCGGCCGGGTGCGGAGAGTCCGTAAAAACGCTGATTCTTAAGTAAAAAAACGGTGCAGCGCGATTTACTCCCGCGCTATCGGCGGCGGGCGGTATCCGAAGGCCGCATCGACTAGGGCAGCCACACCCAGCGCCACTTCATCCTCGAACGGGCGCGCGGCAATCTGCACGGCGATGGGCAACCCTTCCGGCGAGCGGCCCACGGGAACCACGGCTGCCGGCGCGCCCAGCGTGTTGAACCACTGCGTGTAGCGGACGGCATCGAGGTACTCGACCGATACGCCGTCGATGGTCCAACTGCGCTCGCCATGACGAAACGCTGGAATGGCGGCTGCCGGGCAGAGCAAGACCGGAAGTCGGCTCATCTCGGCCAGCGTCTTCGCGCGCAGAAGGTCTAACTCAGCCCATGCATTGAGCAACTCCGTCGCCGTGAGCGGCCCGGCAGCTTCGGCGGTGGCAAGAAATTCGCTGAAAATCGGGCTCAGTTGTTCGCGCTTGCCGCGAATCTCCGGCGCGTAAAACATAGCTCCGCACTGCACGAAAAATGTCCACCACAACTTGCGCAGCGGCTCGAGTGTGCACGGCCGGAACGGTTCTACGCGAAAACCGGCCTCGCCGAGCGCCGTCGCCGCGGCGTTCACCGCGGCGCGCGTCTCCGACGTCACGGGAACCAGAGCGTCGTCCTCAAAGAATCCGATTGGGTGGGAGCGCAACTCGTCCAGGCTGCGCTCTCGATACGCAACCGGCGGACTGACCGGATCGAGCGGGTCCTGGCCGCTGAGCGTGCGGAAGAACAGCGCAACGTCGCCCATGGTTCGCGCCATGGGCCCGATGGCGCCCAGAATCGCAAACGGCCCCACGCAGGGCGGCAGATGCCCGCATCCCGGAATGCGCCCCGGCGTGGGCTTGAACGAGCAGATGCCCGTGAAGTGCGCGGGCACGCGCACCGATCCGCCGCTGTCCGAGCCCAATCCGCCCGCCGACATTCCGGCCGCGATGGCCGCCGACTCGCCTCCGCTCGATCCGCCGGGCGAACGCTCAAGGTCCCACGGGTTGTTTGTGCGGCCGTGCAGCAGATTCGCGGTCTCGTAGGCCATCAGAAATTCGGGGCAATTCGTGGTGCCCAGAATCAACGCTCCTGCGGCGCGCAGCCGCGCCACTACCACCGCGTCCTCAGACGGCACATCGCCCTTGTGCAGCAGGCTTCCCATCTCGCAGCGGTAGCCCGCGGTCGCAATCGACGATTTCACGGTAACCGGCAAGCCGTGCAGAGGGCCGCGCGGCGCCGGCGTCGCATCGAGTTGCCGGTCGAGTTGCTGGGCTTGGGCGCGCACACGTTCCGCGTCGAAATCGGCAAAGACGTTGAGCTGCGGATTGAGCCGCTCGTTCTGGCGGATGTGCGCCTCTGCCAGCTCAGCCACCGAAATCCGGCCGGCGCGCAGCAATTCCAATTGCCGCACCGCCGGCGCCAGCACCAGATCGCGCTCAATCTCCTTCACGGTTGCGTCTCCGGCGCGGTCCGCGGCGCGTCATCATCCAGCGGTGTCGACGGCAGCATTTTGTAGTCGAAGCGGTACGACCGAACCGGCTCGCCCGAATCGAAACGATCGTTCCAGTTCAATTGATAATCGAGCGAATCCGCATCGTCGGGGTATTTTTCTGGTTTTGGATAAGGGTATGCGCTCATGCCATGAAACGGCATTTGCGCCACGGTGAATGGCGCCGCATCCCACCAGTCCATGTCTTTCACATACCCGTTGGCGTAGAAGAAGTAATCGCGCTTCCAGTGCGGCGGAAGGGCGGGCAGATCCGCCGCGTCGAACTCCGCGCGAACCTCCTCGCCGCTGCCGAAGACCACAAAGCGATTGTCAATGGCCGCGAGCAGCGGCGTCACGTCGCCCATGTGCGTGTAACTGCCGCGCTCGTGCTGGAACGGCCCGATCAAGCTCACAAGATCGTAGTTGTAGTCGAGATCGCCGGGACTGGGAAGATCGATCTGCTTCGGGTAGCCGCGGAATCGGAGCGTCGCGCTGGCCAGGGGAATCTCCGTTGTGCGCGCCTCGGCGTTCGTGCTTTGGTCGATCAGCACCTGGTCCCAGTAAATCTGCAAATTCGTCATCAGGCGGATACGGCGCGTGCCCGCGGGCAGCTTGCCGGTCAAATCCACAACAATGGTCCGCTCCAGGCCCGCGGGAAATCCTGCGTCGCCCGGAATCCGCTGCCATGTGCGGTCAGCAAGCTCGGCCTCCACGTACGGCGGAATCTCTTTGACTCCTGCCTGCCAGGCCGCGTAAAGCGAAGTCGCGCTGAAGTAGTTCACGTAGCCGGTCATCAGCAAACGCAGCGGGGACTTCGCGTCCAGCGGGCCCAGGTCTAGCGTGAGCGCGTGCAGGTTGGCAAAACCATCGTAGGGCAGCGCCGTGAATCCACTGGCAAACTTATGATCGCGCCGGCTGAGCAGACTGAGCACATCGCGTCCTTGCCCGTCCCACGCACCGAGGGGCGGATGCGCGCCCTTGCTTGCAATCACGCGGCCCGAAGCAAAGGGCGGGTCGTCGAGAAAACTCTCATCGGGATTCACCTCCACATCTTCGGGATGATCGACCGCAACCATGCGCAACTGGTCGATGTAGTTCACCTCTTCCATCGGCTCCATGAAGCGCGCGCTGATTTTGCCATTCACCAGCGCCACGTCGGCGCCGTCAATTTTCACACATTCGCCGGGATTCGGAATATTGCGCCGCGTGGGCGTAAACCAGTGGCCAACCACCGCCGCGCCGATCACATCCGTGACGAATTTGTAGCGATGCCCATTCCACACAAACAGCACCGGACAGGAGCTGCCGCGGCGGTCGGCTTCCTTCATGGCGATCACGCGGGTCTCGGGCAAGTCGATCTCGTCCTGCAACACGCCCGTGGGCCACAGGATGCGCAGCAGGTCGATGCCCGGCGCTTGCCCCAGGCCCACAAGAATCTGCGGCGGTGCCTGCGTCTGGTAGCCCGAAGCGCCGGCGAGCTCCCACTTTTGCCAGAGTCCGTTGGCGAAGACCTCTACCTTCACGCCTAGCGCCGTCTTGTTGTCCGCGAAGCCCGTGAGGTCGAGGCGCGCAAAGTGGTTCTTGTTCGCTCCCACATTGCGCAGCAGCACCGGCGGAGCATCTTCCTGGGTCACGATCAGATCGGCTGCGCCGTCGCCATCCACGTCGGCGGCGATCAGCCCGCGCGGCGCAGTCAGACGATTGCTGTCCAGGCCCAGCGCATGGCTCACGTCTTCAAACGTGCCGTCGCCGCGGTTGCGCAAGACGCGCACCTGGGGCCCGGTTTGCGTTTCCACAATCGCCGCCAGGTCGATCCATCCATCGTTGTCGATATCGATCGGAGTCAGGCCCCAACCCCGTGTTGCGTCCTTGAGCGGCAGATCCACGCGTTCAAAGCGCCTGCCGATGTGACCGGGCCCCTCCACGTTGCGCCAAAGTGTAAGCCCGGGCGCGCCCGCGTGCGTCACGGCCATGTCCATCCAGCCGTCCTTGTTGAAGTCGAGCACCGCGATGCCGACGGTGGGCGGCAAATTCACGCCCTCGTACAGCGGTTGCGTAGGATATCTGCCCTCGCGTGGATTCACGTAGATCAGCGGCGCTGGTCCGTCGCCCGTCACGGCCAGATCCACGGCGCGATCGTTGTTGAAATCGGTGAGGATCGCCGAGGCCGTTTTGCCGCTTCCCCCCAGGCCGGTCTCCCCGGTCTGTTCGGTGAAGGTGCCATCGCCGTTGTTGCGCCACAGCACATTGGAGGGCCCGCCCGCGCGCAGCGGAGCGCCTGTGAGCAGCAGGTCGAGATCGCCGTCGTGGTCGTAGTCCACAAACGTAATCCCGGTGGGCCGGTTGCGCGGGACAATGCCGGAAGCTGCCGTCACGTCTTTGAACTTCCCGAGACCCAGGTTGCGAAATAACAGCACGCGATCGTCCATTGCCACAGCGAGATCGTTCAACCCGTCACCGTCGTAGTCGCCCACGGCGCATGCCACGGCGTGGCCGCTGGCTTTCAGCCCGGCCGCCTCGACATCCAGCTCCTCGAAGCTTCCGCCGCCGCGATTGTCGATGACGCGAATGGCCTGCGCGCCTGCTTGCATCAGGATCAAGTCCATCTGCCCCGAGCCGGTCACGTCCAACATGCACGCGCCGCCTGTGGTGGTGAATCTGCGCGCCTCGGCCGTGGAAACCATCGGTTGCGCGACAAGCTTCACCGGAATCATCGAACGCTGAACGGACTCCGGCTCCTCGATCGGAGTTACCGTCGAGTAGCGCCCCTGCTCGCCATACGTCAATCCAAGGGCGGACGAAATCTTGGTGCTGGTCAGGTGCTGGAAAGCCTTGAAGTGTTCCTTCGCTTGCGCCGTGCGGCCAGTGCGTTGCAGCGAGCGCGCCAGCCCGAACTCAGCCGACGCATGAAGCGGATTGAGGGCGAGCGTCTTCTCGAAGGCCGCAATCGCGTTGTCGTACTGGCCCATCTCGAGGTAGCAAGCGCCCTCGAAATAGAGAGAGTCCGCATCTCGCGGATCGAGCTTCACCGCCTGCTGAAAGCTGGCCAAGGCATCCGCGAGTTGGTTGCTCGCGTGTTCGGCCAAACCGAGGTTATACCACGCCTGCGGACTGTTAGGATCGAGCGCTATGGCCTTGTGCAGATAAGATTTGGCATCGTCCAGCTTTTGCATCGCGATCAGCGCGATGCCCTCGTTGATGGCGGCCTGCGCCAGCTTGGGGTCCTTCTGAAGCGATGCAGCGAAGGTTTCGGCGGCGCGCTCGGTAAACTGCTGACCCATCAGCGCCACGCCGCGATTATTCAGTCGGATCGCCTCGGCGTCAGGCCGCGGTTGCGCTCCCAAGAGCGGCGTCCCCATCAGGACGGCAAGGATAAAGGGCCAGGTCTTTGGCTTCATTCCTCTGCTCACAAGGACAATTCTCCCACGCTGCGGCACAGAACAGTATACGCAGGCGCAGGTCGATTCCATGGGTGCAACGCGGCCACGAGGGCAACGCGCACCCGGCGCGTGTAACCTCGACTTGCCGGCAATTTATACTGCTCGTGTGATCACGCCCTCGAATCGCATCGACTGGAGCGCATTCCTGGCGCGGCCGCCTTTGCCGCGGCCCTCGCCGGAGATCCTGGCCGCGTTCGCCGATACGCCGCTTCTCATCACCGGAGCCGGCGGTTCCATCGGCTCCGCGCTGGCGCTGCGGCTGGCGCAATCGGGCTCGTCGCGCGTGGTTCTGCTCGATGCCAGCGAAGACCATCTCCACCAATTGCAACAAGCCCTGGCCGGCGCGGGAGCGAGCCCAAACGCGGCGTTGGTGCTGGGCAACGCCGGCGATAGTGCGCTTCTGGAAGATCTTTTTGCGGCGCATCGGCCGCGCCTCGTCTTTCATGCAGCCGCGCACAAGCACGTCCCTTTGCTTGAACTGCAACCCTTTGCCGCCATCGCGAACAATATTTTTGCCACCGAGACGCTTGTTGCCGCGGCCGCGAAGCATGGCGCGAGAGCACTGCTCCTTTCCACCGATAAAGCCGTCCAGCCCACGTCGGTGATGGGAGCGACCAAGAGAATCGCCGAAGAAATTGTGCTTGGCATGGGCGGAACGGTGTTGCGATTGGGAAACGTGCTGGCGTCGAGCGGCAGCGTGACGGAGATTTTCGCGGAGCAGGCCGCGCACGGCGGCCCGCTGACCGTCACCGATCCCAAGGCGCGCCGCTACTTCCTGACCATGGAAGAAGCCGTAGACCTGCTGCTCGAAGCGGCGCACATGGCCGCGCGCATCGCGGCAAAAACGGGTTCGGACGCGGTGCTGGCTCCTGCTCTCAACGCCGATCACAGCATCGCCGAATTGGCGGGCTTTATGGCGCGCGCGCTCGGCGACAGCCGCGAGCTTGCGGTTGATTTCACGGGCCTGCGCCCCGGTGACAAGCTGGTTGAGCGGCTTTGGGACGATGGCGAGCGCGCCAGCCCTGCAAAGGACGGCTTGCTGTTCATCCGCTCCGTCCGTCCCGAGCCGAGGGAGTTGGCAAGCGGCCTTGCCACACTGCGGGCCGCCGTGCGCGAGCGCGACCTTGCCGCCGCGTTGGCCGCGCTCCGTGCGCTGGTTCCCGGTTTTTCTCCCAGCGAAACCGTGCTGGCGCTGGCACAAAAAAGTGCGCCACGGGTGTACGCATGAGCGCAGAGATTTCCGCCGCCGCGCGACGCCGCATCGGCGTCGTGACCACCTCGCGCGCCGACTATAGCCATCTCTATTGGCCGCTGCGCGAGTTGGCCGCTCATCCTGAGATCGAACTGGGCGTCTTCGCGCTCGCCGCGCACCTGGCGCCGCAGTTCGGCAACACGATTGCGGAGATTGAGCGCGACGGTTTTCCTGTGCAGGCTCGCATTGAGTGCCTGCTCAGCTCCGACACCGACACGGGCATGGCGAAGACCATCGGCCTGGCCATTCTGGGCCTCGCCGACGCGCTCACCGCGTGGCGGCCCGATCTGCTTCTGCTCATCGCCGACCGCTACGAGATTCTGGCCCCGGCCGCAACGGCGCTGGCGCTGCGCATCCCCATCGCCCACATCGAGGGCGGCGAAGTGAGCCAGGGCGCCATCGACGACCAAGTGCGCAACGCTCTGACCAAGCTCGCGCACGTGCACTTCACTTCGACGGAGACGGCGCGGCTGCGCGTGATCGCCATGGGTGAGGAAGCGTGGCGCGTGCATCGCGCCGGCGCGCCCTCGCTCGATCACCTGCGCCGCTCCACGTTGCTCGATCGCGCGTCGCTCGAAGCGCGGCTCGGCGTGCAACTGACGCCGCCCACGATCGTCGCCGCATGGCATCCCGTCACCATCCTGCGCGACACCAACGCCGAGGCCGATGCTTTCTTTGACGCGCTCGAAGGCGCGCCGGGGCAGATGGTTTTTGTTTATCCCAATGCCGACGCGGGAGGGCTCGCACTCATCGAGCGGGCGCGGGCGCTCGCGGCTCGCCGCGCGCAAACTCACGTCTTTATGAATCTCGATCCAGTCACTTACTGGAGCCTTCTGAGCCAGGCCGATGCGCTGATCGGCAATTCGTCGAGCGGCATCATGGAGGCGGCGTCGTTCGCGTTGCCTGTTGTCAACGTGGGCATGCGCCAGCAGGGCCGCGAGCGAGCGCGCAACACGATTGACGCACCCGCCGACCCTGCGTCGATTCGCGCGGCACTCGAGCGCGCTCTCCAGCCTGCGTTTCGCTCCAGCCTCAGCGGCATGACGAATCCCTACGGCGACGGGACCGCGGCTGCGACCATCGCCCGCGTGCTGGCAACGGTCCTGCTCGAAGGGTTGCTGGTGAAGCAGCCGGTCCCGGTAGCGCGGAGCGCCGAGGCCGATGATTTGGAGCGCATATGACCGCGCGCATTCCACTGTCCGCGCCCGACGTGAGCGAAGGAGAGATCGCGGCCGTCGCCGCCGTTCTGCGCACGCCGCACCTCAGCCTGGGCCCGGATCTTGCGGCATTTGAATCGGAGCTTGCCGCCTACCACGGCGTGGAGCACGTGGTCGCGGTCAGCTCGGGCACCGCCGCGCTGCATCTCGCGCTGCTGACGCTGGGGATTGGCGAGGGCGACGAAGTGATCGTGCCCTCGTTCGCATTCGTGGCCGTGGCTGGAGCTGTCCATCAAGTGGGCGCGAGGCCGGTCTTCGCTGAGATCGATCCGCTCACGCTCAATCTCGATCCCGCGGCCGTGGAGCGGGCGATCGGTCCCCGCACTCGCGCCATTCTGGTGGTGCACACCTTCGGCGTGCCCGCGGAGATGGATGCGCTCCGCGAGCTGGCGCAAAGGCATCGTCTCGCGCTCATTGAAGATGCATGCGAGGCCATTGGCGCAAGCTTCGACGGGCGCAAAGCGGGCAGCTTCGGCGATCTGGCCGTGCTTGGTTTCTATCCGAACAAGCAGATGACGACGGGCGAGGGCGGCGCAGTGCTGGCGCGCGACCCGGCGCACGCCGCGCGCCTGCGCCGGCTCAGTAACCAGGGCCGCGATCCGGGTTTTGACTGGCTCGATCAAATCGAGTCCGGCTACAGCTATCGCCTTCCAGAGGCGGCTTGCGCATTGGGCCGCGTGCAGTTGCGGCGGATCGATGCGATGCTCGCGCTGCGCAGACAAGCCGCCGCGCGTTACGACGCGCTGCTCCAGGGACTGGAGCGCCCGCCGCTCGTCCTCCCGCGCCGCGAGATCAGTTGGTTCGTTTACGTGGTGCGACTTCCCGAAGGCGTGAACCGCGACAGGGTGCGCGAGCAGCTTGCCGGCCAGGGCATTGCTGCCGGCCGCTACTTTGCGCCCATTCATTTGCAGCCGGCCTGGCGCGCGCGCGGCGGCGCGGAGCGCCTCGCGCTTACCGAATCCATTGCGCGGCGCACGCTGGCGCTGCCCTTCTTCAATCGCATCACAAGCGAACAGCAGGAAGAAGTCGCGGCCGCACTGCGCGCGGCGATTCAGAGCGCGGCGTAACGCGAATGGGCTGCCGGGAAGGCTAAAATTGGTTGCAGAAATCCCCTGAGGCGATTCAGAAACATCCCTCAGGGGCTAAACCGGAACCAGAGATGCTGTACCCAGCGAAGTTGTGGGGTACAGCAATCATGGTTTCGCTCTAAAGCCCCGCACTCATTTTCGGAGCCAACGGCACGGCTGAAGCCGTGCCCTTTCAAAACGGAGTTGTGAAACAGCTTCTAGTTGGAACTCGCCACCGTTGCCGCTTTGGCCGGTTTCTCGCGGCACGAGTGCAGGTAGGCGATCAGGTCGTTGATCTCGTCGGGCGCGAGCACTTCTTCGAAGGCCGGCATGACCTTGCTGCCATGCACTATCTGCTGCCGCAGAGCCGCCTTATGTATCCGCTTCCCAACGTCCGAGAGGTCGGGACCCTTATGCCCGCCGACATTGTGAATAGTGTGGCAGTGCCGGCATCCGCTGACCTCAAAGACCGCAGCGCCGCGCGCCCGCTGACTGCGGGAAGAGGCGAGCGCGAGGGACGCGCAAGCCGCAAGCGAGAGTAGAATCGCCAGCCGCAGCTTCATTGACCGCTTCCTTCTTCGCGTCCCGCGCGACTCGTCTCCAAATTGCTGTGAATGTGCCAGGGCACGCTTTCAGAGGTGATCTCGGGATGCTTGCGCAGGTACTCGAGCGCGTAGGTGCTGGCTGTGGGGTCGTCCTTCTGGTCGGCGAAGGCCGCGGCCTCGACAGCGGCTTTGTCCTTCAGCCCCAGACGCCGGTAGACGATGGAAAGAATGTAATGCGCGGAGAGATCGTCGGGGTCGATCGATTGCACCGTCTCGTACTCGGCGCGGGCCTCTTGGTATTTGTGCTGCTGATAGAACGAGAAGCCCAGCTCGCGGTGCGCGTCGCGCGAGCGGGGAAATTGCGTAATCACTTCCAGCAGATCGGCGATCGCGGCGTCGGGATGGCCCTGAATGCGATCCACCAGCGCCAGATAGTAAAGCGCGCGGGCATTGTGCGGAGCCAGTTGCAGCGCCTTTTCGAGATGGTCGCGCGCATCGCCATAGCGCTGCCATGAATAGCCGGCGATGGCAACGTTGGTATATGCGTCGGGATAGCCGGGCCGCAACTGAACGACCTGCTCGAAGGCGCGCAGGCTTTCGGAATACTGCTGCGCGTCGAGCAGGCCGACGCCGTAGTTGTTCCAGCGCATCCACTCGGGATTGTCCGCGGAGTCGGGCGGCGCGGCGGGGTTTGAGCCCAGCGCCAGCGTGCGCGTCCGCGCAGCCATCTCCACCACCGGCATCTCGTAATGCTTGCCCAACGCAAAGTCGATGAAGTGCTGATTGAA
>Ga0326728_10008341_pt1 | contig 25820 bp, 17 predicted proteins | sample MB3enrmetagenome_FD_207602 | JGI IMG/M metagenome (GOLD analysis project Ga0326728, IMG submission 207602) | Lab enriched peat soil microbial communities from McLean, Ithaca, NY, United States - MB31MN | ecosystem: Environmental > Terrestrial > Soil > Wetlands > Peat | place: USA: New York... | reverse complement strand
GATGGACCGTTCGAGGTGGAATCGTCCCACAACGGAACAAACTTTCTGCGCGAGGAGGAGTTCGTCTGGGCGGAAGCCCTGGACGGCACCAAGCTGCCCTTCTACCTCGTGGAGCCGGTCCCGGTGGGTGGTTTCAATGAAGATTGGAACATCAAGCGAGCAATCGATGCGGGCTTTGCAGGGCCACCTCCGGTGTGGCTGTATTGCCCGGACATGGAGGAGGTTGAACAAAAGACCTGTGACTCCATCGCGGAGTTGTTCGATTTCGTGCTTCTCGAAACCGAGTTGTTGAGGCGCGTCCAGGAAGCGCCCCCGCACGCCAGGGCGAGGATCTTCTCCTATTGGTCGTACGCGGAGGGCGTGTGGGGCGAGGAAATGCTGCGCGCCAATCGCGCCGCGGAACTCGCCGCCCTTATGGCGGAAAGCGTTCAGGCCATGGGGCGGCAGGCGGGGACGTCGATCGATCGAAAAGAGGAGCTGGGCAACATCTGGCGAACCATTATTAAGTATCAGTGTCACGATGTGATGTGGATTGAGACCACCGACTTGCGCCGGAAGGGGATCAATCACGATAACGAGGGCGCCGCAAAGAGTCACACGATCATGGAGGAAGTCGCGGGGAAGTTGGTGGGGGGTGAGGGGAATTCGCTCGCCATCTTCAACGGATTGCCTACGGCTCGGCGTGCCTTGATTGAAGTAGAAGGGAAGGAAGTGCCCGGGGGCGGCCCCGCATTCCAGGAGTTCGAAGGGAAAGCCCTGGGAGTACGCGAACTCCCTCCGGGAGGATTCCGCAGCTTCCCCCCTGCCAGTGGGGGCGCGACGCCATCCAAGGAAATCCCCTTGCCCTCAAGAATCACCACCGCCCATTACACGGTGGAGTTAGCAAACGGTCTGATCCATCAAATCACGACGGAGGACGGCAAGGGCCTATTAAACAGCGAGAACTATCTGGGTGGTGAGTTAAGGGCAATGATCCACGACCAGTGGCAGGATAACCGCTCGGCGGACTGCCACATGTTCGAGGGGGAAGTCTGTTACATTCTGAGCCGGTCGTCGTCTCTGGGAGATATCCCGGTTAAAGAGCGCTACTTTTTCTTCCGAAACGAAAACTTCATCGAAGCTGAACTCGAGTTCGACTTCCACAGCAATGAAGTCGGCAACTTCTGGATGGATGAGACCAAAATAAATGTCTATTACCCCACCGCAGGGGGCGGCATTCACCACGACATTCCCTTTGGGTACATCTCGGGTCGAGCCAATCGCCCCTTGTTCGCGACCAACTGGATCTACTGCGGAGGACTGGTCTATGTAAACTGGGGAACAGTGAAACACTGGGTGAGAAAGGGTGTGATTGCGAACGTGCTCGCGTGGGGAGGAAACATCTTTGACAATCGCATTGATTTCGGTTGGGTCGCCCAGCAACAATACGACTTGAAGCTCTACGGGAAGCAAACCATCAAGTACGCCCTGATCCCCCTCGGTGAATTCGACGGCAACAGAATTGTGCGGGAGGTAAACGATTTAACGGCGCCGGTGTTCGTGACCAGAGGCAGCGGAGAGAAATCCTTTTATGAGGTGAAGAACAAGGATCTGGTGATCACCGCGGTCTTCGAGAAGGAAGGCAAGGTATGGGCGCGAGGGTACAACCTGCCGACCGGCAAGAAGACCGGCTACCGTGAGTTTGAAATCTTCAACTCTCCGATCCAGGATCTGAAGTAAGACGAATCCACCGCCCTCTTCGACATGCGTTGAATGCGCCGGATTCAGGTAGTACAATGGCCCAAACGTGGAAAAGAGCGCAACCCCGGGTGGCTTCCTGACGAGCAGGCAGAACGATGGATTCTGATAGACAGCGAACGAAAGTGGTCCGGCGAGCATTCGGGAACGCTACGGCCGGGTCAACTGGATTCTTTGGACCATTCGGAGGAGCGGCAGTACCAGGTCTCGGGTCGCCGCTGGGCCCGCATGACATTTCGAAGTGGGCATGGTTGGCATTTCTGAGGGATTACGAGGTGCGCCGAGCATCGAGTTACGATCGGAGTGGGGGAAACGCCGATTATATAAGGCTTCCTCTTGGTGTTCCCACGGTGCTTGCAGCTATCAAGGGTCCAGGGATGATCGCCCACATCTGGATCCCTTTTGGCCGGGACGAGAAAGAACCTTTCATCCTGAAGCAGCTTGTCGTGCGTGCGTACTGGGATGATGAAAAGGAGCCAAGCGTCGAAGCCCCTTTGGGGGACTTCTTTGGTCTGGGTTTGGGTAATGTTGTAACCTACGAATCTGCCTTGGCAAACGTCGCGCCATGGAACGGGATGAACTGCTACTTTCCCATGCCCTTCGAAAGGTCGGCGCGGATTACACTTGCTAATGAAAGCCAAGTTCCCATCGAAAGCATCTACTACCATATCGATTACCTGCTCTTCCCCAAGCCCTTGGAGGGGGTTGGCTACTTTCACGCGCAGTACCGGCAACAGGCGCCGTGCCATGGATGGACAGACGATTGGAAATCCGACTATGAGCCGCAAATCGAGGGGAAAAAGAACCTGAACGGCAAGGGGAATTACGTCTTTTTGGAGGCGGAGGGACGGGGGCATTTTCTGGGGCTGACGCAGGCCGTGCTGCAAAACCAGGACGACTGGTATGGTGAAGGGGACGAAATGATTTTCATAGACGGGAGCGAGTTGCCGGTGATCAATGGGACGGGGACGGAGGACTACTTTGGCGGGTCATGGGACTACCGAGGGCCGAACGGGCCAGCGCAGCCTTTTGCCTATCAGGGGATAGGGACACCGTACATAGTGAACAATGAGAAGGTAGGAGGGCGATATTGTTCGTACCGGTGGCACCTGGAGGCGCCGATTCCGTTTCGGAAGTCGATCAAGGTGACGATGGAGCACGGGCACGCGAATCACCGGGCGGACAATTTCTACACGGTAGCTTTCTGGTATCAGACGGAGCCGCACGGCAAGTTTCCGGAGTTGCCCCCGGCAGCGGAGAGGATTCCGCGGGTGTTTGCGGTGGGCGGAGCGGGCGCAGTTCCAGCGCCGCGCTAGCCAGGAGAAGCAGGTTGTGAGACAAAGAGCTTTCACGTCCCTCTAAACGGCTGCCGGTCTCGGCAGGCCGAAGCGGAGTTGTTGCGGTTCATCCCAGGGATCTTGCAACGTCATGTCTGTGGCTTGTGAATTCTGCAAGCAGAAGGGAAATAACTCGCTCGATTCCTCGAACGATAACGTGATACTATTACGGGCTCTGTTTGAGAAGGCAAGGACGATTCGCGGCGCCTGACGTAAATCTGCACGGCACGGCAGGGCGGCGAGCCGGCGGAAGCGGGGCCGTCATCGATTATGGTGGGCCTTGGCTATGCTTGAACAAACGGTAGCTTTGGGGGGGAGGGCGGCTATGCAAGTTCGGATGAAAGATGTCGCGAAGAAACTGGGTGTTTCGGTAGCCACTGTTTCGAAGGTGGTGCGGGGCCACCCCGACATAAGCCCTAAAACAAAGGAGCGGGTGCAAAGTATCATCAAGGAGCTGAATTATCGACCTAATCTTGCCGCGCGTAGCCTTAGGGCGGGTCGAAGCCAAATGGTCGGGCTCGTCGTCCCCGACATCCTGCACTCATTCTTCGCGGAGATTGCCAAGGGCGTTGGAAACAGGATTCACCCCAAGGGTTACAATGTGGTGCTGTTCTCGTCTGAAGAAAGCCCTGAACTCGAGATTGAGGGGATTGAATCGCTGCTAGCTCGCCAAGTGGATGGACTGATTGTTGCCACGACACTTACCGAAGCCCAGAGCGACGTTTTCCGAAGAATCGATGAGCAAAATACGCCCTATGTCCTTGTGGACCGTAAGATTCCTGGTCTGCAGGCAAATTACGTTGGGGTGGATGACGAAGAAGTGGGGGCCCTTGCAACTGAGCATCTGGTTCAGCGGGGTAATCGACGTATTGCTCACATCCAGGGTCCCGAAATCAGCACGGCATACGAACGTTTGAAGGGGTACTTGGGCGCGTTGGCTCGTCACAGGTTAACGATGCCTGCTGAATACATCGTGAAGGTAGGCTCATCCGATGTTATTGCCGAGGATCATGGATTGCAGGCAATGTGCCGACTCCTGGCACTTCCCGAGCGACCTGACGCGGTCTTCTGTTTTAACGATCTGGCCGCCCTGGGAGCCTCCCGGGCCATTTTGAAGGCCGGCCTTAGAATTCCTGCAGACATTGCTTTGATCGGCGTGGCGAACATGCCACATTTGGACATGCTAGGGGTGCCGCTCTCGACGATCGATCAAAGCAGTGTGCAGATTGGGGATCGCGCGGCGAAACTCCTGCTGAGGCGCATGGAATCTGCGTCGGGATCACGCCCGACCCGTATCTACATCCCGCCAAAGCTCATTGTCCGGGCTTCCAGTGCAATCCCGCCAAGCACCAGGGGAGAAATGAAGAAGGCGGAGGTGCTGCCTCAGTTGGTGGCTATGGAACGGCGAAAGTAGACCGATCAGGCGAAATTCCGCCTGCCGTCCTTTCGGCGCTCCTGCCAAGCCATCATGCGGGCGTCTGATGTTCCGACGCTCCTCGCGAATCTCTACTGAATCTCGAGATTGTCTTTGTCCGGAAGCGCTGGAAACGGCGCGTGCGGCTCGGTCTGATACCAGTATCCGACGGAGGAGATATCATCCTGTAATGGCAAATATCGCCCGCCGGTCCGCCAACCGAGAGCCTGAATTGTGACCCTGAGGTCTTTCTCAAACCGGACGGGATCCATGATGTGCCAGCGGTATAAGCTAAAGCGGGTGTTGGCCTCATAATGGCCGTCGGGCCGAATCACCTGCGCCAACCCGGTATACGGTGAGGTGAACTCCGTGTAATGTCGGTCATTCGGCGGGCCAGTATCAAAATCGCCCGAGCCACAGAAATAGTCTTCGGTGCCAGTACCGGCGATGGTGGGGAATTGGGTGTCACCGTCAATGAAGAATTTGATTTCGCCTTCTCCCCACCAGCCGTTGTTGTGCACGCCCCAGGCCAGGTAGGTGCCCACGTATTGGCCCCAGCCTTTCACGCCGTCGAGGATGACGTGATCGGTTTTGAAGGGGAGGGGATTCGACCGCCGGAACTGGGCGTGGAAGTAGGCTGCCTCGTCAGGGATCGCGGTGAGCGTGTAATCAATTTGATAATAGAGGGTTATCGGATCTTCATCGAGGTTTTCCATAGTGATCTTGCAGGATTTGCGGAACGGCATTTCCCAATAGGAATTGAAGCCGCGGCCGGGATTGTCGCACACGGCCAGCGAGGAGATCTGCCCATATTTCCCCCATCCGCAGGCAAAGAAGTCGCCCACCGGAACTTCCACCGAGGGATTGGTCTCACCGTCCCAGTAAATACGCAAGATCGAAAACCGCAAGTTTCCTGACGGCGTCATCCACATATGCTGAATGGCACCCGGGCCTTGGATCTCTGCCATGGTGAAGACTTGCTTCGGAGCGATCCTGACGGAAGGTGAAACCTTCCAGCCCTGCCCCAGGTCGCGTGCCGCTTTTGCGCCTGTGCCTTCCGTGGCCATGGCACCCTTGCCTTTTTCGCCCGTGATGTTTTCGGCGCTGATGGATCGAGTCTTGGCCCGGGACAGGCAGGACAGATTGCCCATACCCAGGTTGAGCCCATCGTACGTTGACTTTTGCCCGGCGGCCTCGCACACCATCGCGCTAGACAGCAAAAGCACTACTAGACACCACATTGCGTTTTTCACTATGATTTCCTCCTTACTCTCGATGTTGTTACTGGATGCGCACGCTTAAACTGAGACCATTGTAGGCCGACTTTTGACCAGCGGTGTCGCAAGCAACGAGTGTGCCTGCGATCAGGACACATTGAAGCGCAGAAAGTCCCTTCGTCGTGCGTTTCTCCTATTACCCATGGTCATTTGATTTGTTCTTCTAGTCCCCGCAAGGCCCTCAGCATTCCGCTACGGGGGCATACCTTTTCGAGCTTCCCCCGAAAAAGCAAAAGAGCCTTTCGGCGACTATCGCTAGCTATTGGCAGGCCTTTTGTGCTTCACACGGTATTCCTTTAAAGGATCGGCTGGATAACCCCGCTCCAGGCGCACGCTCTGCAGGATGGCATTGGCGGGCGTATCAAAGAAAGCATTCTTGAGTATTTGATCAGCCAGCTCGGCGTCGGCCTTCTGCTGAGCACTCTCCCACCTTTGCCGGTCCACGGCGAGGGCTTGCACGTAAGCCCGTTGAATGTTGTCGACTGCTTCCAGTATCTCTTCCAGCGGATCTTTCAGGCAGTGGCTTTCGTCGATCATGAAAGCCACGTCGGAAACCTTCTGCAAGCCTCGGAGCTCGGCCTCCACCAGCACATTAAAGATTCTGAAGAGTTGGAATGGGTCTATCGATCCCGTCGCCAAGTCATCATCCGCGTATTTCTTGTCGTTGCAGTGGAATCCTCCGAGCTTACCAAGACCCTGCAGATTGGCAACGACCTGCTCGATGTTGGTTCCCAAGGGGTGGTGGCCGAGGTCGACGAGCACGCTGGCTCGATCCCCCAGTTTCGCGGAGAGTGAGTACGCGCGCCCCCAGTCAGCAATGGCTGTGGCGTAGAAGCCTGGCTCGAAAAACTTGTACTCGACAAACATCCGTTCGTCGGGTCCGAGGGCCTCGTAGATCTGTAAGACTCCGTCCTCCAGCAGCTTTGCCTGCTCGAATAAGGAGAGTTGCCCAGGCGAATTAGTCCCATCGTGCAACCACAGACTGAGTTTCTTTGAGCCCAGATACCGCATAATCTGGATACAGTCAAGTTGGTGTCGGATAGACGCGCGGCGCACGTCCGAAATAGGGTTGGTCAAACTTCCCCAGCGTAGCCGGTAGTCTAGGGGAGCCTCGCGCGCGGCGAAGCTGTTTGAGTTGACCGCACCGGCTTTCAGCCCTTCTTCTTGCAACGCCCTTTGGATCAGATCGTAGTCATCGCCGTCCCAGGGAAAATTCAGGGCCACGGTGGGTGTCGAGCCCGTCAGCCGGTGGCAGAGTCCGGCAAGCGCCAGTTTGGCGCGCGGGCTTTGAGCTTCTGTCCCATCAGCGTAAACCCCAAACCGAGTCCCGCTTCGCCCAAAACCCCAAGTGGGGACTTCGATCTTGAAGGCAGACAGCTTGCTTTTCACTTCCGTCAAACTTATGCCGCGACTTGCCAGTATCTTCTCCGCGATGGCGGTCTGCTGCTCACGTGTTTCGTCTTGGATGTTCTCTAACATCGCATTCCTCCGACCGAGGGATCCCGCATAATTGACTGACAACCAGAACAATCCCAATCATCATGGAAAGATCCAATTCTACTTGATCACCGGGACAGGGCTCACTCCCTTCTTACCGTCCCAGCCTGGCCGCTAACTTTTGATCCAAACTCGGTACTGCGACCGGTGCTGGCCCACATCCATGAACGGCACCAGCAACAAGTCAACACCCTTTGGGTGAGCGGCCTCTAGCGCGTACGCCTGGTTTCCAGTCCAACCTGTTGGGAGTTTGTCTTGTGCTGGTCTCAAGTTCACTTGGGGGGCTACGGGCAACATTGCATCCTCAAGCCTAAGGGGGTTCAGTTCCGCATCCAACGCCAGGACCTGGGGACCGTGTAGCACTGCGCATTGCCCGGGATAGTCAGCCCCGCCCTCCACGAAGCGGTCGCTCATATTCATACGAATCTCTACGGTGTCGTGGCTGTCCCAGACGCGCTCCAAGTTCAGATAGCTCCCCGCCTTGCCCGCTACACCCGCAGCCCCGTTGACGCGCGCTTCAAATCCATTACACCAGCCGGGAACCCGCAAGGCCAGCCGGAAGTTCGTAGCCTTCGCTGGCGCCACTTGGATGGTCACCTCGCCTGATTTCGGGTATTCGGTGTCGATCCGCACGGTCGTCGCGACGTCTTCCCCGGTGGTGGCTCTGATCTTGCCCCTGAAGGTGCCCGCGTTGTAGATCAAGATACCCAAGCCACCCTCGGTGAATCGCGCCCAGAGAAGTTCTGGTATCCTCGCCACCGCTCGCGCAGCGCTGGCAAAACAGCACGGCGGTTCGAACCCGTAGCAGTCTGGCTGGCTGAAGTGCTTCGACCCAAGAAGGGGTGTGTAATAGGATACCGACACATCCAAGGGTTTCTGGCTTCCGAGTAAATGGTTGTACAAGGACTTTTCGATTTCCTCGACGTACTTCAGATCGCCCGTTATCTGGTAAAGGAGCTCGTTAAGAATCATCCAGTGCGCGGTTACGCAGACCTCACCCACCTTCTTGTCTTGCTCGCCCGGTAGGTAGTCATTGTCCCGGAAAATCTCGGCGGAAGTGGCCGTGCCCGTTATGTACAGCCGGTGGCGCGCGATGTCGTCGGCAGCATTGGAAGCGGCTGTAAGGTACTCTTTATTTCCTGTTAATTGATACATCCCAACGATGCCAATCAAACAGGACAGCATCTCGTAGCCCTTCGCACTTCCGACTTTGTCCACCCGCCCCGATCGCTGCGTCAGTTCCGACACTATTCTCGGTCCGTTTGGCTGCTCATAGGCCCGCAGGACGTATTCGCAGAAGGCCAGATACTTCGGGTCAGCCGTGTACTGGTACAGGTAGGTCATCGGCTCCAGGATGCTGCCGTTCGCCATGCCGGTCCAATAACCCTTCATGAGATCAAGCTGGCCGGGGCTATCTCCAAATGTCTTCACCAGGAGGTTGCCAATACGCCGCGCAGCTTCCAGAGCACGACCATCCTGCGTGAGCGAGTAGCATTCCAGCAAGCCAAGAATCTCATACTTGTGTTCCCAGACATTCCAACCCTCAGTCAACTGCCGCTCTCCTGTGCCGACCTCTTGCGGATGCGTGGCGAGGTAGCCATCTGGGGCCTGCGCAGAAAACCAGCGGTCGACAATGGTGCGTATCAGCGCCAGCGCCGCGTCATCGTGGTTGTAATGGTATGTTGCCTTCAATCCTTGCAGAAACTTCGCGAGGAACTCTCCCGATGGCCAGTGGGCAACTACTCCGTGGTCGTAGCCACGAAGATACTCGTCATAGGGAATGCGAAGCAACACTTGACGAAAGTTCGCATCCACACGCTCTCCCAGGAGGCCCTGGAGAGCTTGCTCCTCATAGGGTATAGGAACCGCGGCCGGGCGGACGACATACGGAACTGCCAGGCCCTGGCTCGCCGAGGCCTCTGGCCCGACTGAGGCTGCTGCCAACCCCGCTCGGGCGGGAGCCGGATTGACAAACGAGGACGCGCCTGAACCGATCAAGGCAGCGATCCCCCCCTTCAAGAAATCCCGCCGATCGATCTGGTTGCCCTTCATTCGGGGCCTCCATATCGCTAGTTTCAAGTTTCTGGCCTGTTGTCGGAGGCCGGCGCTCCCCATCGGTGTGGGCCGCTACGAACCCCACCCTAGGAAAAAACAAATAAAATGTGGGTTCCGAGGCTTGGCCTCGGAACCCACAGTATGGAAGACGCAAACAATCTTGCGTTGCAGATCAGAATTGGAGACGCAAGGTAAATTGCATTTGGCGCATGGGCATCTCCACATCACCGATCAGGCCGGCTGTGCTGTCGCTGACTGTCATATCTGGATTGCCCCAATTGGAATGGTTAAAGATATTGTAGGTCTCCCATCGCACTTGAAAAAGAGTGGATTCGCGGTTGAGAGGTGAGCTAAAGCTAAACTCCTTCCAAAACGCCCATTGAGTCTCGATTGCACCGGGCCCAAAGATGCTGCCGCGCGCGGCGTTACCCCAACGGCAACACTGCACACTCTGCCCCGGAAATTGAGGAGATTCAAAGGCCGCAGGGTTATACCATTCGACCGCGGTCTTTTGGGCAGGGTAGAGAGGTACCCCAGGTATGCGGTCGGGCCTCTGACCGAAGTCGGCATTAAGGGTGGTTGCGATCCCGGTTGAAGGTGCTAGGGGATAGCCGCTCTCCACGATGGTTGAGCCGTTGAATTGCCAGCCCCCCAGAACCCACTTCTTTATCCCCGTAGCACCGCTGCCCCAGCGTAGCCCTTTGCCGTAGGGCAACTGCCACTGGTGCGTTAGAATCCAAACCGCGTCCCGATTCTGAATCGTGCCAAGCCCATAGGAGGCGCGCCTATCGTAAGGGTTGGTAGGTTGGTCACCCATCCCATAGCCCTGTCCCTCCTCATCGAATTGCTTGGACCAAGTGAATGAGGACCTTATGGAGTAGCCGCTCGAAAAGCGCTTGTCGAGAATAATTTGCAGAGCGTTGTAGTTACCGTCTGCACAGTTGCAATAGTTGTCGATGCCCTGCTCCAGCCCGAATGGTCCGTACAGGGGACGTCGACTATCAAAGCTCCCTAGTCCCGGAGGAGCTGCGTTTAGATTGTATGCCCATGATAAGTGGGTTGACTTATTCCCGACGTAGCCGACAGTGAGCTTTAGATTCCCGGTAAATGCGTGCTCGGCCGCGAGATTCCATTGATCGACGCTTTCAGTCGGCTGATATTCGGGGCGATAGTCAGCACTGATGTTATCGGGAAGAGTCAGAAGGCCGTTAGCCGGAGGGGTAAAGGTCGGGGGTGCTGGTGGCCCTTGCTCCAGAGGGAAAAGCCCCGTATAGAGGTTAGGCTGTGACACACTCTGCGTCGGCATGATGGGGTAGACCGCTGACAGCGTTTGGAACGTGCTTGTGTAGTTTGATGCGAAATAGCTGGTCCCGAAGCCAGAGCGGATTACGGTCTTGTCCGTCAGCCGATAGGCAAGCCCGAGGCGTGGGGAGAAGGCCTTGTAATAAGGTCGGACACCGGCAGACGATGAAACGGTCCCGAGGTTAGCCAAAAGGACTTGGCCAGTGTCGGGATCAAAGTTGCCTAAACCGAACTTCAGTGGCGTTGTGTCTGGGCCGTAGTAATCCCAGCGCAACCCAATATTGGCAGTCAGCTTGGGAGTTGCCCGCCAGACGTCCTGAACGTAGAGTGCATCCCTCCATTGCCTTTCGTGCGGGATAAAATTAAATATCCCACGGCTGAAATAAGAGGGTTGGCCGAGCAACATCGAGGCCGTTCCCAGTCCGGAGTTGGACACGTCTGAATTACCCGTCAACGTCTGGTTAAATTCGAAATAACCCGAAGTGTGGGCATTGACAGTGTACAAATCTTCCATGTTCTTTCGGATGTCTACCCCCCAACGGATCTGGTGCCTCCCATGCATCCAGGTCCAATTGTTCACGCCTTGCCAGACATTAATAATGTCCAAGCGAGGAAGCGCGATAGTGGTGGCACCTGGCCCCTCATTCCAACCGCCGGTGGGACCAAAAACGACAAATCCAGCCAGCCCCCCCGTGATGGCGCTTCCCGTATTAATGTTGGGAATCCCTACCGTATTGTCTGATTCGAGGTTAGCACCGGGTGGATAGCCCTCCAGGTGCCAACGAAGTACCCCAGCGCGAAATTCCGCCAGTAAGCTCGGACCAAAAGTGTGGGTGTAATTGAACGCAACGCTCGCGTCGTGGGTCGGTACTATTTCAGGAGCGTCTCCCGAAATCGGTGGCCCCCCAGCAACTGTCCCAAAAACTCCGGGGTTGTTCAGAAACGAATACATGTAAGTGAAACGCAGGAACATTTTATCCTTGTCGCTCATGTTCCAATCCCAGCGCACGTCCGGTTGATCCGTCCTAAAGTACGCGACGCCTGAGGCCACGTAGTTCAAGTCAAAGGGGTCGGATGAATTCTGCCCCGTGTTGGGAAGCGGCAGAAGATTAAGGAGATTTGTGGACACTTTGTCAATCCGATTCGGGGGTATTACGTTCAAGACATTGTTATAGGAAAACTGTGTCCGCCCACTCCCATCCGGATTGCCTGTGAGGGGATCGTATAATGGGTACGCGGATGCCAGGGCGCTGAAATCTCCTTGTCGCTCAGAAGCAAGGGGAACGGTAGTCAGGATCGCCGCTCCCGTGATCTGTCGCTGAAATTGATAGTCCGCGAAGATGAACATCTTGTTCTTTCGGATGGGACCCCCGAGACTGCCGCCACCCTCGTTCCAATTGAACGGAGCGACGCCCACACCTTTACCCTCGGGCCCCGTGCCAGCAATTTTCTCGGTGAAAGGATCGGCAGCGAAGGTCGCCTTATTTTGATTCGCCCAAAACGCCGAACCATGCCACCCGTTAGTTCCCGACTTGGTTACGAACTGAGCCACTAGTCCCGCCGAGTTGCCAAACTCCGGATCGTAATCGGTCGTAGACATCTTCATTTCTGATACGGATTCCTTATTCGGTTGGAAGACCATCTGGTTGCTGAAACAACAGGCCAAGTCCGTAATCCCATCGATCATGTAGTCGGCGCTAGTATTCCACGCGCCGTTCGCGTTTATCTGGATGTACCCACCGGGATTTTCACCTTGTGACTGCCCCCATGCGCTCTCAATGACTCCCGGCACGGTCTCATAGAGATAAGTAATGTTGTTGCCGAAAGCGGGCAGAGCATCGATTTCCTGCCGGTTAAGGTCTTGGGCGACGTCCGTCTTTTCACTCTTCAGAAGTGGCGGCGCCGCAGTGACGGTAACCTCTTGGTTCACCCGTCCGACCACAAGTTTAACGTCAATGCGGAAGGTGGAATCAACTTGCAGAAGCACGTGTTCCTGAACAAAGCTCTTGAATCCGGCCGCTTCAACTCGCACCGTGTATTCGCCAGGATCCAGGTGTGTGATATTGTACAAGCCCACGGAGTCCGTGACCCCCTTGGTTTCGACCCCGGTCTTCACTTCGGTAGCGGTAATGTTTGCGTTTGGAATTGCGGCTCCGGTGGGATCGCTTACGAAGCCGCTGATCGCGCCCCAGGTAGCCTGCGCTCGCGCCCTGGGCACGTACAACAACACGGACGCGAAGCTAATGAGAACCAGCAATAGAATTTTCTTCATCGACGGCCTCCTTAATGGCTGACATTGCTCTCTTATGCCCTCGTTTCGGGCAAGTTCTGTTTCCTTTTCAGCCAAGACCCGACACCCTGCAAGCCAAGAATTGCCAAGTAATCGCAAATAGAAAACGATACCGAAATCGATAGCGCTAACGAAATACCAACACACCCTACTACCCCAGTTTTCACTTGTCAAGAGAAATTTAGCGGACAATTTAAAGGTGTCTTCACGCCGTGAAACCAAGGGCGTCTGCAGCGGTAAAGTAGAAAGTCCCGGATTGGGCGGGGGTCAGCTCGCAGGTTTTGCACAAAGCGCTGATCGAGCGCTCGGGCTCAAAGCCGGGGCCGGGCGGTCAGGGTTGCCGTGCCACGTAGCGTATTGCAGCGGCGCACCGATTTGAAGGCTCGTCATCAACAGGACCCACGACGAGGGGCCCGTCCGCCACGGGCAGCGTGTTGACACGTCCGAGCGTAGCTTTGTATAAGTATCGTTTTGAAATGGCTTCTAGTGTTCCAAACGATGGAAGGGCCTGGGACCCGTACGGTTATGGAGGAAGATCATGAAACGGCGCGATTTCATCAAAGCGAGCGCTCTCGGCAGCGCTTTTTACGGCCTCTTGCAAAGACAACCAATTGTCGGATTTTCATTTTCTTCCGCCAGCCCGATCCCGCAGCCCCAGGGAGAGACAACCCCGCTGGCCAAGCTTCGGTTCGAGAATTCCGGCATTGTACGCAGGGAGATGCGATTCCAATATTTCGATCAACCCGTCGCCTATGCTGAGGATTTCGATCACTGGAATACAATCGGAAAGGCGCATTACCTGTATCGGGTCGAGGAGGGCAAGAAAACTGCACCTCCGACGGGAATGCGATCTGCTGTTCCCTTGGGTGGACTTGGGTCCGGCACAGTTGAATTGCGGGCCGATGGCAGCCTGAGAGATTGGGAAATCTTCAATAACTCGCCAGCGGCGGCGACGAAAATCCAAGTAGATGATGCTTTTTTTGGGCTTTGGGCAAAGCCGCACGGCCAGCCCTCATCGGCGTTAACTTTACGCACTCACCCACCTCAGACACTGCCTCCCATTTCCCAAATCGAATACGCAGGTGCGTTCCCAGTCTCGCGGCTGCGGTTTTCTGATTCAAATCTTCCTCTGACAGTTGAGCTTTACGGTTATAGCGAGTTTCATCCCTTCGACGCAGAGCGCTCATGTACGCCGTGTGCACTCTTCAGCTTCAATCTGCATAACTCTGCACGCGAGGCAGTGGAAACATCATTGCTCTTCAACATGCGCAACTATATCGGCGGTCGTGTGATTGCCAATAAACATCTGGCGTTTGAAAAAGGTGGACCACAGCCCACGAGCGGCACCATAGCGATGAAGGTTGCGGGAGAAGGGGTTTCAATAACCAGAACAGCGAGCTCGGACTTGGCGGCTCTGTGGAATGAATTTTCGGCCCGGGGCGATTTCAACAATGACTCCAGTTCGGATGACGCCCCCGAATACGGTGCCCTGGCTGCGAAGACCACACTGCACCCCGGCGAGTCGCGGACCATCACGTTTGTACTGGCGTGGTACTTTCCCAACCGCCCTTACAAGAGCCAAGTACCTGGAAACAACTACACGACTTTGTTCCACAATGCAGACGATGTGGCAGACAAAGTCATCAGCCGATTGGACTCAACATGGGCAACTATAGGCACCTGGCAACATACTATGTTCGACAACTCACTCCCGGATTGGCTTCAGGACACTCTTATTAACAGCGTTGCAACGATGTTCAAAACGGGCTTATGGTTCAATGACGGAAGCTGGCGGCAATGGGAGTCCTTTTCCTGTGCCGGTCTCAATCCAGGGCACATTGATTTCTACCGCATTCTTCCGTACGCGTTTTTCTTTCCGAGTCTGAATGAACAACTCTTTCAGGCCCACGCAGAGTCTCAACAGGCTGAAGGCTTCATCCCTGAGCAACTCACGACGGGTTGTTTTGCTCCAGAGTCGGAATTGGGTCATCCTGGCGGCCGGGTAATGGGCGACAGCGACTCAGTCTTCATTCTTTGGGCCTGGCAGATTTATTCTTGGACCGGAGACAGGCAGTACCTCGATCGGGTTTGGGCGAACGTCAAGAAAGCTGCCGATTGGCAGATTCAAAGAAGCACGAGGTACGGATTACCAGAGAGACTCGAAAACACCTATGACTGGTGGCGGTTCGGTGAAAAGGACCTGGTCGCCTACAACGCGTTTCTTCATTTGGCGGCGATGTTGGCTGCCGAGAGAATCGCACGGGTTGAGGGCGAAGCTGAGATTGCGGGGCAATATCGCAAGGCGTTTGAGACCGGGCAGAATAGCCTTCGCCACCACCTGTGGACTGGCGAGTACTTTCGTTCTTGGTGGATGGATGGTAAGCCGTATCCAGATGCGCTCCACGCTGACACTCTGTATGGCCAGCTTTGGGCATTCATATTGGACCTCGAGTTGATCACCAATAAGAGCTGCCTTGAGCGGCACCTCAATATGGAATCCAGATTGAACGCGAGTCCCTTCGGCCTCAAGGTGATGCGCCGTGCTGATCCGGGGCAACCGAATGTAGAAGACGCGGTGCCTCCCGATGGCGGACCTGAAGCGGCGCGGGATAATCTGGTCTGGGAAGCAGGGTCCCTGGATTGGTGTTCCCTAAGTCTATACCTCGGAGGGTCGGCACAGCAGAGTCTGGATGAAGCGAAGAAGATAGCGCTGAACTGGGCTGACAGGCTTCGCGACCAGTGGAATTACACAGATCTAACGACGGCCTGGGATGGGCACCCGTGGTGCAATTCACATTACGCCAGACAGCTCATCTTCTGGTCCATTCCGCTGGCTCTATCAGGACAGCACTATTTTGCGCCCGAGGCTCGCCTCACTTTTGATCCCAAAATCGCTCCGCCCGCGAAGCTGCCATTTTTCACGCCGACAGCGTTCGGGACTGTTCAGCTCCTCGGAGACGGACACTACAAGCTCGCCATTGATTCCGGAACACTCGAATTACGCGAGTTGCGGGTTGCGAAAGCAGTCCTCCGCCAGTCCGTTTCGTTGCGGGCGGGGGAATCGATGACTTTGCATGTGGGATGAGGCCCCGTTGCTACACCTGTTTTGTTTGGCAGGGCAGGAGCGATTCCCCACCGATAGCCGAATAGGTAGCATCCGCCCTCAGTGTCGTAGCGGTAAAGGCTCCTTGAGCATGCGGCTAGCGGTGATCCGCAGCCAGCCGGTCCGCCAGGCGCTTTTCTTGTTGGGCTTGGTCGCGTTGACCCAGTATCGCGTAAACATCGGCGAGGCGCCGGTGAGTTTCTGCATCATCAGGCCGAAGTTCGGCTGCCTTTCGCAAATAGTTCAAGCATTCCGCATTTTGTTGTTTGGCATACCTATTTTCGGCCAGGAGGAGCGCAGTCTTGTAAAGCAAAGTGGCTGTGTCTCCATCCTGGGGATTCAGTTGGTGAGCATGTTCCAGGACGCGGTAGGCCGCTTCATGCTCCCCCAACGCGTAAAGCGTCGCACCGAGCAGGGCATTTGATCCAAAGAAGTCCGGGCGCAACGCCGTCGCCCGCTCAAGGGGGACGCGCGCCTCTGTGTATCGTTTTAGGCGGAAATATGTGAGGCCAAGGTTATGTTCGATCACTGAGGAGTCGGGGTCGAGTTTGGCAGCCAGCAACAGAGGTTCGACAGCGTCCGCGTAGTCCCCGTGCTGCCCGTAAAGCATTCCGAGAGTCACCAGTTTATGCGGATCGTTGCGGTCGAAGAGCACCTGACACGTCACGCGCGCCTCGGCCAGAGGTCGCGTGTCGAGGACGTGGCTGCAACTGACGGCTTGTCGGGAGGCATCCTCCTTATTGCGCATCAAGTCAGCGGAGAGCGCGTGTTCCTTCTCTGCCTCTTCCCTTCGACCCGCTTTTTCGTAAACCCGTGCCAGTTGGTCGTGGACGCGAAAGTCCCAGGGCGTTTGCATTGCGGCTTCCTTTAACCACTGCTCAGCCAGCGCCAAATCACCCTTTCTTACGTAAGCCGAACCCAAGTAGTACGCGGTATCCGAAAAGGGCGGATGTGCGGCGATGCTTTGCAGCCTGCGGGTCGCCGATTCAAGACTCCCCTCCTCCAGGTCCAAGCGGCCGAGATAGTAAATGACGCTCGGGTCCGGACCGGCTTCTACCAGCAAACGATCAAATTCCTGACGTGATTCTTTTGATTGCCTAAGAGCAAAGTAGCACACCGCCAGTTGATAACGAACCTGGACGAGTTTCGGATCCAAACTCAGCGCCGCTTGGAATTCGAACACCGCCTTGTTGTACCTCTGCTTTGCCATGTCGTCGTAGCCCTTTCCAGCATAAGCTGCGGCTTCGTCCGTGGAAGACCCGAAGTGGTTTCCTTCCCCTGGGGCAAAGAAGGGATGAGCCGAAGCAACTGCCAGGCAGGCAAGATGGATCCCAGCCAAGAAGCTGGCAAGAGTCCGAAAACTGGGCCGCGTAGAGGGCATAGGGCTCACCTGTGAGTACGGTCATGCTCGGGAGAAAAGCGGGGCGCGGATCCGTCGCTTGACGCTGGTGCGCTGCGGCTTAGATCGATCTTCTCGCGTGCTTCGGCTTGTTTCCGCGCGGATTTCTTCCGGGCCAATTCTTCAAACAGGGCCATCTCTGCTTTGGCCTGGAGTCATAATGTATCCCCGACACAATCCTAGTTGCGGCGGTCCTGCTTCAAGGCCATTCTACCACTCAATTCATCGTTGGTTAGCGGGTAGCCCCCGCTGAAGTAGCGATCCCTTGTGAGGCCATTATTTGTAGACTTCTACCTTCCCCCCGTTATGGCAGGCGGTCCAGGCGGGTCCAATCGGTATGCTCGATCAAACTGGTCGACCAACGAACTGAAGGGGTACAAGCTCGCCGCCGATGACGTGTTCTCTCATCCTCATGATGACGTGTTGAGATGGATGGAGCGACGGGGGGACACCCATTGGTCCTGCTTTGTTAGAAAGCGTGTTCTTATTTGCGCTATTCAGCCTTCTCGCTCAGCGCTGAACGCGCGCTGTCCCACCCTGCGCAAAGGATCGGACCTGGTCCAACGTCGCCATTGTCGTGTCGCCGGGAAAACTCGTAATAAGCGCACCATGTGCCCATCCGAGTTTCACCGCTTGCTCCGCTGACTCTCCAGCGAGAATCCCGTAGAAAAATCCGGACGCAAAACCATCGCCCCCACCGATCCGGTCGTAGACGTCGAGCTCGCATTTTGGAGATAAGTATGTTTGACCGTTGATCCACGCTACAGCGGCCCAGCCGTGACGGTTGGTAGAATGGACTTCGCGTAAGGTAGTGGCGATGATCTTGATGCGAGGATGCCGCTCCAAAACCCGATCAATCATTCCCAGGAAGGCGCTGGGGTCGAGTTTTGATGTCGCGGCCACCTCGGGGCCGGCAATCCCAAGCCCTTTTTGCAGATCCTCTTCGTTGCCGACGAGAACGTCGACGTTTTCTAGAATGCGTCCGACGATCTGGCGCGCACGCTCTTGACCGCCGGACAGATTCCATAGCTTCTCCCGGTAGTTCAGATCGAAGGAGACAACCGCACCCGACTTCTTCGCGGCCTGCATGGCCTCGATAATCAACTCCGGGGTGGTGTCAGAAAGAGCAGCGAAAATCCCGCCGCTATGAAACCAGCGTACACCGGCGCCGAAAATCGTCTCCCAGTCAAAGTCGCCCGGTTTCAGTTGCGCTGCGGCCTCATTTGCCCGGTTGTAAAAGACCACGGGCCCACGCACACCGTATCCACGGTCGCTGTAGACGGTAGCGATATTGGGGCCATTGACGCCATTATGCTGGAATATCTTATAGAAGGGGGTCACGCCCATGGCCCGAACCCGCTCGGCAACGAGGTCGCCAATCGGATACTTGACCATCGCGGCCACGATCCCCGTTCGCAGGCCGAAACAGTCGGAGAGGTTGGCGGCGACGTTGAATTCGCCGCCACTGACGTGAATCCGGCATTCGTTCGCCTTGCGAAAAGGAATGATGCCTGGGTCGAGCCGATGAACAAGCCCCCCGAGACTCACGAAGTCGAAGCTTGCAGAATCACGAATTGTAAGACCGTAGTTCATAACGATACCTCCTGAAAAATATGGTCAAACTCCACTGTACGCCGAAAACCCGCCGTCGATAGGCACGATAATTCCCGTCACGAAGGCAGAAGCCGGCGACAGCAGCCAAAGCACGGCCCCGAACAGGTCCTCACCCTCGGCATCAACCCAAGTAGCACAGCCACTTGCTCCGACGCGTTGCGGTTCGTAAGTATGGTTTCAGTTAGCTCATGCTGAGGAGTAGCGCCCAGGTTGGATCTGCCCGGCATTATCCGATAGGACTTTCGCGAAAACAACATGGTCGGACCAAGTGTACGCCTCTGTTTTGGCGTGTCAAGCACTTTTCTTATAGTTTCTTCCTGCGATTCAGGCAGTAGGAGGGGCAGAAGACGGCTGGGGGCGCAGAGTCGGGGGAACATGGGCTCCCAACTGAGGAAGTGGGGATTCTTCATTGCGGAAAAGGCCTCCTCGACGGGGGATTGGCTGCGATTGGCGTGGACGCCCTGGTCATTGGTCCAGCCTTGTTGGCCGGCGAAAAGGTCCGGGCTCGCCGGAGCGACTGCGGGAGGGGCAGACCTTGGCCTGCTGCCAGCGTTTGCTGCCGCTTCAGTCCCCCTTCCCGATAACCGGATCCGGGGCCCGGTCTTTCTGGTCAGACCGGGTTGCGACGGGCTGCACTGACGATTCCCGTTTGTCCCCGCCGCTGCAACCACAGCCCTGAATGTAGGCCCCGGAACGGGCGCCGACGCCCGCAGCGGAGATGAAAATGTAGTGGAGGCCTTGGAGACAGCTTTGCCGAAAACACAACGCCCACTGCCTCAATGACCTCTCAACTGCGAAAGTTCGGTTAGGTAGGTGAGGTCGGTGTAGCGGTCTGGTGAGAACTTTCGTCTTCCCGTGAGGTTCGCGCGGCGCGCTCATCATTGGCATGACCCGTATGTGCAGAAAGCAACTGGGTTCTCGTATCCATGAGATGATTGATCATCTCGCGACGCGCCTCGTCGGGCTTTCGACTGGAGATCGCGCTGTAGATTGCTTTATGGAATGCAAGCGGTCGCCCCACGTAGGCGCGGCTGGCGATCTTTCCCATGCTTAACGTCAAGGCGCGATGAATCACGCTGAAAATCAGGCGGCACACTCGGTTCCCGGAAGCTCTGAAAATCGCCTCGTGGAACGCGAGGTCCGAATCGACCCGAACTTGTTCACCCGTGCTCTTCTCCATCGCTTTCATCGCGCGCCGCATAGCGGCAAGATCTTCACCGGTAGCTCGCTCGGCCGCGCGGGCCGCTAACTCGGACTCGACGATGAGCCGTGCTTCCAGGAGTTCCTCGTCGGAAATATCGGCGAGCACGATCATGAATTCAATAGGTTCACGCAATATGTTGGCTGCATCCCGGCTCAGGTAGGTTCCGTCACCAACCCGCTGCCGCGCAACACCCATCAGTTGCATCACCTTCAAGGCTTGGCGAAGAGAAGCTCGATTCACCTTGAACTGCCGCGCAAGCTCCCGTTCCGGCGGGAGTTTCGCCCCCGGCACAAATGTGCTGTCGGAAATCAGGGCCTTGAACCGGGAGATTAATCTGACAGTTATGTCACCGTCGCTTTTTCGGGATCCCGTTAAGTGACCCCCTGTGACGTTCTTCATGTAATCACCAGACTCCAACCAAGTTCGTATAATATGGCACCGATGGATTGGAAGGTCAATAATTATCAAAGGAATTGGTTCAATCAAAATGACTAAGGTTCCCAGCCACCAGGAATCGCCTGTGGGGGACGCATCCTGGAATGATCGATTTCCGGGCCGATTACCATCGTTCATTCAACTCAACACGAAATCCAACCAAATAATAAAACAGCTTGACATTAGAAATTCCCGCCGCTAGGATAACGCCGGTTGAATGGTTCAGCCAATGGATCACGCTGTCGTTGGGGTCGCGCAGGATGCAATTAGGGAGGGTCGTATGAAAGCAGTTGTGCTCGAGAGACCGGGCCAGCTCAGTTTTGTGGACACAGGTCCACCCGACAAACCCAAACCAGGGGAAGCAACGGTGCTCGTTAAAACGATCGGCATCTGCGGAACCGACCTTCGCGCTTATGAGGGGAGTCAACCTTTCTTCCAGTATCCCAGGGTCCTTGGCCATGAGTTAGGAGTTGAAATACTCGAAGTCGGGGATAATGGGAAAGGCCTAGCGGCAGGCGAGCAATGCGCCGTGGAACCTTATCTCAATTGCGGTCATTGCAGCGCTTGCCGGCGAGGGAAAACCAACTGCTGTAAGAATCTCAGGCTTCTTGGCGTGCATATTGATGGCGGAATGCTGGGAGTTCTTACCGTCCCCATCGCCAAGCTGCACAAGTCTGAGGGGCTTTCGCTAGACCAATTGGCCCTGGTTGAGACACTCAGCATCGGAGCACATGCCGTACGGCGGGCTGCCCTGCAACCCGGGGAGACTGTTCTGATTATCGGTGTCGGCCCCATCGGCTTAGCTATTCTGCAATCGGTTCGGGAGAATGCCGATCGAGTCATTACCATGGATATCAGCGTGAAACGGCTGGAGTTCTGTCGAAACACAATGAAAGTCAGCGATTGCATCGACGCAACAAGCAATCCTTTGCCAGAGCTTCAAGAACTCCTGGATGGCGGCCTGCCCACGGCGATCTTTGATTGCACGGGTAACAAGCAGTCCATGCAGGCCTCTTTTAGTTATGTGGAGCACGGCGGCAAGCTCGTGTTCGTCGGACTGTTCAATGGCGAGGTGGCCTTCAACGACCCCAATTTTCATCAGCGTGAATTGACGGTCCTGAGCAGCCGCAACGCAACGGGAGAAGACTTTCGGCAAATCATGGATGGCATGAGATCGGGCCGGATTGATATCAAGCCGTGGGTCACCCACCGTGTTTCCTCTGCCTCAATAATTGATGCTCTTCCCGAGTGGGCAAGCGGCGACAACGATGTGATTAAAGCCATCGTGGAGTGGCAATAAGCCCACGCAGGGCCGAAAGGGTTAATATGCACGAATGGATCGGCTTTTCGTTTGTGGTGCTGGCTGGCATTGTCACGGGCTCATATTTCCTCGGACTCAAGTACGTCGAGCCGTGGAAGTGGGAGAATATTTGGCTTGTCTACGCAACTCTGGGGCTGCTTGTGATGCCTCTCGGACTCGCGCTCGCCACCGCTCCTCATTTAGGGGCGGCGTTGGGTGCGGCCCCAAGCAGTGCTGTGAGCCGCGTCTTGCTTTACGGCGCAGGATGGGGAATCGGGTCGGTCCTCTCCGGCCTGGGGGTAGTGCGCATGGGCATGGCGGTCGGCGTTTCCGTTCTCATCGGGGTTGATGCCGCAGTCGGTTCCTTTGTGCCTATGGCCGTTAATACACCGGATATGATCGTGAAGAAAAAAGGCATAATGGTGATTATCGCAGTTTTGACATTGCTGCTGGGTGTTGCCGTAGTGGGGCTTGCAGGCAAGAAAAGAGAACGGTCACAAGCTTTGTCCAAGAAGCCGATTCAGCAGGGAAGCCTCGCGGCGGGGTTGATCATCTGCGTTCTCAGCGGCACTTTTTCAGCCATGATGAATTTTGCCTTTGCCTTCAGTGGTTCCATCAGCCAGGCGGCCATGAGCTTCGGCGCAAGCGAATCAGGCGCGCTCAATATCGTGTGGCTGATCACCTTGGTGGGCGGATTCATACCCACAGGTCTTTACACGGGCTATCTGCTTACCCGAAACCGTACCTGGAAAAACTACTTGCTTCCTCGAACCGGACCATTCTGGCTTATCGGCTTTGGCATGGCTTTGCTATGGTATGCAGGGGTTCTATTCTATGGCTGGGGAGCCAAAAGCATGGGACGGACGGGAGCCGTAATTGGCTGGCCTCTATTTATGGCTATATTGATCCTGGCTTCGACCGTGTGCGGGTTTGCGACCGGCGAGTGGAAAGGAGCCAGCACGCAAGCAAAACGGTGGATGGGCGCCGGACTGGGAATTCTGATGGTGGCTTCTGTTATGCTCGGACTTGCCAACCAACTCTGAGCAGGAGTCAGGAGTCAGAAGTCAGAATGCAGAAAAGTCGGGGCGCGTTTCAGATGTCAGGCAGAGGCGAGCTCCGCGGCTGCGGATTCTGGCTTCTGACTCCTGACTCCTGACTCCTGACCTCTGATGTCGAAAATGGGAGGGAACAGCATGACTGGAACTCAAACGTGGGGTGGATTGTTCGTTTCGGGTGTGATGCTGGTGGTGGGGCTTGCTTACGCACAGCCGAAAGCCGGAGTCAAGCGGGTCGGGATGGTGATCCGCATCAAGCCCGAGAAAATCGCGGAATACCAACGGCTGCACGCAGATTCCAATCCGGGCGTCCGCGATCTCCTTAGGAAAGCGAACATCAGAAACTTCTCCATCTTCCTGCGCCAACTGGATGACGGCCAATACTATCTATTTGGGTATTATGAATATACCGGCAGTAACTATGATGCAGATATGGCCAAGCTCGCAGCCGAGCCCCGCAACAAGGAATGGCTCTTGGTGACTGATCCCATGCAGATTCCTCTAAAAGGTGAGAAATCTTGGGCCATGATGGAACAGGTCTATCACAACCAGTGACCGACATGAAGATTGACACACATCAGCATTTCTGGAAATACAATTCGGCCCACTACCCTTGGATGGGCGAGAACATGGGATCGCTCAGGCGTGACCATCTACCGGGCGACCTGGCTCCTCTGCTCAAGTCCGTCGGTATTGACGGCACCGTAACCGTCCAGGCACGCCAACTCGTGGAAGAGAGCTATTGGCTCCTGGAATTGGCGGATCAGAATCCCTTCATTAAAGGCGTGGTTGGCTGGGTGGACCTGCGCAGTCCGAAGGTGACGGAACAATTGGAAAAGCTCGCCCGTTATCCAAAGCTTCGCGGCGTGAGACACGTGATCCACGACGAGCCGGATGACCGCTTCATGATGCGCGAAGATTTCCGGCGGGGATTGAGCCAACTGAACAAGTACAAGCTGACTTACGACCTGCTGCTTTTCCCCCGCCACCTGCCGATCGCCTGCGAATTGCTAAAGCTCTTTCCGGAGCAACCATTTGTTCTGGATCACATCGCTAAGCCGCTGATCAAGGAGCGCAAGCTGGAGCCCTGGAGCACCGATATCCGCCGCCTCGCGAAACTCACCAACGTGTATTGCAAAGTATCAGGGATGGTGACTGAAGCCGACTGGGCTCATTGGAAACGCCACGACTTTACTCCTTACTTGGACATGGTTTTCGAGAGTTTCGGAACAAAGCGCATCATGATCGGCTCGGACTGGCCTGTCTGCACCCTGGCGGGAAACTATTCGCGCGTAATGCAGATCGCCGCCGATTACGTCGGGCGACTCTCCTACAGTGAGCAGAGCGACGTCTGGAGCGGGAATGCCAAGCGGTTTTACGGGCTTTGTGATTAGCCGGACGCGCCTTTCCCAGCGCGCCTGACTCGTAATTTGCGTCTAACTTCGACGTAAGGAGATGGTCTTTTTGTGGAATACAACCTTCTAGGAAAGACCGGGATGAAGGTCTCCCGGCTGAGCTTCGGAGCTTCATCTCTGGGTGGTGTTTTCCGTTCTGTCGACGAAGCTGATGCCATCAAGGCTGTTCACGTAGCGCTCGAATGCGGGATCAACTACTTCGATGTAGCGCCGGCCTACGCGGGGACCGTGTCTGAAACAGTTCTGGGAAAAGCATTGCGTGGCGTTCCACGCCATCGGTATTACCTCTCCACGAAAGTGGGCAAGTATACAAAGCCCGGAACTTACGGTGAAGACACACTCGACTACTCACGCACTCGGATCCGGAAGTCGATCGAGGAGAGTGCCGAACGCTTAGGGACCGATTATTTCGATCTGATCCACATCCACGATATCGAATACCAGGGGCGTAAGCACACCGAGTGGGCCCTTACCGAAGGCTATGAGTCGGTGCTGGAGTTGAAACGGGAAGGGCGGATAGGCGGGGTCAGCTTCGGGATTTATCCCATGGATCTCTGGATGAGAATCTTCTCTTCGCTCGATGTGGATGCAGGCCTGGTCCATAACCACTACTGTCTTAACGACACGCGAATTACGGAACTGCTGCCGGTAGCGGAATCGAAGCAGATTGGAATAATCAATGGTTCGCCATTCGGCAGTGCCCTGTTGACAGACCGCGGGCCGGCGGCCTGGCACCCTGCCAGTTCTGAGGATCGAGCTATTTTTAAAGCAGCCGCCGATTTCTGCCGAAAGCAGGGGACTCCTATCGCCAAGTTGGCAGTACAGTTTTCCAGCCAAAACCCTAAGCTTGCGACTACTCTTTTCAGTTCCGCCAGTCCTGAATCGGTGCGACGGAATGTTCAGTGGCATGAAGAACCATGTGACTTAGAACTTTTAGCAGAAGTGCAGAAGATTCTGGAACCAGTCCGCGACAAGCAGTGGGACTACTAGCGGCAGTTTACTGCGAGTTGTGTAAAGAAGCCTGCAAGAGTTGGTTTTTGTCCTCCACAAGTCCGTGCTTCCATGGCATGCACGATTTCCGGTGAGGTGCGGGCGGAAGTGCCGTGAGTGAGATCGTTGGGCGAAATTACCAAAGGTCACCGTTCCCCAGCCAACTCCAGTCTAAGGCTGACGCAAAGACTCTGACGAACGGGACGATCTTGGTTCCTTCCTGTAAACCCCCAATAGCATAAAAAGGAGAGGCCACTCTCTTTCGAGTGGCCCCTAGCGGTAGTTTACTGCGAGAGTAGATTGTTTTGAACCCTCCGAGTTTGTAAGCCCCTCGAAACAAAGCCCTTGACAGGGGTGCGCCAGCGGTCCTATTGTATTACCCTACTATTATCTCCA
>Ga0326728_10008338_pt1 | contig 25823 bp, 18 predicted proteins | sample MB3enrmetagenome_FD_207602 | JGI IMG/M metagenome (GOLD analysis project Ga0326728, IMG submission 207602) | Lab enriched peat soil microbial communities from McLean, Ithaca, NY, United States - MB31MN | ecosystem: Environmental > Terrestrial > Soil > Wetlands > Peat | place: USA: New York... | reverse complement strand
AGCACGAGTACGACAACGTCATCCGGGGCCAGGGCGAAAAGATTGTGGTGATGGCCGACGCCAAGCAACGCTGGTTTGACGGCGGGGAAGCGCAGCGCGAGCGTGGTACCAGTGTTGTGCTGACCCTGGATGAGAAAGTGCAGTACATCGCCGAACGCGAGCTGGCGGCAGCCATTGGGAAGACTCACGCGGTCGCCGGCACTGTCATCGTGCAGGACCCGAATACCGGGGCGCTCCTGGCATTGGCCAATTGGCCTAAATTCAATCCCAATGCGGCCGCGGATGCTCCCGCGGAAGCGCGCATGAACCGCGCTATCAGCGCGATATATGAGCCCGGCTCGACCTTCAAGCTGGTGACACTCGCCGCGGCCTTCGACCAGAATCTGACGCGACCCGATGAGGTGTTCGATTGCGAGAACGGATCGCTGGTGGTGGGCGGGCGCCGCATCCACGATCACAAGGCGTACGGAATGCTCACGGTTTCCGAGATCCTGGCGAATTCCAGCGACGTGGGAGCAATGAAGATTGCCCTGCGATTGGGCGCGCCGAAATTTTACGACTACATCCGCGCGTTCGGCTTTGGCACGCCCACGGGCGTGGACTTGCCTGGGGAAAGCCGCGGTTTGCTGGAGCGCCTGCAACACTGGGTACCGTCTTCCATCGGCGCAATATCCATGGGGCAGGAAGTGGGCGTAACGCCACTGCAAATGGTTACAGCCGTTTCGGCAGTGGCGAATGGCGGCCTGCTGTATAAGCCGCATACCGTTCAACAAATGATGCGCGGTGAACAGATTCTGCCGCTGGATGGTCCCTGGGCCCCTGCGGAGCCGCGCCGCGTGATTCGTCCGGAGACGGCGGCGACGCTGCGGCACCTGATGGAAGGCGTGATCCTGAATGGAACGGGGAAAACCGCGCGGCTCGACGGTTGGACCGCCGGGGGAAAGACGGGCACGGCCCAGAAAATTGATCCGGCGACGGGACGCTACTCCCGCACCAATGTGATTGCGTCATTTACCGGATTTGCCCCGATCAACAATCCGGCGGTCACGATTCTGATTTCCCTCGATTCCCCCGAGGGATTGCTACACGGCGGCGGAGAGGTGGCGGCGCCGGTATTCAAGCGGATAGCGGAGCAAGTCTTGCCGTATCTGGATGTGCCACGTGATGTGCCCGTAAGTCCGCGCCTTGTGCAGACGGCCTATCGCCAAGGGGCGAGCGCGGAGAGCGAGTCGCTCGATGATCTGGCGCCCGTAAATTTTAATGCGCAAACGGAAGCCACAAACGGGGGGTTAAAGGAATCGTCCGCCAAAAGCCCCGAGCCAAGTTTGCCGGAAGTGACGGTGGCCGTGGACGAGGGCGGCGACATTCCGGTGCCGGACTTTACCGGAAAAACGATGCGCGAAGTAACGGAGGAGTGCTTGCGGCTGGGACTGAACCCGATCCTGGTTGGCAGCCGGCTTGCCTCTCAACAATCACCAGCAGCGGGATCGCAAGTCCGCCGCGGCAGCAAGGTGACCGTGCAATTTGGCGGCACTCCGGCGCATGCTGGCAATGTGCGCTAGGAAAAGGATTTATCGGGCACATGAGCAACGGGCTGACGGTTGCGGACGAGGCACAGAAGAGTGCCGCCGAGTGCGGCGAGGGCGAACGGAAACACACTGTGGCTGAACAGGCACACCTCATAGGGCCAACACTGGGCTCTGTTTTGGAGGGCGTGGAGCTGCGTTCCGCGGTGTCTTCGCCCGATTTGCGCATTCGGCAGATTGCCTGCGACTCGCGCAAGGTGCAAGCCGGAGCCTTGTTTGTGGCGATTCACGGTGTGGCCACCGACGGGAATATTTACGTGAGGGACGCGGCGTCGCGCGGGGCCCTTGTGGTGCTGAGTGAAGATCCCGAGCCGGCGGAATGGCCACGCAACGTCGCCTGGGTGCAAGTGCGCGAGGCACGAAAAGCCCTGGCACTTACCGCCGCTAACTTCTTTGGCAAGCCCGCGAGCGCGCTGAAGCTTGTCGGAGTCACCGGAACGAATGGCAAGACCACCACGAGTTCGCTGATCGATTCCATTGTGCGCGCCTCGGGAGCGCAGACCGGCTTGTTCGGCACGATTGCCTACCACACTCCCCGCGGTGAACATCCGGCGCCAAACACCACGCCGGAATCGGTGGACCTGCAAAGTTTCTTTGCGGAGATTCGCGACGCGCAGGGCACCTATGCGGTGATGGAAGCAAGCTCGCACGCGCTGGCGTTGGACCGCTTGTGGGGCTGCCACTTTGCCGCGGCTGTTTTCACGAATCTGACGCGCGATCACATCGACTTTCACAAAAACTTCGACAACTACTTCGCGGCCAAGCGCCGGTTGTTTGAGGGCACGGGCGCCGGCGCGCCGGACGTGGCGGTGGTGAACACGGACGACGAGTGGGGCAAGAAACTCCTCGGCCTGGGTCGGAAAACGCTCACCTACGGCCTGCAGAATGGCGCCGACCTGACGACAAAAAAATTCCAGCTCAGCTTCGGTGGCCTGAATTTTGCGGCGCAGACACCCAACGGGAAAATCCAGGTGCAATCGGCGCTCGTTGGCCGCATCAATGTGTACAACATACTGGCGGCCGTGGGCGCGGGCCTCGCGCTGGGTTTTTCCAACGAGATTATCGAAGCCGGCGTACGCAATCTGGAAGCCGTTGCGGGCCGGTTCCAGCGCGTGGATCTGGGGCAACCTTTCCTGGTTGTGGTGGACTACGCGCACACGGACGACGCGCTGGAGAATTTGATCCGTACCGCGCGCGAACTCAATCCCAAGGGCCGCATCATTACGCTCTTTGGCTGCGGCGGCTCGCGCGACCGCACCAAACGCCCCATCATGGGAGAACTCTCCGGACGGCTGAGCGATCTTTCGATTCTCACCAGCGACAATCCGCGCCAGGAGGATCCGCTGAAGATCATCAGCGACGTCGTGGTGGGCATGCAGAAGTCCGGCGGGAAATACATGATCGAGCCGGACCGCGGCAAAGCCGTCGCGCTGGCGATTGACGAAGCCCAAGCGGGCGATATCGTGCTGCTGGCGGGAAAGGGCCACGAGGACTATCAGATCTTCGCCGACCACTCCATTCATTTTGACGATCGCGAAGAAGCGCGAAAGGCTTTGCGCGATCGCGGCTATACCGAGCCCCAGGGTGGCTCAGGATTTGGCACGTAGCGCTCTCGTCTGCTGGTGTGGAACGAGAGCCTGCGGGCCAAGGAAGCAGCTCGCAGACAAGTCAAAGGAGGAGCCCTCAACCGGTGAGAACGCACAGAGATGTGCTTTACGGACGAGGTGAACACTTCGCCCGAAACCTGGGGAAAGCCAACCTATTGAGGCAACTATGCGGTGGACGCTTACACAAGTGGCTAACGCGGTGGCAGGAGAGCCGGGGCATGGGCTGGACCCCCTGGCCCGGCTGGCCGGTGTCTCGATTGATTCTCGCACGCTACGTCCTGGAGAACTCTTCGTCGCCATACACGGTCCGGCTCACGATGGACACGACTATGTGGCCGCCGCCTTGGAAAGCGGGGCAATGGCGGCAGTGGTGGCGGGGCCGCTCCTCTCGAAGTATCCGGGATGGCTGCAGGACCGCTGCATCACCGTTCCCGATACCCTCACGGCGCTGCACCAGTTGGCGCGCGCAGTGCGCAAGGATTGGGGCCGCAAAGTCTGCGGAATCACGGGTTCCGTCGGGAAAACTACAACGAAAGAGATCCTGGCGGCACTGCTGGGCGCGAAGTTACGGGTCCTGAAATCCGAGGGCAATTTCAATAACGAGTACGGGTTGCCGCTGACGCTGTTTCGCCTGGAGGAAGCGCACGATGTCGCCGTGCTCGAGATGGGAATGTCTTTCCCGGGTGAACTGAAGCGTCTGGCGGCGATTGCGCTGCCGGATGTGGCCATTGAGCTGCGCGTCACTCCAGCACATCTGATGAACTTTTCCTCCGTGGAGGAAATTGCCCTGGCGAAGCGGGAATTGATCGAAGGGTTGAACGGCCCACTTTCGCTGGCGGTGCTGAACGCCGATGACCCGCGCGTGGCGGCGATGGCTGCCGTCGCTCCGGGCAAGGTGATCTTTTACGGAATCGAAAAGCCCGCCGAGTATCAGGCGGAAGAAATCGAGGATCGCGGGGCGCTGGGCTCCGCATTCACGCTCGTGCACAAGGGGAAGCGCACGCGGATTGTGATGTCACTTCCCGGCCGGCATGTCGTCTTGAACGCGCTTGCGGCCATTGCCGCTGCCAGCACGTGGGGCATTGACGCCGCGGAAGCGCAAAAGATTTTTCCCGGCTTGCGCACGCCTTCGATGCGCGGTGAATTGATCCGTTTTACGAATGGATTTGCTTTGATCAACGACTCTTACAATTCAAGCCCTGCCGCGCTCCAGGCGATGATCAGCCTGCTGGCCGCCACGCCGGGATTTCAGCGGCGAATCCTTGCTGCCGGAGAGATGCGGGAGCTGGGCCCGAGTTCCGCACAGCTTCACCGCGAGGGCGGCACCTTCGCGGCGCAGACCGCCAAAGTGGATTTTGTTATTGGAGTTCAGGGCGCCGCCGCTCAAATCGTGGAAGGCGCAGTGGCCGCGGGACTTCCGCGCGAACGCAGCAAATTTTTCGCGTCGCCCGTGGATGCCGCCAATTTCCTGGTTGATTTCGTGAAGCCGGGCGACGTGTTGCTGGTGAAAGGTTCGCGCACCGTCAAGATGGAGCGCATCGTCGAAGCGCTGCTGGGGCGCTTTGCGCCGGAAGATGCCCGGCCCAATTTGGGTGTGGGTCACTGAGATGCTCTACTACCTCCTCTACCACGTGCTGCAGAAATATTTCAGCCCGCTAAACGTGTTTCGCTACATTACCGTGCGCACGGTCTATGCCAGCTTGACGGCAATGTTCCTGGCGCTGGTGTTCGGGCCGTGGCTGATCCGCAAGCTGCGCGAACTCCAGATCGGACAATACATTCGCGAGGAAGGGCCGGAAGAGCACAAAAAGAAAGCCGGGACGCCGACGATGGGCGGCGTGTTGATTGTCATTTCCACGGCCGTGCCGGTGCTGCTCTGGGCCGATCTCGAAAATCCATTTGTCCTGCTGGCGCTGTTTGCCTTGCTGGCGTTTGCCGCCATCGGGTTTATGGACGACTATGCAAAAGTCGTCAAGCGCCAGAATCTCGGATTGACCGGCAAGCGAAAACTCACGCTACAAGTTCTGGTCAGCAGCGTTGTGGGGATCACCCTGCTCATCTTGTCCACGCGCTTTGCCTATTCCACGCAACTGGTGCTGCCGTTCTTCAAGCGCTTGCACCCGGATCTGGTCATCCACGGGCTGTTACATGCGCATCATCTCTGGCCGCTGGCATTTTTGCCGTTTCTGGCGTTTGTGGCGCTGGTGATCACCGGCAGCTCCAACGCCGTGAATCTTACGGATGGCCTCGATGGGTTGGCCATCGGTTGCACGGTGATTGCCGCGGGCGCGCTGACGGTGCTCACCTATGTGAGCAGCAACTCCCGCTGGGCCACCTATCTTGATATCCAGTACATCCCGCGCATCGGCGAACTTACGGTCTTTTGCGGTGCGCTGGTCGGCGCGTCGCTCGGGTTTCTTTGGTACAACGCGCATCCCGCGGAAGTGTTTATGGGCGATGTGGGCTCGCTGGCGCTCGGCGGGACACTGGGGACCATCGCGGTGATCATCAAGCAGGAAGTGCTGCTGCTGTTCGTGGGGGGGATATTCGTGATCGAAGCACTCTCCGTGATTTTGCAGGTGGGTTCGTTCAAACTGCGCGGCAAGCGGATTTTCCGCATGGCGCCCATCCATCACCATTTTGAGCTGCTGGGGTGGAGCGAGAGCAAGGTGATCGTGCGTTTCTGGATTGCGGCATTGGTGTTTGCGTTGTTCGCGCTGACGACCCTGAAATTGCGGTAATCGGCCTGCTCTGAAAGGTTGTGCGGTTCGCGATATGCCTGGATCGATTGAGTTGCGGAAGATGCGCGTGCTGGTCGTGGGACTCGCGCGGACAGGCGTGGCCACAGCGCTCTTCTGCGCCAAACACAACGCGATTGTCACGGCCACGGAAGCGCGCGTGGAAGGGGAGCTAGGCGATGCGCCGGCTAAGTTGCGCGAAGCGGGCGTGGCCCTGGAGCTCGGCGGGCACACGGAGAAAACCTATCTTGCGCAGGACCTGATCATCCCAAGTCCGGGCGTGCCGGCCGATGATCCGTTTCTTCAGACGGCGCGATCAAAGGGCATCACGATCTGGAGCGAAATCGAGCTGGCATACCGTTTTCTTGAGGGCAAGCTGATCGGCATCACCGGGTCAAACGGGAAAACCACAACAACGACGCTCGTTCACCATATTCTGCGGAGCGCCGCCATTCCCACCTTCCTTGCGGGAAACGTCGGCACGGCGCTGATCTCCTGCGTGGGAGAGATGAACAGCGACACCGTTACCGTCGCGGAACTCAGCAGCTTTCAACTCGAACTCATCGAGAAATTCCGCCCGGACATCGGGCTTTTCCTGAACCTCACCCCCGATCATTTGGACCGCCACAAAACCATGGAAGCTTACGCGGGCGCCAAAGCGCGCATTTTCGAGAACCAGACGGAACTCGACGCCGCCGTGCTGAATGCCGATGATCCGCCGACCGTGCGCTACGCACCGAAGAAACCGCAAGTGTTCTGGTTCAGCCGCAAGCAGCGCGTGGAGCAGGGCGCCTGCCTTAGCGGGGACAACATCGTCATCGTGCACCACGCGAAGGAAGAATTCGTGATGAAACGAGCGGAGATTCCCCTGGCGGGCGCGCACAACGTTGAAAACGTGCTGGCCGCCGTGACCGCGGCGCGCCTGGCGGGTGTGGACACGGCAACCATTGCGCAGGCGGTTCGCAGCTTTGCGGGCGTGGAGCACCGGCTGGAATTCGTCGCGGAAATTGCCGGCGTGCGCTACTACAACGATTCAAAGGCCACCAACGTGGACGCTACCCTGAAGGCCCTCGACGCTTTTCCCGGACGCATTCTGATTATCCTGGGCGGGAAGGACAAGGGCAGCGACTACACCGTCCTGCAAAAGCCGCTCAGAGAAAAAGCCATTCTTGCGCTGCTGATTGGCGCGGCTGCGGACAAAATTGAAAAGCAAATCGCCGGCAGCGTGGCCATCGAGCGCGCCTCCACTCTGGACCGCGCGGTGGAAATCGCCGCGCACGCCTCGCAACCTGGGGACATCGTGGTGCTGGCCCCAGCCTGCGCCAGCTTCGACCAGTTTCAGAATTACGAGCAGCGCGGACGGGTCTTCAAGGAGCTCGTTCAACAGTTGCACGCGAATTCCACGCATCGTTATTCGGACAGGGGTGAATGATTTGGCGAGACGCGCGGATACCGACCGCTGGCTTTTTGGTGTGACGCTGGTGCTGTGCCTGCTGGGCGCGGTGATGATTTTCAGCGCCTCCGCGGTTACCGCGCAACAGCAGTATGGCCATTCTTACTTCTTTGTCGCGCGCCAGGTGGTGTGGCTTGCGTTCGGGCTGCTGGGCATGTTCGCGCTGATGAAACTCGATTATCACCGCCTGCGCGAGCCCGCAGTTGTATATACGGCGCTGTGCCTTGTGGTGGTGATGCTGGTCGGCACATTTTTCCTGGATAAGTCTCACGCCACGCATCGCTGGATTCGCTTCGGACCGGTGGGCATCCAGCCATCGGAGCTTGCCAAGCTTGCGGTGATCCTCTACCTGGCGTGGTTTCTGGATTTGCGGCGGCGGACGCCCACCAGCCTGGAATTCCGCAAACAGGATCTGCTGCAGACGATTCTTCCGGCGGTCGCGCCGATCCTGGTTTGTGTCGGCTTGATCGTGGCGCAGCCGGACCTGGGCACCTCGGTGGACATCGTGCTGATCATGATGGCGATCCTCTTTGTCGCGGGGCTTTCCTGGAAGTGGGTGGCCGTTGGCGCCGGCGCGGCGCTGCCAGCGCTCTTTGCACTGATCTATTTCGTTTCTTACCGCCAGGCGCGCCTGTTGTCATTTCTCCATCCGGATTCGGATCCGCAAGGCGCCGGCTTTCAATTGCTGCAATCGCTGATCGCGGTGGGCTCCGGCGGGTTCACCGGCGTGGGCCTGATGGAGAGCAAGCAAAAGCTTTTCTATCTGCCTGAGGCGCACACGGATTTCATTTACGCGGTCATCTGCGAGGAGCTTGGCTTCATTGGCGCCGTGATTGTGATTACTTTGTTTGCTGTGTATGCGTGGCGGGGCTTGCGCGCCGCGTTTAACGCGCCGGACGGATTCGGAAGCATGCTGGCCGTCGGCGTGACTGCCTTGGTGCTCGGCCAGTCGCTCATCAATTTCGCGGTCGTGCTGGGGATGATGCCAACCAAGGGCATCCCGCTGCCGTTTGTGAGCTATGGCGGCTCGAGTTTGCTGGTGATGCTTTTGGCAACGGGCGTGCTCCTGAATGTTTCGCAGCAGGCCGGCTGCCGCACGGTTGTGGAGGCGTAAGAGAGGCCGCGAATGAAGCTCCTGATTGCAGGCGGCGGCACCGGCGGTCATGTTTTCCCCGCGGTCGCGATTGCGCGGGAGTGGTTATCACGAGGCATGGAAAGGGAAGTCGTGCTGGTGGGAACACAACGCGGAATTGAAATGAAGCTGGTGCCACAAGCCGGGCTCCCGTTGGAGACGATTCGGGTCGCAGGCCTGAAAGGCAAGGGCGGCGCGACGCTGCTGAGGAATCTCGCCATGCTGGGAAGCGGCCTTGCGGATTCGTTCGGCGTGTTGAAGCGCCACAAGCCCGTGGTTGCGTTCGGCGTGGGAGGCTACGCCGCCGGGCCCATGTTGCTGGCAACCTGGTTGCGCGGCATTCCCAACGTGATTTTTGAGCCCAATGCGGCCCCGGGATTCACGAATAAAGTTCTTTCGCGGCTGGCGCAGCGTATCGCCACCGGCTATGAAATTTCTGCTCGCGAGTGGGGAGAAAAGGCGGTCGTCACGGGTTGCCCGGTACGCGTGGAGTTTTTCTCGATTCCTCCCCGCACACCCGAGCGGCCTATTCGCCTGCTCGTTACCGGAGGCAGCCAGGGCGCCTTGCCCATCAATCGCGCGTTTGTGGATGCCATGGATCTTCTTGCGGCCAGAAAGAATGAGTTGCAGGTTGTGCACCAGACCGGCGAACGCGACTATAATGCAGTGCGGACCGCGTACGCGCGACGTGAGTTTCTTGCCGAGGTGGCGCCCTTTCTGTCGAACATGGCGGAGCGCTTTGCCTGGGCCGATATCATCGTCTGCCGGGCTGGCGCGATCACTGCCGCGGAGGTAGCCGCGGCGGGCAGGGCCGCCATCTTCATCCCGTTTGGGCATGCCACGGATAGTCATCAGTTGCGTAACGCGCAGGAAATGGCCAACGCGGGCGCGGGCCGTGTGATTCCCGAACAGGAACTCACCGCGGATCGTTTGACCCGCGAGATCTTCTCCCTCCTCGACCAGCCCCGGGAGATCGAAAATTTGGCGATGTCGGCACGCCGCCAGGCCCACCCGTCCGCGGCGCGCGAAATCGTGGACTTGATTGAAGAAGCCGCGCGGCTGGCCCCCCGAGGATCGGGGCAAGCGAGCCGGAAGGAAGCGCTACGAGCATGATGGTAACGTTTCGCAATTTTCAACGCATTCACATGGTCGGCATCGGCGGCATCGGCATGAGCGGCATCGCCGAGGTTCTGCTCACGCTGGGCTATTCCGTTTCCGGTTCGGACACCAAGCTCTCCACGATCACCGAGCGGCTGCAGGATCTCGGCGCAACCATCTACGAAGGCCACAAGGCCGAAAACGTCGCAGGCGCGCACGTCGTGGTAATTTCCTCGGCGGTGAAGCCCGACAACCCGGAAGTCACCGAAGCTCACAAGCGCAAAATTCCGGTTATTCCGCGAGCCGAAATGCTCGCCGAACTGATGCGCCTGAAATATGGCGTCGCCGTGGCCGGCGCGCATGGCAAGACCACCACGACTTCCATGGTCGCTTCGATCCTCGCGGCCGCGCATCTCGATCCCACGTTTGTTGTCGGCGGCAGGGTCAATCAGGCCGGCACGACCGCCCGCGTGGGACGCGGCGAGTATTTTGTCGTCGAAGCCGATGAGAGCGACCGCAGCTTCCTGATGTTCGACCCGGTTGTCGCCGTTGTCACCACCATTGACCGCGAACACCTTGACCAGTATTCCTCGCTGGAAGACATCCAGGCGGCCTTTCTGCAATTCGTGAATCGCGTGCCTTTCTATGGCGCGGCAATTCTTTGCCTCGATGAGCCGAACGTCCAGGCGATCATCCCCAATGTGAAGCGCCCGATTATCACGTATGGCACATCGAGCCAGGCCGATCTGGTGATCAGCGAAATCCAGCTCCACGGTCTCAGCAGCGAATTCCGGCTCACCTATAAAGGCGATGACCTCGGTTTGTTCTTTCTGCCGCATCCGCCGGGGATACACAACGTGCGCAATGCCGCCGCAGCCGCGGCCGTCGCCCTGTATCTGAATGTGGCTTCCGACCTGCTTCGCGAAGGTTTGGCAAAATTTGCCGGCGTGGGCCGCCGCTTCGATGTCAAGGGAAGCATCAACGACATTACGGTCGTGGACGACTATGGCCATCATCCCGCCGAGATTCGCGCCACGCTGGAAGCCGCGCGCGGCTGCAAGTTCAATCGCCTGCTGGTGCTCTTCCAGCCGCACCGCTACTCCCGCACGCAGCATCTTTGGGATGAGTTTTCCCGCTCGTTCAATCAAGCCGACCTGCTGGTTCTGATCGACATTTATGCGGCCAGCGAAGCGCCGATTGCCGGAATCAGCAGCGAAGCGCTGGCCAACTCGATTCGCGAAGCGGGCCACAAAAATGTCCACTACTACTGCTCCATGCAAGCGGCCATTGAATTCATTCTTCGGGAAGCCAGACCAGGCGATGCGATTCTGACCATCGGCGCGGGCAACGTCAGCCGCGCCAGCGGCGAATTCATGGTGCTGCTGGGCACGGAATACCGGGTAACGGACGGGATAAGGGATGCGGATTGAAGATCCCAGATTGTTGACGGCCTTTCGGGAACTCGATGTCGAGTGCAAACCCGCCGTGTCTCTCGCCGAGCTTACCTATCTCGGCATCGGTGGCGCCACGGACCTCCTGAGCATCCGTCGCCACGATGCCATTCCCGATCTTCTGAATTTGCTCGATGGTCATGGCATCCCGCACAAGTTCCTCGGCGGGGGTTCGAACCTCCTGGTGATCGACGGCGAATTGCCCTTCGTGGTCCTGCAACTGGCGAACCGCGATCCCGATGTGGTGATCGAGGGGAACATTGCCTCTGTGGATGCATCCGCGGATCTGGGGCGCACCGTGACGTTCTGCGCCAAGCACAACCTGGGCGGGATGGAAGGGCTCATCGGTGTGCCGGGCACCGTGGGCGGCGCGCTGCGCATGAACGCGGGCGCCTATGGCACGCAAATCGGCTCGTACGTCCGCGAAGTGAAGCTCTACCGCGCGGCTGCCCGCAGGCTCGAAACCCTGCACGGCGAGAAAATTTCCTTTGAATACCGGCACACCTCGTTTGCGCCCGATGATATGATGCTCTCAGTGAAACTGGAACTTCCCTCCAAACCGTACCCCGAAATTCTCCAAGGTATTCGCATCTGCAATGAAAAGCGCCGCGCCAGCCAGCCGCTCGGCCAGAAGAGCGCCGGGTGCATCTTTAAGAACCCTCCGGGAGCATCCGCGGGCCGCATGATCGATGAACTCGGACTAAAAGGTTTTGCGGTGGGCGACGCGCGAGTGAGCGAGCGCCACGCGAATTTCTTCATCAATGCAGGCCGCGCCTCCGCCGCGGACATGCTGGCGCTGATTGCCGGCGTTCGCGAACGGGTGCGCGGGGCCTATGGAGTCACACTCGAAAACGAGGTGGTGGTTTGGAACGCCTGAAGCCCATACCTCGAAACTCTTCCGCGGCAGCCGCCGCGGCTGACCAGGAACCCTACCGGCCTGAGCTGGTGGCGGACGACGAGCCGCGTTATTTGCGCCGCCAGAAGCCGGTGGAGATTCGCCGCAGGAAATTCGGCGGCCGCGCCTGGCCGTTCTATCGCCGCGTCTTTCTTTGGCTGGTGATCGGCGCGCTTGCCGTAACCGCCGCGGTTTACGCGGTGCGCTATGCGTTGTACTCGCCGCAAATGCTCCTGCTTAAGCCTGACCAGATCGCAGTTTCCGGCAACCACGTCGTGCCGCGCGAGGACGTTCTCAAGCTTTTCGTCCACGACCGCAACCGCAGCGTCCTGCGCATTCCGTTGGATGAGCGCCGCGCGCAGATTCAGGAGCTGGCCTGGGTGGAGGAAACCCGCGTGCAGCGCATCCTGCCAAATCACTTGCGCATCGAGATTACTGAGCGCACGCCCATCGCCTTTTTCCGCAATGGCTCCGAGTTGGTCCTCGTGGATGCGCATGGCGTGCTGCTCGACCGGCCCGAGGGCGAGGACTTCCACTTCCCGATCGTTACCGGACTTTCGGAAAGCATGCCGCGCGATGAACGCGAAAAGCGCATGCAGACGTACCAGGAATTCCTGAAGGACATTGAGTTGGTGCGCGCGGGCTCTTCGGAGCGCGTCAGCGAACTGGACCTCGGCAATCCGCGCGATCTGCGCGCCGTGCTTACCGGGCTTGGCTCCGGCGATGCCGCTCAGGCGGTCACCGTGCATTTCGGCCAGGGCGATTTCACCGGCAAGTACCGCATGCTGGTGGAAAACTTCGCGCAATGGCAGGCCAGTGCCGGCCGCGTGCAGTCCATCGATCTTCAGTATTCCCGGCAAGTGGTGGTGAACCCCGACACCTCCGCCTCCACCGGGAAAGAAAAATAGGCCGCGTTCAGGAGAGCATTTTGGCAAAGAAAGACAAGTACCTCGTCGGGCTGGATATCGGCAGCACCAAGACCTGCGCGTTGCTCGCGGAAATCGAGAACCAGCAGGTGCGTTTTCTGGCGCTCGGCGCCGCGGAATCCAAGGGGTTGCGCAAAGGGCTCATCGTCAATCTGGACTCCACGGTCAGCTCCATACGCCGCGCGGTCGAAGAAGCCGAAAGCGTCGCCAACATTCCCGTGGAAGCCGCCACCATTGGCGTTGCGGGCAGCCACGTTCGCGGTGTGAACAGCCGCGGTGGCATCCCGTTGGGGCCGCGTTCCCGCGACATTGAACGCGACGATGTGCGCCGCGCCATTGACGCCGCGCGCAGCATCTCTCTTCCCGCTGACCGCGAAGTGCTGCATGTCCTTCCGCATGAGTTCATCGTCGATGCCCAGGATGGCATCCGCGATCCCGTCGGCATGGTCGGCCAGCGGCTGGAAGCAAACGTCCATATCGTCACTTCTTCCATTGCCGCGACGCAAAACCTCGTGACCGCCGCAAACAAGGCCGGCATCCTCATCAACGACACCGTACTCGAACCGCTGGCCGCCGCGGAAGCCTGCCTGACCCAGGATGAACGCGAACTGGGTTGCTGCCTGCTCGATATTGGGGGCGGCACCACGGAGTTGATCGTTTACGGCGGAGGTGTCGTTCGCCACACCGGCGGGGTCGCTATTGGCGGAGATCATTTCACCAACGACCTGGCGGTTGGCCTGCGGACACCCATCCCCGAAGCCGAGAAGATCAAGCGTCATCACGGGTGCGCCGCGGCGAATCTTCTGCGCCAGGACAACTCCATTGAAATCGCCAGCGTCGGTGATCGCCCCCCGCGTACGATTTTTTCACACATGCTTACGGACATTATCGAACCGCGCGCGCAGGAACTTCTGGCGCTCATCGCGGACGATTTGCGGCGCGCCGGCCTCGACTCGCAGATCCCCGCGGGCTTTATTATGACGGGCGGCGGCGCGCGCCTGAATGGATTCGCCGAATTCGCGGAGCAAGGTTTCCATCTGCCCGTGCGCATCGCCGAGCCCCGAGGCATCCAGGATTTGCCGGAACAGGTTGCCCAACCCGAGTACGCCACCGCCATTGGGCTTGTGTTGTATGCCGCGAAGGCGCGGCGGAACGCGCAGCAGCGTTCGGGCAACTTCGTTGCGAAGTTGAAGTCCATGTTCGTGGGAGCTTGACCCAAGGAGGAACGGGCGTCACTGCGCCATGGCCAGCGGCCACGTGGCACAGTTCGCAGGCTTGCTGAGCGTTGGCGTGAGATTGCAGTGATTTCAGGAGAGTAGCACCAAGGGAGCGCGCGAAAACTCGATTGGTGGGTTTTCCACAGCCCGCAAAAACTCTCTGTGGAATCGACTAAGTACGAGTTTTATAAAGGATTTGGACCAGCCGGACAGGGGGAGAAGCATGACAGCGAAAGACGCAGGTATCCGGATGAGTTTCAGCGAGGAGCAGCAGCCCGCCAAGCTGAAAGTGATCGGTGTGGGCGGCGGCGGCTGCAATGCCGTGAACCGCATGATCCGTGCCAAAGTGGAAGGCGTGGAATTCATCGCCGCGAACACCGACCTGCAGGCCCTCAAACTCTCCCAGGCTCCCGTAAAACTGCAACTCGGCGCGAAACTCACCAAGGGTCTCGGCGCGGGCGCGAACCCGGAGATCGGCCGGAAGGCCGCGCTCGAAGATACGGAAAAAATCATTGAAGCCCTCGAAGGCGCGGACATGATCTTCATCACCTCCGGCCTCGGCGGAGGCACGGGAAGCGGTGCAGCTCCCGTGGTGGCTTCGCTGGCCAGCGAGCTCGGCGCTCTCAGCGTTGCCGTGGTCACCAAGCCCTTTGCGTTTGAAGGCAAGCGCCGCATGCTCCAGGCGGAGCAGGCCTTGCAGGAACTCGTCGGGGTCGTGGATACGGTCATTGTGATTCCCAACGAACGCTTGATGGAGACCGTCGAGCCCGGTACCAGCTTCTTCGACGCGTTCCGCATCGCCGACGACATTCTGCGCCAGGCCGTGCAGGGCATTTCGGACATCATCACCGTTCCCGGCATTATCAATCGCGATTTTGCCGACGTGAAAGCCATCATGCATGGCCAGGGTTACGCCGTGATGGGTACCGCTGTCGCTACCGGCGCGAACCGCGCCGTCGACGCTGCGAATCGGGCGATCTCCAGCCCCTTGCTGGAAGACAACTCCATTCAAGGCGCGCAAGGTATCTTGATCAATATTTGCGGAAGCTCTTCGCTCTCCCTCCACGAAGTACATGAAGCCTCCAGCATCATTCAAAAGGCCGCCCACGAAAATGCGAATATCATTTTCGGCGCGGTGATGGACGACGCGATGAAAGACGCCGTCAAGATCACGGTGATCGCGGCGGGCTTCAAGGAAGCGGCCAAGAAGGGCTTGCAGCATAAGCCGTCGTTCCTGCCGAAGACGTGGAGAGCGGGGCGCGATGTGCCGGCGCAGGGTGAGTTGCCGGTCACGCCTCCAAACGTGGTACATCAGGTGGCCCAGAATGTGCGCGAGGCCGCGCAGGAAGTGCCCAAGGACGATCTGGACGTGCCGACATTTTTGCGGCGGCAGGCGCAAAAAGCCTAATCTCTAATCGATTGCCTCAACTGTACGATTTCGTTTTGCGGCCTTTGTGCCGGTTGAAATCACTTTGCCTCTCTTTTCTTTACACGGATTTCCGGCCATTTTGTTGAACTAACAGTCAATCCCAGGATCTTGCGATTCCCCCTCCGGGAAGGCAGTACCTCCGCGCTGGCTCGAGAAGCGGTGCAGGGAAGCACCTGTGGAAGGTGGCAAGGAATAACCCTGAGGATGCGGCGGCCATCACATCGCCGTCCCACCGCGCTTGTGCTAGGCTGCTATCGAAACCGTTCTGGTCTCATCCCATGGGGAGTGCCTCAGCGGGGAGCAACGGAAAAGGAGACCGTACATGAAAGCCAAACGATTCTTTTCAGGATTGAGCATTGCGGCGCTGGCGATCTTTGCCGGGGCCTGTCAGCCGCCGTCGTACCATCAACCGGACGAACGATACGTTCTCGTGGCCGCCAACATCGACTTGCCATACTGGCAGGAAGCCGCGGCCGGGCTGACGGATGTCGGCAAAAGTATGGGGGTCAAGGTGGAAATTGTCGGACCTGAGACATTCTCTCCGAGCGAGGAACTCACCGCGTTCCAACAAGCGGTGGCGCAGCATCCTTCGGGCATCCTGGTTTCCGTAACCGATCCGAAACTGTTCAAGGATCCGATCGATCACGCCATCCTGCAAGGCATTCCCGTCATCTGCATTGATGCGGACGCGCCGGAGTCGAATCGCGTGCTCTTCATCGGCACGGACAACTTCCGGGCGGGGCAAGAGAGTGGAAAGCGCATGGCCGAGTTGCTGGGCGGCCAGGGCCGAGTGGTAGTTATTACCATAAGCGGGCAACTGAACAGCGAGCAACGCGTGGCTGGCGTGAATGAAGCGCTGAAAAAGTATGCCGGTGTCAAGATCGTGCAGACCATCGATGACAAAGGTGATCCGCGGGTAGCTTATGACGGCATCGCCGCGCTCCTGCAAAAGAAGGAAAAAATCGACGGCATCATTTGCCTGGAAGCCTCCGGTGGAGAGGGTGCCGCGGATGAGCTGCACCGCATGGACCTGACCGGGAAAATCAAGATTGTGGCGTTTGACAAGGATCCGCAAACGCTCGACGGCATCGAACGCAAGTGGATCACCGCAACCGTGGTGCAGAAGCCCTATGTCATGGCCTTCTACGGAGTGAGGTTCCTGGACGATTTGCACCATAATGCGGTGCACGAATTCAAGGATTGGGCCACGGCGCCGGCGCCTCCGCTGCCGACTTTCGTGGATACCGGCACAGCCGTGATTGACGAAGTCAACCTGGCGGCTTTCCGCAGAGCCCTCTCGCAACATCCGAAGCCGGCAGGCGGTTCGTGAAAGTCAGACGAGCCCGTACGAAGCAAAAGTGACGATCGATGCGACGCCGAGTGCTGAGCCAAGAACCGCCGCGGCCAGGACGTCGCTCAGGAAGTGCATCCCCAAGACCACGCGGGAGAAGGCGATGCTGATGGCGAGAAAATACAGCGGCCCTTCCAGCGAGGGATAAAAGTAGCTCACCACTAAAGCAATCGCAAACGCCGTCATGGTGTGGCCCGAGGGAAACGAAAACTGATCGGGTGGCAACACCTTCGACCAGCAATGCGGCTCGAATTGGCAAGGGCGCTGGCGCCGGCTGAGCTTTTTCAGCGCCTTGAAAGCGAATATTCCTCCGATGGCCGCGCAGCCCGCCGCTCCCACCGCGGCATAACGGTGCGGCCCGCCGACGAGCAGCAGAATCGCTCCCAAGCTGTACCACAACCAACCATCACCCATCCGTGTTGCGGCAAGCATCCAAAGCCGGATCCACCGCGGCGCTTTCCAGCGGTTCATCCGCCGCATCACGCGGTGATCGCGATTCTCGATGTAGCCCCAGACGTCTTTGGCCATGGCCATGGCGTCACCTCAACTCGCCCAGTTGGTCTCCATGCGGTGATCCAATTCCCACAACATTCTCGGCTGCCTTGCTTCTCCTTCGAGGCGGTGCGTCCACCGTTTGCAAAAACGGATCTCGTTCAACCAGTGTCCGGCCGTAATCGCAGGCACTAAAACCGCCAGCGGCAAGATCACCGCGGCCCATGGCTTTTCCTTAAGCAGGCTCCCGGCGAACCGGAAAATGTCCGCCGTCAGCTTCAAATAGCGGCCATTCTCACCGTGGACCACGCCATGCCCGGCGCGCAGGCCGATGAGGAATTCATCCACCGTTCGCGCTCCCGGCACTTCGGTAAATGTCCACGCGACTCCTGAAAGCGTATGCGAATCGCTCCCGGCAATGCCCGCTTTGCCAAGCCGCTCCGCCAGACGTTTCGCGCTGCGATTCGCTTCACTCCACATCTGTCCGTTCCGCACCTCGAACGCCGGCACGTAGGACGCAAACCAGGCGAAATCTTCCGCTTCGCGCCGCCCGGTCAGCCCGGAAAAGACATGATTCACGCTGAAAAAAATTTTACGCTCCGTCAGGTACATCAGCAGCGCTATAAAATCGCTGCGTCGCCGCTGAATTTCCGCATGATCTTTTTCCGTGAGCCCGTAAGCGCCCAGGTGCATTTCCGTCCCCGTGGGCATGCGCACGGTTACTTCCTCGCTGATGAAGAAATCCGGGTGCTTGCGGAGCACTTCCGCTGCTTCGATCGAGTCATGGTCGGTAATGGTGACAACGGTCATACCCAGCCGCTTGCAACAGGCGTAGACTTCAGCCGGGTCGTTGTAGGACTCCTTGCAAAGCCGGGTCAAGCCGGGGGTGTTGCACATCCCTGATCCTGTCGAATGCACATGAAGGTCGCAGCGCATGTTTCAAGTGTAGACATGGGATATGAACAGCGCATAAAGGCGGCGCGAATTGACCGTAAAAGATCGCATGGAACTCATTGAGCACAAATGAGTTTCTGAGTTTTCCACATGGCATTGTGAGTGCTCTTGTGCGGCCCTCCACTGACCGTGTAACAATGACCCCAATGAAAAAAATCCACGTCCTCTTTCACGATGCTGGGGGTGGCCATCGTAACGCCGCTTTGGCCTTGCAGACCGTTGCCGCCCAGCAGCAGCGCCCTTGGCAGATCGAACTGATTCAGTTCCAGGATCTCACCGACCAGTTGGACGTTCTCCGCAAACTGACTGGCATCCGCGTCCAGGAGCAGTACAACATCCTTCTGCGCAATGGCTGGACGCTGGGCACTACCCAACTCTTGCGTGTTCTCCAGGCCACTATTCGGCTCTTTCACCGGCCGATGGTGCGCTTGCTCACCAAGTACTTTCGCGAGCATCCTGCGGACCTGCTGGTTTCGGTCATTCCCCACTTCAATCGACAGATCGCGGAAGCGTGGTCTTCTGTGTATCCCGAGCGGCCATTCGTCACCGTCATTACGGACCTCGCGGATCTCCCGCCGCGTTTCTGGATCGAGCCGCTCGAACAGCAATACATCATTTGTGGCACGGAGCGCGCCGTGGAGCAGGCGCGGGCGATGGGCAAGGAAGAGTCCCACATCTTCGCGACCTCCGGAATGATCTTGCGCCCCGATTTCTACCTCCCCGCTAACACGGACCCTGTCGCTCTTCGCCGTGAGTTTGGCTTACAACCCAATCTGCCAACAGGCCTTCTTCTCTTCGGGGGTTTCGGCTCCAAAGTGATGTATGACATCGTGGAGCGGCTGGACGCCGCGCGCGTTCCCGTTCAGCTCATCGTCATCTGCGGCCGCAACGACAAACTCGCCGGGAAATTGCGTGCGCGCTCCTGGAATCTCCCGCTGCATGTTCTGGGTTTCACGAAGGAAGTGCATCGCCTGATGCGCGCCGCAGATTTTCTGATTGGCAAGCCCGGTCCGGGCAGCGTTGCCGAAGCCATGGTTCGCCGCTTGCCCGTCATCCTGGAATGCAACGCCCGGACCATGCCGCAGGAGCGATACAACACCGAGTGGGTAAAGGAAAAACGCGTGGGGATTATTCTTTCCAGTTTTGACGAAATCGTGCCGGGCGTGAAGCAGCTTCTGGAGCCCGCTACGCTCGCGGAGTTCCGCCGCAACGTCGCAGCCCTGAACAACCAAGCGGTCTTTGAGATTCCCGAGATTTTCGCCAAGCTCTTGGGCGAGCCGCCACGGGCGCTGGCCCAGAAACCGTGAAAAACTAATGCCGTTCCAACTTGTTCCAGCACATCCCGTCGAGAATACTCTCTCCGTGTTCGCGTCAGACGCTTGGACCGTCATTTGGCCGAAATAGTCGGAACGGCACTAGTTTGCTGCACGCTCCGCGCGCGCGGGTCTCGGCAGGCGCGGTCCGGCGCCCGGGCTCTCCGCCGGGGGATTCGTCCGCGGCTTGGCGCACGTTACCGCCCACCACCGTGAAGCATATTTCGGCAACTCGCACATCTTTGAGCAGCCTGCCGTGGTCTTGGACATCGCACAGCCACAATAGCAGCCAGGCCTGCGTTCCTTCGCGCGCCCCGAGGTATCGGCCCATACGGAAAAGGTCATCGCGGCAGCAGCCAGCATCAGCTCCAACAAGACCCAGGTGGCGAGCTGGCGAAGTCGTTTGAATGAGGAAGAACTCATGCAGGCACAGTTTCAGCCTGAAACACACGAAAAACCGATAGCGCTCGTCTCCCGAAAAAATTGTTACCGGGGTTCTGGGGGTACTAGTGCCGTTCCAACCTGTTGCCAGAAATCTCGGCCAGCTAGGAAGCGCAGCGTTGTTTGAGATAGCGCCCGGCGCGTACCGTTTTGAGGTAACGCTCTCGTCGGCGGGCGTCGTCGATGCTCAAACATCCTCCGTAGTAGATCAGACGCAAGGGCCAACGATGAGCGGTGGAACGGACTGTGCCTGAGCTGTGTTTCTGCTACCGCGCTCGGGAGTCGCCCGTGCTGCTGATGTAGAATCTCCCATCCTGCTCGCTCAACAAAACGTAGGAGTAGTTCATCGAACCTCCCAGCCATTTGATCAAAATAGTTGGAACGGCACTGGGGCGGTCTGAGTGCAATTCAAGCGGTGGCGGGACTTGGTCGCGTCCGTTCCGTTTTGAATCTCCAGGACGAATTTGGTTCACACGCATCCTTTTGGTCTCGTTCATAAATTATCTGTTTTTAATATCTTAGGGATTTTCTGGGTGCAAAAAAAGTTGGTTGCCCTCGTGCAAAGCTTCAAGCCGTTGGTGCGTTTCGGTAGACGGTACGCAGGGACTGCAAGTGAGGGGGAAGGGGCTTGCTTGCTGATTCTTGCGGATCGTTCCCACCTGCCTCTGAGAGGGAAGCTAGGATGGATGACCCCACGCGCCGGTGTGAAAACGACATCGGCATCTGGAACGCGCCTTCGGGGCTCCCGGTCCCAAGCGGGGGCCCCATTTTTTTGGGTCTGTCAGTTTACCTAGAGCACGGCCTTGCTCGCTGCGGCGATAACCATCTCGCGGTCACCAGCTTCCAAGTCCTTTTCAATCTCCTCGTCGGAGAGCCCGCCGATGCGCCCCAGAATCATGAGCGAGGACCAAGCATGGCCCATCCATTTCCACCGGGCCATCTCCAAGAGCGAACCCAGAGCCTGTTTCTGAATTTCGCTCAGAACCGCCGGGTCGCGCTGCACTGTCAGTTCGGCGAGTGCCGCGGATGACTTATTACGATCGGTCCAACTACACGAATTGAGCATTTCAATGAAGGGTTCCGCAGAGATCTGGATTTTCCGCGCGGGCGATTTCGGTGCAAAGCTGGCAAACACCATGAGTGCCCGAGTAGCGTTGTTTCGCACGCCGGATGAGGGATCGTGCAGGGCGGCAACGAGATCCGGCACAACGGCTTGCTTATCCTTGACGTAGCCGAGAACCTCTGCCGCCAAGGCTCGCTGGTCCTCGTTGGATGCATTGTGTAGAACATCTTTCAGGTTGATGAGGTGAGCTTCCGCGAGGGCCACAAAGCGAAACTGAATGGCGCGAACAGCCGGGTCTCGACTCAGCGCATGGCCCTGAGAATCGTCTTCCTCTGAAGCGCCCTTGAGTATGGCCTTCGCGAGGGCGGCTTCATATTCGCTGCCTGCGCGAACCACATCTTCTGTTAGCCGTGCGTTGCCTTGGGGAGCAGGATGGAAACCGCTGCAAGCTCTGCCGGTTTCCTCAATGCCCACGTAGAGAATGGACTTCCGGTCTTCCGAGCAGCAAACGAGGTTTAGAGACACCCCCTGGACGCCCGGGATGCCCTTAATTCTCTGCTCCGCTCTCTGCCTCCTTGTTTCATATTGCTTCATATCGATGAGATCGCCCTCGCGAAAGTTGAGGGCTTGGCGGACTTGCGCTTCCGAGACCCTGTGGAGACCGTAGAAATCAATGACGCCGAGGGGAGGGAAACCTTCGGGGGATTGAGACGCGGGTGTGAGAAGGAGGATTAGAAGGAGGTTTCCTAAGTTGGGCATGTCCCCTCTTTTGGTGAGAGTCGGAGTTCGCGGGCGCTAGTTCACTTTGCGTGTAACGGCAATCCCGGCCTGGCCGAGCACGTGCGCCACCTGCGTTTCCCGCAACCGCGAAGCGTCATATTCAAACGACACTTGCTTATTCTGGTCGTCCACGCGGAATCGCCGCAATCCATAGGTATTAGCGAACTCTTCCAGGCGGCTCAATTGCTCCAGGCTCACCGGCGCCTGCAATTCGTAGGTGATTTCCACGAGTGTCATGCCCGGATTATACCAGCCTCCACCGGCCGGACCCAGCAACGCCTGTAACCTCCAAACATCGAACATAGTAAGCTATCGCTACGAGGTTTTATGTCGAGTCCACAGTTCCCGGCCTTGCCTATCCTCCCTCCTTCGCCGAAGGAGAAGGATCCCGTCTGCGGAATGTTGGTCGATCCGCGGAAGGCCGCTGGCAAGCAGGAATACCAGGGCAAAACCTACTACTTCTGCTCCCCAAGATGCGCGGAACGCTTCCGGCAGGAACCGGAAAGATATCTGGCGGAGCGGGGGACGGCCGGGATGGAGCAAGCCGCGGGTGCAGCTCATGCCGCTCCCGCAGCCCCGTCCACTACAGGCAAGAACGTGCGCTACACCTGTCCGATGCATCCTGAGATCGTGCAACTCGGGCCCGGAACCTGCCCCAAGTGCGGCATGGCGCTCGAACCGATGGATTTCATCGCCACTCGCCCTGACGAAGTGCAGCGCGATCCCGAGTACGATTCCATGCGCACGCGCTTGTGGATCAGCGCGGCGCTTTCGCTCCCGTTGCTCATTCTCTCCATGTTCGGCGAAGCCTTGGGTCTGCACCTCTATCCAGCCACCAAAAATGCAGTGGAGCTGCTCCTGGCCTCGCCGGTGGTGCTCTGGTGCGGCTGGCCCTTCTTCCAGCGCTTCTGGGCTTCGCTCGTCAATCGCAGCCCCAACATGTTTACCTTGATCGGCCTTGGCACAGGCGCAGCCTATCTCTACAGTGTTGTCGCCACGCTTTTCCCTCAATTCTTCCCGGCGTCTTTTCGAGACATGCATGGCGCTGTGAATGTCTATTTCGAGGCTGCTGCCGTCATCACCACACTGGTTCTCCTCGGTCAGGTGCTCGAACTGCGGGCGCGCCGGCGCACCAGCGATGCGATCCGGGCACTATTGCATCTTGCACCGCGAACCGCCCATCTCGTCTCTGGAGGATCCGAGCAGGATGTGCCCCTGGAGCAGATCAAGCATGACGACTTGCTCCGCGTAAGGCCGGGTGAACGCATCCCCGTTGACGGCACCCTTCGCGAAGGGGCCAGCGCCGTGGACGAATCGATGGTAACCGGCGAACCCCTTCCCGTCGAAAAAGCCGCGGGCGATAAAGTCACCGGAGGCACGCTCAATACCAGCGGAAGTTTCGTCATGGTCGCGGAGCGAGTCGGCAGCGAAACCCTTCTGGCGCAGATCGTGAAGCTGGTGAGCGAAGCCCAGCGCAGCCGCGCTCCCATGCAGCGTCTTGCGGACAAGGTAGCGGCAATCTTTGTCCCCGCCGTCGTGGCCGCGGCGGTCGTTGCTTTCCTCGGCTGGGGATTGTTCGGCCCGGAGCCGCGCTTTGCTCACGCGCTGATCGCTGCTGTCTCCGTCCTGATCATCGCCTGTCCTTGCGCGCTGGGGCTGGCCACGCCCATGTCCATCATGGTTGCCGTGGGCCGGGGCGCTTCTGCTGGAGTGCTCGTTAGGGATGCCCAAGCGCTGGAAACCCTCGCCCGTGTTGACACGCTGGTGCTCGACAAGACCGGCACGCTTACGGAAGGGCGTCCCGGCGTCGCAAACATCGAACTCTTTGAGGGCATTTCGCTCGCCAGCGACGCGCTGCTCTCGCTGACGGCCAGCGTGGAGCGCCCAAGCGAACATCCCTTGGCACGCGCCATCGTTCGCACCGCGGAAGAAAAGAAACTGCCCCTCGCCCCGGTCACCGATTTCCAGGCTACGGCGGGAGGAGGCGTCGAAGGCATAAGCCTTGGCAAAAAGGTCCTGGCGGGCACCGCAGCGTTTCTGAAGGCGCACGGCATCAATGTTCCGGAGTCCCGGAGCGCTTCCGTGCAAGCGGGGGAAGGTGCCGCCGTCACCCCGGTGTTCGTTGCCATGGATGGACGCGCCGCGGGAATGTTCCTGTTAACCGATCGGGTCAAGCCCACCACCGCTGAAGCCTTGCAACTTCTGCGCCAGGATGGCCTGCGCATCGTTATGCTGACGGGAGATCGCCGAGACTCGGCGCAGCGCATCGCCAAGGAATTGGGCATCGATGAGTTTGAAGCCGAGGTACTGCCGCGAAGGAAAGAGCAAGCGATCCGCGAACTCCGGGCACAGGGCCACATCGTCGCCATGGCCGGAGACGGTATCAACGACGCTCCCGCTCTCGCCGCCTCCGATGTCGGCATCGCCATGGGTACAGGTACCGACGTCGCCATGGAAAGCGCGGGCATCACCCTCGTGAAGGGAGATCTCCGCGGGATCGTCCGCGCTCGCCGCCTCTCCCGCGCCACCGTGCGCAATATCAAACAGAACCTCGCCTTCGCGTTCCTCTACAACGCGCTGGCTATCCCGGTGGCGGGGGGAGTTTTTTACCCCGTCTTTCACTGGCTTCTCAACCCCATGATTGCCAGCGCCGCCATGAGCTTCAGCTCGGTGTCCGTCATCACCAACGCCCTTCGCCTGCGGCGCACCACGCTGTGACTCCCTCCTTTTTCTTCCTGACCGTTTGACGTTTCCAGCGTCTCTAATGAGCAAGCGGTCGGAACATTTTGCGGGGGTCTGCGTATTACTAAGCAGCAGCCTCGAGAACGCTGCCCAAGGGGTCGGTTATGTCCAGTAATGGCAATGGTATAGGCAATGGAAAAGCGGCCAAGAAGCGCCGCCGTAGAATCATCTTTGGCTCCATCGCGGCCTTCGTACTAATCGGTGGAGGCTATGGCGTTTACGCCGCTCTGCGCCCCAATCATGAAATTGATCCCTCCAAGCTCGCCGACGTGGAACGTGGCGACTTGGCGCGCGTTGTGGTAGCCACCGGGAAGATTCAGCCGCTCTCGAAAATCGAAGTGAAATCCAAAGCCAGCGGCATCGTGAAGAAGCTGTATGTGGACTATGGCGACCACGTCAAGCAAGGCGACATCCTGGCCGAACTTGACAAGGTGCAACTGGAAGCCAGCGTGCGCGCCTCCCAGGCCAACTATCAGGCTGCGCAAGCCGCGCGCGACTCCGCAGTCGCCGCCCTGGAGCGCAACAAAGTCGACGCGGAGGGCCCGGATGTGCCCTTTCTCAAGCTCAGCATGGAACGCGCCCAACAGATGTTCAAGGACGGCGTGATGTCCAAGAGTTTTGTCGAAGACTCCGAGAAGAATTATCAGTTGGCCCTAAACAAGCAGGTCAGCGCGCAACGCAACCTGGCCGTTTCGCGCGCGGAGATTGCCAAGGCCGAAGCGGAGGTGGCCCAGGCAAAGGCGGCCCTTGAAAATGCGGAAGAGGATCTGCGTAACTCCACGATCGTCAGCCCCATTGATGGGCTGGTGCTCTCGCGCGATGTCAACGTCGGCGACGCCGTCAGTTCCATCCTCGTTCTCGGTTCCCAGGCCACCCTGATCATGACCATGGGCGACATCAGCGAAGTCTACGTTCAGGGCAAAGTGGATGAAGCCGACATCGGCAAGGTTTATCTGAATCAGCCCGCCCGCATCGTCGTGGAATCCTTCAAGGACAAGAAGTTCACGGGCAAGGTGACCAAGATTTCTCCTATGGGCAAGGAGAAGGACAACGTCACCACGTTTGAAGTGCGCGTCTCCATCTCCAACCCGACCCTCGAACTCAAGGCCAACATGACCGCCAACGCCGAAATCCTTCTCGAGGAAAAGAAAAACG